>Ga0308008_1000333_pt1 | contig 20017 bp, 19 predicted proteins | sample Neamet125_FD_203140 | JGI IMG/M metagenome (GOLD analysis project Ga0308008, IMG submission 203140) | Marine microbial communities from water near the shore, Antarctic Ocean - #125 | ecosystem: Environmental > Aquatic > Marine > Unclassified | place: Southern Ocean | collected 2014-07-24
GATCGAGTAGGAGGCGGGGTCGCCCCCGCCGTCCTCTCACACCACCGTACGTACGGTTCCGTATACGGCGGTTCAGGCCATACGGCTAAGCCGAGTGATCGTATCCAGTATTGACACCAGTCCAAGCGCATCCCAGCGTTTCTTCGGCAGCGCCTGCCGCAGGTGCAAGGCGCCGGCGTTCCACCAGGGGCCGCGCCCGTTGGTGGCCGACTTCCAGGCCCGCTCCTCCGGTAAGCCCAGCCGCATCAGATTGCGTGCCCGGGTAACCGGTCGTTTCCAGTGCCGCCACAGCACATTGCGCAGCAACCGCCGCACCCAGCCATCCAGCTCTTCCACAGGCCGCTTGCTCTGGCTCAGCTTGAAGTAGCTGCTCCAGCCACGCAGAACCGGGTTGAGCCGCTCGATCAGCCAGGTCAGCTGACTACCCCGCCTAGCACGTAGCAGGCTTTTCACCCGTTCGCGCAGGCGCTGCAGGCTGCTGCCGGCAATCCGCAGTTTCGGCTGCCGGTGCACGGTCATGCCGTAGCCCAGGTAACTGCTGCGCCACGGGCGGATGACCTGGCTCTTGGCCCGGTTCAACCGCAACCGCAGCCGCTGCTCCAGAAAACGCTCCAGACTGGCTAGCACCCGCTCGCCCGCCTGCCGACTGCGGACGTAGACGTTCGCGTCGTCGGCATAGCGCACGAAGCGATGGCCGCGCCGGCTCAGCTCCCGGTCCAGCTCGTTCAGCAGGATGTTCGAGAGCAGGGGCGAGAGCGGCCCGCCTTGCGGCGTGCCTTCTCGTCGCAGGCTCACGAGCCCACCCGCCATGACACCGGCTTCCAGGTAGCGCCGAACCAGCCGCCGCACACGCGGGTCTTCGACCTGACGCGCCAGCAGGTCCATCAGCAGATCGTGGTCGACCCGGTCGAAGAATTTCTCCAGGTCCAGTTCCACGCTCCAGCGATAGCCCGCCGCCACATGGGCGCGGGCCATTTCGATGGCCTGGTGCGCGCTGCGCCCCGGACGAAAGCCGTAGCTGAAGTCCGAGAACAGCGGTTCGAAAAGCGGCGTCAGTTGCTGCAGCAGCGCCTGCTGGATCAGGCGATCCAGCACGCTGGGTATCCCCAGCGTTCTGACCCCGCCCTCGGGCTTGGGAATGTTCACCGCACGGACGCCGTACGGCTGGTATTCACCCGTCTGCAGCCGCTCCCGCAGGGACGGCCAATACTGCTTCAGGTAGCCCGCGAGTTCGTCCACCGACAGACCATCGGCCCCCGGTGCGCCCCGGTTGTTCACCACCCGTCGATACGCACGCCTCAGGTTCGCCGGCGACAGCACCCGCTCCATCAGCGTGTTCGGCTCCGCTTTCGTCCACGTTACAGACGCCATCGGTGTCTGCGCACTGTCAGCCGGCATGCGCGGATTCCGTCCACCATGCCGGGGAACAGCCTTCCCCTGGGGGAAAGCTTCTGCGGTTCGACATCCCATGAGACTCCAACGCCTACCGGCGGTATGACCTGTTCGGCCCTTGGTGACGTGGTTGCTCGTCACTTACTACGGCCTCGGCTGACTTCTGCACGCCCATCCCGTCGCCTCTCGACGCCCGGTAGCCCAGCGGCAAACATGCAGATCTCCCAGGGTAATTCGCGCGACCTTCCAGCTTATGCCTGGCGGATCTACGTCGTAGCGTGCCGTGCAAGTACCGGGCTTTGACGAATTGGGCCGCCTCACCCCGCTACGCCGCCTCCATCCGCTTCCTGTTCGTCAGGCCAGCCATTTGCTTCCGGCTTCCTTCAGATTCGCAGTCACCCGCGACACCCTTGCCTTCCGCTAGCACTTCCCCTTGCCGGGCGTGCAGAGGACTTTCACCTCCAAGTCGTCCGGTTCACCACCACAGTGAACCGAACAGCGCCAGTCACGGCGCTACGCGCCATGCCTGGCGCACCCAACAAAAAAGGCCAGCATCGCTGCTGGCCTTGACTTTACTGGTGCCGGGGACAGGAATCGAACCTGCGACCTTCGCGTTACGAGTGCGCTGCTCTACCGACTGAGCTACACCGGCGGGAAAACGTCGGCATTATGCGAGTTGCCACGCTCGCGCTCAAGTCGCTGGAGCATCAGCTGTCGAGCAGTTCGATGCGGTCGTCGTGGATGCGGATCAGCCCCTGCTTGTAGAGGCCACCGATGGCCTTCTTGAAGTTGCCCTTGCTGACCCGGAAATGCTCGGAGATCAGCTCTGGCGGGCTCTTGTCACCCAGTGCCAGCACACCGCCCTGCGCACGCAGTCGTTCGATGATCTGTTCGGCCAGGCCACTGGCGGCTTCATGGCCAATGGGCTGCAGGCTCAGGCTGATCTTGCCATCGGCACGCAGCTCCTTGATGTAGCCCTTCTCGCGCATGCCGCTGCGGATGAACTTGAACAGCTCGTTCTTGTGGATCAGGCCCCAGTGCTTGCCATCGATGATGGCCTTGAAGCCGAGGTCGGTACGCTCGACCACCAGCAGATCGACCTCCTGACCGACCTGGTAGTTGGCCGGCACCTTGTCCAGGTGGCGATCCAGGCGCGCGGTGGCGGTGAGGCGGCGGGTGCGTTTGTCCAGATAGAGGTAGATCACGCAGTAGTCGCCGATCTGCAGCGGGCGCTTCTCTTCGGAATGCGGCAGCAGCAGGTCCTTGGGCAGGCCCCAGTCGAAGAACAGGCCGACGCGGTTGATGTCCACCACCTTGAGGCTGGCGAACTCACCGAGCTGGATCTTCGGTTTCAGGGTAGTGGCGATCAGCTTGTCTTCGCTGTCGAGGTAGAGGAACACGTTGAGCCAGTCCTCGACTTCGCTCGGCGTGTCCTTGGGGATGTAGCGCTTGGGCAGGAGGATTTCGCCGTCCGCACCACCGTCCAGATACAGACCGAAGTCGGTGTGCTTGACCACCTGCAAAGAATTCATCCGCCCAATCAAGGCCATCGCGTTTCACCTCACCAAAACAGCCGGCCATTCTACCCGAGTTAATCCGCGACCGGGCCGGCGTCGTAGCGAATCGACGGCCGGTCGAATGGTGGTGTAAGTGACTGGGAAACAAGCCATAAGTTGCCGCGAAAAGCTGGCCAGGCGCAGCCTTATGCTATTCACCAGAGCGATTAACCAAGCAGAAAGGAGCTGGTTGAGGCATAATGGCCGGCCGCCCTTCTGAAAGAGATCAAGGTCATGGCCACCCTGCGCGTGAAGTCCTCCTCCAGCAAAGTCAGCAAACCCGCCCCAGCCGTGGAAACCCGCGAGTCCATCGAGGCGCAGATTGCAGCCTTCCTGCAGGGCGGCGGCGAGATCCAGCAGATCGCCAAGGGCGTCAGCGGCCAGACTTACGGCGGCACTCGCCAGATCACCATCAGCAAGAAGTGATCGCTTCGGGTGCGCATTGCGCACCCAGCCCCTCCCTCATTATTCGCTCGCCAGCCCCAGGCGCAGCAACTGCCCTTTCGGCGCATCCGTCAGCACGTAGATATAGCCGTCCGGCCCCTGCCGTACGTCGCGTACCCGTGCGTTGAGCGATTGCAGCAGACGTTCCTCATGCACGATCTTGTCGCCATCGAGCTGCAGGCGGATCAGTGCCTGGCCGGCAAGTGCGCCGATGAACAGGTTGTGCTGCCAGGCCGGGAAACGCTCGGCATCGTAGAAGGCCATGCCGCTGATGGCCGGTGATTTTTCCCAGACGTGATGCGGCGACTCGGTACCTTCCACGGTTTTGCCCTTGGCCTCGGGAATTGCCAGCATCGAATAGTTGACCCCGTGCGTCGCCAGCGGCCAGCCGTAGTTCTTGCCCGCTTCGGGAACGTTGATTTCGTCGCCGCCACGCGGGCCATGCTCATGGGTCCACAAGCGGCCACTCCAGGGATTGAGTGCCGCACCCTGCTGGTTGCGATGGCCGTAGGACCAGATTTCCTCACGCGCGCCGTCGCGGCTGACGAAGGGGTTGTCCTCGGGGATGCGCCCGTCCGGTAAGATGCGCACCAGCTTGCCCTGCAGCTTGTCGAGGTCCTGCGCGGTGGGGCGATTGTTGTTGTCGCCCAGGGCGATGAACAGATGGCCATCGCGATCGAACACCAGGCGCGAGCCAAAGTGCGCGCCACTGGACAGCTTGGGTTGCTGGCGGAAGATCACCTCGAAGCCTTCCAGGGCGGAGGCATCGGCCGACAACTTGCCGCGCCCGACGGTCGTACCTGCCGCGCCGTCGCCCTCCTCGGCATAGGACAGATAGACCAGGCGATCCTTGGCGAAGTCCGGCGACAACACCACGTCGAGCAAGCCACCCTGGCCAACGGCGAACACCTTGGGTACGCCGCGCAGCGGCTGCGACACCTCGCCCTCGGCGCTTACCCGGCGCAATGCGCCAGGCCGCTCGCTGACCAGATAGCCCTGGCCATCCGGCAGAAAGGCCACGGCCCAGGGATTGGCCAGGCCTTCGGCGACGGTGTGAACGTTCAAAGGGCCCAGCTCGGTGGCCAGTTGCCGGTCTTCGGCGAAGCTGTACTGATAACCGAACAGTGCGAGCAGACCGAGGGCTGCCAGGGGTTTCAGGCGCGGCATCGCGGCGTCTCCATGCGTCAGACAAGCGGCCATAGTGCAACAGCCCCCGAGCCGTGGCAGCCCCGCAAAAGTTTCCTCAGGTTTCAGTCCGTCAGGTAACGCTGCTCGATACGCTGGTATTCGCCGGACTCACGCAGCAGGCGTAGCCCCTCGTCGAAGCGCCGACGTTGTTCATCCCGGCGAAAGCCGACGCGGTATGACGTCGGCGGAAATATCTCGAACCAGGCCAGTGGCTGGGTGACGTCGACCTGGTCGTTCACCTCACGATCCAGGTAGCGGATGATGCGCTTGTCGCCCACCACCACATCGGTGCGACCGCTGTAGAGCAGGCGGTTGCGATTGATCTGCAGCGCCTCCTCGCGGTAGCGCGGGTTGTTCATGGCCATGCGCTCGAACTCAGGGCCCATGAGCAGTCGTGCACGCTGGAAGGCACTGACCGCGTACTGGCCGAGGTCGGAAATCTGCTCGATGTGATAACCGCGTTTGGCCAATGCCACTGCCACGTTCTGATAATGGATGTAGACGTCCGAATAGAAGGCCTGCACGCCACTGCGCTCATGAGTGGTGGTGATGGCGTCGATCTCACCACGGCGCAGCATCAGGTGCAGACGCTCCATGGGCGCGTAATAGGCGGTCAACTCAAAACCGGCATTGCGCGCAGCACGCTCCACCAGCTCATATTCCAGGCCGCGCGGCTCACCTTCGTAGACATAAGGCGGCTTGTGCGTACCAAAGCCGACATGCAGCACCTCGGCCGCAACCGTTGCGCTCAGGCACGCCAGCATCAATCCCAGCCACCATCTGAGCATCTTCTACCCCACTATCGGTCCCGCCAGAGCATAAACGCCTGGCCGTCTTCATAACCAGAGTGGATGCCGGCCGATTCATTCCGCTTTGCCCTATCGCGGCTAGACTGGCTGCACGCATTTTGCGCCTGCCTTCAGGAGATCAAGACCATGCTCAAAGCCGAATACCAACAACGCGGCCCGGTGCCGCAGGACGTGATCAGCGCGGTGCCACTGCAGTTGCCGGAACCCGCTGCCGGACAAGTGCGGGTCAAGGTACTGGCTGCACCGATCAACCCGTCCGACGTGCTGACCCTGACCGGCGCCTACGGCATGCTGCCGCCACTGCCGGCCGTGGGCGGCAACGAAGGCGTCGGCAAGGTCGAGGCGCTCGGTGAAGGCGTGAACAACTTCAAGGTCGGCCAGACCGTGCTGCTGCCGGTCGGCTGCGGTACCTGGGTCACGGCTCTGAATGCACCAGCGGAAAAACTCATCCCGCTGCCGGATGCCGACCCGCTGCAATTGGCCATGCTTACCGTCAACCCACCCACTGCCTCGCTGCTGCTCAGCGAGTTCGTCGACCTCAAGCCAGGCGACTGGGTGATCCAGAACGCCGCCAACTCGGGTGTCGGCAGCTACCTGATTCAGTTGGCCAAGCTGCGCGGTTTCAAGACCATCAACGTGGTACGCCGTGATTCGGCCATTGCCGCTGTCGAGGCCGAGGGCGGTGACCTGGTGCTGGTGGACGGCCCGGATCTGGCCAAGCGTGTGCGCGCAGCGACTGGCGGCGCCGAAGTTCACCTGGGTATCGATGCGGTCGGCGGCGTCAGCACCGACAACCTGGCCGCAGTGCTGGCCAACGGCGGCGTATTGGTGAACTACGGCATGATGAGTGGACAGGCCTGCCAGGTATCGCCGGCCTCGTTCGTGTTCCGTGACGTGACCCTGCGCGGTTTCTGGCTGGCCAAGTGGTTCCAGCAGGCCAGCCCGGCGCAACAGATGAAGGTATTCGGCGAGCTGGTGCAACTGATCGCCAGCGGCAAACTGAAGACTCGCGTCGCGGCGACCTATGACCTGGCACACATCAAGGACGCTGTCGCGGCGGCGGCCAGCGGCGAGCGCGACGGCAAGATTCTGCTGGTGCCCTGAGACTGACAGTGCACCCTGCCTCCAAAGTGCACCCGGCGCCCCCGTTCCCATGGGGCGCCCTCTCTCCTACCGCCCCCCGCAGCGCACTGCCTGCGGCGAGTACGCCCTGTGCAGGGCAGGCCACTGCCATTCGCCTGCTTTATCCGCAGCGTGAAACTGCTCAGCCAAAGCAGCTCATATCTGTAGGGAATAAGGCAAAGTACTTTTTCCACGCTAGAATCTATGGGTTTGGTCATTTTATGGCCAATGGCCAATACCCCGCTGACTCGCCGGACTGTCACTGATGGAAACGCCGCAGCCCCCGCAAAGGTAGCCACCCTGGCCGATATCGCCGACAACCTGCTGGCGCCGCCCGCGCTGCCGGGGCACAGCGTTAGCGGCGAGCAGTATCTGTATTTCACCGAACGCGATATCAAGCGCATCCTCGATAACCTCGATGGCCTGCGCAACATGGTGTTCCCGCTGGGCGAGCCGCTGGACGAAGGCGAGTGAAGCCGCATTCAGCAGTTTCCCTCTGTGTACCTGATCGGCCTCGGCCGCTGCGGCTCGAACATCGCACTGGACGTCCCCTCCCTGGTCTACAACGCGCGCCAGTTCTATCTGGAAGAGTTTCACAGCGAAGCCACTGCCACCATCGAGCAGGCCTCACGCCCCAGTCGCTGGATTCGCAGCAATCTATTGCGCGCGCCGCCCGGTATTCCTGATCGAGCCGCTGGTGATGCTCGGCGACCTGGACAAGGACATCGCCGGGCGCATCCGCTTCTCGCGCAAAGGCGAAATGAGCGGTTTTCTCGACGATTACAGCAAGATGAAGATCATGGACCTGTCCGAGGTGCATGCCGGCGGTGCCGGCAACACGCCGATCCTCGTGGCCAAGATCATCCTCAACAAGGACACCCGGCGCTTCTCCAACGAAGACTGGAAGTTCATCCACAGCTACCTGATCGACTCCTGCGGGATCAAGGCCAACCAGTCGCGCCTGTACTTCTATATCTTCAGCGCCGGCGGCGGCACCGGCTCGGGCATGGCCTCGGAGTTCGGCCTGGCGCAGCAGTTCGCCTACATGAGCAAGACCTTCGACAGCAAGACGCCGGACGATGGCGAGGCCGAACGCGAACGTGGTTTCGTCTTCGAACCGATCTTCACCAGCGGCATCTGCATCCTGCCGAACATTTCCGACCAGCGCAGCGAGATGTCCGAAGCCCTGCATATCAATGCCGGGCGCCTGCTGTGCAAGTACCTGGCCGAGGAATGGGACTTCTCCTACAACTTCGACAACGAGCAGAACAGCGCCGAAAGCGTGATGCGCCGCATCCGTCCGTGGAACGCGATGATGCTGATCTCCAACGACATCATGCGTTAAGCCAAGGAAAGCGGTGACGGCAGCATCCACAACATAGACGTGACCGCCATGGAGCGCCACGCCAACCAGTACATCTCGCAGCAGATCTTCAACATCCTCACCGCCCAGGCGGTGACCAGCGACTACGACCAGAACTACTTCCGCCGCGCCGGCATCGACATCGGCGAGACCATCCGCCTCGACGCCAACGACCTGTTCATGAGCCTGGCCGGCCCGGTGGCCGTGGCCTACGCCGAATCCGTGGTGCCCGAACAGCATGCCCAACTCTCGGAGAAATTCCGCGTACTGGACAAGGAACAAAGCCCGCCGCGGCTGAACATCGACGATCTGTTCTTCCGCTCCATCGACCTGCCGCACTTCAACAAGGTGACCCAGGCCATCGAAGGCATCAGCCTGCTGCCGATCGAGTCCAAGCGCTATCGCCAGGCGCTGGAGCAGTACAAGTCCAGCGGCTACGACGCCACGCAACTGAGCGACCTGCACTTCTTCAAGAATTGCTCCTCGGTGGTCTCGATCGTCTCGTTGCCCAAGGACTACAAGCTGTCCTACATGGACCTGAACCGGCTCAAGACCCACCTCAACAACCTCTTCCCCAACACCACGCTCAAGCGCTACGCGCTGGTGATTGGCGCTTCGGCCAACCTCTCGCTGACCACCCTGATCGTCAAGAGCCCGTGCCTATCGGACGACTTCCTGACCCTGATCGTCGCCTACATCAAGTGCTGCTTCGCCCGCGACCAGTACCGCTTCGACGACAGCCTGGACGACGCCATGCTCGAATTCATCGTCTCCGAGCGCTTCAACGAAGCGCAGCTCGACGCCATGCTCAACGAGCACGAAGACCCGGCGAAGATCCTCGACACCAACTGGTATGCGATCAAACCGATGTACGAGAAGAAGTACCGCGAGCTGATCCACGACGCCGAGAAGTTCGTCTCGATCAACGACATCCGTCTATCGCGCGAAAGCGTCAAACAGGCGATCAAGTACCTGCGCGAAATCTATCGCCACCGCATCGGCAAGACCCGGGTGATCTCGCTCAACGATTACGGAAAATAGGTGGTACGGGCGTGCCTGTGCTTCACTGACTAGGGCACTCACACTGCCGCAAGGCGGGAGATGGCTATGGAAGGACTGTCGATCCGCTTTCTCGCCGACCTACCCGAGCAGGGCCAGCTCCTGCTCAATTGCGAACACGATCCCTGGCTGGTGGCACTGTCATACGTCATCGCCAGCGTCGGTAGCCTCAGCACGCTGACCATCGCCAGGCACCTCGATAACGTGCCGAGGCGCAGCATGCGTCTGGTCTGGGGGCTGCTCGGCGGGCTGTGCCTGGCCGGCGCCATCTGGTCCATGCACTTCATCGGCATGCTGGCGTTCCAGGCGCCTGTCGCCATTCGCTATGACCTCGCCACCACCGCGCTGTCGCTGCTGGTGGCCCTGGCCGCCGCCCTCCTCGCCGTGTACTACATGTACCATGCCGCGTCCCGGCCTGAGCCGCCAGTTGCTGGCCGCCAGCATCATCGGCCTGGGTATCAGCGCCATGCACTACAGCGGGATGGCGGCGATCCGCTCGCAGGCTCAGGCCTACTACCACGGCGGCCTGTTCACCCTGTCCATCGTCGTCGCCGTCAGCGCCAGCTTCGCCGCGCTGCTGCTCAACCGTTACGTGCGCCACGGCTCGCAGCTTCGCCAACGCTGGATGAAGTATTCCGCAGCGCTGGTGATGGGTGCGGCGATCGCCTCAATGCACTACACCGGCATGGCCGCGCTCAACCTGGTGGTAGCGGACGGCACGCCGCTGCAGTTGCGCAGTGCCGACAACAGCGCGCAACTGGTGCTGATCGTCGCCTCCATCACCTTGCTGATTCTCAGCCTGAGCCTGGCCGCGGCCTGGATCGGCCGCAAGCTCGACGACAAGGAGCGCGACCTGCAACGGGTCAATACCCTGCTGGCGCAGCTCGACCAGGCCAAGGCCTCGCTGGAGCAGGTGGCGCATTTCGATCCCCTGACCGAGCTGCTCAACCGCCGTGGCTTCAACCGGGTGTTCGCCGCCACCCTGGAGGAACACGCGGTGACCGGCCGCAGCCTGGCGGTGATGTTTCTCGATGTCGATCACTTCAAGCGCATCAATGACAGCCTTGGTCACGACGCTGGCGACGAGTTGCTGCGCGTGGTGTCGCAGCGCATCCGCAGTGCGCTGCGTGAGCGCGACATCATCGCGCGCTTCGGTGGCGACGAGTTCTGCGTGGTCGCCAGCCTCGACAGCAACGCCGACCCGCGCGCGCTGGCCGCACGCATGCTGGAGCACATGAAGGAGCCAATTGGTCTGGCCGGACGCAAGATCGTGATGACCACCAGCGTCGGCATCAGCCTGTTCCCGCAGGATGGCAGCAACGCCGACGAACTGCTCAAGCACGCTGACCTGGCGCTGTACCAATCCAAGGGCAGCGGGCGCAACGTGGTGCATTTCTTCAACCCGCACCTGAAGCAGAAAGCCTCGTACGAGCTGCAGCTCGAAGAAGACCTGCGCCAGGCCTTGCAACAGAACAACGGGCTTATTCTCTACTACCAGCCGATCATCGATCTGCGCAGCGGCGCGCTGAGCAAACTCGAAGCACTGGTGCGTTGGCATCACCCGCAGCACGGCTTGCTGACACCCGAGCGCTTCATCGCCATCGCCGAAGCCAACGGTTTCATCGATCAGCTCGACAACTGGGTGCTGCGCCGCGCCTGTCTCGACCTCAACAGCCTGGACCGCCTCGGCTATCCGGGGTTGAAGATCGCGGTCAACTGCTCGGCGCTGAACCTGGCCAACGATCAGTTGCCTGGCCGCATCGAACAACTGCTGAACGCTACGCGCTGCCCCGCTCACTGCCTGGAGTTGGAGGTGACCGAGAGCGCGCTACTGAGCAACATCAACCGCGCCATCGGCCTGTTGGAAAACATCCGCGCACTGGGCGTCAGCCTGTCCATCGACGACTTCGGCACCGGCTATTCCTCGCTCGCCTACCTGCGCCGCCTACCGCTGGATACGCTGAAGGTCGACCGCTCCTTCATTCAGGACGTGGCCCACTCCAATCAGGACCGCGAGATCGTCCACGCCATCATCGCCATGGCCCACGCCCTGCATCTGAAGGTCGTCGCCGAAGGCGTGGAAACCGCCGAGCAGCTGGCGTTCCTGCAGGAACGCGACTGCGATCAGGTGCAGGGCTATCTGTTCAGCAAACCGGCACCACTAGAGGAAATCCTGGCCCGCTTCCCTCCACATTACCGGCCACTGGAGCGGGTGGCGGCACGGTCTTGAGCCTTCGCCCCAGAGCAAAGGCTCGCCGCTGAAGCGCCTCCTACAAGCAGCTGTGCAGCCCTTGTGGGAGGGGCTTCAGCCGCGACCAAGGCACGCCTCGCACTCAAGCCCTGAACGCCTGCAACCAGCCCAGGCTGGCCTGCGTACCCACCTCGCCCGGCTTGTACTCGGCGCCCAGCCAGCCGCTGTAACCGCTGTCACGTAAAGCACCGAGCAGCGCGGGGAACGCCAGCTCGCCGGTACCTGGCGCGCCCCGCCCCGGCACATCGGCGAACTGCACATGACCGATGCGCCCGGCCAGCAAGCGCATGCCTGCGGCCACGTCCAGCCCCTGACGCGCCATATGGTAGAGGTCGTACTGTGCGGCCAGATTCGGGTGATCCACTGCGCGCAGCAGCGCATCGAGATGCTCCGGCGTATTGATCAGAAAGCCCGGCATGTCGATCGGGTTGATCGCCTCCACCAACACGCGGATGCCCAACGTCGCGAAGGCCTCGGCGCTCTTGCGCAGGTTGGCGGCCAGGCAGTCCAGCGCCTGCTCGCGGTTCACGCCTTCGGCCAGGCGCCCGGGCAGCACGTTGATGCAGGCCGGGCGCGCCATGGCAGCGTAGGTCAGCGCCTCCTGCAGGGCGGCGTCGAACTCGGCCTGGCGCGCCGGCACGCTGGCCAGGCCGGGGCCACCGCTCATCAGATCGCCTGCCGGCACGTTGATCAGCACCAGCGGCAGCGCGGTCAACTCCAGCACCTCTTTCAGGGCTACCGCTGGCAACTCATAGGGGAACTGAATTTCCACGCCCTCGAAACCCGCCGTCATCGCCGCCAGCACGCGCTCGCGCAGCGGCAACTCGGTGAACAGCATGGACAGGTTGGCCGCGATCTTCATGGGCATTGCTCCCGCAGCATTTCCACCAGGGTGGCAGGGTCGCGGTCAAGAAAGCCCTGACTGCCGTGCAGACGCATCAGTTGCGCGGCCAGGCCGCTCATGGGCGTGGCGCTGCCCTGCTCGCGCGCCAGTTTCACGGCGGTGTCGAGATCCTTGAGCAGCGTGCGCACGTGCCACTTGATCGGCTCGAACTGGCTGGCGGCCATCTGTGGCGCGAGGATCTGCAGCGGCTTGGAGTCGGCGAAACCACCGGCCAGGGCCGGGGCGATCAGGCTGGCGTCGACGCCGGAGCGCTCGGCCAGCGCCACCACTTCGGCGATCACCAGCGCGTTGCAGGCCACGATCATCTGGTTGCACACCTTGGTCACCTGCCCGGCGCCCACCTCGCCCATGCGCGTCAGGCGCTGGCCCAGATGCGCCAGCACCGGGCGCACGCGCTCCACATCCTCCTCCCGGCCGCCAGCCATGATCGCCAGCGTGCCGGCCTCGGCACCCGGCGTACCACCGGAAACCGGCGCGTCGACCCAGCGCATGCCAGTACGTGCCTCCAGCTCGGCGGCCATCTCACGGGTGGCCGCCGGCTCCAGGCTGGAAAAGTCCACCAGCAACTGCCCCGGCCGCGCACCCTCGACGATCCCGCCCGGGCCGAACACCACCTCACGCACCACCTCGGTATTGGCCAGGCAGAGCATCACCACATTGGCATCGCGACACAGTTCGGCGGGGTTCTCCACGCGATGCGCGCCCTGCGCCAACAGCGGCGCACATTTGTCCGGCGTGCGGTTCCACAGGGTCAACGGGTAGCCTGCAGCGAGCAGGCGGCGGGTCATCGGCAGGCCCATCAGACCAATCCCAGCGAAGGCCAGGGCGGGAAGCGTTGCGGTCATCGATCAACTCCAGGCGGTTCGTATCCAGCGCGCATCTTAACCCCGGCGTCAGTTGTGTGCTGCCGGGGCTGCATCGGCAGCGTCGGGCCACTATACTCCGCGCGCCTTCCCCGCTATTGAACCGGAGAATCCGACATGTTCAAGAACACCCTGGCGCTCGCCGCCGGCATCGCCCTGTCCGTATCCGCTGTATTCGCGCAAGCCGCCGACGTCCTCAAGGTCTCGGCCATCCCTGACGAAGCGCCCACCGAACTGCTGCGCAAATTCAAGCCGCTGGGCGCCTACCTGGAGCAGGAACTGGGCATGAAGGTGGAGTTCGTGCCGGTGGCCGACTACGCCGCCGTGGTCGAAGCCCTGGCTGCCGATCGTATCGACATGGCCTGGCTCGGCGGCTTCACCTTCGTCCAGGCACGCCTGAAGACCGGCAATGCCGTGCCGCTGGTGCAGCGCGAGCAGGACGCCGAGTTCACCAGCAAGTTCATCACCTCCGACCCGGCGGTGAAATCGCCGCAGGATCTCAAGGGCAAGACTTTCGCCTTCGGCTCGGTGTCCTCCACCTCCGGCAGCCTGATGCCGCGCTACTTCATGCTGCAGGACGGCATCAAGCCGGAAGACTTCTTCAGCCGCGTGGCCTATTCCGGCGCCCACGACGCCACCGCTGCCTGGGTACAGGCCGGCAAGGCCGACGCCGGCGTGCTCAACGCCTCGGTGTGGCAGAAGCTGGTGGACGCCGGCAAGGTCGACACCGACAAGGTCAAGGTCTTCGCCACCACTCCGACCTACTACGACTACAACTGGACCGTGCGCGGCAACCTCGACGCCGACCTGCAGGCGAAGATCAAGGCCGCCTTCCTCGCCCTCGACCCGGCCAAGCCCGAGCAAAAGGCGATTCTCGACCTGCAGGCCGCCAGCCGCTTTATCGAGACCAAGCCCGAGAACTACGAAGGCATCGAAGAAGCCGCTCGCGCTGCCGGCCTGTTGAAGTGAGCATCGCCCTGCGTGGCGTGGGCCTGGCCCACGCCAACGGCAAGGTCGCGCTGGAAAACATCGATCTGCAGGTCAGCCCCGGTGAACGAGTGGCGATCATCGGCCCCTCGGGCGCCGGCAAGACCACCCTGCTGCGCCTGCTGGCCACCAGCCTGCAACCCACACGCGGCGAGCTCGACCTGCTGCAGCACAACCCCTGGCGTCTGGCTGCCCGCCAGCGCCAACGCCTGCGTGCGCGCATCGGCCTGATCCACCAGGCACCGCCTTTGCCACCGCGCCAGCGCGTGGTCACCGCCGTGCTGGCCGGCAAGCTTGGCCAGTGGTCATTGGCCAAAGGCCTGCTCAACCTGCTGCATCCGCTGGATGCCAGCGGTGCCCAGGCCGCCCTGGCGCGGCTGGACATCGCCGACAAGCTCTACCAACGCTGCGATCAGCTCTCTGGCGGCCAATTGCAGCGCGTCGGCATCGCTCGCGTGCTGTACCAGGCGCCAGAGTTGATCCTCGCCGACGAACCCGTCTCGGCCATGGATCCGGTGCTGGCCGGCCACACCCTGGCCGTGCTCAACCGCGAGGCCGCCGAGCGCGGCATGACCCTGCTCGCCAGCCTGCACGCCGTCGACCTGGCGCTGGCGCACTTCCCTCGGGTGATCGGCATCCGCGACGGGCGCATCACCTTCGACCTGCCGACCGAGCAGGTGCAGCCCGCCCAGTTGCAGGCGCTGTACGCCAACGAGCAGTTGCAGACCACGCCCAGCTCCCCCGTGCCGCCGCAACCGACGCATATCCCGCGATGCTGACCACCGCCCCACGCGACCCCGCCGCCCTGCCGCGCCTGCTGATCACCGTACTGGCGCTGCTGTTGTTGTGGCCGGGCCTGAGCCTGAGCGAGCTGGACCTGGCCGTGCTGGTCGATGGCGACAACACCCGCGCCATGGGCAACTTCCTCGCCGGCTTCTGGCCGCCTGCGCATGACGGCGAATTCCTCGCCCTGCTCGGCCGCGCCACCCTGGAAACCCTGGCCATCGCCACCGCCGGCATGAGCCTAGCGCTGCTGATCGCCGTCCCTGCCGCGCTGCTGGCCAGCCGTGCGCTGTCGCTGTCGGCCGTGCACCGTGGTGGCCGCCCGGCCTGGTGGGCAAACCTGGCGCGCTGGCCGGTGCGCGGCCTGCTGATCTTCCTGCGCAGCGTGCCGGAAATCGTCTGGGCGCTGCTGTTCGTCCGTGCCGTCGGCCTCGGCCCCACTGCCGGTGTACTGGCCATCGCCATCACCTACGCCGGCATGCTGGGTAAGGTGTATGCGGAAATCTTCGAGTCAGTCGATGCCCGCCCCACCCGCGCGCTACTGGGTGCCGGCAGCAGCCGCCTAAGCGCCTTCGCCTACGGCGTGCTACCCAATGCCGCCGGGGAAATGCTCTCCTACACCGTGTACCGCTGGGAGTGCGCCATCCGCGCCTCGGTGGTGATGGGCTTCGTCGGCGCTGGTGGGCTGGGCCAGCAGATCGACCTATCGCTGCGCATGTTCGCCGGCGGTGAAGTGGCCAGCATGCTGCTCACCTTCCTCTTGCTGGTGCTGCTGGCCGACCAGTTCAGCCGCCTGCTGCGCGCGAGGCTGACATGAGAGCCGGCAATCTGATCCTGCTCGCTGCCATTCTCGGCGCGGTGGCTGCCTCGTTCGTCTATCTGGGCATCGACCTCGGCGCCCTGGTCGCCGGCGACAGTCTGGCGCAGATGGGCAAGTACGCCAGCGGCTTCCTGCAGCCGGACTTCTCGGCCGCACACCTGCAGGCCATCGGCCGTGGCGCGCTGGAAACCCTGGCCATGTCCGCCATCGGCACCCTGCTCGCCGCCCTGCTCGGCCTGGCCCTGGCACTGCCGGCCGCCGGGCGCTTCGGCGGCGTCGCCCTGCACCTCACACGCCTGCTGCTCAACGCCCTGCGCGCCATCCCCGAACTGGTCTGGGCGGCGCTGATGGTGCTGGCCGCCGGTCTCGGCCCCAACGCCGGCACCCTCGCCCTGGCCCTGCACACCGCAGGCGTGCTCGGCCGCCTGTTCGCCGAAGCGCTGGAAAACACCCCACGCGAGCCGGCCGACGCCATCCGCGAAAGCGGCGGCGGACGCATGCTCGCCTTCTGCTACGGCACCCTGCCCGGCGTCTGGCCGCAACTGGTGGCGTACACCCTGTACCGCTGGGAGAACAACATCCGCATGGCCAGCGTGCTCGGCTTCGTCGGTGCCGGCGGCCTGGGGCAGATGCTCTACGTGTCGCTCAGCCTGTTCCAGGAAGCCCAGGCGGCCACGGTGATCCTGGCCATGCTCCTGCTGGTGCTGGCAGTCGATGCTCTGAGTGGCTGGGCGAGGCAGCGCTGGGTGAGCTGAGCCGGCAGCGCGATATCGATATTCTCCTTGCCGCTTGAGCGCGCAGCGGGCATTTGTCTGGACCTACCACGGCAGACATTGAAAACGCTCGAGGCTTGAGCCAGCATGCATAGCCCATGGCCATCATGCATCGCCAACTCACGCAGATGCCTGGCCATGAGCCAACAGACCTTTTCCCGACAACAGGATGTCGTATGCGCGCTCTCAAATACCTTCTCGTCGCCAGCCCACTGATCATTGCAGGCTGCGCCAGTCAGCCTTCGCTGCCACCACCGGAATTCCCCGGCATCGAACAATCCGACAAGATCGTCATCCACGATCAACGCCCCAGCAGTGAAAGCGAGAAGGAGATCTTCAGCCTGCTGGTCACCAGCAGCGCCTATGCCATCTACCGCATGCCGGACACCGCCACCAAGCCCACAGGCCCACGACTGCTGGCTCACCGGGCTTATGAGGCCTTCCCGGAACTGGGCAGCCAACCCGCCATCAACGTTCATCACTTCGTGACCTACGCCAACCTGCAATCGCAATTGCGCAAAAGCTCGCTGGTCGCAGGGCTGACCGGCCCGATTGGCGTGGCCATCCTCAGCCGCCAGGAACTACCTGTCGGCGAAGTCCTGACAACCCGGATCGACAGCAGCATCTTCGACAAAACTGCAGGGGACGAGGAATACACCCGCGCCTTCTTCAGCGCGGAAGAAAACCCCGAGAAGTCGCCGGTCAACCTCATCTACATCGATGCGGAAATGCTCGGCCAACGGGTTGCCAGCCGCTGCCTGGTTCCGCCGATCAAGGACAAGCCCCATCTATTCCTGGTCGAGGCGATGGACATGTGCATCACCAACCACCTGGCGCTGTATCGCAACGACTCTGCGAAGGAAACGGCCGCCAAGTAGCTCAGCATCGAGCCGGACAGGAGCCTGTCGAGAGATGGGTTTCTGCTTTGGCAACCTGCGATGTGCCTGTTCGCCTAGACGTTCCAATGGCCTTGCTGCTGATGCTGGCGGTGGATGGGTGACAGGCTGCAATCGGCCCAGGCCGTGTAAAAACACAGCAAGCGATGGCAATCAACTGGCGGGGGATTTTCTCGGTGCCCAGAAGGCCGTCGGAGGCCCGATCAGGTGCAATCGGTGATTCTTTGCTATGCGGCACTTTAGACCTCGGCGCGCCTGCTGGAGGGCGGCAAGAGCCGTAAAACAGGCCTCAGGCCTTCATCGCGGCCATCAGGGCACCGCTGCCCAGCAGGTTCAACACGCGTTTGAGATTGTAGGCGAGCACATGCAGGCTCATCTCGGTGCTCACCCGGTCAAGCGTTCTGGTGAGGAAATGGGTGGCACCCATCCAGGATTTCAGCGTGCCGAACGGGTGCTCGACCGTCTGACGGCGGATTCGCATCATCTCGGGCGCTTGATCCAGACGACTCTGCATCGCTTCGAGCACTGCTTCATGCTCCCAGCGGCTCACTCGGCGTGGCTGTGGACTCGGTGTGCACTGCTCTTTCAGCGCACAACCTTGGCAATGCGAACTCCAGTAACGGTGCAGCTTCAGCCCTTTCTCGACACTAGAGAAACGCCAGATCAGGCTTTGCCCAGCCGGGCATCGGTACTCGTTCTTTACTGCGTCATAGATGAAGTCACCTTTGCCGAAGCGGCCCGCCGCTGTCGCTCCTGAGGTCAGCGTCTTGGGCACGAAAACGGTGATTCCGGCCTCATGGCACGCCAGGATTTCTTCGCCTTTGAAATACCCTCTGTCTGCGACCGCCGAGAGCTTTTCGACACCCATGGCCTCTCGTGCTTGCTTGGCCATGGCGCTCAGTTGATCGCGATCGACCCCGTCGTTCGTGACCTCGTGCGTCACGATCAGGTGGTGCTTCGCGTCGACCGCCGCCTGCACGTTGTAACCGACCATTCCGCTGCCCCGCGTCTTCATCGAACGGGCATCGGGATCGGTCAGGGAGATCTGCTTATCCGGGGTTTCGTTGAGCTGAACCTCGATTTCCTTGAGCTCCTGCAGCTTAGTTTTCAAGGTCGCAATCTTGTCGTGAAGGCGTTCGGCTTTGACCTGCGCCACGGCAGGTTCCTGACGATCTGCGGTATCGAGTGCCGTCAGGTAGCGGCTGATGCTGGATTCGATTTCTTCCATCCGCCGTTGCAGCTTGGCACTGGTGAAGTTGCGGTCGCGATTGTTGACCGCCTTGAACTTGCTGCCGTCGATGGCCACCAGCGCCTCGGCGAACAGACCGAGCTGCTGGCACAGCACGACGAACTGCCGACAGACGCCGCGGATGGCCTTGCCGTTATCCTTGCGGAAGTTGGCGATGGTCTTGAAGTCCGGCATCAAACGTCCGGTCAGCCACATCAACTCAACGTTGCGTTGAGCCTCGCGTTCGAGACGGCGGCTGGACTGGATGCGATTGAGATAGCCGTAGATGTAGATCTTCAGCAGGTCGGCAGGATGGTAAGCGGGGCGACCTGTTTCAGCCGGGACGACGCCCTCGAAACCCAACTGGCCAAGGTCGAGTTCATCGACGAAAACATCGACCACCCGCACCGGGTTGGTGTCCGCCACGTAGTCATCCAGGCTCTCGGGAAGCAGCGCGCTTTGGCCTCGATGCTCTCCCTGGATAAAACGCTTCATTGGCGCCCCCGCTGATTTCGAACCCATCAAATCACAGCAAGGTCGATGCCAGAGTTTTTTACACAGCCTGGGCCGATAGCAGCCATCCCCAATTAGTCCAGCTACTCCACCCTCTCCCATCTTTCAGCGTAAAGTCGCCACACCCTGCACCTGCGGTTTCCGCTCAGACGAATGGGGTCGAACAAGGACTCACCAACATGGACCGTTTACGCAGCATCGTCTCCGCCTTCGCGCTCTGCCTGCTCTCCCTCGCTCACGCCGACACGCGCCAACCTCAGCCCTGCAACGCTGCATTGCTGGACTCACTGGCCACCCAACTGGGACAGCAAGGTTGGACGCCCCCTGATGGGCGCGGCGACGGACCATTGCTGGCGGCCGCCTGCAAGCCCTGGCCGGATGATCCGGCGCTGTCCGTGGTAACCCTGGCTTACCGTGACGCCGAGGACGCCACGCCAGCGGGCGAGCGCAATCTCAACTGGCTGGTGGCGAAGGTGGACGCGCAGAGCGGGCAATTGCGCGAGCGCTATGACGACTACCTTGGCGAAGATGCCGCACTGGAAATCGATGCCGGTAGCCTGTGGCTGGATACCGCGCGTTATCACCTTGCACCAGGTGTTCGCGTGTTCGGCGTGGTGGTGCGCAGTGTCGCTCGCGGGGCGAGCTGTCCGGATGCCGGCTTCAATGACCTGCTGACGCTGGTGGTGCCGCAAGGGCCTCGGCTGAGGCCGGTGTTTGCCACCTATCTGTACTCGTGGACGACGGTAAAGGGCGTGGCCTGCGCACTGGATGGTGATTTCGAGTCGGAGCAGGCCGACCTGACGCTGAGCCTTGGGCCTAAGCAAGCCCACGGTTACGCCGACCTGGTGGTAACCGCTCATATTCGTGCTGGCCGGCAGGAGCCCGTGCTACGCAAGGTCAGCACCACCGTCCGCTACGACGGCAAGCACTACCCGTTCGATCAGTTCTCGATGTTCTGGGCGAGAGAGCCGCAGCCGTAACGACGAACAGGTGCGGATTTCGGTGAACGTGACCGAGCGTTTCGCTAATACGTGACCGGTGCTTCCACCCCGATTGCGCGGGTTCT
>Ga0308008_1000335_pt1 | contig 19904 bp, 16 predicted proteins | sample Neamet125_FD_203140 | JGI IMG/M metagenome (GOLD analysis project Ga0308008, IMG submission 203140) | Marine microbial communities from water near the shore, Antarctic Ocean - #125 | ecosystem: Environmental > Aquatic > Marine > Unclassified | place: Southern Ocean | collected 2014-07-24
TAATCCCATTGTCGTAAGCCTTCGAAGCATAAGCTTCAACTTTTTCTGGTGTACGGTGTGCCGATAAAGCGTTTACTTCAAAAGGAATTTCCATATCGTTAAGGAATTTCGCTGCCTTCTGCATTACAGGCCAGTCCGAAGTACTCCCCATAATTATGCTTACTAATGGTTTCATAGTGTGTTAATTTTTGACAAAAATAAGCTTTTGTTTTTAGTTTTTAACGGATCAATTAATATGAAAAGTCAAAATATTCAAAGAGCCAATTTTAATGCTATGGATAAACTAATTTTTGATTTCAAACTCACGTTTTACAAGTATACATTTTTACTATTCACCTTTTTTAAACTCCTGACTCCCGACTCATACCTTTTAACTAACTTCTTTTTCTACAACTCTATTTAAAAATTCATTAAACTGTTGTTGCATTTTGTAGGACTTTAAAATGGTGTTTAAGGGATCGCCTTCCAACCAGATTTCATTTTCTATTTTTTTACTCACTACAAAATGCTTGTTTTTAAGTAAGTCTATTTCCTCAAAATCTTTAGGGAATCCTTTTGGAGCCATCTTTAATTTCTCACCGTGTAATACAGGGAATTGTTTTTTGAAATCCTTTTGTTCTAGAATACCCTTATACTCATCGCTGTTTTCGAATATTTGTGTGCGTATAGATTTTAAAAGAGCTGGTGTAGGTTGGTAGATTCCACCTCCCATAAAAGAGTTGTCTGGTTCGAGGTGTATATAATACCCCGCATATGCGCTCTTTCTTCCACCTTTACTTATAAATGCACCAAAATTGGTTTTATAGGGTTCTTTATTTTTTGAAAAACGGGCATCTCTATAGATCCTAAACACACATTCTTTTGCCGAACTAACGTCTATACTTTTATCTTGCTTTTTTAACAATACAATTAGTGATTCTATAAATGTATCAAAGTCATTTTTAGCACTTAAATACCGATCTTTATTATCGTTAAACCAGGGTCTGTTATTATTGAATTTTAAGTCAATTAAAAATTGAAAGGCCTTTTGTAAATCCATTTTATGTGTTTTTTTGCTTAAGCAAGATACATAAATGAGGTGGTATTATTAGGGCTTAATTTGTTACTACTTTATCTTTCAACTTTTTGGCGTTCAATTTTCAACTCCACCAAACAAAGACTACTATTGTACTATGAAAAAGTCGGTTGCTATTATTGGTGGTGGTCCTGCAGCCTTGCTGTTGGCTGCGTTTTTAGATTCAGAGAAATTTGAAATTACTATATACGAGAAAAATAAATCACTTGCCCGTAAATTTTTAGTTGCTGGTAACGGAGGCTTTAATTTGAGCCATGGCGAATCTATTACAGAATTGCTTAGTCGTTACACACCGATAACTTTTTTAAATGAGGCCCTTTTAGGTTTTGATAATACCGACTTACGCAATTACTTAGCCTCTATAGATATTCCTACTTTTGTGGGTAGTAGTAATCGTATATATCCTGAAAAAGGCATAAAGCCAATTGCTGTTTTACGTGCTATTTTAAAAGCGCTAAGCACTAATAATTGTAGTATCGTCTATCAGGAAAAATGGAATGGTTGGACTTCTAGTGGTGCATTACAATTTGAATCAGGTTTAGAAGTGAAATCAGATTTTACTGTATTTTCTATGGGAGCTGCTTCTTGGAAGAAAACTGGTTCGGTAGGCGACTGGTTCTCTCTATTTACTGACAATGAAATTGCTACTAAACCTTTTGAGGTTTCTAATTGTGCTTTTGAAGTTGCTTGGAACAAACCATTCGTAGAGAAATGTGAGGGCAGCCCACTTAAAAATATAACTATTTCTTGTGGTGGTAAAACTCAAAAAGGAGAAGCTGTAATAACACAGTTTGGCTTAGAAGGAAATGCCATTTATGGCTTAAGTCCTGAAATCAGACAACAATTAAAATCAACAGGTACTGCAATTATTTCTATCGATTTAAAACCTTCTTTATCTATTGATAAAATACTTTCAAAACTTAAAAAATCTACTGCTAAGAATACTTCATTAAAGTTGAAAAATGATTTAAAGTTAAGTGCAACTCAATTAGATTTATTTAAAAGTACAGTATCTAGAGAGGCTTTTTTAGATCTAGATGTACTATCGAAAACTATAAAAAACTTAAAATTAACGGTCCATTCTGCGGCACCATTAGATGAAGGAATTTCCTGTGTTGGCGGAATTTCACTAGAAGAGGTAAGTAGTTCTTTTGAATTGAAAAAAATGCCCAAACATTATTGTATCGGTGAGATGTTGGACTGGGATGCTCCAACAGGTGGGTATCTTTTACAAGCTTGCTTTAGTATGGGAGTGTTAGTTGCAAGAGCGCTAAATAGTAAGGAATAAGGATTCAGAAACGTAAATTTTTAACCAATCTACGTCAACTAGTTTTATCCAATTTTTGACAAGTAAACTAGCAGCTCATCTCTCCTTGAAGGTTTCTACTCAATAATTGTTTTCTTCTATCTACATCTTTAGAGTATTCTAGTACAAACATCATTTTTGTAAGCGCAGCTTCAAAAGTCATGTCGTAGGCAGAAAGTATACCCATATCTTTTAGTGCTTTACTGGTTTGGTATCGCCCTAAGTCTACAGAACCTCCTTGGCACTGAGATACGTTTAATATTAGAATTCCTTTATCGATTGCTTCTTGGAGCGCTTTTATAAACCAAGGATTCGTAGGTGCATTTCCAGAGCCAAATGTTTCTAGTATAATACCCTGTGTACGTGGAGCCGATAATATACTTCTAACCGTAGTTTCTGTTATTCCAGGGAATAGTTTTAAAACGCCAATATTCGGATTGAAAGTCTTGTGAACTATAAGTGCTTCATCGTTTACACTTTGTGTATACCTTCGGTTGAATTTTATATGAACTCCAGCTTCTGCTAAGGGTGGATAATTTACCGATTCAAAAGCTTCAAAATGTTCTGCATTTACTTTGTGAGTACGATTTCCTCTATAGAGTTGGTATTCAAAATAAACAGCAACTTCAGCAATTTCTGGCAATCCTTCTCTCGTAGAGGCAGCTATTTCTATAGCGGTAATTAAATTCTCTTTCGCATCTGTACGAGGTACTCCAGAAGGAAGTTGAGAGCCTGTAAGTATAACTGGTTTGTTTAAGTTTTCTAAAATAAAACTCAATGCAGAGGCTGTATATGCCATGGTGTCGGAACCATGTAGAATTACGAATCCATCGTGCTTATCGTAGTTTTCTTCTATAGTTTCTCCTAGCTGAACCCAAATGTTAGGATGCATGTCTGAAGAGTCTATGCTAGGCTCGTAAGAAATGATTTCTAATTTACAGTTGAGTTGTTTTAGCTCGGGTATTTGAGCTTGCAGGTTTTCAAAATCAAAAGGTATATATGCCCCTGTGTCTGCATCGTGAACCATTCCTATAGTTCCTCCAGTATATATAAGTAGGATTTTCATTTAACAGCCAAATATCAATTTAGAATTTTGTGTAGTAATTTCTGCTACTTCGCGAAGACTTACTTCGTGAAGGTCGGCAATTTTTTGTGCTATATGTATAAGATAAGAACTTTCGTTTCTTTTTCCTCTGTTAGGAGTAGGGGCTAAGTAAGGGCTGTCTGTTTCTAATACCAAGTGTTTAAGGTCTACTTGAGCTATTACTTTGTCTAAGCCAGCTTTCTTAAAGGTAACTACACCACCAATTCCTAAATGAAAATTCAAGTTTATGGCCTGATGAGCTTGCTCAAGTGTGCCTGAAAAACAGTGGAATATTCCTCTAAGCTGTTCACCTTTTTCTTCTTCTAGAATTTCGAAAATCTCCTCAAATGCGTCACGACAGTGAATAGCAATTGGTAAACTTTTTTCTTTAGCCCAAAGAATTTGAGTTCTGAAAGCATCTTTTTGTTCCTCTAAAAATGTCTTGTCCCAATACAAATCCATTCCTATTTCTCCAACGGCACAATAGTCATCGGTATCTAAATGTGCTTTTAGTACAGCCAATTCTTCTTTGTAATCGCCCTTTACATTACATGGGTGTAAGCCCATCATAGCGAAACAGTTTTTAGGATAACGCGATACTATATCTTGCATTCCAGCAACAGAATGCTGGTCTACGTTGGGTAGGAAAATACGTGTTACATTTTCTTCAAAAGCTCGGTCTATCACCTCTTGCTGATCTTCAGAAAACTTTTGGTCGTATAAATGGCTGTGAGTGTCGGTAAGTATCATGGGGCAAATATAGCTTTTAGTTTTATGTTTGGATGTAAATTATTATATGCTTATCCGTTCTGATGCACGACAAAAAAACAGTTGTTGTTTTCTTTTCCTTGATGAAAAGAACCAATTGAAAATCATGAGCTCAATAATTAATTGAGTAATGCGAATAAAAATCATGACATCATTTCTTTCTTAACGCTACAGAAGCTTTAAAATGGCTACCAAAATGAACTCACTAGCCTTCCTGCCGTCAGGCAAGCTCAATCAGCATTTTGCTAACGCTCATTTTATACGCTTCTTTCACTAAAAGAAAAGAGGTCGGAAACAAAAAAGGGAAATTCATTCTTTAAAATATCTTTTGACGCTAAGACTATTTTGACTTTTTATTTCAAAACCCAATTATCACCTTGCGGACAAGTATAAATTAGTGCTTTCATTTTCAATTTTCTACTTTTAACCTTCAACTTTCAACTCTTTATGTATTTTTGTTTCAAATTCTTCTGAATGAAAAAAATTCTCATCATCCGTTTCAGTTCTATAGGCGATATTGTTTTAACGACTCCAGTAATACGTTGTTTAAAGAAGCAGTTGAATGCAGAGGTGCATTATTTAACCAAATCTTCATTTAAAGGAATCTTAAATAACAATCCTTATGTAGATAAGGTACACACCATTGAGAAAGAGATTTCTAGCGAATTGATTGCGGAATTAAAAAATGAGAATTTTGATTTTATTGCCGATCTACACCATAACTTAAGGACTTTACGTTTAAAAAAAGCACTTAATATTTCTTCCAAATCCTTTCCTAAATACAATATTCAGAAGTGGTTGCTCGTGAATTTAAAGATCGATAGAATGCCACAAATGCATATTGTAGATCGATATATGGAAACGGTTTCTTCTTTAGGTGTAGTAAACGATGCTAAAGGATTGGACTATTTTATTCCAGAGACTTCGAAAGTGGATTTATCTCGATTGCCAGAAATACAATCTAATGGATATGTTGGAATCGTTATTGGCGGACAGCATGCAACCAAGATGATGCCGATATTAAAGCTTATTGAACTGTGCGATTCATTATCCGAACCTATTGTTTTATTAGGTGGACCTGAGGATAAGCTTAGAGGAGAAGAAATTGTTAATGCAGTAGGAGTTAAGGTGTTTAATGGCTGTGGACAATTTAAGTTAGATGAATCCGCGAGCCTTGTACAGCAAGCCAATTGGATTATTACCCACGATACTGGCTTAATGCATATTGCAGCGGCGTTTAAAAAACGAATTGTTTCTGTTTGGGGAAACACGGTTCCTGAGTTGGGGATGTATCCTTACCTACCAGATCCTAGTTCTAAAATTGTACAAATTAAAGGACTCTCTTGTAGACCTTGCTCCAAAATTGGCTACTCAAAATGCCCGAAATCACACTTTAAATGTATGGAGCATGCCGTTTCTGATTTGAAAATTTGATTTTTATTAAGTGTTCTTAATTTATTTAAAAACGACTTTTGTGTAGTATATGACCCTACAAAATCGGTGCATATTTATAAAAATGTACTCTGTATGCTTTAGCAATAAATCTCCCATAGAGAATGAAAAACATAGTGTAATCACTAAGTTTGTAGTAACAAAAAACGTATATAAATAGCATAGTGGTTTTTATCCGCTTGTAGTAGCACTTTAAAATATTATGAGATCCCTTTATAAAACAGATTCTGGAAAAAAAGAAATCATCAATTTATATGATGAAAAACTAATTGATTTAAACATAGAATATCAATATGAAATCATTAATTCTAGTTACGGAAAAACTAATATTATCATTACTGGCGAGCCCTCAAATCCACCTTTAATTATAATACATGGGTCAAATGGTTGTGCTCCAATTAGCTTAGAAACGTATCCGAATTTATCAACTCAGTACCAGGTCTTTGCTGTTGATGTTCTTGCTCAACCTAACAAAAGTGCTGAGACAAGATTAAGTATGAAGGATGATTCGTATGGGAAATGGATCAACGAAATAATAAGTTCATTAAAAATAGATAATGTAACGCTAGTTGGGTTTTCTTTTGGAGGATTAGTGATTTTGAAAACCCTAATAAACAATGAAGATAAAATCAAAGAAGTTTATCTAGCCTCTCCTGCCTACATTGTTAATGGAAATCCTCTTATTGCCTTATTCAAGGTGTTTATTCCCATGAAGAGGTATATGAAAACTAAAAAAACTAAATTTGTAGAGAAATTTCTATGCGAAGTATTTACCGATAGAGATGAATTTGCAATAAAATACCTTTCTAAAGTTTTTATTTATTTCAACATGGACTTTACTCCTGTTCCTGTTATTACTAAGGAAGAAGCAAATAAAATTAAAACCCCAATAACCCTTATAGCAGCCAAGAAAGATATTATGTTCCCTGGTGAGAAAATGCTGAAAAGAGCTGCGAAAATATTTTCGTCCGTAAAATATACCGTACTCTTGGAAAATTCAAAGCACGTTCAAAATAGAGTAGATAACATGAAAATTGAAGAATTAATCATGAAAAAATAGTTCATTCCCAAAATCTACACCTTCTATTTACTCCTTAGGCATAAACAGTGCTTTCAATTCTGTGGCCTCCTGAGGGTTCATCTTTCCAGCTAAAATCAAACTTAATTGTCTTCTTCTTAAAGCTCCTTCGTAGCGGCTTTTTTCTTCTTCCGATTCTGGTATTACTTCAGGCACTGGAATAGGAGTTCCTAGCTGATCTACAGCAACAAAAGTATAAATAGCTTTGTTACAGTGACTCTTGTCTCCAGATGTGCGGTCTTCCATCCATACATCAACAAAGACTTCTATAGAAGAGCTAAAAGCACGCGATACTTTTGCTTCTAGCGTAACAATACTACCCATGGGAATGGGTTGCTCAAATGCTACATTGTTTACCGATGCTGTAACTACAATACGCTTGCAATGTCTTTGAGCCGAAATTGCAGTGGCTATATCCATCCAGTGTAATAATCGTCCGCCCATTAAATTATTTAATGGGTTGGTGTCGTTAGGAAGTACGAGTTCGGTGATTACTGTAATCGATTCTTTAGCGAATTTGGCCTTTTTCATCTTGCAAGAGCTATTGTTGACTGCAAAGATAAGAGTTAATGATTGGTTTATTAATGAATAGTTAATAATGATTTTAAAATGTAGAAGTTTTAATCATTATTGTTCTTACACCAGAAAGTGCGATTCATTTTTGAATTCTAAAACGTAGAGTTTAAGACTTAAACCATAGGATACACAGTAGTTTTATGTTTGAGATTCTGTTTAAGACTGAGAAGCAATTATAAGCTATTGTTTAAGTAACCAAGTAGAGGTTCCAGTAGCTTTAAGGTTTTGTAATTTTAAAAGTGCAGTTTCTTTTGAAGAAAAAGTTTGAAAAGCTACACGGAATAATCCTTTAGAATTTCGCCCTATTACAGAAGAGTCAAATCCTTGAGTTTTTAATTTTGAAACTAAATTTGCTGCATTTACTTCTGAAGAAAAACATCCTGCAATTAAGTGAAATTGAACAGTGTTTACAATAGGAGTAATTACTTCAGGTGTACTGATTACATCCACAGAAGTTTCGATTTCCATTTCTGGACTTGCTTCAATAGAAGTAAGTATAAGCGTTTCTTTTACTTCAACTGTACGTGGAGTATAAGTTGCTGCCGGCTTTAGTTTAAATGGATTTAAATAGGCATAGTTTGCATAGGCATCACTCACAGCTTCTTGTTGGAAAGATACATACGTACTCAATCCTATAAGAGGTAATATCACTGCAGCGACTTTCCAGTTAATAGAAGTTTTTGGAGCTTTAATTCTTTTGGCACCCTTACTAACTTGCTTTGGAAGACTTACTTCTTTAGCGTGCCTTAAAATTGCTGGAGACTGAATGGTGTCTAAACCAAAGGCGTCTAATAAGTAGTTTACTGTATTGTCTGGTTCAAAAGAAAGTAAACCGTTTAGATCGCGAGATAAAACGCCTACTTTGGAGATTTTTACCTGATTTTTATGTTCTAAATCGTTTTGTAAGTTCTTTACGTATTGTTCTATTTTTACTTGAGCCGAAGCAAAAGGAATAGATTCGCAATCTGAAATATAATTTGCTAAAAGTCCATCGTTGTTTTGCAATTGCACATTAAAACTAATGCTTTTGCTTGGCGGACGAAGGGTATGACTTACGGGATGTATTTGTGCCGATTTATAATTGCTTATAAATCCACCTAAACCAGGTACGATAACACAATCGTGGCGGTATAATAAATCGCTTATGTAAGTTTCTATGTTCATAAATGCTAATTTAGGAATTCTTATGACTCGGAAAAGAATTTTTTGTCGATTCTTTCTAAATCTTCTGGGCTATCTACAGCAATGCATTCCGACTCTGTTTGTGCTGTTTTAATAGTGTAGCCATTTTCTAACCAACGCAATTGTTCTAATCCTTCAGATTGCTCTAGTACGCCCATTGGTAATAGAGATATCGCTTTTAAAGTAGCATGTTTAAATGCATAAATCCCTACATGCTGATAGTAGGTTTGTTTACTTAGCCAGTCTTTTTTATCTACGCCTCTTAAATGTGGAATAGCTTCTCTAGAGAAATAGAGAGCTTGATCTTTTAAGCCTAGAGCAACCTTTGGGCTGTTTTTATTTAGAAGAACGTCCACCTCTTTAATCACTTTTATTAAAGTGGCTATTTGTGTGCCCTCATTATTAAAACAATCCGACAAAGTATTGATGTCTTCGGGGTCAATAAAAGGCTCATCTCCTTGAATATTTAAGACGATAGTATCTGCTGAAAGTTTAAGTTCTTTTGCTGCTTCTGCAATTCGATCAGTCCCACTTTCATGACTATTTGATGTCATTATAACTTCGCCACCAAAACTTAGTACGTGGTCGAAAATACGTTTGTCATCTGTAGCTACTATAACACGATTGAGTTTTGCTTTTAAACATTGTTCATACACGCGTTGTATCATCGATTTTCCATGTATATCCACTAAGGGTTTACCTGGAAAACGACTCGACTCATAGCGTGCTGGTATGATGCCTATAAACTCCATTTAGAATTTAATTTTATAAAGTATAGAGTAGGTTCTTGGTCTACCTAAAGAAGCAGGCCTTTGTAGATACTCTCTATTGAACAGGTTTTCTATATTAAACGACATTCTACTGTCTTCGGTAAGGTCATAACCTATTCGGAAGTCAAGTATAAAATTGTCTCCATTTATACGATTCCAGGCAGTTTCTGTCCCTAGATAACTTTCGAATAAAGGTTCGTTAAAAATTAGGTCAATATTTTTCATAGCGCTGTTGTAGCGTAAAGAAAAACCACCATTTAGTCTGTTGTGCTGTATATGAACATCAAATTTAGCTAAATGTTCGTAGCGGTATTTTAATACTCCAGAGGTATCTATACTTGTTGATGCATAACTAATAGGAATGGAGAGTGTGTCTCCTCCAGAAACATAAGAATAAGAATTGTATTCGTTGTGTATGTCGTCAATAAGTGGTGAGGTAAAGGTATAACTCCCCATAAGCATAATTTTTGTACGTCCGATTTCTCCTTCACCCGCAACAGAAATTTCCATTCCCTCTATACGAGTATTTCCAATATTAATAGATTTAAAACCGAGTCCACCTAGTCCATGGTTTGTATCTCCCCATTTACCAAAACTGAATTCCATCATGTCGTTGTATTCCATAACAAAAGACGCAAAGTCAATATACCCTTTCCAATCGCCAATTTGGAAACCTTGCTTAATTCCTATTTCAGCACTCCATCCTGTTTCAGGTTGTAATTCTTCGTTAGGGTAAATGTAAACGGGGCCAGTATTAAAGGTTACAAATCGTTCTATCATACTAGGGAATCGGATTCCTTCTCCGTAGGATCCTCTTAGGTATGTTGCTTTTGCAATTTGGTAATTTACACCTGAACGGAATATTGGTTTTGTGTACGTGTTGTTTCCGTTATTGTAATGTTCCAAACGACTTCCTAATGAAATGTTTAATCTTTTGTATTTAATATCTGCTTGAGAATAAATAGAGTGATTGAGGTTTTTATGTCTACCATAAACCTCCATATCTTGTCCGTCGCTGTATTTAAAAGTATAGCCAGATGTTAACGTAAGAAAATCTTTTACTTGTTTTTGATACTGATAGTCTGCAAAGTAGACATTAGAGAATCTACTCGATCGATTCCCTGAATACTGTGTAGAATCTTGGTAGCCAGGAAGAATATTAATTCTAAAGTATCTTGAATTTATAGAATGTTTAGTCCCTTTTTCTGGATTGCTAAAAGTAATAAATGGATCTATACTTAAATATGCATTATTCCTGTACCCGGGGTCGTTGTCTAGTGCTTGGTATGCTAAAGAATCGTGTTGCCACATAATAGCATCGCCAATTTCACTACGCATAATATTTGCTTTTACTCCATAACTTAGTCCTTCAACTTGTTTGGAATAATTAGTGAATGCCATATTTATTCTAGCTCTTTTACTGGTAACTTTTTCTATATATCCGCCATCGTAATAGAGGTTTGCACCTAGAACAAAATCTTTATTATCTTTTTTATGTGAATGTAAATACGATACGTTATTCGCAGAAGTATAGCCTCCTTTATACCAATGTAGACTTCCTCTCTTTGGCTTTCCGTAGGCCGTATGCGTAATGCTTAATTTGTTTACTGGTTCGGAAGTAGGGTAGCTTGTTCTAATGTTTATAGAACCATTAAGTGCCGAAGATCCAAATAGAACAGAAGAAGCACCCTTAATAATTTCAATTTGAGAGATGTTTTCCATGGGTACCAAATGCCACTCTGCTGCTCCTTGGTCGCCACTCATTAATGGCATCCCATCTACCATTACCATTACTCTGGAACCTGCACCATAACTCCAACCACTACCGCTACGAATGTTGGCTTGGCCGTCTACAACATGCACAGAAGGTGCTTGGTTTATTGTTCTATCTAAAGAGGCTGCTGCTTTGTTTTCAATTAATTCAGGTTTTATAACGTCCATAGAAACGGTGACTTCTTCAAGTCTTTGTTCGAATTTACCGGCAGAAAGTACAACCGTACCTAAAATTTCAGAAGATTCTTTTAAGCGTATGTTTAGATTTGTAGAGCCTGTTTTCTCAGAACAAATCCTCTTTAAGAAATCTTCAAATCCAATGTATTGAAATAGTAAATCATGACAACCCAACGGAAGCTCAATGGTATAATCCCCATCAAAATTACTTACAGCACCTAGTCCAGTAATGTTTTTTACTGAAATATTAACGCCTATAAGTTCTTCAGAATCTTGATCTGCAACTTTTCCTGTAACAGTATGTTGCGCCCATGCATTGCATAGTCCAGCAATAAATACGAGTAATAAGGTAGTTTTTTTCATCCTAGGGGATTAGAATTTTGATGTTAATTTGAGTGAGAATGTACGTGGGGATCCTATGGAGCCCGGTCGTATTTGGTATTCTCTATTGCTAGCATTTTCTATTAGTGCTTGTATTGTGAAATACTCAGCAAAATTATAAGAGATTCTGATATCTGCTAATAAATCACCCTTTTTTAGCTTATTTCTAGATTCTTTTATACCCATGTCATAGATATTGGCATCTGCTAAGTAAAAAATATCTTGTACTTCTAGATTAAAGGCACCACTTTCGAACAGCTTATCTATATTTTCCATAAATGAGTTATAATGCAAATGAGTTCCAAAAGTCCAATTTCCTCTAGTAATTCCTAAGTCTAATTTTGCCATGTGTCGGTAACGGTACTTTAAAATCTCGCTGTCTGGATTAGAAGAGGTAGAGTTGTAGGATAACTGACTCTCTGCTTGTGCAATTTGTTCTAAAAGGGGTAAAAGAGTTTCATCTATGAGACCTTCGTCTATAAAGTTTTGTATCAAGGCATCTAAACGGTCATTATATGAACTGTAAACTTCGTTGGGTTTTGTAGACCTAGGAATCATATAGGTATAACTCAATCTTCCATAGAGATCCCATTTTCCAATCTTACCTTCTGAGAGGATCGAAAGATCTAGTCCCGAAATTTTTGTTTGCCCTACGTTAATTGGTTTAAATCCAACACCTAATGGATTGAGTCTTGTAGAATCTCCCCACAATCCGTAACTGTATTCAACCATGTCGTTGTAGACCATATGAAAGGCTGCAACATCGAAATAAGTTTTAAATGAATCATTGAACACCCATTTATGTTTATAGCCTATTTCTGCAGTATATCCTGTTTCTGCTTTGAGCTCTGGGTTAGAGTAAATAGAAATTTGTCCGGCATCTTTAAATAAAAACAACTCATACATACTCGGGTATCTATACCCTTGACCTATTGAAGCTCTTAGAAAATTTCGTTCGTTAATTTGGTAATTTAATCCACCTCTAAAAATAGGCCTCCCTTCGTTTTTACCTCTTAAATTATACTGTTCGTATCGTGCACCTGCACTAAATAATAAAGGACCTTGCGTATGATCGTATTGTGAGAATAATGCGTAGTTAATTCCTGTTTTATCATTATTGAAGAAGTCTGATAGCCCTACGAAATAATTCATATTCGCACCCGAAGTCCAGGTTCCATTTAAGTAGAATTTCTGAAATAAATACTCGGAATATAGCGCTGTATAGTTGTTTAGTTTCTGTGTGCCGTCTGGGTTGAAGTTGGTTTGTAAAACACGTCCCAATAATTTGTGTTTGGTGTTGTTACGAGTGTTTGAATACGTGATTTTAGGACTCAGGCTTAACTGGGCGCTTTTAAAAACAGAGAATTTATCTTCGCTAAATGGTGTGTAGCCTAAAGAATCACTTAAATACATAAACCCATCTGCTTCGTTAAATCGCAAATAGGAAGTGTTTATACCATATTCCAATCCTTTTATTCGTTTTGATTGCACGTTAGTGTTTAAAAATAAACGAACTCTATCATTTCCTAAATGATGAATTCTTGGGACTGTATCTGTGCTCGTTTTAAGTGTGTCTAATAAACCTTGATACCCATCGCTTTCGTGTATTTGAAGACCAAAGTTTAAATCGAGTTTGTTAATTTTTAAGGAATGACTGAAGTTGTATCCTGTTTCCTGAGGTCTAACATTTGTGGGAGCCCACCAATTTAAAGAAGCTCTTTTAGCTTTGTCGTATACCGTATGATAAACAGAGAAGTTAATTTGAGGCTTGTTAGTCGTTTTTTTACTTGTAATATTTATTACGCCGTTTAGCGCCGATGAGCCAAAAAGCACCGAAGAAGCTCCTTTTATAATTTCAATATTTTCAATATTTTCAGCGGGAATTAACTCCCATTGTACTGCTCCAGTAGTCGCATTTGTAATTGGAAGGCCGTCTAGTAAGACCAATACTCTTGAGCCTGCACCATAACTCCATCCACTTCCACCTCTAATGTTTATCTGGCCATCTATAATATGTACCCCTGGAGCTTGTGCTATATTTCGCTCAACATTATAGTTGTTTTGATTGTTTATTGCTTCCCCTTTAATAATATCTAAAGAAACGCTTATGTCTTCAAGTCTCTGTTCAAATTTTCCGGCACTTAAAACAACCGTTTCTAATTGGTCGTATCTTGTTTTAAGTGTAATTTCTAACTGTAGCGGTTTGTCTTTTTGCACAGATAGATCCTGTATTTTATGGGTCTTAAAAGAGAGGTGTTGGAATGATATATTGTATGTTCCTTCGGGTATATTCAGTTCAAAATATCCGTTAAGATCACTAAAGGTTCCTTCAGAATGTCCATAAAAAATATGTACATTTGAAATTGGTTCTAGACTGTTTTCTTGCCTGATAATTCCAGAAACATTTACCTGTGCTTCAGCAAGAAAGCTTGAAATAAATGCAACAATAAAAATGTGTAAATATAATTTTGTCATAATTTTAATCTAATTCTTCAAAAATAGGTTTTTCTTAAATGAATTCGGAAAAAATATATCAAATAGCTTTAACCTTAGTTCCAAAGGTAGGAGACGTTGCTGCTAAAAAACTAATTGCTTATTGTGGTGGTGCGGAAGCCGTTTTTAAGGAATCCAAAAGAGCATTGTTGTTAATTCCTGGTATAGGTCCAGCAATCGCTAATTCTATTGTGTCTCAAGATTTACTTTCTGCAGCTGAGTTCGAATTGAAGTTTATGGAACAGAATGAAATAAAACCGATCTATTTTATGGATTCCGATTATTCATTCCGCCTAAAACAATGTGGCGATGCACCTATTATGCTTTATACTAAAGGAGCGATTAATTTAAATGAAAAAAAAATTATTAGTGTAGTCGGTACGCGAAAATCTACTGATTATGGGAAGAAAATGACCGAGCAAATAATTGAAGGCCTAAGTGACTTAAACGATATAGTAGTAGTGAGTGGTTTGGCATACGGAATCGATATTGCTGCACATAAAGCCTGTTTAAAATACAATGTCCCTACAATGGCAATCTTGGCACACGGTTTAGATAGAGTATATCCTCAATTACATAGCCAAGTAGCTAGAGATATGCAAAATCAGGGTGGTCTTGTCTCAGAATTTATGAGTGGTACTAAACCAGATCGTGAGAATTTCCCCAAAAGAAATAGAATTATTGCCGGTTTGTCTGATGCTACACTAGTAGTTGAAGCCCGAAAAAAAGGGGGCGCTTTAATAACGGCTGACATTGCCAATTCCTACAGTAGAGATGTATTTGCTGTGCCTGGTAGAGTAGGAGATGAGAATTCCGAAGGCTGTAACAATTTAATTCGTAGAAATCAAGCCGCTTTAATTCAATCCGCTAACGATGTTTGTTACCTAATGGCTTGGGATAAAGAATCTGAGAAGAAAGCAAATCATCAAGTTTCTCTTTTTATAGATTTGAATAAAGATGAGCAAGAAATATTGGGTATTGTATCTAGTAAAGAAAAATTAAGTCTAGATTTGATTGGTTTTCAGGCGAAATTAAGCATTCCTAAAATCATGCAAATTCTTTTACAGCTAGAGCTTAAGGGCTTAGTAAGAGCACTGCCAGGTAATCAGTATGCAAAGTCCTAGAAAATTCGATTTTTGATGGTCATGCTAGAAAAAAGTTTTACGTTTGCAACGTATTTAATAAATTTAATACCATAGTGATGGAGGCAAAAATTAACGCTTTTATAGAAAGTGTAAAAGTTAGAAATGGCAATGAGCCAGAATTCATTCAAGCAGTTACTGAGGTAGCTGAAGCAGTGATTCCTTTTATTGAGAAAAACCCTAAATACAACAACGCAATGTTGTTGGAACGTATGGTTGAGCCAGAACGCGTAATTATGTTTCGCGTTCCTTGGGTAAACGATAAAGGTGAAGTTCAAGTAAACAGAGGATTCCGTATAGAAATGAATAGTGCAATTGGACCTTATAAAGGTGGTTTGCGTTTTCATCCTTCTGTAAATCTTGGAATTCTGAAGTTTTTAGCTTTCGAACAAGTATTTAAAAACAGCCTTACTACATTGCCTATGGGTGGTGGTAAAGGTGGTGCTGACTTTAACCCAAAAGGGAAGTCTGACAACGAAGTGATGCGCTTTTGCCAGAGCTTTATGTCAGAATTGTTCAGACATATAGGACCTAATACCGATGTGCCAGCTGGTGATATTGGAGTAGGTGGACGTGAGATTGGATTTATGTTCGGTCAGTACAAGCGTTTAAGAAATGAATTTACAGGTGTACTTACTGGAAAAGGTGCTTCATGGGGTGGTTCTTTAATTCGCCCAGAAGCTACAGGTTACGGTAATGTTTACTTTGCAGATCAAATGCTAAAAACGAAAGGCGATAGCTTTACTGGTAAAACAGTAGTTATTTCTGGATCTGGAAACGTAGCTCAGTATGCTTGTGAAAAAGTAACAGAGTTAGGCGGTAAAGTAGTTACATTATCCGATTCTTCTGGTTATATATACGATGCTAACGGAATTGATTCTGAAAAATTAGCTTTCGTTATGGACTTGAAAAATGTGAAAAGAGGTCGTATTAAAGCTTATGCTGATAAATACGGTTGTGAATTTCACGAAGGACAAAGACCTTGGACTATAAAATGTGATGTTGCCTTACCTTGTGCGACTCAAAATGAGCTTAACGCAGAAGAAGCTGCTATTTTAGTTGCGAACGGATGTATTAGTGTTAGTGAAGGTGCAAATATGCCATGTACTCCTGAAGCTATTGAAGTATTTGATGCAAATAAAATTTTGTTTGCTCCAGGTAAAGCTTCTAATGCTGGTGGAGTTGCTGTTTCTGGTTTAGAAATGTCTCAAAACTCTATGCGTTATAATTGGACACGTGAAGAGGTAGATGCTAAATTACACGCTATCATGGTAGATATTCACGAAGCCTGTGTTAAACATGGTGGTGATGCTACTGGTTATGTAAATTACGTTAAAGGTGCTAACGTAGCTGGTTTCGTAAAAGTAGCCGATGCAATGTTAGATCAAGGAGTGGTTTAATAAAACCAAGCCTATAAATATTTAAAAGCTTCCTTCGGGAAGCTTTTTTTATTGAACATAAAAAAAGGCTCTATTCATATGAATAGAGCCTTTTTTATGTTTTATTAGAACGTTTATCCGTTCATAGAAACTAAGAACTCTGCATTGTCCTCAGTTCTTCTAATGCGGTCTTTTAAGAATTCCATAGCTTCTAATGGAGTCATGTCTGCTAAATGTTTTCTCATAATCCACATACGTTGAAGTTCTTCTTTACCCATAAGTAAGTCTTCTCTTCTTGTACTAGAATTTACTAAGTCGATAGCTGGATAAATACGTTTGTTTGCAATCTTTCTATCCAATTGCATTTCCATATTCCCAGTTCCTTTAAATTCTTCGAAGATAACTTCGTCCATTTTAGAACCAGTCTCTACAAGAGCGGTAGCAATAATAGTTAATGAACCACCATTTTCTATGTTACGTGCAGCACCAAAGAAACGTTTTGGTTTGTGTAATGCATTTGCATCTATACCACCAGAAAGTACTTTTCCAGAAGCAGGAGACACCGTGTTATATGCACGAGCTAAACGCGTAATAGAATCTAATAAGATTACTACATCGTGTCCACATTCCACCATTCTTTTGGCTTTCTCCAAAACGATATTAGCAACTTTTACATGTCTTTCTGCAGGCTCATCAAAGGTAGAAGATACTACCTCAGCATTTACCGTTCTAGCCATGTCTGTAACTTCTTCTGGTCGCTCATCAATCAATAGTACAATCATGTACACCTCAGGATGGTTCTTAGCGATCGCATTTGCTACTTCTTTAAGTAAAACAGTTTTACCCGTTTTTGGCTGTGCTACAATTAGACCACGTTGTCCTTTTCCAATAGGAGCGAACAAGTCGATTATACGAGCTGCTGTACCTGCTTTATTGTCTGCAAGATTAAATTTCTCGTCTGGAAAAAGTGGAGTAAGATGCTCAAAAGCTACTCGATCCCTAACATAGCTAGGGTCTCTTCCATTAATTTTATCAATATTGGTAAGCGGGAAATATTTTTCTCCTTCCTTCGGAGGACGAACAATTCCGTTTACACTATCACCTGTTTTTAGTCCAAATAATTTTATCTGAGAATGAGAAACATAAATGTCATCAGGAGAACTTAAGTAATTATAATCTGAAGAACGTAAGAATCCATAGCCATCCGCCATAATTTCTAAAACACCTTCACTTTGTACAATACCTTCAAATTCGTACTCAACATTTTTCTTGTCGTTTCTACGATTTTTAACGGGTGCTTTAATAGGAGTTTGGATTTCTTTCTTTTGCTCTATTACTTTTTGTACAGGCTGAACAGCTTCTGTAGTTTCTGCCTTTTTTACTGGAGCCGAAACTTGTTTTTGTTCCGAAACTCTTTGTTCAGCTTTTTTAATACGATCTAATTGAGACTCTTTTTTTCTTCTAGGTCTAATAGCTCTATCTCTAGGATTCGGCTTATCAGGATTTTGTCTCGCTTGAAGTGTCTTTTCCGTAGGTTTAGTAATGCCATCATTTTCTGTAGACACTACTTTTACTTCTGGTTTTTGTTCTTCTGTGGTAGGAGTAGTTTTTTGAGGAGCTGTTTTAGTTTCAGCTTCATTCGCAACAATTTCAGTTGCAACTTCCTTAATAGGTGCTTTTTTTGCCCTAGGTTTTTTTACAAGCTTAGGTTTAGGATCCTCTTTAGGTTCTTCCTTAATTTCTACCTTAGGTTTTGTATTTGACTTTGGGTTAATAGCTTGTACATCTAAAATCTGATATATCAAGTCCATTTTTTTTAAGGCTCTAAATTTTGGAATTGTTAATTCCTTTGCAATCCCTTGTAATTCGGGAAGAAGCTTGCCTTTTAATTCTAAAATATCGTACATAAATAAATGTTATGGGTACTGATAAGTCGATTTGACTTTTGTTCGAAATGTAGTTTGTGGATTTGTCTCAAATGTGCCTGAGACATAGATTTGTTCTGCAATTATACAGCTTTTAGTTGAATGTTGAAAATTAAAGATAAAAAGTTTGTTGTTATACCTTCTGCCTTAGGATTAAACAAAATGAGATTGTCTAATTTTGAGTATTAGATAATTCTAGAATTATAGTTTTAATTCAATCTCGTCTGTAAATGGATAAAGCTCTATAAGTTTATTAATCAGAGATTTCTGTTGATCTGATTTTTAGCATTTGAATATTAATAAATTATAAATTATTTATCAATCATTAAATCCTTATTTTTGAATCAAAATTCACACTTATGATCCAGCGTATTCAGTCTATATATCTTCTAGTCGTTACTATAGCGATGGCTTTGGTCTCTTTTAAAGTTCCTGTTTGGACTCTTAACGAGAAGCTCACTTTTGCTCAAGACGATACAAAAATGTTCATCTTAACAATAGCTGCTAGCTTGTTTTCTGTAGTCGCAATTTTCATCTTCAAGAACAGAAAACTTCAAATGAAGTTAATCCGTATGGCAATAATGGTAATTGCTGTAATCGCTGTTCGTTTAGGATTGTTATTTGGCAGTAACGAATTTGACTTTACACTCAATTACAGTTGTTTTGCCTTATTGTCGTTTGCATTTTCAGCCTTAGTTATGGCTTATAGAGGAGTTAAGAAAGACGACGATTTAGTTCGTTCTGCAGATCGTATTCGCTAGCGTTTACCCAATTCTATTACTTCTAAATCTTTTATGTCTTTGCCATCTATTGTAAAACGCAAAAGTGTTTTTACTTGATGAAAACCGTGTTTTCCAGCTGCTCCAGGATTCATGTGTAAAAGAGCTAAATCCTTGTCGTACATAACTTTTAGTATGTGCGAATGACCTGAAATAAATAATTTTGGAGGATTTTTCTTAATAGCATCCTTAATAGGTGGCGAGTATCTTTTTGGATATCCTCCAATATGTGTAATCCATACATCTACTTCTTCACACATAAACCGTTGATGTAAGGGGCATTCTCTTCTAATTACAGCGCCATCTATATTGCCGTAAACTGCTCTTGTCGGTTTAAAAGTCTTTAGTTGGTCGTAAACTTCAATATCCCCAAGATCTCCGGCATGCCAAATTTCATCACATTCTTTAAAGTGTTTAAATACCAAAGGGTCTAAAAAGGAATGGGTGTCAGAAAGGAGTCCTATGCGTTTCATTAAAGTCTATTGAATTTTGATTTGCAATTTACGGTTAATACGAGATTAATAATGTGGATTTAGTTTTTGTTAATTTTATTTTTGATTTCTA
>Ga0308008_1000336_pt1 | contig 19899 bp, 25 predicted proteins | sample Neamet125_FD_203140 | JGI IMG/M metagenome (GOLD analysis project Ga0308008, IMG submission 203140) | Marine microbial communities from water near the shore, Antarctic Ocean - #125 | ecosystem: Environmental > Aquatic > Marine > Unclassified | place: Southern Ocean | collected 2014-07-24
ACAACAGCTGCTACATTAGACTTCCCATCGGGAGCAGGGTGTATCGCTGCTTATCAGTTAGATGGTAATGGTAATGACCTTTCTACAAATTATAACGGCACAACAACAGACATAGGATATACAGGCCTACAATTTCAGCCAGATTTGGTTTGGATAAAGAAAAGAAATACTATAGAAGACCACGCTTGGTTTGATTCTGTTAGGGGTGTTCAAAGACAAATTTCAAGTAATTTACCAGCTGCCGGATATACTACGACAAATGCTGTAAGTTCATTTGATTCAAATGGTTTTACTACTGGAAACAATGGAGCTACTAATAATGGAAGTGGAACGTATGTTGCTTGGAACTGGAAAGCAGGAGGAACAGCTGTATCAAATACAGATGGCACTATAACAAGTCAAGTATCTGCTAATACAGCAGCAGGATTTAGTATTATTAGCTATACAGGAGCATCAGGAACTGTTGGTCACGGATTAGATTCTGCACCTCAAATGATTATACAAAAATTAACAAGCGGTTCACAAGATTGGTATGTTTATATTGCACCGGGTGTTATTGACGCTACATCTAATTATTATTATTTGGTTTTAAATTCAAGTGCTGGTAAAGCAACAACAGGTTCAACCCCTCCGACTGCTACAACTTTTAATCCTGTTTCAAGTTCTGGAAATTACATAGCTTACGCTTTTCATTCAGTAGCAGGATATAGTTCTATAGGGAAATATACTGGGAATGGAAATTCGACAGGCCCTATTGTCAATACTGGATTTACTCCAAAATTTGTATTAATTAAAGCAACTACAAGCGATAATGGTGGTGGAAATTGGCTTATATATGATAGTGCAAGAAGCCCTTCAAACCCAAGAAATAAAAGATTATATCCAGATTTAGGTATTGCAGAACAATCTGCTTCAAATTATGATTTAGATTTTTTAACAGGAGCAACAAAAGGATTCCAACCTAAAAATGGAGCAAATTATTATGGATACAATACACTTAATGTAGAATACATTTATATGGCATTTGCATAATCAAAGATTTAAAAATAATAATATATAAAATATGGCATCAAATTCTTCAAGAGACTTAAGGCACTACGCTGGAGCGGCAGGTATATTTGCATTAGTTATTGCACTATTACTTTTTCTTTCCTTTTATCAAATACCAAAAGACAACAAAGATATATTTGTATCTATAGTAGGTATGATAGTAGGATCTTTATCTGTAGTTATATATGCTATTATAGGTAGAAATCCAGATGAAGTAAATGCCTTAAAAAATAAAAACGAATCATTACAATTACTTGCAGATCAAATGGAAAAAAGAAATGATCAGTTAGAAAAAATGATAATTGACATGCAAAGCGATATAATTGACAAGCTTACTATACTAGGTGCAACAGCATTTGATACTGTATATAATAAGAATAAGCAATGTACATGCGGCAATAACTCATGTACTTGTAAAGGTGCTTAAAATTAAGTGATAATAAACTGTAAACCTTATCATTAATTAAACCAAAAACCAATGACACTTTTTTACAAGACTCAATCGTGGTCTAGTCAACCACATTTATCCGAAGAAACCAAAGAAATTTGGAAACGTTATTCAAAGAAAAAGAACTGGAGAATAACACAACTTCCTAATGGCTACTACCAAGCTGAATGGAATGACACTAATGACAACTGGAACGGAATTACAAGACGTGAAACAATTGAAGCAGCTGAAAAAGCTATTGAATCTTCTATTGAACATTATCTTAAAAAGCTAAAACTTTCTGAAGGGCCTGTTGTTGTAAAGACCTTTAAATAAACAAAATCAAATCAAATCAAATTAAATTAAATTATGTCAGACGCAATTGTCAAAAACCTCAGCTTTGGTAACGAAGCTAAGGATCAACTATTTGAAGGTATTAATAAACTCACAAAAGCCGTTAGTTCCACACTAGGTGCTAGCGGTAAACGTGTGATATTAGAAGATGGAGGAGGAAAGCCTATTATAACTAAAGACGGTGTAACCGTTGCTGATTCAATAGTGCTATTAGATCCAATAGAAAATATGGGTGCTACGCTTTTAAAGGAAGCTGCTAGAAAAACTGTGAAAGAAGCAGGTGATGGAACCACTACTGCTACAGTACTAGCACACTCAATCTTAACGCAAGCTTATCCAAAACTGGAGGAGCTTGGCGCTAGGAGTTTAAAAGAGGGTATTGATAATGCTGTTAATAAAGTAATAGATTACTTAGAAACAAACTCAATAAAAGTAACAGGTCAAATGATAGACCAAGTTGCAAGCATCTCTACAAATAATGATAAAGCATTAGGTTCTGTTATAGCTGAAGCATTTAGATCGGTTGATGAAACCGGTGTTGTAATGATGGAAGCTACGGAATTATCAGAAACTACTTCTGAATTAATAGAAGGAATGCAATACAATAAAGGATTAACAAATTCACATTTTGTTACTAAAGCAGAAGCAAGAGTTGCTGAATTAGATAATCCATTAGTTTTACTTATTGAATCACCAGTTGAGAATGTAAGAAAAATACAAAACATCTTAGAGCATGCTATTAAAAACAATAAGTCATTACTTATTATTGCTGATTTAGATCCTAAAGTTATTTCTACTTTAGCTATGAATAAAATAAAAGATGTTATTAAAATAAATGTTATTAATGCACCTACATATGGTATAACTAAAAAAGATATGCTAACAGATTTAGCATTATTAACAGGTGCTACTATTATTAACGAAGATTTAGGTGATGATATGGATATGATACTACCGGAACATTTAGGTACATGTATTAAATCTATTACTAACGATACTGAAACAATAATTAGAGTTAAAAAAATAACTGATGAAGTAGCAGACATTATAGTTACTATAAAAGAAGATTTAAATAAAAGTAATACTGCCCCTGAAGTTATAAGACTAGAAAAAAGACTAGCTAGGTTATCTTCAAAGATTGCTACTGTAAAAGTAGGTGCAGATTCAAGTATAGAATTAAAAGAAAAAACTGATAGAGTAGAAGATGCTATTTGTGCTACAAAAGCCGCCATTAAAGAAGGCATTGTTGCCGGTGGAGGTGTTGCACTTTTAAATGCTGCTATGTTTATCAAACCTAAAGATAAAGCTGAAAGCGTCCTTCTGGAAGCTATTAAAGCTCCCTATCACATTATCTTAGACAACGCTAATATTAGTGAAGCACATTCTGAAAAGAAAGGATGGGGACTAGATGTGATAACGGGTAAATCGGTTAAGATGGTTAAGGCCGGAATAATCGATCCTTTGCTAGTAACAAAAGCAGCACTTAAAAATGCAGCGTCTGTTGCAACAACTATTTTATCTACTGATTGTATAATTAATAATTTAAGAATTAATGAAGGCAATAGGTAGAAACTTAATCATAAGTAAAGACAAACAAGGTACTTCTGAAACCAAAGGTGGTTTGCTTGTATCTGAAAATCAAAGAGAAGATTTAAGATATAATAAAGCAGAAGTAATATCAATAGGTTCTGAAGTAGTAGGTATTAAAGAATCAGATAATATTTATTATGATAGCGCAGCGGGCCATAACATAGAAATAGATAAAACTATTTATCAAGTTATAAAGCTTCAAGATGTTGTTATAGTAATATGAGAAGATTAGAAGCTAAGGACTTAAAAGAAATGAACTTAGTTAAACATTACCGAATAATAAGGCAATGGGCAGCTAAGAACAATAATTTAACCAGTGCTGATATAGAACTTCTTATATATTTAGATTGCATAGATATATTTAGTAAAATAGATTTTAAAATGGGGGCTTATTCCTATAGCTGGGACAACAGAAGATGGAATAGATTATTACAAGAAGACTGGATTAAAGTTTGGCGTCAAAGAAATCATACTACTCAAAAATATAATTTATATAAAATGTCTTTTAAAGGCAAGCAGTTAATAAATAGAATATATAGAATAATGCTGGGTGAAGAAGATATACCAACCAGTGAAAGAAGAAATGTTATAATGCTAGGTAGAACATATACCGATACAGTATTAAAAACATCAATAAACAACGTAAACAAAGACAAACACAGATAATCAAAAACAAAAAAAATGAAATCACCAGCAGTAGTAAAAGCAGAAGCAGGCGTTGTAGGCGCTAACGCTCTTTGGGATGGACCATTAAATACAATGGGTTTTCCTATGGGTAGAGGATCTAGTTCAGGGATTACAGGCATGCAACTTAAAAAAGCAAGCTGTGCTTATAAAGCAGGTCCTATAACACAACTTGCCAAAGGTTCTATGTAAAATATGGAGGCTAATGATATTAAGCTTATAGCTCTAAATGGAACTGTAGGCGTTGTAACCATGACAAACTTAGAAGTTTGGTTAAAAGTAATTTTGTTGATTGTTACAATCGGTTATACACTAAGTAAGTGGATTAAAATAAAAAAATAATGGCATACATACAAAGCGAATCACCTCTTCTCAAGAAGGGAGGCGCTCCTTCAAGAAAAAAATCTAAAAAATATTATAGTAAAAAAGGAGGAATGACGGCCGCAGGCGTTGCAAAATATCGTAAAGATAACCCAGGTAGTAAACTTAAAACGGCTGTAACAACAAAGCCTTCTAAGTTAAAGCCTGGAAGCAAAGCGGCTAAAAGACGTAAATCGTTTTGTGCAAGAATGAGTGGTGTAAAAGGCCCAATGAAAAAGCCTAATGGAAAACCAACTCGAAAAGCTTTGGCTTTAAAAAAATGGAATTGCTAATAACTAAACAAAAACAATAACAATAACAAATCAAAAACACAGAAATTATGGCTTACAACGAAAGACAAGAAATTAATTATTTAAAAAACGATATTGCAGACAGAAAAAGCGATATAAATATGAATGGCAATGCTACGATGGGTGACAGAATAAGCCCTTTAAGTTATAGCGGAAATAATATGAAGCTACAATCTGGCATAAATATGAATGATGAATCTGCAGGACAAGAAAGAAAAAATCTTTTAGCAGATAACCCAGTAGATACAAATGCTGCTATGATGATGAAGAAAGATATGTCTCCTATGTCTAATATGAATAAAGGGTATGGACAACAAGTTGGAAAGCCATCTGTAGCAAGTAGAAATAAATATGGTGGAAACAAAGGGGACGACAGCATGTCAGATAAAGACTATAGTGCTCCTACTAAAATGTATGGTGGCAAAAAAGGGAATGATAGCAAATCTAAAAAAGATTTTATAAAATAAAACAGATAGGACTGTATAAACCCTAGCAAACAAAAACAACAACAATAACAAAAACAAACACAATGGCTAAATTTTTATCATTTAACGTTACTAATACTGGCGCTGCAACAACAGAAGGAGAGTACTTAGTAAATGTAGATCAGATCAGTGCACTAACTTACGTTACTGCAACGGGTGTACTAACTGTAGAATTAAAAAATACTGCAACTTCACAAATTGCATTTTTACTTTCAACATCTAATGCAGGAGCAGCTGCTGTACCAACAATTACTGCAGGAACTCCAACACTTCAAACAGTTAACAGAGCTTTAACCGCTAATCCAGGTGGAGTAAAAGCTTCTGTTGGTTTTGGAAAAGATCAAACAACTGGTGTACCAGCTCCAGGACAAGCTCCTTTAGTTGGCAACTTACAAATATTTGTAAACACAGTTACTTATACTGCCTAATTATTAATTCATATGCCTCTTGCTTTGGCAGGAGGTATATAATTTTATTTATATGAAAGCAACAGGACTAGGCGATACAATTGAAAAAATAACAACCGTAACAGGTGTTAAAAGTGTTGTAGGTTTAATTTCTAAAAGTTTAAAAAAGCCTTGTGGTTGTAAAAAAAGAAAAGAAGCTTTAAATAAAAAATTTCCTTATGGCGTTTAAATTAAACACACCACCTTATAATCAAGATAATACACCTATATATAATGTAGATTTAGGAGATGATGTTTTAGGCAAAGCTAATAATAATGGAACTATATTAGTTAATAAAGATTTAAATCCAAAAAAAATTAATAAAGTGGTTGACCATGAAATGGTACATATAGATCAATTTAAGCGAGGAGATTTAGATTATGACGATAAAAATGTTTACTGGAAAGGTAAAACATATTCTAGAAGTAAAATGCAAGAAGGTGCTAAGAAACTTCCATGGGAAAAAGAAGCTTACGATAAAGCTTAATTATGTGGAAATTATTACTAGGTTTAATAAAAGGTGGGGACAATAAAAAGTCAGCCGCGGGTAATTTAGCGTGGGAAATTCGAGAAGCTATTAAGGGCAAAGAATTAGACCCTAATGAAATTATTGAATTACAAACTAAAATAAATGAAATTGAAGCCGGGCATAGAACATTATTTGTTGCAGGCTGGAGACCTTTTATAGGTTGGATATGCGGAGTTGCATTAGCTTACAACTTTGTAATAAGAGATTTATTTATTTGGATTACAAAAACAGCGGACGCTCCGCCGGCATTACAAATGGAGCATTTAATGACTGTACTATTGGGTATGTTAGGCCTTGGAGGTTTACGTACTTTTGAAAAAATAAAAGATAAAACAAAATAAAAACATGTATCCACAAAATCAAAGTACTATGTACACTAACGCCGTTGCGTTATTAACATCAGCAACCCTGAGATCACCAGGAGCAACCGCCGCTGGAATACCAGTGGGTCAATTTGCATCAACTCTTTCTGGAAATATTCCTGTTAGTACAACTGTAATAGCATTTGCTTCAGGCGGTACTTTTTTAGGTTCTGCTCAAGAAAGACCTACTGCAGGTTATCAAAATAAAGATAAAGGCGTATCTTACAGACTAACTACAGATAATGCAGGAACAATAATTAATTGTGTTGTTGCATCAACACGGGCAGCTGGTTCAGCTCAAGCAGCTGTAGTTACCGCTCCAGTAAATCCAGGTGCAGGTCCTAATATGGGAGTTGCGGCACAAACAATAATTTTTGATGCAGCATCTATTACAACTGCCTTTACGGCTAGTAATGATGGTAATGCTATAACGGGAGCCTTAACAGTTACTATAGCTGCAACAGATTTACAAAGACCTTTTAGCGGAGGTACAGGCGCAGCAACAAACGGTATCTATGAAGCTGATATACAATCAGGTGGTGATGCTTTTGGATTATATATTAATGGAGCAGCTGGAGGAAGTGCTGTTAAAGTAGAATTAGCTTCAGCACCACCTAATCAAACCATTACCTTAAATGGTATATTGCAAGGAACAACATTAGACGGATTATTTAGAAAAGTATACACAACTGATGCTGCAACTACAGCAACAACTATTATAGCATTATATTAAAATAAGTTAAATTAAATTAAATTAAATCAAATGACAAAAGTAAAAACAGAAGTAAAGAAAAACAAAGTAACAGAAGAGCAACTTTCTAAAGTTAAAGAACAACAAACAAAAATGAATAATCTTTTAAGAGATGTTGGGTTTGTTGAAAATCAAAAGCACGTATTGCTACATGAATACGCTGGCATAAGCCAAGAAATGGAAGATTATAAAAAAGAATTAGAAAAAGAGTACGGTGCAATTAGCATTGATTTAGAAACAGGTGAATATTCTGAAATAGAAAGTTCTGAAGAAGTAAAGCAATAAAATGTCTAGTATTATAAGGAAGATCAGCATTGGTTCTGATTATAAAAATGATGCCATGCACTACTCCGTTGGACAAGAAGTCTATGGGGGACATAAAATAGCTTATATCATATTTGAAGATACTGATGGTTCTTATAATATTTTTATTAAAAAAAACAACGAGGTATTGCCGTGGAAGAAGTTTAATACTAACATGGCGGTATCTGTTGAATATAATTTAGAATATGAATAGTGTATACGATTTTATTGTTGAACCAATAGGAGAAAGATATAACAACACTTTAAAAATAAACGATAAAAATTTAATATTAAATTCTAGTATAGAATCTTTTAAATTTATAAATAAAAAAGCTAAAGTAATTTCTGTACCATTAGCATATAAAACTTTAATAAAAATAGGTGATGAAATAATAATACATCACAATGTTTTTAGAAGATATTATGATATAAGAGGTAAAGAAAAAAATAGTAGCAAATATTTTAAAGATAATTTGTATTTTTGTCAAATAGATCAAATTTATTTGCATAAAAAAAATAGTGAATGGAAAGCTTTTGGAGACAGATGCTTTGTTAAACCTATTTTAAATAATGACTATTTAAAGCAAGATAAAGAACAGAGCCTTATTGGTATATTAAAATATGACAATAGCTCTTTAAATGCGCTTGATATTAGCTCTGGTGACCTAGTAGGGTTTACACCAAATGGTGAATGGGAGTTTATAATAGATAACGAGCGTTTATACTGTATGAAATCAAATGATATTGTTATTAAATATGAATACAAAGGAGACGAAGTTGAATATAATCCAGGCTGGGCAGTTAGCAGTTGAGGAATTAATTAAAGTAGCTAAAGAAGCAATTGTAGATTCGGGTGATGATATATCTGCAGATAGACTTAAAAATGCTGCTGCAACTAAAAAACTAGCAATATTTGATGCGTTTGAAATACTAACTAGAATAGAGCAAGAAGAAAAAATGTTAGAAGATAATACAAAGCAAGCTAATAAATTTGGCGGCTTTGCTGAAAGCAGATCTAAATAATGTATCAACAAACGTTATATTCAATAGTAGATGATCACATAAGACCTAATACTTTAAAAAGATTAAATAGATTAAAAAGTTTTAAGTACGGTTATAATAAAGAATATGATTTAGTAGTTATAAGTAAAAATGGCACTGTAGGTGCAATATATGATATACAAGGCTTTCGGATTGGTTTACCAATAATTAACAAAGCTTATAAAAAAAGCAATGTAAAAGCGGAGCAGCATTGGGAAAAGTTTGAATATCCTAAAGCATTAAGCAAAATTAAAAGTGTTTTTGATTGGAATAATTATCCTGACAATTTTAAAGAACAATGGTATAACTATATAGAGAATGAATTTAAAGCTAGAGAAGAAGGGTTTTCGTTCTACAATAATGGCACCCCTACTTACATTACTGGTTCTCATTACATGTACTTGCAGTGGACCAAGATTGATGTTGGGGCCGCAGAGTTCAGGGAATCTAACAGACTATTCTACATATTTTGGGAAGCCTGTAAGGCCGACAGTAGGTGTTACGGTATATGCTACCTCAAGAATAGACGGTCTGGGTTTAGCTTCATGGCATCATCAGAGACTGTTAGCCAGGCAACAATATCAAGCGATGCTAGATTTGGAATTTTATCAAAGACGGGTGCTGATGCAAAAAAAATGTTTACCGACAAAGTTGTACCAATATCCACGAACTATCCGTTCTTCTTCAAGCCGGTACAAGACGGGATGGACAGGCCGAAGACGGAGCTTGCGTACAGGGTCCCTGCCTCGAAATTAACTAGAAGAAAAATAGAATTAAACGAGCAGTTAAAAGATATTGAAGGATTAGATACTACTATTGACTGGAAGAATACAGGAGATAACAGTTATGACGGTGAAAAACTAAAGCTATTAGTACATGATGAATCTGGTAAATGGGAAAGACCTGATAATATATTAAATAACTGGAGAGTAACTAAAACTACATTAAGACTAGGTAGCAGAATAGTTGGTAAGTGTATGATGGGATCAACATCAAACGCATTAGATAAAGGGGGAGAAAACTTTAAAAGATTATATGAAAATTCAAGTGTTACTAAAAGAAACCGCAACGGTCAGACTAGCTCAGGATTATATTCTTTGTTCATACCTATGGAATGGAATTACGAAGGATTCATTGATAAATATGGAGTACCTATATTCGATACACCAAAAACCCCAGTAATTAGTATAGATAAAAGTGAAGTAGATATAGGTGTAATAGATTATTGGCAAAATGAAGTAGACGGTTTAAAAACAGATCAAGATGCTTTAAATGAATTTTATAGACAATTTCCCAGAACTATGCAACATGCATTTAGGGATGAAACAAAACAATCTTTATTTAATCTAACTAAGATTTACGAACAAATAGATTATAATGAAGAAATTACTAAGTCAAGTTTAATAACACAAGGTAATTTTCAATGGTTTGGCGGAGTACGAGATACTACAGTAATGTTTGTTCCAAACAATAAAGGAAGATTTTTTATTTCCTGGGTACCGGACAATAACATGCAAAACAAAATTATTTTAAAAAATGGATATAAATATCCAGGCAATGAACATTGCGGAGCATTTGGATGTGACAGTTATGATATATCAGGCACAGTAGATGGCAGAGGATCTAAAGGATCTTTGCACGGATTAACAAAGTTTTCTATGGAAGATATTCCACCTAATATGTTTTTTTTAGAATATGTTGCAAGACCGGATAATGCAGAAACATTTTTTGAAGATGTATTAATGGCTTTAGTGTTTTACGGAATGCCTATACTTGCAGAAAATAACAAACCAAGACTATTATATTATTTAAAAAGAAGAGGCTATAGGGGTTACTCAATAAATAGACCTGATAAAACCTATAATAAATTATCTATTACTGAAAGAGAGATTGGTGGTGTACCAAATTCAAGTGAAGATATGAAACAAGCACATGCTGCCGCTATTGAAAGTTATATAGATTCATACGTTGGATTTAATAATGATACTTACGGTGACATGTATTTTATACGAACACTTAATGATTGGTCAAAGTTTAATTTAAATAATAGAACAAAATATGATGCCTCAATTAGTTCGGGATTAGCAATAATGGCTTGTAATAAAAATAAATATGCTCCAGTAGCAAAAAAAGTTTTTAAGCCTGTAAGTTTAGGAATAAAAAAATATAATAATGATGGTTTTACATCAAAAATAATTTAAAATAAATGATTACAACAAATTATAACAGTTCATTCCCAGACCAGGTAGTACCTGATTCAGTAAAGAATAGTTATGACTATGGGCTTCGAGTGGGCCAGGCTATTGAAAATGAATGGTTTAGGCAGGACATGAGTGGTGATAAGTATTTACAAAATTTTCAAAATTATCATAGCTTAAGATTATATGCTAGAGGAGAACAACCGGTTCAAAAATATAAAGATGAATTGTCTATTAATGGCGATTTGTCTTATTTAAATTTAGATTGGAAAATAGTACCTGTAATACCAAAATTTGTAGATATTGTTGTAAATGGAATGACAGACAAAGGTTATGAAATAAAATCTTTTGCTACTGATCCTTTTGCATTAAAAGAAAGAACTAATTTTGCTTTTAATGCAATGCGAGATATAATTAATAAAAAATTTATTGAAGAAGCAAATGCGGCAACTGGTGCTAATTTTTATGCATCCTCTCAACCTGAAAAATTACCAGCTTCTCGTAATGAATTAGATTTATATTTACAATTAAATTACAAACAAAGTATTGAAATAGCAGAAGAAGAATTAATAAAAAATGTTTTTGAAGCTAATAAATTTAAAGAAGATCAACGAAGAATTGCATATGATTTAGCGGTTCTTGGCATAGGGGCATCAAAAACAAATTTTAATTTATCAGAAGGAGTTACGGTAGATTATGTAGATCCCGCTTCAATAGTTTATTCTTATACAGAAGATCCTAATTTTGAAGATTTATACTATGTAGGCGAAGTTAAAAACTTAAGTTTAGCTGAAGTAAAAAGACAATTTTCTTCATTAACAAATTCTGAATTAGAAGAAATACAAAAATATAAAGGGCCTTCTCAATACAGTAACTATGTAAGAAATTTTTCTGGAGGAGATGAAAAAAATTTAGTTTCAGTTTTATTTTTTGAATATAAAACATACACTAATCAAGTTTTTAAAATTAAAAAAACAGATCAAGGTCTTGAAAAAACAATTGAAAAAGACGATTCATTTGATCCGCCAGAAAATGATAATTTTGAAAGAGTATCTAGAAGCATAGAAGTTTTATATTCAGGAGCAAAAGTGTTAGGGATGAGCAAAATTTTAGAATGGAAATTTGCAGAAAATATGACAAGACCTTATGCAAATGCTACAAAAGTTAATATGAGCTATTCTATTTCAGCTCCTAGACTGTATAAAGGAAAAGTTGATTCATTAGTTAATAGAATAACTAGTTTTGCAGACATGATTCAATTAACTCATTTAAAATTACAACAAGTATTGTCTCGTGTAGTTCCAGATGGAGTTTATTTAGATATGGATGGGCTAGCTGAAGTTGATCTTGGTAATGGTACTAATTATAATCCAGCAGAAGCTTTAAACATGTATTTCCAAACAGGTAGCATTGTGGGTAGATCTTTAACTCAAGATGGCGAATTAAATAGAGGAAAAGTGCCCATTCAAGAATTGCAATCATCAAATGGTCTTGCTAAAATACAGGCTTTAATACAAACTTATCAATATTATTTACAAATGATAAGAGATACAACCGGACTAAATGAAGCAGTAGATGGTAGTACGCCTGATAAAAATGCTTTAGTAGGTTTGCAAAAAATGGCCGCAGCTAATTCAAATACAGCTACAAGACATATATTAAAATCTTTAATGTATATTACTATTAAAACAGCTGAAAACGTAAGTTTAAGAGTAAATGATGCATTGCAATTTCCTTTAACCAAAGAAGCATTGTTAAATAGTATTAATACTTTTAATGTATCTACTTTAGAAGAAATGGAAAAAGTGGCAATGCATGATTTTGGAATATTTTTAGAGCTCGAACCAGATGAAGAAGAAAAACAACAACTGGAACAAAACATTCAAGTTTCATTACAGCAAGGAGGAATTAATTTAGAAGATGCAATTGACGTAAGACAAATTAATAATTTAAAATTAGCTAATCAGCTTTTAAAATTAAAACGAACTCAAAAGCAAGAAAAAGATCAAGAAATACAACAAGCTAATATAGCTGCACAAGGTCAAGCAAATGCACAAGCTTCTGAAGCCGCAGCAATGGCTGAAGTACAAAAACAGCAAGCGTTGTCTGAAACCAAAATGCAATTAGAAAAAGCTAAATCTGATTTTGAAATACAAAGAATGGAACAAGAAGCATTAATTAAAAAACAATTAATGGCAGAAGAATTTAGTTATCAAATGCAACTAGCTCAAATGCAAGCTAAATCCACAACACAAAAAGAACAAGAAATAGAAGATCGAAAAGACAAAAGAGTTAGAATACAAGGAACTCAGCAATCAGAACTTATAGATCAAAGACAAAACGATTTATTACCCAAAGATTTTGAATCATCAGGAAATGATAATTTAGATGGGTTTGGCCTAGAACAATTTGGCCCAAGATAATTTTTATTAATTAATTTTATTATATCATGTCAACAGAAGTAAAACAAGAAGGGGAATTTAAAATTAAAAAACGAATTCCTAAAAAGTTAGTAAACCAAGAAGGTAACATAACTAAATTAGATTTAACAAAGCCAGGGAACGAACAAGGGGTTGTAATACCCTCAGTACAAAAGGTTGTTATACCTAACGAAGAATTAAAAAAACAAGAAAATGCCATTCAAGAGCAAAGCCCAGATGAAGTATCTGTACTTAACGAATCCGACACTAGCGAAGGAATTCCAAAAGGAAACGAGCAAACAACAGATGAAAAACTTACCGGAAAAAATAATAGCAATGCTAGCGCCGAAGAAGTAGATTCTCCATTACAACAAATAGATGAAGTTGAAGAAATTAAAAAGGAAACATCTATAAAATCAGAAATAAAAACTAATAATACTCAGTCTGCCGCACCTGAGTTACCAGAGGGAGTAGATAAGCTTTTAAAGTTTATGAAAGAAACTGGTGGAGATGTAAATGATTATGCTAGATTAAATGCGGATTATTCTACAGTAGATAATACTACATTAATTAAAGAATATTATAAACAAACAAAACCTCATTTAGATTCAGAAGATGTAAGTCTTTTATTAGAAGACTTTGATTATGATGCTGAAATAGATGAGGATAGAGATATACGCAAAAAGAAACTTGCGTTTAAAGAAGAAGTTGCAAAAGCCAAAAACTTTTTAGAGGACACTAAGGGTAAATATTACGAGGAAATCAAGTTGAGACCTAGTATAACTCAAGACCAAAAAAAAGCTACTGACTTTTTCAATCGCTACCAAGAAGAAGAGCAGCGTAATATTCAAGTAAAAGAAAACTTTAATAGTGCTACAGACAATTATTTTTCTAATGATTTCAAAGGTTTTGATTTTAAATTAGGAGATAAAAGTTTTAAATACGGAGTTAAAGATCCTTCTACTGTTGCTGAAAATCAAAAGAATTTAACTGATTTTATTGGGACGTTCCTAAATGAAAAAGGTGAAATGAAAAATCCTGCTGGTTATCACAAAGCTATTTATGCCGCTAGAAATGCTGATACTATGGCAAGTCATTTTTATGAGCAAGGTAAAACCGATGCTATTAAAGAACAAATTGCTAAATCAAAAAATATAACTACTGAAGCTAGACAAGTAGCCTCGGGAGATATTACTTTTGGTGGAATGAAAGTTAAAGCTATTAGCGGAGTAGACTCTTCAAAACTTAAAATTAAAAACAGAAAATTTAACAATTAAAAATTAATTAATTATGGCAAATGTCATCCCAAGCTTTGGGGCAATTACACCGAGTCAACAACAACAGGCTCTTTCAACAAATTATTTACAATTCACAAACGCTGCTGGAGCTAACTTCTCCTCTTTTGCGCAACAGTATCTTCCTGAGATATATGAGCAAGAAGTAGAGCGTTATGGGAATAGAACACTTTCTGGATTCCTTCGTATGGTTGGAGCAGAAATGCCTATGACTTCAGATCAAGTTATTTGGTCAGAACAGAATAGATTACATGTTGCTTACAATGGAGTTACTAAAACAGCTGCTGGTGGCGACAACACTTTAACTTTTCCACTTGTGGCCGTTGCAGGTCCTACATTTGTAGACAACGTAATTTCAGTGCAAGATACTATCGTTATTATGAATCCAACTAATGGACTAGAAGTAAAAGCTTTAGTTACAGCTAGTGCAGGTTCTAATGCTGCTGGTTCTGCTCTTGGTACAATTACTGTTGCTCCTTATATTGGTGCTAGTGTAGCAACTACTTTAGGTGCAGCTGGAGCTGCTCTTGCTGGTCTTAAAATCTTTGTTTACGGTTCTGAATACAGAAAAGGAACAAATGATAATACCATTACAAGTATTACTCCTTCTTTTACTCAATTTAACAACTCTCCTATTATTATTAAGGACAGATACGAAATTAACGGATCTGACATGGCTCAAATTGGATGGATTGAAGTAGCTACAGAAGATGGAACTTCAGGTTACCTATGGTATCTAAAAGCTGAATCTGAAACTCGTTTACGTTTTGAAGACTATCTTGAAATGGCAATGGTTGAAGGTGAACTTGCTGCCGTAGGTTCTGCAGTCGCTGGTCTTGCTCCTACTTTTGGTGGAACTGAAGGTCTTTTTGCTGCTATCAATACTAGAGGTAATGTACTAAACAACTTTAGTGCTACTGCTGGTCTTGGAGAATTTGACAGTATTCTTAAGAATCTTGATACTCAAGGGGCTATTGAAGAGAACATGCTTTTCTTAAACAGAAAAACTTCTTTGGATTTTGATGATATGCTAGGTGCTATTTCATCAGGAGTACAGGGAGGTACTGCTTTTGGATTGTTTGAAAACTCTGAAGAAATGGCTTTGAATCTTGGATTCTCAGGATTTAGAAGAGGTTCTTATGACTTTTACAAAACTGACTGGAAATATCTTAATGATGCTTCTACAAGAGGTGGAGTACAGGTTTCAGGTATTGATGGAGTTCTTATTCCTGCAGGTACATCTACAGTTTACGATCAAATTTTAGGATCTAACATTCGTAGACCATTCCTACACGTACGTTATAGAGCTTCTGAAACAGAAGATAGAAGAATGAAATCTTGGATTACAGGTTCTGCCGGTGGTGCTTACACTACAGGAATTGACTCTATGGTAGTTCACTTCTTATCTGAAAGATGTTTATGTGTACAAGGTGCTAACAATTTTGTATTGTTTACTGCATCATAGTATTTTGATAAAGATAAGGCGTCATATATTTGGCGCCTTGCTTTATTTTTTTAATTATTTAATTTTATTATATCATGGCTAAAAAAGCTAACACAGCAGTAAAAGATGTTGAGGTTGCAACTCAAACAATTGAAAAACCAATTACTAAAACTACTCAACAGCCTAAAAAGCCTAGTTGGGAAATTAAAGATAGAACGTATACTTTGCTTGGACATCATTCTCCAATAACATATACAATACCAGCGAGGCATAGCGCTAAGTATCCTTTGCTTTGGTTTGATGAAGAATCAGGCGAACAAAAAGAATTAAGATATGCAACTAATCAAAACTCCGTATTTGTACAAGATCAAAAAGGAGAAGCTACATTAGGTCATATTATTTTTCACAATGGTACACTAAGTGTTGGTAAGCAAAATCAAAACTTACAAAAAATGCTTTCTTTATACCATCCTACTAAAAATGTAAAATATAAAGAATTTGATCCAGTTGAAATTGCGCATGATGAGCTAGACGATTTAGTAATAACTATTGAAGCTTTAAACATGGCTAGAGAAATGGATATTGATATAGCAGAAGCTGTATTAAGAGTTGAGATTGGATCTAGGGTATCTGAGATGAGTTCTAAGGAGATTAGAAGAGATCTTATACTATTTGCACAGCGTAACGCAGAACTGTTCATAGATCTTGCTAATGACGATAATGTGCAGCTTAGAAATCTTGCTATAAATGCTACTGAAGCAGGTATTATATCTTTATCTCAAGATCAAAGAACATTTAATTGGGCTTCTAATAATAGAAAATTAATTAATGTGCCTTTTGATGAAAATCCATATTCAGCTATGGCAGCATTCTTTAAAACAGATGAAGGTGTAGAAATTTATAAATCTATAGAGAAAAAACTTTCATAACGTGTAATATTTATAATATATAGAGCCGTCTTTTGGCGGCTTTATTATTATATAACAAAAAATAAACAATGGCAATAAACGTAAATACTGTATACACTACGGTGTTATCTATATTAAATAAAGAGCAAAGAGGTTATATGACACCTGCTGAATTTAATACAGTAGGAGCACAGGTCCAATTACAAATTTTTGAAAAATATTTTGAAGATTTAAATCAACAAATACGTGTGCCACAAACAGATTTTAATTATTCTGATAGAGTAGAAAATATAGATGAAAAAATAGCTATATTTAAAACATTTGGTAATGCTGAGTATAAGCTTTTAGCAACTACCACGGATAAGCCTTTTGCTTTACCAACAATAGATGCCTATACTAAAACTGTAGAGTTTTACAGATTGGGTGAGGTAACTTATAAAAATGAAGTTCTTATTCAAAGACTTCAAAGAAATGATTTTTATACTTCTGAAAAATCTAAATTAACAAAAGCCACAACAACTTTTCCAACATATTTGTATGAAAATAATTTACTTTATATTAGACCAACAAGTATAACTAGTGATATACAAGTTGAATATGTGCGCAAGCCACTTCCCCCTATATGGGGATTTATTGTAGGTTCTTTAGGACAATATGAATTTAATAAATCAGATTATGTGGAAGGTACCGCAGGTAATGCGGACGTAGGCTCAAGAAATTTTGAATTGCATGTAAGTGAGCAAGTTGATGTAATATTAAAAATACTAGCGTATGCTGGAATAATAATACGAGATCCTCAAATAGTACAAGCAGCAATACAACAAGTACAATCAGACGAAATAAATTCAAAAAGTTAATAAATTATGGCCAAACCTGATGGTGGTTTAATACAAGAAACCAATAGACAATATTACGAAGGCGCACAAAGTTTTGTTGCAGACGGAGCAAACAATGTTTTTACGGCTAACTTTAATACTAATTTAGTTTTTGGAAGCTTTGATCCCACAGAAGTTAATTATGGATTAAATAATTTTAAATTATATACTAGCCCTACGGGTTTAGCAGGATCGTATACAGAATATACTAATGCTTATACCGTTACTAATAATATTATTACTATAACTGCAACTCCAGCACAATTCACTGTAATAGTAATTCAATTAAAAGTTTTAACAGGTGGCAATTATGGAAATAATGATGCATTTGGTAATGTTGTAGAAAACAATTATGGAGGTTATCAATATATAAGTATACCAGAATTAGTTACAAATTTTATGGTTGGTTATGTAGGAGCAGGCAAAATAATAGCAAATGTAAAAAGAACAGATATTATATTTCATGTTAAGCGTGCATTACAAGAATTTAGTTATGATACGTTAAGAAGTATAAAATCGCAAGAAGCAACTATACCACCTAATTTATCTATTCCAATACCTCAAGATTATGTAAATTATGTTAAAATGTCTTGGATTGATAATATGGGCGTTAAGCATATTATATATCCTACAACTTTAACATCAAATCCAGAAAGCTTATTACCACAAGATTGGCAAGGTATACCTATACAAGATAATTTTGATGAAGATTTAGATTCTACTTCAATAACTGAATCAAGATGGGCTAATGCTAATGATAATTTAATAGTTGGTAATATTGATAACAACGCTATAAACAGCGGATTAGTGCCTAATGCTGAAGGCGGATTTTTAGAATCTTTTTTAGGTCAGCGTTACGGATTAGATCCAGAAACATCTCAAACAAATGGATGGTTTACTATAAACAATAGAGAAGGTAAAATGTCTTTTTCTAGTAATTTAAGAAATAAACTTATTATTTTAGAATATATATCTGATGGCTTAGCATATGATCAAGACATGAAAGTTCCCAAAATGGCTGAAGATGCAATATATTCATATATAAATCATGCAGTACTTTCAACAAAAGCAAACACTCCAGAATACTTAGTTAATAGATATAAAAGAGAAAAAAGTGCAAAACTCAGAAATGCTAAAATTAGATTATCTAATATTAAATTAGACGAAATAGTACAAGTAATGAGAAATAAATCTAAATGGATTAAATCATAAATTAAATGGCTGAGGTTAAAAATGTTTTTATAAAATCTAAAATGAATTTAGATCTTGACAGTAGGCTTGTTCCTTCAGGTGAATACAGGCAAGGATTTAATATTCAAGTAAGCAAATCTGAAGGTGCAGATGTAGGTGCTTTAGAAAATGTATTAGGAAATAAAGAATTAGCTAATCTTGCTGCGCTTAGCGGTGGTGGTGCTAATACTCAAATTATTGGACAATTCACAGATGTTAGCAAAAATACTATTTATATTTTTTTAACAAACAATACAGACGCTTTTTATTTAACAGAACCTTCTTTTAATACAGCAGGCGGTAATTATATTTATTCTTATAATGTATTAACCGGAGATAGTACCTTACTAGTAACAGGTTCTTTTTTAAATTTTTCTACCACCAATCCTATATATGGGGTTAATATGATAGAAAATTTATTATTTTGGACAGACAATAGAAATCAACCAAGAAAAATAAATGTAAATTTAGCAAATCCTAATTTAGATATAAACCCTACTTATTATACAACTGAAGATCAAATTTCAGTTACAAAGTATTATCCTTTTCAAGCTATAAATCTATATAAAGCTAATGGTGATCAGTACGAAACTACCATGTACGACGTAGTTAGTCAAAAACTTCCTGATAATGCTACATTAAATCCTTATTTTCAAGGTACAGGTGTTGGAAATACATTACCGTCAACTTATCCAGGTGATCCTGATTTTTTAGAAGATAAATTTGTAAGGTTTAGTTATAGATTTAAATATGATGACAATGAATATTCTCCTTTTGCAACTTTTACACAAGCTTGTTTTATTCCTAAACAAGATGGATTTTTTTTAAATGAAGA
>Ga0308008_1000339_pt1 | contig 19828 bp, 15 predicted proteins | sample Neamet125_FD_203140 | JGI IMG/M metagenome (GOLD analysis project Ga0308008, IMG submission 203140) | Marine microbial communities from water near the shore, Antarctic Ocean - #125 | ecosystem: Environmental > Aquatic > Marine > Unclassified | place: Southern Ocean | collected 2014-07-24
TGTTGGCAGACCAACTAGGATAACTGGAACGGCTATGGCGGCAAAGCCTAAGCCTAAGCCTAAGCCTAAGCCTAAAGCTAAGCCTAAAGCTAAGCCTAAGCCTGGATATGGTTATTAAGACTTACTAGATGACTGAGCAATCGCCCCTAGCTGCACCAAGAGCGCTCCCTAATCAGGAGAGCTACATGGCGTTTATTAACAAATACCATGCAGACACGGTCGCCCAGAAGAAAGCCGCTAGACAGGACGACGGCTCAGTAATGACTGTCAACGCAACGGGCGTGGTATACAAGGGGAACATTTACACGGTGCCTGGATACGACCGAGAGACGGGGCAACGCATGACCGACGCCGAAGCACTAGAGCGTTATAAACCTGACATTGAAGCAGGCCGCGTCGCTGGACTCCCGCTTGATCTTGGTAAAGACATGCGTGGCGCTAAACACCTCGCAAATGTCTACGCGAGAGAAAACCACAAGAGCGTCGGAGCCCCCCCAGAAGCTATTGGTTATGACTTTTCGCGAAAGAAAAGCCTTGGAGAGTTATGACTGAAGTCACCAAGGTCGAATGCATTCGGTGCAAGAACTCGCACCCTGAGACCCTGTACTCGGGGAGCGATCGACTCTGTATATATTGTAAAGCGGACATCGCGGACCAAGAACCACAGGCCGCAGTCACTGAGAAAGAACAGACTGCTGAACAGACATTAGAAGACAAGGCGCGCGCGGAGCTTGCACTCCGGTTCTTAACCCGCAAGCGCCTTCTACCTTTTGTAGAACGGTTCAACCATGACTATGAAGCTGGTTGGGTACACAAAGATATATGTAAACGATTAGAGGAATTCTCCAGAGATGTCGCTGAAAAAAAATCTCCAAGACTTATGCTATTCATGCCACCCCGACACGGTAAAAGCACGCTTGCGTCAGTGGCGTTCCCAGCTTGGCATCTGGGTAGAAATCCAGAGCACGAATTTATCAGTTGCTCGTATTCAGGCTCGCTTGCAATGGCATTCAGCCGCAAAGTCCGTGGTCTCTTACGTGAAGACGGATTTAAATCTGCTTTTAAAACCCGCCTCGACCCTCAGTCGCAATCTGCTGAGGCGTGGCTTACTACTGCTGGCGGCGGTTTCGTTGCTGCCGGTGTTGGTGGTGGTATTACTGGGAAGGGCGCTCACATCCTTGTCATCGATGATCCGGTAAAGAACAGGGACGATGCAGAATCTTCAAACGCCAGAGAGTCGACGTGGGATTGGTATACTTCCACCGCTTACACGCGTCTCGCTCCTGGCGGGGGCGTGTTGGTTATCCTTACTCGTTGGCACGATGACGATCTTGCTGGAAGATTACTCAAAGCAGCAGCGGATAACGGCGAGCAGTGGGAGGTTGTTAACTACCCAGCCATCGCCGAAGTTGACGAACCCTTTAGAAAGCAGGGCGAAGCACTCCATAAAGAACGCTACAACGAAGAAGCCCTAGCACGAATTGAAAGAGCCGTTGGCCCGAGAGACTGGTCAGCGTTGTACCAACAGAATCCGGTAGCGGATGACGGTGACTATTTCACACGGGATATGATCCAGTATTACGACCGCGAAGATATTGACTACGACCGAATGCGGTTTTATTCAGCGTGGGATCTGGCGATTGGTAAGAACGACAGGAACGATTATACGGTCGGTATCGTTGTAGGCGTAGACGAGCAGGATCGGTTGTTCGTAGTTGATATGGTCCGAGGCAGGTACGACGGTTTCGAACTGGTTGAGCAGATCCTTGATCAGTACGAGATGTGGAAGCCATCGATCATTGGTATAGAGAAGGGCCACATTGAGATGGCCCTTGGACCGTTCCTAGAGAAGCGTGTCCGTGAGCGCGGACTCTACGAAGCGTATTTCAAAGATCTTAAAACAGGGCGCAGAGATAAAGAAGCGCGCGCCCGTGCTATTCAAGGGCGGATGCAGCAGGGCATGGTGTTCCTGCCGAAAGACGAAAATTTCACTGGCCCATTAGTGGCGGAGTTACTTCGCTTCCCTAACGGGGTACACGACGACCAAGTGGATGCACTATCGTGGATTGGTTTGATGATGACGGAGTTCAGTACCTTTGTTGAACGCGTTGAGCACATACCAACGTGGCGCGATAAGCTCCCAGGGTTACTAAAAGGCGAACGAACCAAATCATCAATGAGCGCATAAAAATGGCCAAAGCAACCAAGATATCTCCTGCGAAGGAAGAAGAGATTACCCGTACTCAGTGGAACCGCTATGAGCGAGCACGGGACAACGGCCACTTAGACTATGTCGAGATGGCCAAGATATGCGACGAGTATTATCGCGGTGACCAGTGGGATGCCGACGATGCTGCTGCGTTAGAACAAGAGGGGCGTCCAGCGCTTACTATTAATACCATTCTCCCTACTGTTAATACCATCTTAGGTGAGCAGTCAACGCGCAGAGCAGACATCCAGTTCAAGCCCCGTAGAGGCGGTAATCTAGACGTAGCGACTACTTTAACTAAGCTGTATATGCAGATTGCAGATAATAACAAGCTGGATTGGGTAGAGCAGCAGGTGTTCAGTGACGGTTTGATTATGGACGGTCGTGGGTTTTTTGATGTTCGCATGGACTTCAGTGATCACATCGAAGGCGAGGTTCGAATCGTAGCCAAAGACCCGCTAGACATACTTATCGACCCCGACGCTAAAGATGCAGACCCAAAGACTTGGAACGAGGTGTTCGAGACTAAATGGATGACACTCGATGAGATCGAAGAGCTGTATGGCAAAGACAAATCAGAACGATTACTGTTTGTAGCTGAGAACGGTATGTCTTTTGGGCCTGATTCAGTTGAGTACCAAGAGACACGGTTCGGTGATACAGAGAACTCTAACGATTATTTTGGCGCAGGAGTAGCAGGTGACGATGAATATCGTAATGTAAGAGCACTGCGCGTCGTGGAGCGCCAACACAAGAAGCTCGGGCGCGCTTCTTTCTTCGTCGACCCCGATACAGGGGATCAACGCCAAGCACCAGACGAATGGACCGATAATAAGAATAAGAAGTTCGCTAAACAGTACAATCTAACCCTAATCAGTAAAGTGACCCGCAAGGTACGCTGGACCGTGACGTGCGACCAAGTCGTGCTGCATGATGATTGGTCTCCCTATAATCAATTCACGATTGTTCCGTTCTTCTGCTACTTCCGCAGAGGCAGGCCGTTCGGTGTTGTCAGAAACCTACTATCTCCCCAGGAGCAGCTGAACAAAATAGCCTCTCAAGAGTTGCACATAGTTAATACTACAGCTAATAGTGGTTGGATGGTTGAGTCAGGATCGTTAGTTGGTATGACCGCTGATGACCTAGAAGAACATGGCGCAGAGACCGGACTGGTACTTGAGTATGCGCGTGGCACTGCACCCCCAAGTAAGATTCAACCTAACCAGATACCTACTGGCCTAGACCGTATTGCCCAAAAAGCAGCTGCAAACATTAAGACTATATCTGGCGTCAACGACAGCATGTTGGGCACGGATAGCGCAGAAGTATCAGGTATTGCAATCCAAGCCAAGCAGAACCGTGGCGCAATTATGATCCAAGTACCTTTGGATAACCTGCGTAAGTCTCGACAGTACCTAGCCGAGAAGATTCTTAATCTTGTACAGACCTTCTATACAGAGCAGCGTGTTATTCAGGTCACTAACGAAGCAGACCCACTCAAGCCCCGCGAAGAAATGGTCGTGAATGAGCAGACCCCAGAAGGGGAGATCATTAACAATCTAACAATAGGCGAGTACGACGTTGTTGTAACAACCGCGCCCGCAAGAGACAGCTTCGACGAGGTGCAGTTCGCTGAAGCTATCAACTTGCGCCAGGTCGGGGTAGCTATACCGGACGATGCGATCATCGAATACAGCCACCTAGCTAGAAAAGGTGAGCTAGCCAAACGTATTCGCGTTATGACTGGGCAGGAACCGCCGACTCCAGAGCAGCAAGAAGCACAGGCAGCACAGGCGCAAATACAAAATCAGCAGATCCAGCTTGAGATTGCGAAGCTAGAAGCTGAAGTAAGGAAGCTACAAGCCGAAGCTGCAGTGAACATTGCTAAGGTCCAAGACATAACAGAAGTAGATCCACAGATAAGAATGGCTGAACTACAAACTAAGGTTGATATTAACGAAGCACAGCTTGATCTGAGACGTGAGCTATCAGCCTCATCTAACACCCTTAAAGAAAACCAATCGCAGACTTCGGCGGCAACTAAGCTAGCGACGACTGCTTTTCAACACAGCAACAAACAACCCAACAGGAACGATAGGAGTTCTTAAATGAGTGAGCAAGAAGAAGTAGTAAAAAACGATATAGAGTACAACGTAATGCCTGGGGCTGATATTCCAGACGCAGATAATAACGAGCTACTAGATCTTAGTTTTGCTGAAGTAGCAGAAGTCGAAGAGCCAGAGGAAGAAATTGTTTCTCAAGATGAACAAAGTACAGAAGAGGGAACAGAATCGGAAGAAGAGACCGAAGAGGTGGTTGAAGAAGAGCCAGAGGAAGAGGCTGTAGCTGAAGTAGAAGAAGCTCCTGTAAAAGCACCTAAGAAACCAATGGTTCCGAAGGCACGACTTGACGAAGTGCTTGCTAAACAGAAGGCATTACAAAAACAACTGGATGAATTGAATGCTTCAACTGAAAAATCGGCAGAAGCCCCAGAAGAGTATGACTTTGATGCGAAAGAGCTCCTCTATCAGAACATGGTACTGGACGGCGAAACAGAAAAAGCAGTTGGCCTTAGACGAGAAATCAGAAAAGCCGAAAGAGCCACGCTAGAGTTTGAAATGCGTGCAGAAATGAACCAGACGGTGAACCAAGACCGCCAAATGACTGCTTTGCAGCAAGCTGCGAACGCGATGGAAGAGGCATACCCTGTATTCAGCCGAGATAGCGCGGACTATAACGAGGATATGACCAATGAAGTCGTCGAACTACGAGATGCTTTTATATTAAAGGGCTACGAAGCAGTTGATGCGCTATCAAAAGCCGTCAGATATGTTGTAAAGGACAACGACCTAGACCAAGCGCAAGAAAGTGCGCCAAGTCTAGCTGGGAAGGCGCAGAAAAGTGACGAATTAGCCAATAAACGAGCGCAAATTTCTAAAAAACTCAAGGCCGCAGAGGCACAACCGCCAGAATTACCAGGTGAAAGCTCTGCGACGCACGGTGAGAAAGGACTAGACCTAACAACCATGACTGAAGAAGAGTTTGCTGCGCTCCCTGAAGCAACTTTAAAGCGCCTACGCGGTGATATTTTATAACGAGGTAATTATGGCAGCTGAAAGAGACCCAAGACTAGCCCGAGCAGGAGTATCGGGCTTTAACAAACCAAAAGGTACACCTAGTCACCCGACGAAGTCGCATATTGTTGTGGCTAAGAGCGGGGCGCAGATAAAAACCATCCGGTTTGGAGAGCAAGGCGCGTCAACTGCTGGAGCACCAAAGGCGGGCGAGTCTGAAAAGATGAAAAAGAAGCGCGCTAGCTTCAAAGCACGGCACGGCAAGAACATTGCTAGAGGGGTAATGTCAGCCGCGTACTGGGCCGATAAGGTTAAGTGGTGATTGATGAAGACTCGCATTCACGTTAATCAGCACAACATACGCGCTAATAACAAGGGTGCAGCCGAGCCGGTGTTAACGGTTAAAGACTATAAACAGAACCGTAAAGTTAATAGGGCAGAAATAGTTTCCGCTGATGGCGAGGTAGTAGCTACTGTTGTGTACAGTCCAGATAAGCCACTGTCATGTGGAGCCAAAGTCTGGATCGAAACTGATCTTGAGGTAACTGTATAATACATACTTAGGTGTTGCATAATAATAATACCTGTACTAATATAACAATACGTTTATCACTACGACATGTGATCGCCCCGTAGGCGTTAAAACCGTACCCCTCGCCTGTACTAGGCGTAAAACCTTCCGAGGCCGCCCCTCGTTAATCAACGCTAAACGTTCTTCTACACGATAGTAGAAAACGGATTAGCCGCTCCTGAAAAGTCGGCTGCTTATATTAGTGGCACTAATGTCGCTGATAAATTATCTCACTTTATTAGGAGCCTATCATGGCCTTAACAAATTTCGGTACGCTTACGGGCGACCAACTCCAAACTTGGAGCCGCGACTTCTGGAAAGTAGCTCGCAACCAATCCTTCATCAACCAGTTCGCTGGTTCTGGTTCAAACGCAATGGTACAGCGCGTAACTGAACTGACTAAGAATAACAAAGGCACGAAAGCTAACATCACTTTGCTAGCTGACATGACCGGCGACGGTATCACTGGTGATTTTACTCTGGAAGGCAACGAAGAAGCCCTCCGCGCGTATGACATTAGCATCGAGCTAGACCAGTTACGTTTCGCTAACCGCATCGCTGGCCGTATGACCGACCAGAAGACTGTTGTTAACTTCCGTGAGCAGTCTCGCGACGCACTTGCTTATGCAATGGCTGACCGTTGTGACCAGTTAGCGTTCTTGACACTCTCTGGCGTTGCTTACACTTTTAAGAACAACGGTGCATTGCGCACAGTAGTTGGCGGCGCTGTAAATGGCCAAGAGCTTGTTGATCTTGAGTTTGCTTCTGACGTATCCGCGCCTACTGCTGCTCGTCACCGTCGCTGGGATGCTACTGGTGGTCTTGTAGCAGGCGCTACTAACGCAGTTGTCGCAGCTGACAAGATTAGCTATGAGTGTATTGTTAACCTGAAAGCCTACGCCAAAGACCAGTACATTCGTGGTATTCGCGGTGCAGGTAACCAGGAAACTTTCCACATGTTCGTTACTCCGCAGCAGATGGCTGACCTAAAACTCGACGCAAGCTTCTTAGCTAACGTTCGTAACGCTGGTGTACGTGGTACTACAAACAGCTTGTTCAGTGGTTCTTCTAGCCTAATGGTTGACGGCGTTATGATCCACGAGTTCCGTCATGTGTTCAACACGTCTGGCGCTGCTTCTGGTGTTAGCGGCAACGCTGGAGCAGCTGGATATAAGTGGGGTGCCAATGCAGATGTAAACGGCGCGCGCGCTTTGTTCTGTGGAGCTCAGGCTCTGGCGATGGCTGACATTGGCCTGCCTGAAATGGTTGAAGATACTTTCGACTATGGCAACCAGTCTGGTATCTCTGTAGGCAAGATCTTCGGATTCCGCAAGCCCAAGTACAACAGTGATATCACTGGTAATGTACAGGACTTCGGTGTTATCTGCTTAGACACTGCACAGTAAGTAAGACTACACCCTCTCCTCCTTCGGGGGGAGAGGTTTCTTTTATATAGGAACTAATCATGAAGATTGTAAGTGAAAATGAATTACGCGTTACCACAATGGCTGGAGCAGCTATCGTATTCCAAGCGGGCGAGCCAATAACAGTTGCAGACGAGATTGGCTTATTAGCGATACAGATGGGCGCAAAAGAATATAACAAAAAGTATGTTGAAGAAGCGAACGCTGAAGAAGCAGTTTTCGATGAAGTATTAGAAGTTAAAACTATTGATGCGAACCTTGTGACCATTCTTGAAAAAATGATGGACGAAGGTGAGCCAAAGAATTTTAAAGCTGATGGTTACCCAAAAGCCGCAGCAGTAAATAAAGAAATGGGTGTCACAGTCGACACTGATGAACGCGAAGCAGCTTGGGAATCCATCCTTAACTCGTAGGTATAGATAATGTCTGTAACGGTACAAAGTGTAATTGATAGAGTGCAAACAGTTTTGCAAGACACTACTGGTGTGCGCTGGCCGGTAGTCGGCGAGCTTGTCTTATGGGTAAATGACGCTCAACGCGAAATAGCCCTGCTGAAACCAGATTCAAGCGCCACTAACACTACTATTACCTTAGCTACTGGGACGAAGCAGGACATCCCTGCCGCAGGAAATCGGTTATTAAAAGTTGTCAGAAATATGTCGGCGGCCAGTGGTGGAACGGGTAAACGCGCTGTAAGACTTGTTGACCGAGAAGTACTCGATGGACAGACTCCAGATTGGCATGACCCGACTGTTTCAGGTGATGCCGCGCACACTACTGTTGTTAAGCACTATACATACGATGAATCAAATCCTCGTAATTTTTATGTATATCCTGGCGTTGCTGGCAATGCGTACTTAGAGATTATTTTCTCTTCCAACCCAACAAGTGTCGCACAAAACGGCTCCCTATCTATCCCTGATATTTTTGCTAACGCAATTTTAAACTACGTTCTATACATGGCTTATATGAAAGACGCCGAGTATGCAGGGAACGCCCAACGGGCCGGTAGCCACTTTCAACTATTTACCACTTCCGTAACTGGAAAAGGGCAGATAGACGCAATCACAAATCCTAATATAGAACGTCGAGCGCAAGTAGGAGCATAACGAATGGCGATTTCTTATGAAGCGCTACTCCCTGACATACTCCCGATGGTTTCTGGCTGTTCGGATACGCTGATCACAAACAGTATTAGGTCAGCAGTAGTAGAGCTGTGTGAAAGGGCAGGCGTGTATCAAACTGAGCTAGACCCTGTAACAACTGTATCTAAGCTCTACGAGTATGACCTAGAACCACCAACGGGTACGTCGGTTCAGAAGATATTGTGGGTGACTCATTCAGGCAAAGATTTAGAACCCACTACAAGCGCATTACTCGAACAACGTCTACCCAAGTGGCGCGAAAATACGGGTGTGCCATTATATTTTATCCAGCAAAGCCCAAGCCTATTTTGGTTAGTACCTACCCCATCAGGAACTATTGTTAGCAGCACTATAGTTCGAGCAGTTTTGAAGCCTACTCATACGAGCAGTGCGTGCGATGACGGCATTATGAATGACTACCGTGACACTATTATAAATGGTGCATTATTTCGCCTTCTAAGAATACCAAACAAAGACTGGACTGATTTGCAGGGCGCACAAATTTACGGATCTCTATTCCAAGAAGGGGTAGTTGACGCGGAGCGTAGAGCACGTAGCGCAGATACCGGAGTACGAAGGAGTGTTAGATATGGTGGATTTAGCCGAGCATTTAAGACCAGGCGTCGATACGGTAACGGAGGGTAGTGACCCTGTAGTTGCAGACATTAGCTGCAATTTTCATTGGGTTAGACCTGCGGTGCAGGAGATCCTAGACGCGAATCCTCAGCTGACATACGCAACCGGCGATATACACGCCGCGTGTGAGCAAGGGGTAGCAACTTTATGGACTACGTCAGAAGGTTTCGTAGTAACAACGGGCGAAACAGATTTGTTTACCGGCGAGCGAACAATGCTTATTTGGCTAGCGTGGGCAAAGGAGCGCGGAACGAATCTTGTAGATAAACACCAAGATTTTTTTATAGCACAAGCCAAAGGCGGTGGGTTTGTGAAGCTAGAAACACGGTCTGCTGTACCTGAGCTTAGAGAGTATTTTTTAGAGCAAGGCTGGCAGATAGACACAATAGTTTATACGAGAGACGTGTAATGGGTAGTAAACCAAAGAAGAGTGAGTACAAACCCTCAGCGGCCGAAAAGGCGTCTGCGTCTGTGGCCAAGGCAGAGAACGATTACTTTAAACGGACCTACGATCCACTATTGCAGAAGATGCGCGACGAATCACTTGATGATCGAGTAGATGAAACTCTTCGGGGGCGTGCTAACGCAGACACATTGCAAGGGCTTGCTGGAAAGGCTAGCTACGACAGGGCGTCATCAGGCGCAGGTGGCGGAGACTTGGCTCAAGCATACCAAGCTCAACTTGCCCAGGCCGACGAAGCTGCATCTGATATAAGAAACAAAAAACAGCTCAATGTTTTAGGAATCGCGAGGGACCAAGCAGCAGATAGCCAGTCGGGCATGGCGGCCGCAGCAAATATGGGTGCATCGGAAGTGCTCACTAAGGCTGCGGCAAAACAAAAAGTACGAGAGGCGAAGACGGGCGCACTAGGACAAATGTCTACGGCTTTGATTATGCAGGGTGCTAAGAATATGAAGTCCAAAGGTAACAAGGACAAGCTGGATTCAAAAGGTAATACTTACATTGATAAGGCTACTAACGAAAACGCGACTGAGGAAGTGTCAGGAGGTTTCTTCAGCCCTGTCGATAAATCGGGGAACAGCATTACTGGGTTCAAGGATCGATTGAGATCTACTAACTCGTTTGGGTACGACAACAACCCGTTTGGGAATTAATTATGAGTTTATATGGCGGAGTTTACGGCGGAGTTTACGGCGGAAGAGCAATGACTGGCGCAGGTCAGGGTGGTGATTATGTGAGTACTTTACCAACAGTGACTGATCCAGATAAAACCTACGCGAAAATGACGCGCGATGACTATAACGACTACATAAAAAACTATCGCGGCTTCGAAGAGGATCTAATAGAGCGAGCACAGAACGATACTTCTCTAATTGATCAGGCAAGAACTAATACCACTGATGCGCAGGGGCTTATGTCTGGTGTAGCCCAACGTAACTCAGAGCGGTATGGAGTTGAGTTGACGCCAGCTCAACGGCAAGAGCAAGCAAGGAGTTTGACGCGCGCAAATACTCTTGGTGGCGCGCAATCTGTAAACGACGCACGCGTCGCTCAAGCAGAACAGAATCAGGGTGTTATAGCGGATCTTGTGAATATAGGGCAGGGCGTAAACAGATCGTCTCTAAGCCAGATGCAGGGGGCAGCGCAAAGCGCGACCCAACGCAACAATGCTTATAAGTCCGCTAAAGCGGCGTCTAAAGCTCAAACATATAGCACGCTTGGCTCTTTAGGGTCCGCAGCTATTTTCGCATTCGCACTATAGGTATATTGATATGGGATTTTTACAAGGTGCGCAAGCAGCCTTAGGTACAAGTCAGGCTATTGCTAGCCAAGATTTAGCCCGTCGCAATCAGAATGCGCAGCTCGGATTGATGCGCGAACAGCAGGATATCGCCAATACAACGGCCGATGTGGAAAACGACCAGCGCGAGGGGAAACAGAACTTTAGCGACATCTTCTTGGCGTCAGGAAAAGTAGATTTGGTTCAGGACTGGAACGCGTTACAAGGAACACATCCTGAATTACTTGAGCGTATGTCTGATAGCCGCCCTGAATATCAAACCTTTACAGACGAGAGCGGCAAGATTCAACAGGCCCAGTTTCATGCCTACGTCCCCGCCCCAAACCCAGATGATGGCTATATTGTGCAACTTAGGCGCATGGATACGGGAGACATCGTACCGTTGACTGAAGGTAAATCAGCGGCAGCGGGTGACGGCCCCCGCATAATTAGTAAAGAAGAGTTCGCCCAAAACATAGAAAAACGTTGGCAGGCGGGCATTAGCAAAGATTATCTTGTAGGCAGCGCGGGTGCTTTACTCGTAGGTGAGAGCAACCTAGGGGCTGTGCAGAATCAGCAGCAGCTTACAGACATGACAGAAGCGATTTTAGATAAGGCTGCGACAACTAAACTAGCTAATGACCCCGCCGCGATGGCAGAATTTTACGCTAGGGTTACTGAAACTAATGACCTCAATGTTTTAAAAGAACTGTTCACGAAAATTGGTGGAGACACTGACGCCTTGCTCGAACGTGCAACCGCCAAAGCTACCGATCTTTGGACTAAAAGCAGAGCAGAAAACAAAAGCGCAGGAGAAGAAGGTTCAATTGAATTACTACTTGCAGATAAAGGCATTACTAAAGAGAAGTGGGAAGGGTATGACAAAGAGACCCGAAGAAAAGTAATCGAGCGGCTTGACCTAGCTCAGATGGTCGATTACACGACAGATGTAACTGGGGGGAAACTGTTGGCTTTCGCTGAAGACTTAATAAGTATGCCTTACGACTTCCTTATCAACGATCTAAACGCTATGAAAGAAAGCGGAGTTGGCCGAGCGCTAGGTTTTTCTGATATCGACGCGCCTGCAACCCCACGTCGGGAATATGATTCTGCGCAGCAAGAGAACGACGCAGCGGCGATGAGAAAGCAGGCATATGTTACAGAGCGTCGCGTAGATGCTGCATTTGCAACTATGCCGCCCGCTGCTCTTACCGCAGAGAACGTGCGCAAAGCCATTATGGATGGTACGCAAAAACCAACTCAGGAGCAGTTGACTGAGATTCACAACCTTCTTGGTCATAACCAGATAAAGACTGATGCACAATTAGTTGAGAAGGTAAAGAGTGGGCAAATCAATCGGCAAAACGCGAGTCGGATCGCGATGATGATGGCGATGACGGAGAAGGGTGACTCTACAAAAAAAATGGCCCTCCACCAAAAACTGATGAACAGCTTCGAACGCGGAGACCAAGAGGTTGGTTTAGCTCAAGTAGATGCTATGGCCAACAATGCCCAGACTCGAAGCAACCAGAATGTCAGTAACCAAATAAACTTGGATAAACACAGGCAAGCCGTTAGAAAATACAATTCAGAGCAAGCAAAACAAGTTGCTGATGATACTCAACCTTGGCTAGACAGCGTTCTTGAAACAGTAGGTTTGTCGAAGAAAAATGAGGACGGGACATACTCTCCTACAGACGATGATTTTAGCGGAGGTAAGGATGAGGCCAAAATTATTGGGCGGTCAATTAGTGGTTTGATGGGCAAAATGCGCCAGCTTCGAAAAGGTGATGAACAGGCCGCTGCGGTGTATATGGATCGGCTTAGCATAGGCGTCGGCATGTATGTACAGGCAATGGTTAATGGGGATACTAACAATGTCTTTAGTCAGCAAAACTTCCTCGACGTTTTTCGAGACGAAGCTGATGGAACTATGGACATTGATTCATCGCGAATTCGACCAGGCGCATACAAAACTGTTAATGGTAAGCAAAAAATGACGTCTATTGCATATGTCGACGAGAGTGGCGTCAATAGCCAAACTGTTGATTTAGCGTTAATCCTGAAAGACCACCCTCAAGTCGCTAATTTTTTAATTACAGCTGCGACTAAGAATAGTAAATAAAAGGAAGCCGTGTGTTAGCAGGTTACGCAGGAAATCTTCAAGCAGCTATACTCGACAAAGAATCATCCGGCGATTACTCAGCAGTTAACAGCCTTGGGTACGCAGGGGGGTATCAGTTCGGTGCGTCGGCGCTTGAAACTTTAGGCTATCTTAAACCTGGGACTTCAAAAGCAGGCAATAAAGCCGCTATGAACGATCCGGCAAACTGGACAGGAAAAGGCGGCGCAGTTAACTTAGACCAATTTCTGCAAGACACAGATTTGCAGGATGCAATATTTGAGCAAAACGTAAGTTTTAATCTAAACGCTTTAAGGCAAAATGGGACAGTTGATGACACTACAGAAAAAGATACAATTTCTGGGTTGTTAGCAGCGTCGCACTTACTCGGTGCCAACGGGGCGGCCAATTTAAATTCTACAGATGCTAATGGAACTTCAGGCAACGACTATTTTTTAATTGGTAGTAATGCCTACGCTAATACGTTGGCAGCAGGTGGGGCTGCACCTAACTTAGTTCAAGTTAATAGTACCGGAGGCTTTACCCAACAACAGGTAACTCCCGCGCAATTACCACAAGACGCAGTTGCTGCCTTTACAGCCGAACAGTTATCGCCTGCTGCATTACCACAAGACGCAGTTGCAGCTTTTACAGCGAAACAAGTCAACAACTCCCCCTCCGCTCAGCCGCGCCGCGTTGACTTAGCAGCTGATAGAGAAAGCGCGCTTTTAAACTCTGTCGTTACAGCAGGCGACAATAGATCCGTTACTGCAGGTATGGTTGCGAATAACGATTTGTTAGACGCGAACGGGCTTCCACCATCAGATATGGTAGAGACGTTTCGAAGAGGGATGCGAAGTGGTGCTGAGTCGCTTGCAGCTGACCTTAAATATATGGGTGCGGGTATTGACGCGCTGCAGGGCGATGCAGAAGGCGTAGCTGATTCAATAACTAACGCTCGAATAGCCGAAGAGTTTGCTGCCATTCCGATGGAAGGTATAGAAACTTTTGCTAATTTTTTAGAAGAGCCTACTGTTGAGGGATTTTTAACACAGGTAGTAAGTGGCACGGGGCAACTAATGCCTAGCGTACTTAGCACGGTAACAGGTGCGGGCGTAGGTAGTATTGCGATGGTTCTTGGTAAAGAGACTCTAAAGCAGAGTAGCCGAGCCGCAGCAAAGAATATTATCAAAGACTCTTTAGTCGCCGTTGCGCGCAAAAAAGCGACCCCCGACCAGAGAAACATTGCCCAAGCTGCTTTTGAGGCTACACAGGAAGCTCATGTATTAGCGCGGAATGGGTTCCTCAAGAACCAGGCTTCTGCGGTACGAAGCTTACAAAGAACAGGAGATATGAAAACCGGCGGCGTAATTGGCGCGGGCATATCAGAATTTGCCCCGTTATCCGGCGGAAATATTAGTGAAGCATTAGAGTCAGGGCGTGAGATCGATAGCCAGCAGGCAATACGCGCGGGCTTGCTTGCTTTGCCACAGGCGGCAATAGGCGTATTTGGTGAAGTTGGTTTGCTGAAACTAATAGGCAACCAAGCGGCAAAGAAGTCAGCTGGACCTAATTCTGTTATGGGTAGGCTTGCGGCAGCTGCAGGTGGCGGGTATGCAAAAGGTGGCGCATTAGAAGGCGCAGCTGAACTTGCCCAAGAAGAGATAGCAATCCGCAACCGTATGGATATGGATGATACGTTCACTGACGCTGACGCAAATCTACGTCGCTTGAATGCAGGTTTTGTTGGGTTCTTTGGCGGCGGAGCAGCGGGTGGCGCTGGCTCATTACTAGCGCAAAGCGCCAACGAAGTATCAAACGCCAGTTTAGTTGGCATAGCCGCTAGTGTTGCCGAAAAAGCCGCAGGCATGAGCGACTCTATTAAAGAGAGTATGACCCGTAATCGCGCAGCCGATGATATTGCCAGTGCCGCGCCAGATCAAACTACTGCTGAAGCAAAGCGAGACATAGATGCGCAGCTATCAGCGATGGTTGATGACACTAGCTCAAAAGAAGCTGTCTGGGTATCAGGGACAGAGCCAGACGAACGCATAAAAGGCGCTACCCCAAACAAAATTAATAAAGTGTTTGTTAATGGAAAAACAGCATGGGCGGCTTTTGTTCCTGGAAGAGGCACGATTATCTCTACTGACTTTGACGTTGCTGAAGGCGTAGTTAAAGGTCAAGCCTCCGATACAGTCCTTGCTGCGGCGTTAGGATATAGCAACACCAAAACAGACGGCGATGCGCTTGTAGTTAAGGTAGTCGACAAGTACGGCGATGTTGTCTCCGAAGAATCAACAAACGATGCGGGACTTGCTGCAGCTAGGGCTGCGGCAATAAAACTAATGCCAGAAGGAGGCAGTGTAGATATTGTATCTACCGAAGAAGCCTTAGCTGAACGTGCGCGCCGTAATGGCCCTGAAGTCCAGATGATGGAGGACGATTACGATGCAGACGATCCTCTTGAAACACAGCAGAATTCTAATGAAGAGTTTGGCGACGGTGAGTTTGAAGCTGACGTTAGAACGCATTCGTTTATAAAAGAAGGCCAAGAAACAGATTCATATCAAGGTGTAGATGGGGACAATAGTTTTTCTGGCATCGATAAAGCGCGGGCCGCTTATATTGAAATGGTCGGTGAAGACATTGATTGGAACACACCATTTTATAAGCGCATGTCTAAGAGCATGCTAAAGACTGCTGTAAAGCTACAAGAAGCTAGCCCAGACGAAGTAATAAACGTAAAGATTAACAAAGATGGTAGCTACCGCATCGAAATTGAGACGACACCTGATACTCAAAAGATTCGGATAAGAGACGGCAAAGGTGTCGAAGACGAAGTCTCAATGAGTGAGTTCCTTAGACGGTCTATCAGTAAAGCGATGGGATCTAAGCAGGAATATCGAAGCGTTAATATTACCGCACCAGGATCAGACGCTGCCGTGTCTGTTAATCCCGTTGACTTGATGAACGCGGGCCGACGGATTATGGAAAGTATTGAAGGCTCATTCACCGGAGCTGGCGCGCAACAATCTTCTCGGCAGGGGTTGTTAGCTATGTTGGGACAGCTGCAAATGGCAGGCTATGAGGTCGACATCCAAGACGTCCCTATCGCTGATATTATGGCGAATTTAGAAAACCCAAAAATAGACTTGCCACCTAATATTTCAAACCTAACCGTGGGGTTTAACGAAGCGGGTAAAAAAATAAAGCTCGGCCAATTACTAAAGCCATACGTCCCAGGCGCACCGACCGTCACTAATTTGATAGAAGTAGATGACGGGGATGGCGGAGTGAGGCTATCGTCTATGGAGCGAGAAGCAGAACTGGGAAGCGAAAGCGACGACGTGGTTACAGACAGTCTTGAAATGACAGAAAGTTCAGCGCGTACCCCCGATGGTATACCGCTAACCGATATGAATATTGAAGACGTAGTTAACACAAATACTACGCAGAACCGTCCAATAGGCAGCGCACCGCAAACAAACACGGATACTAGTTCTCGTCGCCCCGAAGTTAACTTTAAGACAGGTACGACCTTTCCTTTCGGGGAGGTTACTGACCTAGTGACTTCTATAGTATCGCGAATTTCTCGCCGCTTAAAGTTGAAGAACCCAGTAGCTGTTATTAGCTTAAAAGGGTTTAACACAGCCACCCGAGATCAAATTGGTAGTTATTTAATCAACAAGAAAACTGCAAAAGGCAGGATAGCGTTAGAAGCCCTAGAAACATTAGACTTAGGCGATAACGTCGCAGTTGGTAAGTTTATAAAGCAGGCAAATGCTGATGGCCTACTTGCCAAGAAGATTAGTAATGAAGTAGCAAAAGTAGATGACGTTACCCTACTTGGGCAGAGTCTTGTTATGCGCGCTGCCGTAGACGTATTGCGTAAGCAGACCACGTCTGTTCGCATTGCAGAACAAATTGCCGCTACCCTTGTTGGGGGATTTAATAGTAAAAATACGTACAAGGGTTATTTCCAAAAATTCAGCAACGGCTCCGTTATTATGATTAATGACCTTCATAATGAAAACGAAGCTGCGCTGGCGATGGTTGCTGCGCATGAAATGGGCCATGCATTATTTAAAGAAGAAATTAATAGTCTGTTTGAGAACAAGCCACTCTATAACCGGATGTATGCGGCCTTTGTTCGTGACCGGCAGAAAGCCCGCGATGAAGGGAGACCTGTTAAGCAGTGGGAGAGAGAAGGGTTTGAGGAATGGTATGCAGACCAAGTAGCGGCATGGGCAAAGAACGATAATCAGACGGATAAGCGCGGCGCAAGCAACGCGGTTGATAGCCATTTTAAACGCGTAGTCGCGAAATTTAAGAAGCTTTGGGCGGAGATGAAGAATCATCCTGGCCAAGTCTATCGACGAGTTAATGAGTTAAAACCTAGCTTTGCTAAGTACATGGCGGGCGTCACTGCTGCTCGTAAAGCAAATAACATGACAACAAAGATGCCGGTGTATAACGAAGCGGGGGAAATTGTCGCATATAAGTCAGCACTCGGGAGCATTGTTGAAGAGGCCACTACTACACCAGCGGCGACAGCACCTCCGCCTGCACAGGAAGCGCCTCAAGCAGCAGTGACGACAGACCAAGCTGCAGCAGCTGGCGGCGCGGGGGCGGGCAATAACGGAGGTGGCAATAACACAGGAGCAGATTTACCAACGCCTGATGATTCCTCTTTTGAGCAAAAAGCTATTGTGTTGGCGGTGCGGGAAGAGATTAGATTACAGTCGGGCGCGGCTGCGAGAGAAGAAGCTTGGAAGCGCAAGATGAACGACTGGGGCCGCAAGTTTGCTCAAAACAACCCTAATGCTATAAAGATATTAGGCTTCCTATTTACCGCAGATTCGATGATGAGGATCGTAGCAGGCGATGATGTAGCTAATATGTTCTACAGGCAGTCGAACTCTTTAGACGGTGGCCTTGGTTTTGTACAATCTAGGACGTTAGCAAGAGACCGTCTGCGGGCGAAGCTGTTTAAAGTCCTTGGAACTGATTGGCGCACGCCTGAAGTCCAAGAAGCTCTTAGACTAGCACAGGGGAAAACGCCAACTGCTGATCTTAAAAACCCTAAAGCGAAGCAATTGCGTGAGTACCTAGAAGCGGTACATAAAGAATATATAGATCCTTCTAATACTAATATTGGATTTCGAGAAAATTACTTTCCTGTCCTGCTTAACTTAGCTGAGATCGCTAATGATCCAGAAATTTTTGAGAAACTAATTCTAGAATCAGATCCAAAGGCAAATAAGAAGAAAGTACGCGCAGCAATCAAGCGTATGCTGAAGTATCAACAAGCCACGCTTAATCCAGATATAGATATGGATATGGCAGATATAGATATTACAGAGCCAGGTAGTGATGCTGAAGCAAGTCGTGTCTTAACAGCCGATAGTAATTTAGACTTCTTGAGAGATACTCTATTTCTTCAAGAACCTGAAGTGGCGCTTATGAGTTACCTCGATGCTGTAACAAAACGTGTTGAGTGGAACCGGCATACTAAGAGTCCTGACGGCACTAATAAGCTTGCGGTGGCATTAGGCAAGTTACAGCCTGGACCTAGAGAAACTGCTGACGCAATTATTAATGCTTACTTAGGTAACGTTACACATCTGTCGCCTTTCTGGCGTAAGACGCAAAGCTATCTTGCAGCGCTTAACCTTGTAACCTTACTACCGTTCGCTGCCTTTGCGTCAATACCTGATTTCGCAGGGTCTATTGTGGCAACAAAAGAGTTTGGCGGGTTCGCCATGTTTGGCAAGCAAGTAGTATCGCAGATGAAAGATCGAGAGGCCGCAAAACGTTTGGCATATGATATTGGCGTTGTTATGCCAGAAGCAGCTGCTAACGCTTGGATGTCACAAGCTGATAGCGACATGCTTGACCCTAAAGTTCGTATGGCTACTGACAAGTTCTTTAAGTACACCGGATTGACAGGTCTGACAAACATATCGCGTGAGTTTTCTGCAGGAATGGCAAAACGCTTTATTATTGAGCATGCCAATAATCCTACTGAAAGGTCAGACCGTTACCTCAAGTCTCTTGGTGTTACCTATGATCAAGTTCGCCGTTGGCAAGATAATGACTTTTCGTTTGATGGTGAAGACGGGGAGGCAGTAAAAGCCGCACTCGTCCGATTTGTTGAAAGCTCAGTCTTACGACCAAACGCGGCTGAGCGGCCAGTATGGGCCTCAGATCCGCGATTTGCACTTATATGGCAGCTCAAGTCTTTCTTATATGCCTTTAACAAAGTAGTCCTCGAAGGCATGGAACGAGAGATAGGATACCGAATAGTAATAGAGCAAAAGGGTGTTGCCGCCTCTATGGCACCTCTTCTTCTTCTTACTATGGCGGCGTTTATGCCTTTAGCCGCTTTAGGTCTAGAGCTTAGAGAGTACGCTAAGGTTGGTCTATCTGCCGCAGTTGGTAAGGATGGCTCACAGTATCTCCGCTCTGATCAAATGGATTGGGGTACATATTTTACAGAGTTGTTTGGAAGAGCAGGGCTTGATGGTCCGATCGGGATGTTAACAATGGCTCAACGTAGCAGCGATTGGGGAGGTTCAGCAATAGCTACTTTACTTGGCCCCACAGCAGAACTTGCAGAAAAGATAGTAACCAAAGGCCCATTTGATGGGGCATATAGCAGAGTTAATTCACCGCCAGAAGCTGTGGGTGCAATTCTTGGTGTAGGGGCGCTTTACAGTCCTCGCGCGGCATTAGCAACAGCTGTTGGGCTTGGCAGCATAGGAGCATTAAATTAATGAGCATATTAAGTGTAATACTTGGCCCAGTAGTAGATATTGGCAAAACGTTTCTGAGCAATAAGGCCGCTGAAAAACAAGCTAAGCATGAAGCCACAATGAACGTGATCCAGAATGATGCAGACT
>Ga0308008_1000343_pt1 | contig 19730 bp, 17 predicted proteins | sample Neamet125_FD_203140 | JGI IMG/M metagenome (GOLD analysis project Ga0308008, IMG submission 203140) | Marine microbial communities from water near the shore, Antarctic Ocean - #125 | ecosystem: Environmental > Aquatic > Marine > Unclassified | place: Southern Ocean | collected 2014-07-24
TCCCGCCCCCACTCCGGAAGCTCCAACTCCTCCTGAATTGGCAAACCCTTTTCAGGTGGCGACACCTCTTCCCATGCAGTCACAACCGGTTTTACCGCCGGCGCGACCGTTTGAGTCCTCTCCTTTCGAACCTTCAGGGCCGCTGATGGCGCCGGAGATTTCTCCATCCCAGATGGAATCTCCGATACCGCCTCAAACGGAATCAGAAGACCAACGTAGCCTCCACTCATCTCCATCAAATTCACCATTCGGTCTAGCTCCTGCTCAACCATCTGTTCAGGAAGATCCTGCTCAGATGCAGTCGTTTTCCCCTGTTCAAACATTTGCAGCCCCCCCGGACTTTCCCGCAGCGCCCCCGGAGCAGGCAACCCCACCTCCGATGGGAAACCAACCTGCTCCGATGGGGAGTCCGTTCGAAGCAGCATCATCTGCGGCGGCGATTCCACTCGAGCCTGAAGTGCCCAAGGCCGATACTGATGAAATCGACGAATTACTTCGGCAGTTCCGGGAGCATCGGGATTCTTAAGCTCCTAACTTTCGAAGACTTCGCGAAGAGTCGTCTCCATTACTGATTTCATTCCGGAAACCGTGATGGTTTTTTGGGTTTCGTCCTCGGCACAGGTCATGCTGACTCCGTCGATTCCACATGGAGTGATGAATTGAAATGGTGGCATGGTAATGGCTTGGACATTGAGGGCAAAACCATGAAGGGTGACCCATGAACGGACGCCGACTCCGAGTGAGGCGATTTTTCGGTTCTCTACCCAAACTCCGGTGAGGCTCTCGCGTCGTTGTGCTGATATTCCAAATTTGGCAAGGCCCCGAATGAGGGCTTCTTCCAGATTACGGAGGTGAACATGGAGATCTTTTTCACGTTCACTGAGATCAAGGATGGGATAGCCGACAAGTTGCCCCGGTCCATGATAGGTTCCCTGACCACCGCGATTAATTTCAACAACAGGGTGGGGGAGGTGTGGGGTGTCACGGAGGCTGCTTTGGTCACGAGTGCGTCCGATCGTGTAAACAGGCGAGTGCTCCAAAAGGAGAATGGTGTCGTCGATTTTTCCTTCCCGGCGTTGTTTGACGAGGTCTTCCTGGAGATCCCAGATCTCTTGGAAGTCCCGATCCTTTCCGAGGTCCTGGAAGGTGAGTTGGCTCATCGTTTTGACTTGGGTAGGGCGAGCCATTCGCGAATACCGGCAAGTGAACGGCAGTTGACGACGTCTTCGCGCCGAAGCCAGCCTTTGCGGGCGAGACGGGTTCCGTAAGCGAGAAATTGAAGCTGATCAGTAGAGTGGGCATCGGGATTGATCGAGGTAAGGACTCCTTTGTCACGGGCGCGATGCCACCATCGCCAATCCATGTCGAGTCGCCAGGGATTACAATTGAGTTCAATGACAGTTCGAGTCTCGGCGGCACAGTCGATGATCTTCTCGATGTTTACCGCGTAGGGATCACGACGAAGGAGGAGTCGCCCGGTCAGGTGGCCGAGCATGGTGACGTGTTCGTTTTCCATCGCCCGGATGAGGCGAGCCGTCATTTCATCTTCGGGAAGGTTGAAGACATTGTGGACCGAGGCCACGCAGTAATCGAGTTGGCTCAAAAGGTCGTTGTTGAAGTCGAGTGATCCGTCTTTGAGAATATCGACCTCGGAGCCGGCGATCAGGGCGAATTCGTCGAAAGATTCATTTAGTTTACGAATCGTAGCGATTTGCTCGATCAAGCGATCTTCATCGAGTCCGTTGGCCTGAAAGGATGACTTTGAGTGATCGGCAATGCCTAGGTATTGGAGGCCGTGGTCCTTGGCCGCTCCGGCCATCTCCTCGAGTGTGTTTTTCCCGTCCGAGGCGATAGTGTGATTGTGGAAGGTTCCCTTTAAGTGGGAAAGTTCGACCAGACCGGGTAACTCTCCTTGTTGGGCGGCTTCAATTTCACCCCGGTTTTCGCGAAGTTCGGGGGCGACCCAGTCCATTCCGAGGGCGCGATAGATGTCGGCCTCTTCGTTTACCTTGGGAATGTCCCCTTCACCGGTGAAGTCATACTCGTTGAGAGAGAGTCCTTTTTTTAGGGCGAGGGAGCGGAGCTCAACATTGTGCTCCTTGCTCCCCGTGAAATATTGGAGGGCGAAGGGGAAGTGGTTGTTACTGACGGCGCGGAGGTCGCACTGGAGTCCGTTTTCGAGACGGATCGAAGCCTTGGTTTCGCCGTGCACGATGACTTCATGAACCTCGGTGAATTGCGTGAAAAATTTTGTCAGCTCGGCCGGCTCGGTGGTGGCAACGAGAAAATCGAGATCGTGAAGAGTCTCCTTTGATCGTCGATAGGAACCGGCGATGGCAGAACGGGACACTTTCGGGTGATCGCGGAGACGTTCGAGTAAGGTTTCGGCCAATGGAGCAACTTCTCCGAGGCGGAAACGGTCGGCGAATTTTTCGCGATTTTCGATTGCGGCGAGAATTTTTTCGACCGTCTTGGCCCCGAACCCGGCGAGGTTTGAAATTTCCTCTCCCTGGCAGACTTCCTTGAGTTCGGCCACGGAGGAAATACCGAGTTTGTCGTAAAGGGCCTTGATCTTCTTGGGGCCCAATCCTTGAACTTCGAAGAGCTCGAAGAGAGTCGGTGGGAATTCGGCCTTTAAGTTTTTGTAGTATTGCAAGGTCCCGGTTGAGGCCAATTCGTGCAGCTTTTGTTGAAGGGCGTCGCCAATGCCTTTGATTCCTTTGAGATCGCCCTCGGCAGCCCGGGCTACGATATCACCGTCGAAATTCTGCACGATATCGGCACCCTTGCGATAGGCGCGGGTTTTGAAGGGGTTTTCTCCCTTAAGTTCGAGAAGGAGGGCGATCTCTTCGAGAGTGCTTACCAAAGTGTCACGGGTTACGTCAGCCATTTCATTGAAGATGCTTCGACGAGCGTGATTTGCAAGACTAAGGCCTTCGCGAAACAGGGGGGATCTGCTACCCCTTCGTCGATGAGCACTCCGAATGTGAAGTTTTATAATGCGGCGATCGACGCAGCCCAGTCCGGCGACATTCCAGCGGCCCGCGAGGCCATTGAAACGGCTTTGACCGAAGACCCGAACGATGTGCAAGGCTGGCAGCTTTATTCGGTCATTTTGAATGCCCTTGGTGAGACCGAGAAGGCCGAGAAGGCGGTCGCGAAAACCAAGGAACTCGGACTGAGCGACGTTGATGAGCTGATCATGAAGGCGGCTGATGCCATCGGTCAGAACAAATTTGGGTTGGCGATCACCCATTATGAGGATGCCTTGGAACTGGATCCCAATCGTCCGGAAGTCTACATCAGCTATGCCCTGGCACTCATGCATGGTAACTATCCATCCGATGCCGAAGAGGCCGCGAACAAGGCTGTGGAAATGGCCCCCGATGATGCCTCGGCGTGGTATGCCCGTGGGCGGATTCTGCGACTTCGCGGAAAGAAGAATGATGCGCTGGAAAGTCTAAAGAAAGCTCTCGAGCTTCAAGGGAATCTTGTTTTGGCCCGTTACGAATGCGGTATGATTCTGGCTGAGACCGGAGAACTACAGGCTGCCCTGGAGTGTTTTGAAAAAGTGCTTGAAGACCACCCCGAAGATGAAAATGCCATTTCTGCCAAAGCCGCGATCCTTGCGAAAATGGAAGAGATGAATTCCTAGGGATAAGGATTGCATGGCGAGACGGGAAAGGCAGGATGCGCAGCACTAATTGTATCACAAGATCATGAGTCGTAAAATTTGGTTGGATGGGAACATCGTTGATGAGTCGGAAGCAAAGGTTTCAGTTTTCGATCACGGGCTCCTTTATGGCGATGGAATCTTTGAAGGAATTCGTTTCTACGAAGGCCGGGTCTTTCGATTGACCGAGCACATCGAGCGACTTTATCTCTCGGCTAAGGCACTTCTTTTAAAGATGCCGTGGACTCTCGAGGAGGTTTGCGAAGCGACGCTGGAAACGATTCGTGCCAATGAGTTAACCGACGGATACATCCGGCTTGTGGTGACACGGGGAGTAGGGGATTTGGGGCTCAATCCCTACCTTTGTCCTTCTCCGTCGATGTTTATCATCGCTTCGGGTATCACTCTTTATCCCAAGGAACTTTACGAGAACGGTCTCGAGGTCGTGACCTGCTCGACGCGTCGCCCGACTCCCGCGAGCTTGAGTCCGCAGGTGAAGTCGCTTAATTACCTCAACAATGTCATGGCCAAGATCGAGGCCCTCAAGGCTGGAGCTAAGGAAGGTCTGATGCTCAACGAACAGGGATACGTGGCTGAGTGCACCGGCGATAATGTCTTCATCGTGAAGAAGGGGGTTGTCCTGACGCCTCCGGTTTCCGATGGCAGCCTTGATGGGATCACTCGTCAGGTCATCTTTGATCTTTGTGATGAACTCGGAATTATCATTCGGGAAGTCTCGATGACCCGCTACGATCTCTACACTGCTGACGAATCCTTCCTCACTGGAACAGCCGCTGAGACCATCCCCATGGTGAAGCTCGACGAACGTGAAATTGGAGACGGGAAGCCCGGCCCAGTGAGCCTCCGCTTGATCGAAGCGTATGGTGAAAAGGTCCGCTCCGAAGGCACGGCGTTTTAGTTGCTGGTCATCGGGTGGCTTCGTTCCTAGGCTCACGGAATGAAGCTCTTTCTTGCTGCCTCTCTCATACTTAGTTGTGTTCTTTGCGCTACACCCTTTGGGACGCAAATTAGTGAATCTGGAATTAAGCATTCCTTCCTGATCACAGGGACCAAAACCGCCATCATTGGTGAGGACTGTGAAGTGATTTGGGAGGTGCCCGCCAAGTCGCGAGACGGAGAAGTCTTGGCGAATGGAAATGTTTTGATTGCCTTTGCGAAGGAGGTGAAGGAGTTCTCTAGGGAGAAGAAAGTGATTTTTCACTACAAGCTTTCTGATGAAAACAAGGAAATCAGTACCGCAAACCGGCTTCCGAATGGAAATACCCTGATTGCCGAGATGGGGGAAAAACCGCGAATTTTGGAGGTTGCTTCGGATGGCAGGGTTGTGGTCGAGGTTCCCGTGAAACCGGAAAGCGACAACACGCACATGCAGATCCGGATGGCCCGCAAGCTCGCCAACGGAAACTATCTCGTTCCCCACCTGCTTGCATTTGCGATCAAGGAATACACTCCGACGGGCGAGGTTGTCCGGACGATTAAAACCGATTTGCTCGAGTTGGGTGGGCGGGAAAAGAGAAACTGGCCTTTTACCGCGATTCTTCTCAAGGATGGCAGGATCATGGCGAACCTCACTAATGGCAACAAAACGGTCATCTTCGACAAGGAGGGGAAAGTGAACTGGGTGTTTGCCGACGACCGGTGCGCCGACCCTTGCGGTGGTCAATTTTTGGCCAACGGAAATGTCGTAGCCTGCCAGTATGGTTCGAATTCAGACGCCAAGCCTGATGCGATCGAGATTAGCCCTGACAAGAAAGTCGTCTGGGAATTTAAAGCACCCAAATTCAGGGGGGTTCATGAAGTCCACGTTCTCACCACTAATGGCAAGCCGGCGGGAGGGCGACGTTAGTCGCTCCGCCGGGGCCGACCGGCCATGATGAGGCGGACGGCGGCCATGGGAAGGAGGCCGATCAAAGCAGCGGCAGCGGCAACTTTGAGGCCGGGATAGATTCGGGGACGGTCTGCCAGAAGTGCGTTTAAGGAATCGCGGACAACTTTATCTGCCCGGACGTAGAAGGCTTCCTTGACTGGGAGATCACTTGTTGTGCTTCGTCGGGCAATATCACCGAAGCCGGTTTTGATGGGGCCGGGGCAGACGGCGAGAACCCGGACACCTTGGTCGCGTAGTTCGAGTCGCAGGCCTTCACTAAAGCTGGTGACATAAGCCTTGGTGGCGGCGTAGACCGCGAAATCTGGAATGGGAAGAACGCTGGCGAGGGAGCTGACGTTCAGGATGGCACCGCGTCGGGCGATGAGTCCCGGGAGAAGAGTGTGGGTGAGGTGGGTGAGTGCCTCCATGTTGAGGCGGATCATCTGTTCCGTTTTATCCCAGTCGGAAGTATGAAACTCGCCGTAGTCTCCCATGCCGGCATTGTTCAGCAGGAAATCGGGATAGAGGTTCTCTTGCGAAAGCGCATTAAGGAGGTGGTAGCGACCGGCATCGTTTGCGAGGTCGGAGGCGAAGGTTTTCACCCGTAGGTGAGGGTGTTTTTCGACCAGATCGGTGGCGATTTTCTCAAGGAGATTTTCACGCCTGGCGACGAGAACAAGTTTCTCGACGCGGGGCGCAAGTTGGAGGGCATATTCCAGCCCCAATCCCGAGCTGGCTCCTGTAATGAGGGCGCAGCGGAAATCGGGAAGCGAGCCGGGAGATGACATGCCTTTCTGGGGTTAGCCCTTGGGTTGTTTCTCGTCCACTTTGATGATGCGAAGAGGGAGGCGCTGGATGAGTTCACTATCGACCAGAATATCGACAGAGTAGACTCCGGCACGAGGGAAGGTAAGTCCCTGGAAGCCGACGATGAGATGACGGGTCATGAAGGCCACGTTTTCAGGTATTTGCACAGGCATGGCACCCTTGATGGGCATCTTGTCGTTGATGGGCTTGCCGTCTTCGTCGATCACAGAAATCTGGAGTTCGTGATCGCCGTCGTCTTCGGGAGTGAAGCAAAAGCGCATGGCGAGCGAGCACTGGGGGTGCACGATGGGGGTGGCTTTGGCGGCGAGGGCGTCGAAGGTTCCGGAGATGACCATTTTGCCTTGGTATTCTGCGGCGAAATCGCAGAGAGTTGCTACTTGTAAGTCCATAATTGAGATTCAGAAATAAGGGCCGGAATCGGCACGCCCTTGGTTGCCTTATCCGGTCGGATTCGTAAAGGGGGAAAGGAGTAAATTACTGGTCTGCGGGTGTCTCGGGAGCTTCACGAGGCTTGTCAGCGGGAGCTTCGGGCTCGGTGGGGGTGACCGGGATTGCTTCCGGAATTACTTCCGGAATGTCCTCCCCGGGGACTGTTGGGATGACAGGTTCTGCCGGGGGAATGGCAGAAGGAATTTCGGGCTCGTCCGTGGTGGGTATCGGGACGACGGGCTCTTCGGTCATGATCTCATCATCTTCAACAATGATGGCCTCCGGGATGCCTGTTTCAGAGGCCTCTTCATCGTCTTCAGTGACAATGAGGGCACGGGCTGCGGGCTTTAGGTTTTCTTCGATTTCGGTCTGGAAATTGCGGAAGAAGCGCTTGACCATCGGGGCGGCTTTTTGGCCACCGCTCACGTTTTCGCCGGGAACGCCTTCGTAAACGACAGCGAAAGCGTAGCGGGGATTGTCGAAAGGAAAGAAGCCGGCAAACCAGGCGAGGTTTTGATTTTTCTTGGGCTTCCACTGAGCCGTGCCGGTCTTGCCGCACATGATGGTAAAGCCAAGGTCGGCTCTTTGTCCGGTTCCGTAGGGGGCGTGGACGACGTCTCGCATTCCCTCCCTTGTTGTTTTTAAGGCGATGTCAGAAAGCCTGAGATCGTTGCGTTTTTTGAAGGTGGGGGCTTCAATGACACGGCCATGGAAGTCTTGGATTTGGCGAACGAGCTGGAGATCCATTAGGACAGAGCCATTGCCGATAGCTGCCATGGACTGGGCCACTTGAAGAGGAGAGGCTTCCATTAGGCCTTGCCCGATAGAAAGGTTGGCGGTGTCACCATCAGTGGCAGGACGTCCCGTCTCCTTCATGATGTAGTCCGGGGATGGGGCAACTCCGGCGGTTTCTCCGAGAAGGGGAAGGCCGGTCTTGGAACCGTAACCGAGACGGCGGCCGACGGAGAGAAAAGCCTGCGGGCCGGTTTCAATCCCGACCTGGTAGAACCAGGGGTTGATTGATTTAGCGAGAGCACGCTTGGCGTCCACCCAGCCCTGGGGGCCTGGCGAGTGATTTCTCATCCAGATATTGCCGATCTTTATTTTATAGGGACAGTCAAATTTTTGGTCGTAGCGAATAGCTCCGGTATTAATGGCAGCGAGACTAACGACGGGTTTGAAGGTCGAAGCGGGAGGATAGGCTGATTGGTAGGCTCGGCCGAATAGGGGGGCGGCTGGGTCCTCGCTGAGTTCCTTATATCGCTCATTGGTAATGTAGGGAACGAATTCATTGAGATCGAAGGTCGGGCGGGAGGCCATGACGAGGACTTCGCCGGTTTGAATATCGATGACGACGAAGGCGCCGCGCTTTGATCCTTCGCGAAGAACTCGCTCGGCGTAGCGTTGCCAATCCAGGTCGATAGTGGTGATGACGTTTCCTCCCGGACGGGGGCGTCGGATGGGTTCATCGAGGACCTTGGTTCCATTTTTATCGAAGAGTATTTTCTTCAAGCCCGGAACACCTCGGAGCTTTTGATCAAAGATCATCTCAAAGCCGGATTTTCCCATGACGGATTGAAAAAGCGGATCGCCCTCATTAATGGGTCCGGAGGGGAGGACGGTTTGAGCTCCCACGTAGCCGATGAGGTGAGCACCCACCGATTTTTCAGGATAGTATCTGAGGTAAACTGGAAGAAGGGTGAGACCTGTTGGAAGTCTTTCTTCGAGCTCTTTGGCTTTGCTTTCGGAAAAGATTTGCGAAATTTTCCGGGGGAGCCAACGACGATTACGATAGTAGTTTGCGAGTTTCTTGTCGGAATACTGTTGGTCACCATTGACGAGGGCATTGGCCTCTGCGATTCGATCCTGAGCCCAGGCAACGGCAGTTTCGGCTTCGGCCGGGCCTTCGTAGGCCGTGAAATCCAGGGCGAGATGGTAAGCCATCTTGGTCTGAGCTAGAGGAAATCCTTCTCGATCAAGAATGAGGCCCCGGGGTGCAGGAACAGAGAGGGTCATGGTTCGGGCCATACCTTCGCTGAAGATGGAAGCATCGTCAGCGGATGGACCTTGTTCCTCTTCAGTTTCCTCGGGAACCGTGGGATTCACGAGGCGGGGAATTTCCGTCGACTCCTGCGCGGGAAGGAGGAGGAGGATACTCAGGCCGATGAGGATTTGCTTCCAGATCATGAGAGGAGACTACGCTGATACCCGGGGTGTTACCAGTCCCACTCGCGAGGATTTCCTTCGATGTTTTTGACGATTTTACCAGAGAGGGAAATGGTTTGCGTTTTCAATTTTGATTCAGGTTTCCTTTCAAAAAGGACCCAGTTGGTTTCGGTGTGACTATCGACTCGGACGCTGACGTTTAGATGGGTTTTGATTTTCGCGTCGGTTCTGGGAAAGACCCTCAGCTTCCTGGGAAACCAGAAATCTGGCAAAGGTGATTCTTTTTTTCCGGGGGAATGGGAACGAATCTGGTTTTGCCGCTCAGACAGGAGAGGGGAATGCCTCTTTTTTCTCCCGTTGGTTTTACCACGCTTCTGACTTGGGTTTCGTTGATTTGAACTGCTGGGATCTTTCTAAACCTATGGTCGTCCATCAGGATTTGGGCGCAGCTTGGAGAATAGAGCCACATAATTGCGATGGTGACACGAGCGAAAATTCTCATCATGGCGTTTGAAATATGGCGATTTGAGCGGCTGTCAAAGAGAGGGTTGAGGCATTCCCGCTTGCGTAATGGTCGGGAAAACCTACCTTTTCGTCGTTGAGGGTCGCCGTGAGCGTCCAAAATCCCCGGAAGGAGCACTTTTCCGATGCCGAATCTTCTCTGCAAGCTCGCTCAAATGCACTTGCCCGGCGTCCCTTTCTTGATTTTGGAATCACCGATTTTCAACAAACCATTCGTCGAGGAGTCCGCTTTTCGGTCGTTGTCGAATTTGTCATAACCCGAACTGGGTTTTCGTTTTCACGGACCGATGCTCCCCGACCACTATTTGGGAAATTAACCCAATCTGAAACATGTCAGAACCGAATAATAACACGTCGGCCGGTCAGTCTTCACAAGACTCCGGAAATCAATCCGGGAACCGCAACCGGAACAGAAATCGTAACCGCAACCGCAACCGGAATCCGCAAGGCGAAGGTGGTGGTGGCGGCGGGCAGCGCAACAACCAGCGCCGCCAGCATAACAACGCCGAAGCTCCGCGTCGCCGCGGGCCTAAGCCGAAACCTCTCACTGCCTGGGAGAAAATTAAGAAGGTCTTTGGACTCTACAAACCCGTGACTGGTAATCCTTCGAAAAAGGCGGCCAAGAAGGGTGGCCGTCCTCGTAAAGAGAATGTTCGTGATGCTTCCGGTCGGACCGGAGGCGGAGGCGGAGGCGGAGGTGAAAAAACCGCTCGAGCTCGCCAGAAACCACGTCCAACTCCCGACAGTTCCCAGGTAGAAGGCAAGCGCCTCTATGTGGGAAATCTTTCTTATGATGCCGCCGAGCATGATTTGGAGGATTTGCTCAAGGGGGTGGGAGCTGTTCGTAATATCGAGATCGTCTACAACCGTAATACCCACCGTTCGAAAGGCTACGGCTTTGTTGAAATGGCCCGCGTTGACGAGGCGAAGCGAGCGGTCGAGGTCCTCCATGACCAACCTTTTATGGGGCGTACTTTGATTGTGAATGGCGCTAAATCCACAGGGCCTGTAGATTCCGATGGTGATCCCGCTCCGCAGGAAAACCCTCCGCCGAACCTTCCTGAGAACAAGGAGTAATTTCTCATTAGTGAAATTTTAGCCCGTTCGGAGTTTTCCGAACGGGCTTTCTTTTTCTACAATCAACTTGTGAGTACATCACCTTTCTATCTGTGTGGTCCGACTGCCTCCGGCAAGACGGCGTTGGCCCTTGCCTTGGCTGAGGCCTGGGGCGGGGAAGTAGTCAATGGGGACGCGTTTCAAGTTTATCGCGGGCTGGAAATCCTTAGTGCGGCACCCTCGGAAGAGGAAAAATCAAGGTGCCCTCATCATCTCTTCGGAGTCATGAATCCGACAGAGTCTATGGATGCTGCGAAATATGCCACCCTGGCGAGGCCGGTCATTGAGGGGATTGCGGCCAGGGGGAAACGGGCTATCGTCGTAGGAGGGTCAGGGCTCTATCTTAAGTTCCTCACTCACGGAGTGGCTGCTGCCCCTCCGGGCGATGAGGATATTAGGGCCGAATTGGATCAATTGGCAGTCGATGAAATCTATCGACGGTTGAAGGAATTAGATCCAGAGGAGGCGGCGAAGCAAAACTCGCAAAATCGCCGACATTTGTCACGAGCCTTGGAAATCTGTCTCATCACGGGAGGAAGGGCTTCGGAATTGAGGAAGAATTTCGACGACTCCTCTCGGGTCGAAAATCTCGATGGCATTGCGCTTTCATGGCCCCGGGAGCTGCTGGCGGAGAGAATCGCGACGCGAACACCGAGGATGTTGGGAGAGGGGGCGGTTGAGGAAGTGAAGGCCTTGCCTTTGGGATCGCCGACTGTTCGTCAGGCAATCGGAGTGCGTGAAATCGAGGCGTATTTGTGCGGAGAAATGAGCCGTGAGGAGTGCGAAGAACGGATTACCATCTCGACCAGGCAGTATGCGAAACGGCAACGAAACTGGATTCGGCGTGAGGATTGGCTGAGGTCAATTGACGGGACCCTTCCGGTCGAAGATCAAGTGGAGGCGGTCATTCAATCGGGTTAGCCTCAATGCGTTCGCTGGTGATGCGAACGACGACCGAGTAGTTTGCCCCTTCCTGGCCGGTGCCGAGGAGGACGGAGTGTCCGTCTTCGGTGTGCCAAAGGTGGGAGCCGAGAATGAGGCCGTCTTGAAGGTCGGACGAGTGGGGGTAGGGGGCGCCTTGCGCCGAGTCGCCGTGGAGGATGGTGAGAAGATTGATCATCTCGCTCCAATTCGTCCTGAGTTGTCCACTGTAGGAGGTGAGAGGCTTGCCCTTGGTGCGGAGAGTGACTTCTTTAAGTTTGCCATTTCCGTCCCAGTCGAAGTAGAGGTGGCAGTGAAGTCCACCAATGGTTTGTTTGGTGCGGAAGGTGCCATTGAGCCCTACCCGGGCGAGCATGGCCTCGGGAACCGTGGCGTCCACTATTTGGCTTTCACCGAGCTTTTTGATGACGATCTTATGGGTATCACCGAATTTGAGGGTGTCGAAGGCAGCTCCCTTCGGGGCTGGTTTTAATGGGCCCTTTGGATCCCCATTTTCCGAGCTGCTTTTCTCTTTTTGGGGGTGATTGGCACTGAGCCAGGCCTGGTCATCGGTATGGAGCTTCTTGATGGAGAAGGTGAGAATGCGCCCCCCTTTTCGGAGCGTGACGAGCTTGCCGTCATTGGAAATATAGGCGGCTTCGAAGGTTTTATCTCCGGAGGCATTCTTCCAATCACGGGCCGAAAGGCTGGCAATTGAGAAAACGAGAGTGGCGAGGATGAAGAATGGGAGCATCTTAAGTGGGAGATAACGGATTAAAAGATCACTTTCTTAACGGAAAATCTCACAGAGAGCTCCCATGAACAAGCACGAGAACACCAAAATCCCAGGTTGGACGGAAGATCTGGCAAGGGATGGATCGGGACTTTTGATATGAGGGAACACCGTGCCCCTCTCTTTTGAAGGCGATCCGACGGTTTTATTCCGAGGCGTTCGTTGGAGGGGCATTGATGTGAGGGTTTTGTCCCTGGAATTCTGATGTGGCATTGGCAGACTGGTTGCGTGAGGGGATTTATCCATCACTGAGGGATGACGGGATCAAGTTCCATGAATATCAGGGCCGGGTCCTCTATGCCCAATCGATGGTATTTGATGACCGGCTAGCGGTAGTGGGGAGTGCCAACTTTGAGGATCTCTCGATTTCCATGAACTGGGAACTCGGGGTGGTGGACTGGGATTGGGCTGAGAGCCGCCCGTGGTGGCGGAGGGGCTTTTTGCTTTGCGCGGATGGATCGGTGCGGCGATCATCCGGAACCTCTAAGCGACCTAACAGGTCACAAAAAAACCGCCTTCCGAGGAAGGCGGTTTTCGAAAAATCAGAATGAAGGTACGACTACCACTTCTGTGTGCGAGAGTGGCTGAAGTAGGATTCAGCACCAAGCTCGGGTGGGAACTCAGAGAGACCATCACGAGGATTCATTTCGATACGGTTATCTGCTCCACAACGGGTGTAGGGGGGCTTGAAGGTTCCGTGGAAAGTAGGGGAGTAGAAGGTGAGGAGTTCATAGAAGCCGTAACCGACGCGCTTGAAGGAGCGGCGTGTTCCATCGGCAACGCCGTAGGACCAACCAACCTGACGGCCTCCGGAATCGTTCTTCCGGACGATTTGCTCTGGAATTTCGATAACGCCATAAAGGATGTTACTGACAGCGCGGCCGAGTTTACGAGTAGAATTGTATTTAGATCCTGGAGGGACTTGAATGTCTGCTTGTGCAGGCACGGCAAAGCCTAGGGCGAGTGTGATCAGTAGGAGCTTTCTCATTACGTTGTTCATTTCACCGAAGTTCGTTCGCCTTGGCAATGGGAAAATGATTAGAAAGTTAAAAAATCTTGGTTTGGAGCGGGCGGCAGTGGTTGCCGGGATTCGGAGTTGTCTTAGAGAGCCCAACCATTAAAGTCCTCCGCGATCCGATGACTCTGATGTTCCGAACTCCCCGATTTTTGAAGAAATGCACCCTTCTCGTGGCCATTGGTTTCGGGATTCTCTCTCTGGTTGTGCAGGGAGGGGAGAGCTATATTGCGGCGGAAGCCTTCAGCGGGAAAATTCTTTTGGAGCTCGATGCCGATCAGAAACGTCCTGTGGCCAGCCTCACCAAGATTGCGACCGCGATGGTCGTTCTTGACTGGGCCGAGCTGAGCAAGACGAGCATGGCGGAAATGGCAATGGTTCCGACTACGGTTGCCAGTCTGGGTGGGTCCAATCCGATGGGGTTGATCCCCGGTGACCGAATTTCATTACGCGAGGCGATGTATTCCATGCTTCTAGGGTCGGATAACGTGTCGGCATATACCCTGGCCGATCATGCCGGGCGTTCCATTCAGACGCGTTCCGGTGGGTCGTCGCCTGTGGGTGCCTTTGTGACGGAGATGAATATTCTGGTCAGGGGGCTTGGGATGCCAAGTACCCATTTTGCCAATCCCCACGGGATGGACACTGCAAAACAGCGGGGGGTATCGACGGCCCGTGATATGGCCAGGCTTGGGATCTATGCGATGCGAAATACGGGATTTCAATTTTACGTGAAGCAATCCCAGAGGATCATTGCTTCCTATCGGGGAAACCAAAAGCGGGCGTTTAAGGTTCGAAACACGCATTTCCTGATTGGGAAAGGTGATGCGAATGGAATCAAAAGCGGAAATACCGTCCTGGCAGGTCCGTGTGCTGCTACTAGTTCGGAGAAGAAACCCATCGTTCAGAAGTTGGCGAATGGAGCAACTCGACTGACTGGCCGTCGCTTGATTATCATTACCTTAGATAGTCCCGATCGTTGGAGAATGACGCAAACCTTGATCAATCAGGGTTGGGCTGCCTATGAAGGCTGGCGTCAGCAGGGATCGCCCGTTAGTCAGGCGCGCGAGCTGCTTTCTGTTCCGGCTCCAAAATAACTTTCTTCCACACATCAGACACAAAACACAACCATGCGAATTGGAATTCTAAATTGCGGGGGCGATTGCCCGGGACTTAATGCGGTCATTCACGGCGTCGTCGGCGCAGCCGCTTCGAGAGGGTGGGAGACTATTGGTTTTCGGGACGGTTTTGAAGGTCTCCTTCCTCCGGGTGATTTTACTTTTCTGACTCCGAAGGATACCGAGGGGATTTTGAAGCAGGGTGGAACGATTCTTGGAACGACGAACAAGGGGAATTTTGCCGCCAAGATTGGCGAAGGTGATGTTGCCAGGGTTCCTCAGGAAATCGTGGATCGAGCCAAGAAGACTCTCGATCGACTTGAAGTCGGTGCCCTCGTCGTTGTGGGTGGCGATGGCTCGCTGACAACCGCCCATCAGCTCTATGAACTGGGATGGCCCATTATCGGTGTGCCCAAGACGATTGACAACGACCTCAAGGCAACCTCGATGACCTTTGGTTTTGATAGCGCTGTGAGCACCGTGGTTGAAGCTCTTGATCGACTTCATACTACGGCGCAGAGCCACAAACGGGTGATGGTTCTTGAAGTGATGGGTCGTCACGCCGGTTGGATTGCCCTCTGGGGCGGCATGGCTGGAGCGGCCAATGTGATTCTTCTGCCCGAGATCCCGTTTGCGTATGAGAAAATTTCGGAGCATTTGAAAAAGCGAGAAGCTCTCGGTTACACCAGTTCGCTGGTCGTGGTCGCGGAGGGAGCCAAGAATCCTGAAGGGAATCTGGCAACGATCGATGAAAATAGGGGTGGCGAGGTTCGTCTCGGCGGAATCGGTGAGCAAGTGTCTCGCAAGATCGGTGAACTCACCGGCAAGGAAACCCGTTGCACTACGTTGGGACACGTTCAGAGAGGTGGAACGCCGACGCCTCTCGACCGGATTTTGGGAATGCGTTTTGGGGTGATGGCCGCACAACTGGCTGGGGAAGGTGATTTTGGAAAGATGGTAAGCTACCATAGTTATCACGTTGGCTCGGTGCCCATCAAAGAGGCCATTGAAGAACTCCGACTGGTCGAGCCCGACACCGAAGTGGTCAAGGCCGCCCGCGCCGTGGGTGTTTGCTTTGGCGATTAATTCGTTTTTTAATTCTATGAATCAACTCCTCGACCTCCTCAGGCGCAATGCGCGACAGACCAACGCAGATTTGGCGGCCCAAGTTTCTTCGACTGAAGAAGCGGTGGCGTCGCAAATTGCGGAGTGGGAAGCGGATGGAACGATCCGTGGTTACCAGGCGATGGTTGATCCTGCCCGTAATGGCGCGGATGATGTCACAGCATTCATCGAGGTGAAAGTGACTCCAGAAAGGGGCGGGGGATTTGATCGGAAGGCCCATCGGATCGCACGTTTTGAGCAGGTGACGAGCTGTTACCTGATCAGCGGTGGCTATGACCTGCTTGTGATGGTGGAGGGAAAGGACCTCTTTTCGGTGGCCGCGTTTGTGTCTGAAAAACTGAGCACCATTGAAGGTGTCATTTCGACAGCGACCCACTTCCGCCTGAAGTCCTACAAGGAAAATGGATGCCTGTTTGGCGGGGAGGAGGGGGTGTCCCGTCTTCCGGTGACTCCCTAACGCCCTAGATCTAAATGGACATTCAATCGAAATTGGCCGGGCATTTACAGACCATTCCCCGATCGGGAATTCGTGACTTTTTTGAACTGGTGATTGGACGGGACGACATCATATCGCTCGGAGTCGGTGAACCTGATTTCACGACTCCGTGGTCGATCCGTGAGGCCGCCATTTATTCGCTCGAGAAGGGTGAGACGAGTTACACCTCAAATCTGGGGTTATTGACGCTCCGCGAAAAAATTTCGGAGTATGTGGAAGATTTTTTCCATGTGCCTTACGAGGCAAAAACCGAGATCCTGATCACGGTTGGGGTGTCGGAGGCCCTCGATTTGGCGTTGCGTGCCCTTCTGAACCCGGGGGATGAAGTGATCTATCACGAGCCCTGCTACGTTTCCTACTCGCCTAGCATCGTGATGTCGCATGGGGTAGCCGTGTCAGTGGCCACGACCAAGGAAGATGGGTTTTCGCTGAAGCCGGAGGCTCTCGGGGCCGCGATCACCGAAAAGACGAAGATTTTGATGTTGAATTTTCCGACCAACCCGACTGGAGCGGTGGCTTCGAAAGAGGATTTGGAAGGGATTGCCAAGCTTTGCATTGAGAACGATCTGATTGTGCTGAGCGACGAAATCTACAGTGAACTTCGCTATGACGAAGAGGAGCATGTGAGCATTGCTTCGCTGCCTGGGATGCGGGAACGGACGATTTTGCTTCATGGTTTTTCCAAGGCCTTTGCGATGACGGGTTTCCGCCTTGGTTACGCGTGTGCTCCGGCACCGTTGATCGAGGCCATGATGAAGATTCACCAATATGGCATTCTTTGTGCCCCGATCACGAGCCAGGCGGCGGCGCTGGAAGCGCTCAGTGGCGGTCACGAACTCTATGCCCCTATGAAGACCGAGTATCACCAGCGACGTGATTTTTTGGTAGATCGGCTGAATGGAATGGGAGTGGATTGTCACTCGCCGGGAGGCGCGTTTTATGTCTTCCCGGACATTAGCAAGTTTGGCCTGACGAGTAAGGAATTTGCGATAGGGTTGCTGGAAGCGGAGCAAGTGGCAGCAGTTCCAGGCGATGCCTTTGGGCCATGTGGCGAAGGTTTCCTTCGGTGTTGCTACGCGACCGGGATGGAGGATTTGAAAAAAGCGATGAACGCGATGGAGCGATATGTCGGAACGCTTTAGGAACGATGATTGAACAGCTGAAAGTTTGGCGTGAAGACCGCACCTTGGCGCATGTCGTGCCCTTTGCGGCCTTCATGATCTTTAATCTGATCTACCAGTTTGCGGGGGAGGCCATACTTTGGGAGCATGACAATGCGCCATGGTATCGCCATTGGCCGGAGCAACTTTTCTACCCCATCCAGACCGTAGTTTGTGCGGGAATTCTGGTTTTTTTTTGGAAGCACTATGAACTCAAGTGGTCGAACAAGGTGTGGATTGGAGTGATTGCGGGATTTGTGGGGATTGGCTTTTGGTTGTTGCCGACGGTTCTTTACGATCATCTCGGGATGATCGGAAAGCCTGATGGCTTCTTTGAAAAATTGACGGGATTGGCGCCACGACGAGAGGGATTCGATCCAGGGGTCTTTGAGAATCCTGCCGCATACTGGGCTTCTCTTATGTTTCGCCTGACTCGCGCAATTATCATCGTGTCGCTGATTGAAGAGATTTTCTGGCGGGGATTCCTTATGCGGTTTCTCCTCGATATGGATGGCGACTACTGGAAGGTGCCTTTTGGAAAACCAGCATGGATTTCGTTCATTGTTGTGACTTTAGCCTTTATGCTGGCTCATGCCCCGCTCGACTGGGCCGGAGCTCTCGTGTATGGGGCGATTACCTTTGGGGTGGCGCATTGGACACGAAGTTTGCTGGCTTGTGTTGTGATGCATGCGGTGGCCAATGCATCGATGGCAGCCTTTGCGATCCATTATGGAAAATTCGGGCTTTGGTAAGGAGTGCTAAATCATCTCTTTTGGAGTTGGCCAGCAGAATGAAATGAGGCAGTTTTTCGCCGTGGATGACCCTGTCGCACAATCGCTGACTGTCGAAGCTGCCCGGCGGCGGCTTGGGCTTGGGAAAGAAGACCGTCTTGCCGAGTATCTTCCCCATTGGAAGGAAGTTGAAATACGCTTGGCCGGAATGGCAGCGGAGGCAAAGGAGCCGGCGGCTAGGGCGGGCTTTGAAAAGGATTTGGCAGAACTCCGTGAAGTTTTGAAGATCGCAAGCGAGGAGGCAGTTGAGGAATCTTCTAGGGGCAAGGGGCTTCTGGTATGGTTGTTCGTGGTAGGTTTGCTTTGTGGGGCTGGGTATTGGGGTTGCCATCAATGGGTTCTAAATGGCGGGAGTGACTTAAAATCAGTCATCAATCTCAGGGAAACAGAGGAGCGATTTGAAGAAGCGCTCGAAACACGTCGCTGGGATGAGGCTGAAAAATTGGTTAAGCTTTTAGCAGCCGAAGGTGCGAATGAAGGAAAGGTGAAGGATGGGCTGGCTCGGGTGAACCAAGGTCGCGTGGAAGAAAGGGGGCAGCAGATCGCTTTCCTGGTGAGTAATGTCCAATCAGCTCTTGAAGCTGGTCAGTTGTCGGAGGCTGAGACGTTTTGTCTCGAGATTGAGAAACTTCAGCCGAATCATCCCCAATTGAAGGAGTTCCGAACGGTGATCTCGGAAAGTAAGCTGGAGGTTCGAAGTTTGCTGATGGTCAAGTCGATTGAGAAGGCGATCGCAGATGATGATTGGCGGGCGGCTGCGATTCAGCTCAATTCACTGGTGAAGGAAAATTCGGCCCATGTCAGAATTACTGGATTTCGGAAAGAGCTCGAATCGGCTGAGAAGGATATGAAGGTTCGCCGGAAAAAGGCCGCCGGGTTGGTGGCGAGCGCGCGCGAGTTGGATAAAGGGACCCACTCCGAAGAGGCTCTGACTTTGGTCGAAGAGGCTGTGCGGCTTGATCCTTCAAAGGAAAATCGGGAGCTTTACCAGAGGATGTCATCCTACGGGAAAATGATAAAGGTTCCGGGAGATCATCCAACGATCACGGCGGCTTTCAAGATAGCCGTGGCGAATGATCGGGTCTTTGTGGCAAAAGGGATCTATCAGGAATCACTGATGATTCCTGCTGGTGTTGAGTTGGTGGGGGAGAGCCCGACAGATACTATCATCGAGTGTCCGGCGAGTGTGGGGGCCGTGATAACAGTCGGCCATGGCGGAGAGAAGGTTAGGATTGCGGCTCTGACATTGAGGCACACAGGGTTGGTGAATGATGAGGAACGATTCCCTATTCTTGCGGTCGACGGCGGCCGAGTAGAGGTTAATAATGTGATGGTCACACGTGCCAGCGGCCATGGAATTGCTGTTCTGAACGGCGGCGAAGCAGACTTGAACCTCTGCAAGGTGACCGACTGCGGTTGGGACGGAATCGCTGTGACTGATGAAGGGTCTAGAGTGGTTTTAACTAAGGTGACTTCGGAGAAAAATCTCCATCACGGAATCGACTTTTGGGATGGAGCGAGCGGACAGATTTTTGAAAGTGTCTTCACCGGGAACGGCCGAACCGGATTGCTCGCAATTGCCCCAACAAAGATGATTCGGATTGAAAAGACCAAGAGTGAGAATAACCGCGAGGTTGGATTTGTGTTTTCCGAGGCAGTCGGAGTTGAGCTGATTGATTGTGATGTTCA
>Ga0308008_1000347_pt1 | contig 19613 bp, 16 predicted proteins | sample Neamet125_FD_203140 | JGI IMG/M metagenome (GOLD analysis project Ga0308008, IMG submission 203140) | Marine microbial communities from water near the shore, Antarctic Ocean - #125 | ecosystem: Environmental > Aquatic > Marine > Unclassified | place: Southern Ocean | collected 2014-07-24
AACCAAGCCGAAGAAGTGTTAGTCCTAGATTGTTAGCCCCACCACCTATGAGATCTACAATCTCAAAAAAATTATTTTCTTTTTACCAAACAATGCATCATAGTGAAATAGATATCGTATATTTGCACCCGCATTAACGATCGGGGCGTGGCCCAGCCCGGTTAAGGCGCCTGGTTTGGGACCAGGAGATCGCAGGTTCGAATCCTGCCGCCCCGACGAAAGAACTACCGCCCTGACGAAAGTCAGTGGCGGTTTTTTGATTCCCACAAGTCTCAAGCTCGTTTTAAGGCGCCGTGGGAATCATAAACCCCGAGATACGCAAAGCGTATCGGCGGCAGTTCTTTAAGTCCTCCCCACGACAAGGAACACTCCACCAAGCGCAGCTTGACGGAGTAATCCTAAAACATCAACTACGCCTTTTCCCGTTTAATTAGCGTATTTACAATCACGGCACCTATAATTAAGGAAGTCCCAAAATAAAATTCTATCCCCATCACTTCTTCGTCCCCGAAAATCAGCACTGCGAGAATAATTGCATATACGGGCTCTAAATTTATGGCTATTGCCGTGGTGAAAGGCGTGAGAACCTTCATCACAGCCGTGCTGGCGATAAAGGCGAATGAAGTAGCGACTACCGCAAGGACAGAGATCCAGAGCCAGTTTTCCGATGACATAATAAACAGGTCCTTATTCATCCCTCCTGTGAACACTAACAACAATGTTATCCCTACGCTCGCCGATAAAAGCTCCACCATGGAGATATTACTAGCATCGAACTCTTTAACTAGAACTCCATTAAGTGTGGAGAAAAGAGCTGCTAAAAACGCGGACAATAGCCCCAATATCATACCTAGCATGTACTCGGAGCTTATACTAAATATGGTGCTCACACCCGCAATTACTATTGCTGACACAAACAACTCTTTTAAATCTAGCTTACGTCGGAATACTATGGGTTCTATAAACCCCACGAACATCGGTGTCGTGGCCACCATCACAAGAGCTACGCTTACAGTGCTCATTTTAATTGCGGCAAAGAATAAAATCCAGTGAGCGGCTACGAGCAGTCCTACTCCCGACATTTTCAACAATGTACTTCTAGATTTCTTTGTGATCCTTTTTCTTATAGCAAGCCAAACCAATATCACAATTCCCCCAATCGTTGTCCGCCAAAACACCAAAGGAATTGCATCAATTGTTATGAGCTTACCCAATATTCCCGTGAAACCGAAAATGGCAACTACTGAATGCAGTAGTAAATGGCTCTTCGTTTTAATGTTCATTCTCTATCCTCCATTTGTAACCTAAACAGCAACTTAAACAATCGCCTAAATTAACTCTTCTATCTCTATTAGAGTTATCTTGAAAAAATACGCCAACAAATGAAACACCTAATGAAAGTATGTTTCTTAACAATATCATTAGGGTTGAGCGTTAGCGTTCAAGCACAGGAGGTGACATTAGATACAACTTACACAAGATCACTAACGAACCTTATTGCTACTACATCCCGAGTAACTTCATTACTTTCTGAATAAAGCTAGGTGCTGAGTATTTTATAAAGAATTTCGTATTTCTCCAGAACACCTTATATTTGATATAGCAAGAAAATTGAGAACGCCTATATTTATGAAATACTTACTTTCGATATCAGCTCTTATCGTGCTGAGTCTTTGCACAGTCTTTTCACATACCCACTTTACTCACTTTACAGCGGTCGATTGGGATGTAAACACCCAGGAAGAGTGAAGTTTTATGTAGCCAACGACAGCGGTAACACCGCCTGTAATTCATTGCAAAGCTGGTGTGACAATACTGGGATGACTGACATCCCAGTGTTTTTTACTGAAAAAACGAGAGATAATAACTATCCGTTAAATCTGAATTAATGAAAAAAGCTCTCAAGTACTTGTCCATTGGAATTATCGTAGCAGTTCTTGCCTTTATAAGCATTGGCCTCCTCCACCCTAGTTTCGAGTATGAAAATAGCATCACCGTGGAAGTTCCCGTAGAACAGGTGTACGAAATCTTCACTAACGAGTCACTCTCTTCAGAATGGCTCAAAGGGTTACAGGGTTATGAAATATTGGAAGGGGAGCCTTTGACCGTAGGTGCAAAGTTTCTTATGAAATTCGAGACCGATGGACAGCCATATGAATTCGTGGAAACAATGACTGTCATTAAAGAAAATGTGGAGTTCAGTTTCGACATAGACTCCGATATGTTCGACATGAGTGTTCAGATACTCTTCACCGAAAAGGATGGCATTACTACCCTGGCAGCTACGACCTATACAAGAGGCAGGAATGTGGTGTACAGGTCTTTTTGGTATATATTAAAAGATGTGTTTCAGGAACAATCCCAAATAAATTACGATCTCCTCAAAAGCGTAATCGAGAGGGAGGAAGTAAAGGCGAACCTGCATTAACACTCAAAAAGTTAAGAACTCCTTACGGAAGCCTTCAAACACAATAATCGCCGGTTTAAATTCGTAGTCTTTAAGCGTCGGTTAAGATTCACAAATTATTTAGCAATATGAAATTTCCTACTTCAGTTTTCCTTTCAAGTCTTTTCGCAATCGGCTTCTCTTCTTGTGAGTTTTGTCCAGGTGAAAGACCTGTAGTAACATTTGTGAATGATGGATATTGCAATTGTGAGGTGGTGGTGAATGATAACGACACGCGCTACGTCCTAGGGGGGCAAAGCATTGAAGTCACTCTTTTCCCTGGTAGCTACGACTTCACTTCGAACTGCAATTCATCTGCTTATTTGAATAGTGAGTTGAGTATCCTAGAACAAATCGGCTGCGACTTAACTAGTGCTTGGTCCACTACTATTGACCTAGGTTGCGACGATGAATTCACGTACGAAATCAACTAGTAAATTAGCCGACTGGTTCGCCGACTCTACTCGAAATTTTTCGAAAACTTATCGACGACATAATCTCCTATCGCCAAAGCAGCTGTTGCCGCAGGGGAAGGAGCGTTTAAAACGTGCACACTCCTATCGGTAGTCTCAATACGGAAATCATCGCCCGTTTCACCCTTAGTATTCAACAGCATAGCCCTTACCCCAGACCTTCCAGGGCGTAAATCATCCATCGTGAGTGAAGGGATCAACTCCTGCAATGTTTTAAGGAATAACCGTTTTGAAAACGCGCGCCTGTACTCGTTGATGCCGAAAGACATGTTATTAAAAAACAGCTTCCACGTCCCACCATAACTTAGCGCATCTGCTGTATCCCTCAGGCTGAAATCTGTCTTCCCGTAGCCCTCGCGTTTAAAGGTGAAAACCGCATTAGGACCGCACTCTATCTCGCCGTTAGTCATCCTAGTGAAATGAACTCCTAAAAACGGAAAATCAGGGTTAGGCACAGGATAAATAAGGTTCTTAACCTTATGCTTTGCATGATCATTAAGCTCGTAGTAATCGCCTCGAAAACCTACAACCTTCTCTTTAAGTTTCACGCCGTCTTTCTTCGCCAGTCTGTCAGCTTGAAGACCTCCACAGACTATCAGTTTAGCAGCTAAATAACTGCTCTTAGATGTCTTTACCCTAGTTCCTTCTCCTTCTGGAATGAAGTCCAAAACCTCTTCAGACAGATGCACCTCCGACTGTTCTTGAATGCCTAGTGCCACCTCCACCATCTTTGATGTGGCATCCCGGAAATCTATAATCCCCGTACACGGCACCCACAAAGCACCCACTCCTTTACATTCTGGTTCTATCTCCCTCAAAGCATCTCCATCTATCCTCTCTAATCCTTCGATTTTATTTTCAATCCCAATCTGTTGAATTTTTTCTAATTGCGGAATTTGAGAATCGGTCGTGGCAACTACCACCTTACCACATATATCGTGTGGGACCTTGTACTCTTTTGCAAAGGCAACTAATTCATGGCGGCCTTTAACGCAATTCTCAGCTTTCAGTGATCCAGGCTTGTAGTACAGTCCAGAATGTATGACCCCTGAATTATGCCCGGTTTGATGGTCCGCTAACACATCCATTTTTTCGATAAGTAGCATCGTTTTTTGTGGGAAACGCTTTTGCATCTTAAAAAACGTCGCTGCTCCGACTATCCCTCCCCCAACAACAATTACATCGAATTTTTTCATCTTCTACAAAGGTAGTTTTTTAGGTCCAATAATATATGTTACGAGAGATAACAAAATTGTGGTGACAGTGTCGCCACAATTCATGACTCGTTCACGAATCCCCTATAACTCAAGTGAAATCATGTATCTTGGCGTGATGTTTAAGATTACAAAAAAGACAGGTGAGGAGAAAGTGAAGTGGGGATGGGCGATGTATGACTGGGCGAACAACGTCTACTCACTTGTAATCACAACCGCGATATTTCCATTATACTTCACAGCCTTAACTTCAAGTAAAGACGAAAACGGCAACGTTATAGACACGGTTATATTCTTCGGGAATGAATTCACGAACTCGCAACTGTATAGCTACGTCTTAGGGGCAAGCTTTCTAACTGTAATAATGCTGAGTCCTATACTTAGCGGGATAGCTGATTTTACCGGGAAGAAGAAGCTATTCATGAGAGTCTTTACTTATGCAGGTGCGGCAGGGTGTATAGGACTGTTCTGGTTTCACCCCGAACATTTAGAGTGGAGCTTATTTCCATTCTACATAGCTAGTGTAGGGTTCTGGGGTAGTGTGGGGTTTTACAACGCATTCCTTCCCGAGATCGCTCCGAGAGAAGAACACGATAGCTTGAGTGCAAAAGGATTTGCTATGGGCTACTGGAGTTCCATAATAATACTTGTGATTTGTGCAGGGATTATAATGATAGGAGGGTCTCAGTACACACCGGTATCGTTTTTATTAGTGGGTGTATGGTGGTTCGGGTTTTCACACATCACATTCAATGCTTTACCTAATGGGAAAGCAAAGAAAAGGAGGAATGAAAATCTAATTTTTCAGGGGTTTAGAGAGCTGAGAGGTGTTGCGAGGGAGCTTAAAGGCAAAACTCACCTCACCCGATATCTCACCTCGTTTTTCTTCATGAGTATGGGAATTCAGACGATAATGCAGATGGCATCAATCTTCGGTCAGAAGGAAATAGGACTCACCTCAAATGAATTAATAGTTACAATCCTTGTTGTTAACCTCCTTGCCATCCCCGGAGCGTTCGGAGTGAGTGCTCTCAGTAAAAGAATAGGAAATATTAGGGCACTAACTGTGTGTATTGTAGGGTGGACAGCTCTGTGTATTTACGCCTATCTATTACCAGAATCGAAGATCGGTTTTTACGGAGCAGCGGGGATGATAGGCTTCTTAATGGGAGGTACACAAAGTCTTAACAGAGCATCTTACGCAAAACTCATTCCAGACACAGATGACCCCGCTTCTTACTTCAGCTTCTACGAAGTGCTCGAAAAAGGAGGCCTCACCATAGGGATGTTCGGTTGGGGTTACATCGATGGCTTTACCGGATCCATGAGAGGTTCCATCCTGGCAATGACCTTCATTTTCTTAATTGCCATGGTAGCCATGCTATCCATACCTAAAGAGTACAGACATAAAACTCAGTACTAGTTCAGCTCGAACGTAACGCGACGATTCTGAGCGCGGCTGATTTCACTATCACGAGTGCTTGCTGGATCCATGTTAGACATGTCAGAAACGGTGATGCGTGAAGGGGAAATGCCGGCGTCTTGTAAGAGGCGTCTGATTTGATCCGCACGATTCTTACCAATCTTAGCATAACGAGCGTTTATATTTCCTTCGCTGCGCTCGTCGTCGTCGCTATGCCCAACGATATTGATGCTCATTCCAGGATTAGCTTGAAGGATCGCTAAAACATTGTTAGCTGTAGTCTTGCCTGCTCCAGACGGAGTGCGCTTTAGGAAGGCATAGTAAATTACGCTAGACTTGATTTTATCAGCATCTGACTTGTCGTCGATCTGAACAGAAGAAGAACCGTAAACAAGGTCCATATCGCGCTCGTCGGCTTTCGAACATTTACACTGAGACTTAGCATCTATAGCAACGACACTTACGTTGTCGATGTAGTAGTATGCGTGATTCATTTGGGGTCCAGTCAATCCTAACGGGCGCTTAATCTTCTCGACATCCATGTCGTTGCGACCGCCGAAACAGCCGATGAGGAGATACTCTTCTTGGCCGCTGCCGACAAAAGTTCCACAGAACTTATCCCATCCTTCAGTGAGTTGGAACACTTTATTTGTTTTTTGCTTTACGTCACATGGGAGAACCATATCGCCGTCATTAGGCTGCTCGATTTTACGATCACTTATGACAACACCTATATCGTTAACCGCGAAACGGCTCAAGTCCGCGAGACTAATATCGAAAGACACGCAGTACATAACGTCACGCTCTAACATTTGTGGGAGCTGAACTTCTAGATAGCTACGAGAAAGTTTAGGGTCTTTTGAATAAGCACGGAAACCAGCATAGCAGAGTCCGCCAGCAGCTTCTTCCTTACCGTACTTGTTAGATGGGATACCTACCTTATCTCCCTTTGCTCCTTCGCCATAAACGTCAGCAGCCACAGATGAACCTGCGAACCAATCCATGCTGAACTCCTCCATTTGACCATAAGATTTAAGTTTCTTAATGTTCGTATCCTCAAAACCACCGTTTGGAACTAGGTTGTCTGTTTGGGCTGAAACAGTCGAAGTGATAGCAAATGAGCAAGTTGCAACAACAGCTAATGCAGTGATACAGCTAAATAGGTTCTTAATTTTCATGTTTGCAATTTAGCATACATAATGCCAAACTCGAAAACATAACCTTCATAACATGAAATCCGTCTGAGAAGTTTTGGCGGAACTGAATCTGGAGGAGGCTAGTGAAGTGGCTAGTGGAGGATCTTAAACACGGTTTCGCGAAGGAGCATGCCCTCGGAAATGGTCGCGTTGCCCTGACCTTTTGACTTTCGATCTGCTTCGCGGAGGTAGCCGAAAATGCGGGCGAGTTTCCCCACTGGGTACGCCCCGGCAGCGGCGGCGTAATCCCTTACTGCAAAGGGGCTACAGGACATAGATTTAGCTGCAGCCTGCTGGGACCTATCTCTGAGGCCGTGATACACGAATACCCTACTGAAGTATGCAGACAGAACAGGAATTACCATGGCGAGCGGATTGTTTTTTGGATTCGCCTCGAAATGATTGACTATTACGGAGGCTTTACCGACGTCTTTTTGGCCTAGAGCCCTTTGCAACTCAAACACGTTATAATCCTTACTAATACCGATGTGTTTTTCGATGAGCTCCGTAGTAATGACGGTGCCCTGGGGCAGGATCACTTTCAGTTTTGTGACCTCATTACACACCTTTCGCAAATCATTGCCTAGATACTCCGCAAGCAGCTGAGACGCCCTGGCATCAAGCCCTAACCCCTGCTCCTTCACGTATCCTTCTATCCATTGAGCGAGTTTATAGTCCCGAACTTTTTCACTGAGAAATAGCACCCCATTTTTACTCAGGGTCTTAACAGCTTTCGAACGTCCGTCGATTTTTTTATTCATGTATGCTAGGACCAAAACAGTCGACGCAACAGGGTTTGCTGCATACGCCTCCAGTTTCTCTAACTCATCTTTGCGTTTCCAGCACTTTAAATCTTGGGCTTCCTTTACTAGAACGAGTTGCCTCTCAGACATCATGGGGAATCTACGAGCGGAAGCAAGCACCTCCACCAGTTCAGTGTCCCTACCATACAGTATCGTTTCATTGAAATCCTTGGAGGCCTCATCGACTGCCGCGTCCTTAATCGCGTTAGAAATCTCCTCGATAAAGAATGGCTCCTCTCCGTGCAGAACATACAGAGGAGAAAACTTCCCCGCCTTTATATCCCTAATAATTTGCCTGTGAGCCATAGCGTAAATGTAATACTTACACTCGCCTTATTTACCGCTAACTTTACCAACTTTACACCCATGTCTCGAGCCAAAGATTTACCCCCACTGAACTTCCCCCGTCCTACTCTCGTAGCTCGGACAGGCCCTAAGCACGATGAAGTGTTATGCCTAGTTAGAAGAAAATGGGTGGCCCTAGAACCTGAAGAATGGGTACGCCAACACTTAATCTCACACCTCACACTCACCCTTGGCTACCCTCTAAGCCTCATGGCTGTAGAACATCGACTCACCCTAAACGGCGTGGAAAAACGTGCGGACTTAGTCTGCTACAACAACGAGGGCATTCCCGTCCTTTTAGCAGAGTGCAAAGCTCCCGGAATTAAATTATCCCAAGACACACTTGATCAGGCGGCGAGATATAATTTGGTCCTACAAGTCCCCACCCTACTATTAACAAACGGAATACAACACTACGCAGTCGCAACCGATGTCAAGTCTCCCGTTAAAGTTCTGAAATCAATCCCCCATTTTTCATAACTCATTCTACAACTTCGTCTTAATACATAAGTGTTGTGCGTATTTTCGCAACATCAAATTCGAATCGTTAAAGAAATATGAAGATTTCCGAAGTATTAGCAATCTCAGGTAAGCCTGGATTATTCAAAGTGGTCGCATCGTCTAGCAAGAACCTCGTTGTCGAAAGTATGCTTGATAACAAGAGAACTAGTGTTCCTGGATCTGTTCGCATCAGCAGCCTTTCAGACATTACCATGTACACTACTAAAGATGACGTAGCTCTACGGACCATCCTTCACAGTATGCATAAGAAAACTAAGGGTGAAGCAGCCATTTCTCATAATGCATCAGCTGGTGACATTAAAGAATTTGTGGATTCTGTGGTGAAAGATTTGGATCACGAGCGCATCTTCAATTCTGATTTGAAGAAATTAGTTCAGTGGTATAATCTTTTGGTATCCCAAAAAGCCCTCCCCTTCGAAGAAGAGGATGAAACTGAGGGCGCGGCATCTAAAGCAACTGCAAAAGTAAAATCTACGAATAAAAAACACCAGGGAAAAGCAGCCGTTAAGAAGACGGTTTCTAAAAGCCCTAAGGTCATGCCAACAGTAAATTCGGCATCTAAAAAAGGCTAGTTAATTTTAGGCAAACACCTCAGAATGAACGCAATCACAGTTATTGGAGCAGGAACTATGGGCAATGGTATTGCTCACGTATTTGCGCAGAAAGGCCACTCGGTAATTTTAGTTGACAGATCGCCAGACGCACTCGAACGTGCCCTTGCGACTATAGATAAAAACCTTAGCCGCCTCGTTAGCAAGGAACGAATTTCAGAATCTGACAAGTCCGAAACCCTCAGCCGCCTCACGACATCTACCGACATGACTAGCGCGGTATCTGCTGCTGACCTCGTAGTTGAAGCTGCCACTGAGAACGTTGAGCTAAAACTCCAAATCTTCAAAGATCTCGACGCTGCTGCTCCTGCTAATTGCATCCTCGCCACGAACACTTCTTCCATTTCGATTACTAAAATCGCAGCGGCGACTTCTCGCCCTGACAAGGTCATCGGAATGCACTTCATGAACCCCGTTCCCATAATGAAGTTGGTCGAGATTATCCGTGGTTATGCTACTAGTGATGATACGTGCCAAACAACAATGGCCATCTCTTCCGCACTCGGCAAAGCCCCCGTTGAAGTAAATGACTACCCGGGATTTGTAGCAAACCGCATCCTCATGCCGATGATTAACGAAGCTATCATCACTCTAAATGAAGGTGTAGCCGGTGTTACCGAAATAGACACCGTTATGAAGCTCGGAATGGCACATCCTATGGGACCTCTCCAATTAGCTGACTTCATAGGTCTTGATGTTTGCCTGAAAATCATGGAAGTCCTTCAGGACGGACTAGGCTCATCGAAATACGCCCCATGTCCACTTCTAGTAAACATGGTTATGGCTGGAAAACTTGGTTCCAAATCTGGTGAGGGATTCTATCTTCATACTCGAGGCTCCAAAGAAATTACAGTTTCTCCTTTTTTCATATAACGTACACACAACATTGTTTTTGGTTATGCTATTGAACGTTCACTACATTCGCATATGAATCGAAAGGAAATACACGAAATTATTTTCGAGGCTGACACACCGAAGGGTAAGATGTTTGACGTTGTCCTTATGTGGGCAATACTATTGAGTGTACTCGTGGTAATGCTAGAAAGCGTTCCAGAAATAAGGAACGAGTACGGACTCGAACTGCGATATATTGAGTACTTTTTTACCGCCATATTTACTCTGGAGTATATTCTCCGAATTATTGCTGTAAGACGCAAAGCATCGTATATACTTTCGTTTTACGGAGTTATCGATTTATTGACCATATTACCTACGTTTCTTGAGTTGTTAATACCTGGTGGACACTGGTTCAGTGTTATAAGAATCCTTCGATTAATGAGAGTTATCAGGGTACTTAAATTAGTGGGATTTATACAAGAGGCCTCCGTTTTGAAGAATGCGTTATGGGGTGCTCGAAATAAGATCCTTTTGTTTCTGGGAATGGTCCTCGTATTGGTAACACTTTTAGGTACTATGGTATACGTAGTGGAGCATGGTGATAATGGTTTCACAAGTATTCCTCAGAGCATATACTGGGCCATAGTAACAGTAACTACTGTCGGATATGGAGATATCGTTCCTGTCACCGTTCTAGGCCAAACAATTGCCTCTGTTATCATGCTTATCGGTTATGCGATCATTGCTGTTCCAACAGGAATAATAGGGTCAGAACTTGTCGTTGCTCATAATCTAAAGACTAATACAAACACGCAGGTTTGTCAGAATTGTAATGCTTCTGAACATCTAGATGAGGCTAAGCACTGCAATCAATGTGGCGAACGGTTGTAGGGAGGTTATGTTGTAATTTGGTCGAAACAATTTGACAGATGAAGAATCCGACTAGACTTTTTGATTTCCCAAGATATCAGCTTGAGCACAAGCCTCTGGATGTTATGATGACTATGCCTAACGGTGGCAATAGGAAGAGCTATTCAACTGCTGAATTTGTTGGTGAAATGGATAGAGTTTCGCGAGGGCTTATTGCTTTGGGGATGGAGGCTGGAGATAAAGTGGCTTTGATTTCACATAACAATAGGTGTGAATGGAACATTCTGGATCACGGGATTATGCAAGCCGGGGGAATAGACGTGCCTATTTATCCTACTATGACTGAGGCTGATTACAAATACATTTTGAATCATAGTGAGTCTAAGTTTTGTTTCGTTTCAAATGAAGAGCTTTATAAAAAGGTTTGTGCAGTAAAGAATGAATGTCCTAACCTTCAAGCGGTTTATACTTTTGAAGATGTTGCGGGTGCAGATTCATGGAATGCGGTGCTGGAAGCAGGGGGAGACAGTCAACAAGGGGAACTGGAGGCAAGGATGCACTCCATAAAATCTGAAGAGATGGCTACAATCATCTACACGTCAGGTACAACTGGACTACCTAAAGGAGTAATGCTATCACACGCCAATGTGTGCTCAAATGCTATCGCTGCTGTAGGGAGAGTCCCACTTCAAGGACATGATGGTGAATTAAGGGTGTTGAGCTTCCTACCTGTATGCCACATTTTTGAGCGCATGCTACACTACCTATATATGTACATGGGAGCTAGCATACATTTCGGGGAGAGTTTGGAAACTATCAAGGAAGATTTAAATGCAGCACAACCGATAATGTTTACCGCAGTACCTAGACTGCTAGAGAAGTTCTTCGACGGCATAGTAGCTAAAGGACGTGCAGCAGGTGGTGTGAAAGCTATGATATTCAACTGGGCTTTAGGTGTGGTGCTAGAATGGGCGCCTGAAAAGGAAGGGCGAGGTCTGTACGGCATGAAGCTTAACCTAGCTAGGAAGCTAGTATTTAGCAAAGTAAAGGCAGCCCTAGGAATGACCGGTATTAAAGCTGTCGCTTCGGGTTCAGCAGCACTCCAAGACAGACTAGCAAGGTTCTTTAACGGAGCTGGAATTCCAGTACTTGAGGGGTATGGATTGACAGAAACCTCACCCGTTGTTACTGTGAACACAGTTAACGAACCTAACATGATCAGAATCGGAACGGTCGGTAAAGTCGTCGAAGATGTCGAGGTGAAATTCACTTCTGATCGTGAGGTTCTAGTAAGAGGCCCTAACGTCATGATGGGATACTACAAAGACGAAGAGAAGACGAACGAGGTGATGAAAGATGGTTGGTTTTACACCGGAGATAAAGGCGAGTTTGACGAGGACGGATTCTTGAAAATTACTGGTAGGACTAAGGAGATATTTAAAACCTCTGGTGGTAAGTACGTTGCGCCTGCTCTTCTAGAGAACGCCCTCAAAGCTTCTTTGTTTATCGAGCAAGTTATGGTTGTAGGTGAGAACCAAAAGCACCCATCAGCACTCATCTCCCCATCTACTCCAGCTGTACAAGAGTGGTGCAAGAGACATAATCACGATTATCCAGGGGATGAGAGGATAGGGGATGATGAGATAATATCTTCTAGGATAATGAAAGAAGTGGAGAAGCTAATGGAGCCATTCTCTCAATGGGAGAAGGTGAAAGTAATTCGTATTTTACCTGAGCCGTTTACGATTGAGGGTGGGGAATTAACTCCGACTCTGAAGCTTAAGCGCCAGCCTATAAAGGATAAATACCAAACCACAATAGACAGTATTTACTCATAAATTTTCCACCTCCGAAGATGTTAAAGTGGTTACTTGAAATTGACAAGGACTTATTCAGAGCGATAAACGGATCGTGTTCGTTTCTTGACACATTAATGTGGGGGGTGAGCATTCTATGGATATGGATACCATTGTATGTCTTTTTCATGTTCTGTTTATGGCAGAAATATGGTAGCAAAAACGAAAGAGGAAGAAGAAAAGGCAATAGAAGAGCTATAGTGATGATATCCGTGGTTGTGTGTGTGGCTCTATGTGATATTGTTTCTGCTAGAGTTTTAAAACCTTCGGTTGCTAGGCTACGACCTTCTCATAGCTGTGAGTTCGAGGGTAATATACATTTGCACGAATACGAGGACGGCACCTTCTACAAAGGTGGGCAGTATAGCTTTGTGTCGGGACATGCCGCTAATCATATGGGTGTAGCCGTGTTAGTTGGGCTGTTAATGGAGGGCGGGCTTTGGATGACCCTTTTAATGGTGTGGGCGTTACTGATCGGATATAGCAGGGTGCATTTAGGAGTTCACTTTCCGGTGGATGTTATTTGCGGGTGGATGCTGGGTGGAGGAGTAGCGTGGATTATTTACAGGATAATCTTGAGGAAATTATGAACTGGGGAAATATGGGCGTTTGGGGAACCATGGGAGCGATATTCATCGGTGGTGGAGCGGGTAGTGTGGCTAGATGGGCTATGGGATTAGGTGTGTCGAAGCTGACCACGTTCACTCCGGCTGGAGTTTTAGCTGCCAATGTTCTAGCTACCGGGATTCTGGCGGGATTGATAGTTTGGGGTGGTTTGAAGTACAGTAGAGAAAGTGAATCGCTTTGGATGCCACTTTTGGTAATAGGGTTTTGTGGAGGGTTCTCTACATTTTCTACATTCAGCCTCGATACATTTAAATTATTCCAAGAGGGAAACTTCACGTGGGCATTGCTGAATATTATTGTAAGTTTGGTCGCATGCATAGGAGTCGCATGGGCCATGTATGCCGTTGTCGATAAATCATAAAACCCTAATTTCTAAGATGATTAATATGAAGACTTTTCAAATCTTTTCTGGTGTCTTAACTGCAACTGTACTTGCGGGTTCGCTAATGTCCTGCTCCATTGATGCAAAGGTTGTGGTGGAAAACAGCTCAGACGTTGCGCCTAAACTGATTGTGGGTATTACTATAGACCAAATGAGAGCCGACTACCTATACCGGTTCAGTGATCACTTCTGCGATGGAGGTTTCGCTAGAGTTATTGATAGTGGGTACTCGTGCAATGACCATCACTTCGGATACGCGCCTACATTTACCGGACCAGGACATGCGTCCATATTCACTGGTACTACACCTTCCATCCACGGCATCATCGCTAATGACTGGTACGTTAGGGATTTATTAGCTACGGTTTATTGTGCTTCTGATGCTGCATCAACGGGGGTGGGCGTGGACGGGATAGATTTAGAATCAGCTCTCTACGGTAAAGCGGGGAGGATGTCGCCTGTGAGAATGATATCAAATACTATAGGAGATGAACTTAAGTTAGCCACTGGACTTAAGGCTAAAGTTTTCGGGGTGAGTCTTAAAGACAGGGGAGCGATTTTACCGGCAGGACATTCTGCTGATGGTGCATTTTGGTTTTATGGAAAAGAAAAAGGACATTTCATTTCAAGCACCTATTACGTAGAAAAACTACCTCAATGGGCGATAGACTTTAATGTTAGTGGTGAAGCAGACAGGCTAGTAGATTTGGGTTGGGATATGCTATTACCAGTTGACGCATACTCTACATGCACTCCAGACAACAACCCCTTCGAGGGCGCATTTAAAGGAGAGATAAGACCTGTGTTTCCATATGATTTGAAAAAACTAAAGGAAGCTAACGGGGGCTTCGATATACTAAAGGGAACTCCTGGAGGAAATACTATAATCATAGATTTCGCACTCGCGACGATAGACGGGGAGGATTTAGGAGGTGACGAATATTGCGACCTCTTAGCATTGAGCTTTTCCGCAACAGACTACGTAGGGCACAGATGTGGACCTCACGCAATTGAAACTATGGACATGTATCTGCGTCTAGATTTGGAACTTGAAAGATTCTTCAATGCTCTTGACGAAAAGGTCGGAAAGGGGAACTGGACTGTATTTATCACCTCCGATCACGGCGCAGCGACAGTCCCGTCATATGGAGCATCGACTGGTTTACCTACTGAGTACTGGACATCAGGCAATATGAAAGATAGAATAGATAATAGTTTGGATGATATGTTTGGAGCCCAAACCTGGATATCTAACATCTCCAACAATCAGATTTTCATAAATGAAGTTGCGTGTCTTGATTCTGATGTAAGTATTAGTGAGGTAGCAAAAACAGTAAGCAGACTCGCCTTAGAAGAAGATGCCATTATAATGAGTATCACTGAAGGGGACCTGGCTAGTCGTGCAGCAGTCGATCCTATTGCATCAAAACTCTTCGACGGCCATCAACCCGGCAGCAGTGGAGACGTAGCATTCGTGTTAAAACCAGGATGGCTCACATACGGAAGAACCGGAAGTACCCACGGTAGTCCTTTCGTGTACGACACTCATGTGCCTTGTTTATTTTACGGAGCAGGGGTAAATCACGGGAGTACATTTGAAACCACTCTTATTCGGGATATAGCACCAACGATTTCCGCAATCCTACGAATCCCCTACCCTAATGGAACTACAGGCTCACCCATAAGTGACGTCATCAAGTAATGTCGGATTCTGTATCAGTCAGCATCAGCACCGTTCCAGGACGAGCGGCACTACGGTTCGAGGCCGACTTTCCTTTAAATAGCGGGATGGAAGGTGGGAAAGACTGGGAAATACAGCTACCCACATGGAGACCAGGAAGGTATGAGCTTGGGGATTTCGCCCAATATATTCTAAAAATGGTGGGGGTTGATCAAGGCGGTAACGAGGTGGTTCTGCCTAAGGTAAATCTCCATCGTTGGAGAGTCCCATCAGGCATCTCGAAAATAGTTTGGCACTTCCAAGCAGACATACTCAACGCAGGTTCCACATACATCTCCCCAGATTTACAGTACGTAAACCCAGTCAACTGCTTCATCTACGATCCGGCACGGGAACACCTCCCCTACACCATCCACCTCACGGACATCCCATCTAATTGGGATGTCGGCACAGCCCTTCCTAAAGACGGAAGCACCCTTTTTGCGGCTAATATGCAACATCTCATGGACTCACCATGGATGGCTTCTCCGAAGCTTTGGCATTCTGAATACCAGGTCGAGGATGAGGAGAAGGTGGTAGATTTCCATGTATGGTCCTACGGATTAGAACCACCCCAAAAAGAAAGATTTATCCAGGATCATATTGATTTTTCTACAAGCCAAATCAAATACTTCGGCACCTTCCCCGCGCCATTCTATCACTTCCTTTACTTGTTACCCGCAGATATCGCAGTGCGACATGGAGTGGAACACGAGGACAGCACGGTGATAGCAATAGGGCCCGCGGAGAAAATCAATTCCGAATCTGGATATGATGAATTAGTAGGCATTGCATCGCATGAATTGTATCACGCATGGAATGTTAAGAGGATAAGGCCGGTGGAGTGGATGCCTTATGATTTTACGGGTGCTTGTCCGAGTCGTTTGGGATATATCGCAGAGGGCGTGACGACATATATGGGGGATTTATTTTTATTTGAAGCTGGGTGTATCGACTTGAAAGGATGGTGCGAAAAAATGGAGGAGCTTCTTTTAAGGCACTTAAATAATACCGGAAGACATAATATGAGTGTTGCCGATTCTAGCTACGACACTTGGCTAGATGGATATATAGCTGGCGTGAAAGGCCGCAAGGTATCCATTTATGTTGAAGGGGCAGTCTTAGCACTTTTATGCGATGTGAGAATTATGACTGAAACCGATCACAAATCATCACTCTCAACGGCTATGAGGATTTTTTGGGAAAGGTTCGGGAAGTCACGAAAAGGATTGACTGCAGATGAGTACTGGAGTGTGCTATCTGAAGTGGCTGGAAGCAGCATGGACGACCTTAGAGAACGTTACGCAGAGAGTACATGTGATACTTGGGATGATTTAGTTTCGGCAATGAAAGTGAACGGACTTAAACTAACCCGTACAATAAATGAAAAGGGCGTTACAACCCCTAAACTTACTCCCCTCCCATAGAGAACTGTATGAGGTTAGCACCCATTTGAAGTGCTAGCAAACGTATCGCGTCTGGATCTCTGTGAACCTGGTAATCCTCCCATCCGTCACCCAGGTCACACTCGAAGTCGTAAAAACAAACTAACCTACCCTCATGGAAAATCCCGTAACCTCTAGGCGGTAAATCATCGTGTTCGTGAACTTTAGGAAGTCCATCTTCAAAATTGAATTTCTGATGGTAAACAGGATGGTCGAAGGGAATTTCCACCCAATTCAAATCCGGAAATAATTTACTGAATTCTGGCCTAACGTATGGATCCATTCCATAATTATCACTTATATGTAAGAAACCACCTGATAATAAATACAGGCGTAGATTTTTTGCCTCTGAATTAGAAAAAACCACATTACCGTGGCCTGTCATATGAATGAATGGGTAGAGATGAAGGTCACTAGAGCCTACTTCCACATAAGGCACCTCCTCTGAGATATTCATGCCTAATTCAGAGTTACAAAAGCTCACTAAATTCGGAAGGCTCGTGGGGTTCGAATACCAATCCCCTCCACCGTTGTACTGCAACACGGCAACTCCAAATGTGTGGTCGCCAGAAGAGGTTTGGGCTGAAGCACCAATAGTTACAAGCAACACAGCTAAACAAATAGTTAAAAATATCTTAATAAACGACTGCATTTATCTAATTTATGGGTCATAAGGTACATCCAATAAATCCTCGCTAAACCAATGATTTTTTTAGCTATCTTTACTGCCCTGTAAAAGAACCCTATTTAACTATGGAAAATAAGTTATCAGTCCAGATTTTCACTATAGCACTTGCACTCGCATCGCTATACACACTATCATTTAACTGGGCATCAAAGAATTTTGAGGAGACAGCTCGAACGCACGGTGAATATATAGCCGACGGACTTGAACAAGACTCACTTTTAGATGGTCTTACTTGGGATGAAGCTGCTAAGGTTGCAACTCGCAAGTACTTACGAGACAGTGTAGAAGTAATTGCTTATGAGATCCCGTTCTTTGTTGAGAAATCATACAGAGAGGTAAAAGAGGAAGAACTAAATCTAGGTCTTGACCTCAGGGGTGGAATGAGTGTGACTCTTGAAGTCAGCTTACCAGACCTCATGATAGCTCTTTCTGACTACTCAAGTAATGAAGGCTTCAGAAATGCTATCTCTACTGCTAAGCAAAACCAAAAGAACTCAACTAGTGGGTTTATGGAGTTATTCGAAGAAGCATGGAGCGACCATGTTGACAATAGCGCAATTTCAGATTCTACCCTTTGGAGAATTTTCCACAACATGGAGCAGAAAGACCTGTTTCCAGCAAAGAGTTCTGATGAAGAAATATTTGTGATTCTAGATCGCGAATCTGAAACAGCTATCGATAACACCGAGAGCATTATCAGAAAGCGTATCGATCAACTTGGCGTCGCTCAACCTAACGTACAGAAACTTCAGAATGGACGTATTTTAGTTGAACTTCCAGGAGTGGACGACAGAGAGAGAGCTAGGAAGCAACTTAAGTCGACTGCTAATCTTGAGTTTTGGGTTACTTATTTCAATGACGAAGTAATTAATAGAATTCTTACTGCTAGTGCTGAATTAGGAAAAGAAAGGAATCCTGAGCTTTACGGCGAGGATTCACCAGCTGATACAGCTCTCACACAAGAGCAGTTCAATTTGAAAAATCCGATTTTCGCACTACTCAGACCTACAAGAACCAGAAGTGCTATTGTGGGTGTTGCTTTTGTGAACGATACAACTGCGATTAACAAACTTCTTAAATCTCCTATCGCTATAGAAGCTTTAAAGAACGCTAAGGGAGAAAAAGACCTCAGATTACTTTGGGACGCAAAATCAAATAACAACGAAGTTCTTCTATACGCGATCAAAGATGAGAGTGGAAAAGGAAAAGCTAAGCTTACAGGCAAGAGCATCATAGACGCTCGTGTTTCATATGACGAGATTGGAGACGTAGTAGTAAGCATGACTATGAACGGTGAAGGAACAGGGGTTTGGGGGCAGATGACAAAAGAATGTGCAAGTCAGAATAATCGCGCCGTAGCTGTTGTATTAGACAACATGGTGTTTAGCGCACCTAACGTACAGTCTGCTATTACTAGTGGACGTTCTCAAATTAGTTTTGGCTCAAACCAGACAGCATCAGAAAAGCTTGTTGAAGCTGAAGATCTTTCAAGCCTATTGAAGGCTGGATCACTTCCGGCTCCAGCTCGTATTGTAGATGAGGTGAGTATCGGACCGCAGCTTGGTAAAGCTAATATTGACGCCGGTCTTTCATCATTCATCATTGCGTTATTAATCGTGTTATTGTACATGATCTTTTACTACAATGGTGCTGGTGTAGTTTCAAACATCGCGCTAATAGCTAACCTATTCTTCTTAATTGGAGCGCTTTCAGCATTGGGAGCAGCTCTAACTCTACCTGGTATTGCTGGTATTGTTTTAACAATAGGTATGGCAGTAGATGCTAATGTACTTATTTACGAACGTATTCGAGAGGAGATGCGAAATGGCAAGGGATTATCTGTTGCTGTTAAAGAAGGATATTCGAAAGCTTATTCAGCTATTTTCGATGCAAACATCACCACCCTTCTTACTGCTATCGTTCTTTACACATTCGGAAGTGGAGCTATTAAAGGATTCGCTACAACTCTAATAATCGGTATTTTCACTTCGCTATTTAGTGCTATCGTAATTACCAGACTTGTGATTTTATCTCGTCTTGAGAAAGGAAAGAGTATCTCGTTCTCAACTAAGATCACTGAGAATTGGTTCACTAATTCTAAGATTGACTTCCTGGGCAAGCGTAAGTATATGTACGTATTCAGTTCTATCATAAT
>Ga0308008_1000349_pt1 | contig 19581 bp, 17 predicted proteins | sample Neamet125_FD_203140 | JGI IMG/M metagenome (GOLD analysis project Ga0308008, IMG submission 203140) | Marine microbial communities from water near the shore, Antarctic Ocean - #125 | ecosystem: Environmental > Aquatic > Marine > Unclassified | place: Southern Ocean | collected 2014-07-24
GGCTTCTTGTAAGCTCCAATCGACAGACTCGGCCCGAACATTTCTGGCTTCAAAACTCCCGCGACACTCAGCAACCGGTCGCGGATGATCTCTGCTTCCAACCTCTGCGGTCGACGCTGCCACAGCCACTGGTTATCAGCATCGATAGAGAGGGGACCCGAATCAGTCGCGGCACCCTGCCGGTAGGTTGCGCTGGTTAGAATCAGACGGTGGATGTGCTTCAGGTGCCAGCCGTTTTCGATCAGTTCCCTGGCCAGCCAATCGAGCAACTCCGGGTGCGTTGGCTGTTCACCAAGCTCGCCAAAATCGTTCGGCGTGGCGATGATCCCTCGTCCAAAGTGGTAATGCCAGAGACGGTTCACAATCACCCGTGCGAGTCGCTTTCCGGCGCCGTGCTTGACGTCGGTGATCCAACTTGCCAGCGCATCGAGATTCGACGGCGCATCCCGTTGCCAATAGTCGGCAGGCTTTTTCATCAAGATTCTCAGATACCCGGGTTCGACTGTCTCGCTCGGTGTGAGCCAGCTCCCTTTTGTCAACACGCGAGGCTCGGTGATGCGTAGCTCAATTGGTTTCTTCGACGCCTTCGCCTCCTGTTTGAACTGATCAAAAAAGATCGCTGTGAACTGGTAGTATTCCTTGGTCGTCATGGGATCGACCGGATGATCATGACAGCGTGCGCAGCCGAAAGTAGTCGCCAAGAATGCATTACCTGTGGTCGCCACCATGTCGTCGAGACGGTGGAACATCTTGTCGTTCGGGTCAGCGTTGTTCTGCAATCGCGTTCCCAGATGGACGAACTGTTTCAATGCCTGGTAGTCCGGATCCGGGCTCCCGTTGATCTGGTGGCTCACGAATTGATCAAAGGGCAGATCTGCATTGAAGGCACGGATGACCGCATCCCGGTATTTCCAGGCATCCCTGCGCACCTTGTCTGCGTTCACGGTGAGAATCCCATCGCTCTCGCCAAATCGTGCGACATCGAGCCAGTGACGACCCCAGCGTTCTCCGAATCGTGGATCGTTGAGTAGGCGATCCACTGATTTTTCGTAAGCGGCTGGGTTTTCGTCAGCGACGAAGGCCTCTATCTCTTCCACACTTGGCGGCAAGCCGGTGAGATCAGCTGTCAGTCTCCGAAGAAGCGTGTGGCGATCTGCCTCGGGCTGTCGTTCGAGGCCCTGTGCCTGCAGTTTCTCCGCGACGAAGTCGTCGATCGACGCGGCTCCACTCGTAGCGATGAAGACGCTGCCACAAACGAGAATCTTCAGGAGGTGAAGGGGCATTCAAAATATAATCCCTATTCGCTTTTTAGATCAAGTTACTTTATTTCGCGATCTACTTGGCGCAATGCGCCGTGATGACACCACAAGATCTTTTTTGTTTCCTTAGGCCACGAGGACATTGGAGATTACGATATCGGAATTGGTCCGCAATCGCGTTGAGCATTTTGCCAAGAACTGCATGCTTGCGAGGGAGGTGGTGACGATGCATGACTTTCACACCTTGCTGCTTCATCTCCCTGGGTTGGATCATGAAAACTTATCGTTTTATCACAATGGTATCGAGCGTCGGTTGATCGATGTCCACGGGAAGGTCTTACGGATATCCTGACATTAAAAAGCCACGCTCTGGAAAGAGCGTGGCCTAGGGAACTAAAGTGGGCGGTTACTCGGGGATCTCGTTGAGCGTATAGTAAACGTCGGGGTGCCAGAGGTTGGTGCCTTTGGCGGATTTGACGCCGCTGAGATTGAAGTGGTGGACGTGTCCCCGGACACGGCCAGAGACCTTGAGGTGGACCGACTTCTTGTCAGGAGCGACGGTGATAGAGTCGATCTTGGGAGTGGCTTTGTCGACCTCGGGGCTGCCGTATCCTTTTTGGTAGATATAAGTCCAAGCTCCGGTTTGGTAAGAAGCAGGATTCTTGGCGGTAGCGACATCGAGAGGCTCAGTGAAGGTGATGGTGAAGCCATCGGGCTTGGCGTGCATCTCGTGCATTTCGAAAGGCGTTTTTCCGGTCCAGCGGACGCGTTCGAAGGTGAAGGTTTTACCGCCACGAGCAGCCCAGCCACGGTTGGTTCCACCGACGAAGAGGGTGGCGTCTTCTCCCATGCGGGCGGGGACGATGCCGGAGCGGAAGTCTTCGAGATATTTCCAAACGGCACCCTGATAGAGGCCTTTGACTTTCTCAAGGTGGACTCGTTGGACCTGGGAGTGAGTTTGTTCTCCGACTAGGACCTGCCCCTGGAAGGGGCCGAATTTTCCTTTGGTGTCATCGTAAATGACAGCGGTGGGGGATTGACCGACTTTCCCGTGAGGAAGGATGATCGCAGGAGGAATGATGCGCTTGTCCTTGTCGTGTTCGACAACCATGCGGGAGCCGCTGGTGGGATTGGGAGGCTCTTCCATACCTTCGATCAAGTTGACATATTTGTTGCCGGTGGGATTGCCCATGAAGCCGCCGGGCTTGAGCCATTTTAGAGCAGAGGAGCCATTCCAAAGGCCCTGGTTGTCGGTGTAGAAGGCGTCGCCCGACTGGTTGAAGCCGATGCCACCGGGGGAGCGAATGCCCGGGCAGGTGGCGGTGGCGGTGCCATCAAGGTTGTAGCGGTAGCACCAACCGCGCCATGGGGACTTGTCGCTTGCTCCGCCGGATCCGGTGAGGCAGTGGACGACCCAGATGTTGCCGTCCTTGTCGGGATCAGAGCCAAAGTTGTATTCGTGGTAGTCACCATCGATGCCCCAGTTGTGAGAGATGGTCTCGAATTGATCGGCGCGCCCGTCGCCATCGGTGTCAGTGAGCTTGGTGATCTCCGGGCGCTGGGTGAGGTAAAGGGAGCCGTCTTTGTAGAACATGCCGTGGGGCTCGTGAAGCCCGCGGGCGAAGAGGGTCCATTTGACCTTGGAGAGGTCCTTTTCGTAGGCGCCTTCGCAGATCCAGACGTCGCCGCGTCGGGATGAGACGGCGATTTTTTTACCCGGCATGATGGCGATGCCCCCAAGCTCGAGGACTTCGCCCTCGGGCGTGGGGATTTCCTCCCGGAGGTAGAACTCGGGCTGCTGCGGGTCGGCCAGTGCGGTCGAAACGAGGGCGGCGGAGAGAATGAAGTTTTTCATAGTAATGTGAGTTTAAATTGAAGGTTGTCCGCTTACTTCCAGATGTAGTTAATGGTAACGGTATGAGTTCCCGGAGTCAGGGGGACAGGGATGAGGAGCTCGTTTTCCCGAGTGAAGGGGGGGTATTCGGAGGCGGAGACATTGACGAGGAGTTCGTCGTTGAAAGTGAAGCTGCGCTCACCGCCGCTCTGAACTCGTCCGCCGCTGAGAGCGCGGAAGTAGAGTTGATCATTGGCCGAGCCGGGTGAGGGGACTTCTATTTTGATGGTGCGGGTGAAGCCTTCGGCGTTGGGTTTCGGGGCGTCTTGCACTTTGACAGGACCGAAGTGGTAGTTGAAGGCGGGCTGTTGCTGCTTGTTGAGGTTGTAGCCTTTGAAAAGAGGCTTCAGATTTTCGTCGCTGGCTTTCGGCCAAGCGGTGGTTTGGCTTTCAAGCATAGCGAAGGGGATGCCGCGGTTGACGGTCATGAGTCTATCCCCGGAAGGAGACTGGAATCCCTGCCCCCGGTTGATCCAGTGACGTCCGCCATCCATGAAGTCGCCCTTCCAAACCATATCGAGGCTCATGGAGTCGGCGCTGAAGGCAAGATTGACGCCTTCCGAATATCCCACGCCGATCCCGCGCGGATCGGTTCCGGCAATGAAGTTGCGGTAGATGATGGCTTCACCTTCAGGAGCGACGATCGGGATGGATGGTCCCGGCTTTCGGCCACCGCCACCGCCACCGCCACCGCCACCGGTCGATTTGGTGTCGGAGAGAAATTGCTTTTTCATCTTGGGGCCTTCCCAAGCGAGGGAGATAAATTCTTCACCTGCGAGTTCAAAGTATTCGATTTTGATTTCAGCGCGGCCCTTTTTGAGCTGGAGCGACTTTTTGGTCGGTGTGCCGGCGGGGCCCACGTAGTTGCGGGTGATGATCTCCTTGCCATTGACGGTCACGGCTCCGCCGTCGTCTGTGTCATAGTGGAAGGTGTATTTGCCATCGCGCGGGACATCGAGCCAGCCTTCCCAGACGACCCCGTAGTTATCGCGACGATTGTTCTTGAGCGCGGCGTGTTTTAGGGAAATGAGGCCTTTTTTCTCCTCCTCGGCGTTGGCGGCTTTGGTTTTCCGGAGATCGGAGAGGGTTTTGAAGGTTCCGTGATAGGTATAGGAAAGAAGATCGCGAATTGCGGGGGGCTTTTCGATGGGGTATTTCTTAAGGAGCTGGTCAGCCTTCCACATGTCCTTTTGCTTGGCGGTCGATTTCCGCATGGCTGCGATTTGCTCCTTGGTGACAGCTGATTCCTTGTGGTCCCAGCTTGAGCGGACGTAGCTAATAATATCCGCGATTTGGTCGTCTTTTAAGGAATCTTTGTGCGGCGGCATCACCAAATCGTATTTTTTTCCGGCGACTTCGAGCTTTCCTTGAAGTCCGTGGAGAACGACCTCGATGATGCGTTCCGGCCTGCCTTTGATCCATTTGCTCTTGGCGAGAGGGGGGAATTGCCCTTCACTGATACCCTTTCCATCAGGGGCATGGCAGGCGCCGCAGTAGAGTTCGTAGGGGGCCTTGCCGGGGTGATCGGCGAGGAGGAAGGTGGTCGACAAGAGGGTGGCTGCTAAGAATGGCTTCATGTGATCGTTGTATGAATACGGATGAATGGACATTGTCTGACAAAAAATGTGTGTTAATCAGGGAGACAAGGGCTGAGTGGGGGGGGAGGTCGTCTTGAAAGAGATGTTTGGATGATCCAGTTTCAGAGGTGCTGAGATTTGAAGCTCGCTTAGCGCTGAATAACAGGTAGAATCTACCAGAGGCGGAGCGTAAGACAAATGCTCCCAATCAAACAAATTCTTGAAATATGAATCTACGAATTCCCTTCCATCGGGTTAACTGGGTCAATACCTCCTTTCTTGCTGTCATCACCGCTCTTGGGGTCATTGCCGCCCCAATTTTTCTTTTTAAATACGATGTCAACTGGGTGATGTGGAGCTTGTTTGCCTTCTACATGATCGTGACCGGCCTGAGCATCACTTTGGGCTACCACCGCCTCTTTTCGCACCTTTCTTTCAAGGCCAAGTGGCCGGTTCGGCTTTTCACTCTCATCTTTGGAGCCTGTGCTTTTGAAAATTCGGTCCTCCACTGGGCGTCCGACCATCGTCGCCACCACAAGCACACTGACCTCGATGAAGACCCCTATGACATTACCAAGGGCTTCTTCTGGGCCCACATTGGTTGGGTTCTCTTTAAGCTCGATGCCGAGCAGCCCATGGATAACGTGAAGGATCTCCGAAAGGATGCTTTGGTCCGTTTCCAAGACAAGCACTACGTGGCAATCGCCTTCATTGCCGGGCTGATTTTCCCGGCCGCCGTAGGCTACTATAGCATGGGTGGCATGGTGGGAATCCTGGCCGGCATCTTGGTCGTGGGAGCTCTTCGTGTGGTGCTCGTGCAGCAGTCTACTTTCTTTATTAACTCCCTTTGTCACTGCATTGGTGACCAACCATACTCAACACGTTGTAGTGCTCGTGACAGCTGGATCATGGCTCTCGTGACCTACGGTGAGGGGTATCACAACTATCACCACGAGTTTCAGCATGACTTCCGTAACGGTGTTAAGACCTGGAACTTCGATCCGACCAAGTGGTCGATTATGGCTTTGCATAGGTTGGGACTGGTCAGCGATCTACGTCGTGTTCCCGCCAGTAAGATTGTGGCTGCCGAAATGCTGGAAGCCCAGCGCAAGGCCGAAGCGAAGTTGGCTGAGCTGAAAGCCTGTGAAAATTCGACTTGCGAGGTTTCCATGGCGCGGGTCAATGAGCTCCTCGCCAAGTTGAAGGAAAATCTTAACGAACTTGAATCTTCGGTTGCCCAGTCGATCGACGCTTCTAAAGCGACCCTCAAGCGTTGGCGCCGCGAAACACGTCAACTTGTTCGCGGGCTGAGTGAGCTTCCACTCACCACAGCTTAAAGTGACCAATATGAGCGACGATCGGGATTTTGGTCTCCAACCTCTGGCCAAGTTTATAGAGGGTTGGGGACTCAGTCATCATGACTTGGTTGAAGCCTCCCCGGAGCAACTGACCCACAAACAAGTTCAAAGAGCGGCCCAAGGGCGGAAATTGACGCTCAAAATGAAACAGAAGGTCGCCCGGACCCTCAATTTTGCGGTATGGGGCAGACTTAATGATCAGGAGAGGGAGGGATATTTCGAGTATTTCCCGAAGCACCTCTTCTCTTATAACAAAGGATGGAGCGAGGATTTCGAAGATCCGAACGTAGCTCTCTACAACTCTCTCGCTGGAAGAACGCTCCGAAAGGACTTCCGGGAAGAATTAGGTCTTTAGGAAGGGCCGCAGGCTAGATTTGAGCGGATCCGTGCCCATTTTAGATGCATTCAAGGCGGTTACAAAATGAGTCCTCTGAGTAGAAGCGTTTGCGATTTGGCAAAGCATCGTCCTGCTTAACCTCATCACCGGAGTTTTCCAGCTTCCGGGACACCTTATCCAGCTCTAGAATCAGAAAGGCCGGAGGCGCTTTTTTCTGGGGCCGAAAATCCTCCGTAACCCAAGACGAATGATCATAATCGAAACGATACTCCACCTCCTTCGGTGAGCGGGGAGGGTTTCTCTTCCTCAGTCATTCCAGCAGGCCGATAAAAAAGTTCCTTGAGGTATCCTCCACATGGGGGGCATGGCCATTTGAATGTGATCCAGATACAGGGCGCAGTTTGATCGTGACGATGTTGGAAGTGAACCGACTTCCTAATTTTCATTTGCGGAGAGATTAGAAAGTGGTGGCGATCACTTCCATCTTGAGGTCGGTGACGGAGATCTCGGCGGGTTGAATGAAGCCAAGAGCGAGTTTTTTTTGCGCGATTCAGCTAAACCACGGAGCTGAAGGCTAGTTTTTGGAGAACGATTGGTAGGCGGATTCGACAGATTTTTTGTCGAAAACACCCGATTGGAGGAGAAGGCCATACTTCTGAGTGAGGAATTGACCTTTTTTGAGGGTGTGGGCGCCGTTGCCTTTTTTGGTGAAGCTTTTTTCGCCAAAAGGGTTGGCGGTAAGGAGTCCGTAAGTGCGGGCGTGCCAGTGGGTGGGGTGGTTGTGATTGGAGGGATGGTCCATCATGGTGATGACGGCGGGTTTCCCCCCAGAGTCGGGGCCGTGGTAGCTGACCCAGCGGGCACGTTTTCCCCAGGCGTCCTTGTCGGTTTTCCCTTCGGAGTTGGCGATGTGTCCTTTGGCGACTTTTCCTTCGTGGCGGAGGGTGGGGGAGACGCGGATGGCAAAGGAACCTTCTTTTGTGTCTCCGAAAGTGACATCGGTCACGGCGGAGAGAGTGGAAGTGACATTGAGCTGGAGGGCGTTGTCACTTTCCTTGTTCAGTTGATAGCTGCGGGTTTCTTTCAGAAGCGTCCCTCCGTTGTGTTGCCACTCGAGGTTCACGGAGAAAGAGCCTTTTTCGGATTTGGAGAAGGATTTGTGAACGATATTGGAATTGTGATCTTTGGAGTGCCAGAAGTCGTGACCGTTGACATCGCCGTGGGTGAACCAGAAAGAACGGTGGTGGGGGTGATCGGGTTGTTCTCCCTCGACATCCTTTTTCATGGGGAAATTACGGGTGAGGGCGTTGCCGGTGGGTCCAACGAGGGGGTAGAGATAGGGGAGGTGGTGGTCGGTGCGGTATTCGGTGATGAGAGTGTCGCCGTCGAAGATTTTGAGGGAGGTCTCGGTTTTTTCCTGCCGGAAATCAGCAAAGGAACTTTGAATCAAAAGAGAGGGGAGAAGGAGAAGCAGAAGCGCGCGGGTTTTCATTTAGAAATGATTAACGCGAAGAGGATGAAAAATAAAGAAGGGAAATTACGGGAATAAGTGCGGGACAGGTCACTCCCAATGGAAGAAGTTAAGACAGATGGACGAATTCGAAGACTTGGTTGACCAATATTATCAGGCGCTCTATCGCTTTGGGTTTTCCCTGGCGAAGAATCCTGACCGCGCGGCGGATTTGGTTCAGCAGACTTTTGTGATCTGGGCCCAAAAGGGGCATCAGCTGAAGGATCGTTCCAAGGCGAAGACGTGGCTTTTCACAACGCTCTACCGCGAACACCTGGGAAATGCCCGTCGCTCCCAGCGACATCCGGAAACCGAGATTAGCGAGGTGGAGCACGAGCTTCCAAACAACGAGGAGGATTCTGGTCGCAAGTTGGACGCGCAACGAGCCGTGGCATTGCTGGGTGAGTTGGACGAGACGTTTCGGGCTCCGTTGACGCTTTTTTATCTACAACAGCATTCTTACAAGGAGATCGCCGAGGTGCTGGATGTGCCAATAGGAACGGTGATGTCACGGATTTCCCGCGGAAAGGATCAGCTCCGCAAAAAGATGACCTCCGAGCCCTCGAGTGCCCCGACGCGTATCGTGGACTTTCAACCAGATAACTTTCGTAAGACCAATGGATAAAGAACGCGCAAAATTTGTGCTGCAGAGCTTTCGCCCTGATGGAGAAGATGGCAATGAACCTGCCTTTGCAGAAGCTCTTGCTCTGGTGGCGAAGGACCGTGAGTTGGGTGAGTGGTTGGCCGATGAAAGGGCCCAGGACGCTGCTTTTGCGGCGATCCTCTCCGATGTGGAGATCCCGGAGGATCTTCGGAATGCTATCTTTGAGGTGCTGGAGGGATCAACCGACCAGCCGGCGGAATTTGACGCCGATTTCGTGGGTGCTCTCGCTTTGGTTCGGCCTCCGGAAGGTCTTCGAGATAAAATCCTCGCCGCGATGGAGGTAGAGCAGAAGGTGGTGGAGATGCCGACGCATCATAAACGGGGCTTTTTTAAGACGATGATGTGGACGACCTCGGCCGCTGCGGTGGTTGCGATCATGGTCTTTGTGGCTGTTTTCTTTGCTGGAGCTGGAGGCAATGCGCTGGCCGGGACAACACCCAAGGAGGTGGAGTATTCCGTGATCGCGATGTTGGAGTCCCCATTTTTCTCGCTTGATTTGGAAAATGATCGTCAGGCGGCTCTCTATGATTGGCTCAACGAAAAAAGCCTGCCGACGCCGCCGCAACTTCCGAACGGTCTCCGGGAGCTGAAAGGGGTTGGTTGCAAGTTTCTTGAAATTGGTGATCAAAAGAGCCGGGGTTCATTGATTTGCTACAAGAGAAATGGTAAGGTGTTTCATCTTGTGATGATGGAACGGAAAGTTCTGGCCGCTGACGGGATGAGCGAAATCAAAGATGCTGAGAGTGAGTGTCATGATTGTGATAAGAACGACGAATGGGCCGTGACCCAATGGGCCGATGCCGAATACACTTATTTTCTTCTGAGTAAGATGGAGCCGAAGGAACTGGCGGAGGTTTTTTAGGCGGCGCTCTTTTATTCCTTAGGAACAGACCAAGCGGTGAGCCATTCCTGCCTGGTTTTTTTGTATCCCTGTTTGAGGAGGGATTTTTCGATGTCTGGGAAGTGGGCGGCGCCGTAGAAGACTCCGAGGTTTTTGTGCCCCTTTTTAATTTCGACATCCAGTGTCTGAAGAGCCTTGGCGTTGCGGTCGGTGATGATGACAGATTGTTGGAGGAGGCCGGCCATGGCTTCGTCGCCACCGGCGAGGGCATCCATGAACAGGAGTTTGGCTTTGTTGGTGTTGCCGGACATGAGCGCTTGCATGAGAGCGATGGTGGAAGGTTGGTTTTTTGTGTCGGCGTTTTGAGCAGCGTTCATGGCGAAGCCGAGGATGGATTCCCCGCGCTCTTCCTGGAGTTCCTGAAACTCCTCTATGGTCAAGTCGGCGTGGACAAAGTTTTTGGCGGTGTAGTCGATTTCGGTTTTTTGATCGGTTAGTTTCAGGAAGGTGGAAATCATTTTGTAGGCGTTTCCGAGAGCGGATAGCTCGGCTTTTTTTTCAACGCCCTCTTGTTCCTGTTTTTGGGTTTGGGCTAATTTATCGCCGCCGATCATTTCGAAAAGGACACGGTCGTATGATTTAAAGCGTTTGTTGAGATCGGCGAAGTAGGCTTTGTCGGCAATGTGGACCGCACCGAGAAGGGTGACTTTGACGCCGTCTTTCTCATAGGTTGCAGCAGCCGGTTGAAGGAGGGCGTTGTCCCCGCCACGTTCGACGCGAATGAAATCGGTGGCTTTTTTCGTTTCGGCGGGCAATTCCTTGGCAGGGACCAATAGGGTTAAAGCGACGAAGACGGGGAGGAGGATTTTCACGAAATGAGGTTTCTTCAGATTCAGGTGAGATGCAATCCGGGAATGCGGGCGTTGCGGGTTGGGGGATTTTGCCGTAGAAGTCGGGCCTCATCACATGTCATCTAATTTACGTTACTGCGAGGACCTCTTTAACTACTCACGCCGCGAGTCGCGGGTGATCACAGTTGGAAATGTAAAAATGGGAGGCGGGCATCCGGTAGTGGTGCAGTCGATGATCACCGCGGATACCCGGGATACCGAGGCGTGTGTGGCGGAGGTTTTACAGTTAGCCAATGCGGGCTGCGAGATCGTGAGGATTACGGCTCAAACTCGCAAGTATGCCGAAAATCTGGAGAATATCAGGGACGGGGTGCGGGCGGCGGGGTGCGCGGTGCCCCTGGTTGCTGATATTCATTTTAAGCCGGATGCGGCCTTTGAAGCAGCCAAGTGGGTCGAGAAAGTAAGGGTGAACCCGGGAAACTATGTGGATAAGAAGAAGTTTGAGATCCGAGAATACACCGATGAGCAATATGAGGAGGAATTGGAGCGAATTCGTGAGGAGTTTGCTCCCTTGGTGGGCCTTTGTAAGGAACTAAACCGAGCCATCCGGATTGGAACGAACCACGGTTCTTTATCGGACCGGATCATGAATCGTTACGGCGATACTCCGCTCGGGATGGTTGAGAGTGCGCTGGAGTTTGCGCGGATTGCGCGGGAGGAGGACTTTCATAACTTTGTGTTTTCGATGAAGGCTTCGAATCCGAAGGTCATGATTGAGGCCTATCGTTTATTGGTGGCTCGACTAGCCGAGGAAGGTGCGGACTGGAATTACCCCTTGCATCTTGGAGTGACGGAAGCCGGGGATGGAGAGGATGGCAGGATTAAGAGCGCGATCGGAATCGGGAGTCTTTTGGCCGATGGAATCGGCGATACCATTCGAGTGAGTTTAACCGAGGATGCGGTGCATGAGGTTCCGGTGGCCCAGGCGTTGGTGAAAGCGATTCCCAATGGTGGGTGCGAAACGGGGGTGAAGGAAACCTGGAATCCTTTTGACTATAATCGCCGCAAGACCGACCCAAAGAAAGTGAGTGGTTTCTCGCTGGGTGGGACGGAATTAATGCGGGTCTTCACATCTCGGAAGAAGTGGGATGCAGTGGCTCATAAGATTGATCAGATGGGAGACTTCAAGCCTGAGGTTGTGGCTGAGGATTCGGGTGTGATTGCATTGGATCCGAGGGACAATAAAGCGATTTCAGAGGTGAATCAGTTTGAAGGACCTCAGTTGCTGACCGTTACGGACGATCTTGAGATGCCGACGATTGCGGCCTTTCGACTTTTGGCGGCGAAGCTGGATGCACGGCATTCGATTCTTCTAAAAGATACGCTGGAGACCTCGGCAGATGCGGCGGCAGATTTCCTGCCGACTTTACTCAAGGCTTCGATGAATCTCGGGTCGTTGATTTGCGACGGCATTGGTGATGCCATTCTGGTGCAGGGTGAAGAGGCACCGGGGCAGTCGCTGAGGCATTCGTATAATATTCTACAGGCGGCAGGAGCACGGATTTTTAAGACCGACTATGTGGCGTGCCCGAGTTGCGGTCGGACTTTGTTTAACCTGCAGGAAACGACACAGAAGATCCGGGAGTCGACAGGTCATCTAAAAGGGGTAAGGATTGCCGTGATGGGCTGCATCGTGAATGGGCCGGGTGAGATGGCTGACGCAGACTTCGGGTATGTGGGGGGAGCTCCAGGGAAAATTAACCTCTATGTCGGCAAGCAGGCGGTGAAGTTCAATATTCCCGAGGGCGAAGCGGTGGAGCGCCTTCAAGATCTCATCCGGGAACACGGACGTTGGGTGGATGCTCCTGAAAAAGTAGCGGAGGTATAAGTGATGAAAGCAGTCGAAGCTCCAGTGCGCAAAAGCGAGACCCAGATTCGTGAGAAAACCGAGAAGCCCTGGCTGGTGGTGGTTTTGGATGATCCGGTCAATTTAATGGAATACGTAAGCCGCGTCCTGATTCGGATTTTCGGTTTTTCAAAAGAAAAAGCGGATGAATTGATGAGGGCGGTGCATCAGCAGGGGCGGACCATTGTTTGGACGGGTGGACGAGAAAAAGGGGAGATGTATGTCAACCAACTTCATAGTGCTCAATTGACGGCAACTCTGGAAAAGGCGGAGTGAAAGAATGACGATTGGACCAACCATAGCCGGAGGATTAAAGCTGGTCCCTGAGGAGGATGAGGACTGGCTGATCCTGCTGGAAATTGCGAACGATGGAGACAGCGATTTGTCTCAGCGGCTTGCAACCTTGATGGATGAGGACTCGATGTGGGAGGATATTGTGGTCCCTGAATTAGAGCAGGAATTTTCCAAGCAGAGGTTGGATGTGATGGTGGAGGTCGTGAAAGCTAAGGGAGAAGAAGCTGAAGCGATTCACATCGACAAGGAGAGTGCCGAGACTTGGTATGGTGCGCTCAATCAGGCTCGATTGGCCATCGAATCCAAATATACATTTGGTCCGAGAGAGTTAATCTCACCAGGCGAGATCGAAGATCCTGAGGCGCGCTCGGCTTATTTTAGGAACGACTTTTACTGCACTATCCAGTCGCTGTTATTGCGATATGTGATGGACGATTGAATCGATGAGCTAGCCTCTTTCAAAGAGGGCCCTTATCTCATCGAGGGCTTCGGGGATGGTGATTTCGTCCATGCACCGGTGATCGAGCGGGCATTTGTTAAGGAGACACCCGCTGCAGGGAACATGGTGCCGGAGGATCCGGTGGATGCGACCAAGGGGACGTCGCCACTCGGGTTCGTTAGGTCCAAAGAAAACGAGGGATGGAGTTCCTACAAAAGAGGCAAGGTGTGGAACTGATCCATCGCACGCAATGAGTCCGTTGCAAGTGGCCAAAAAGTCGAGGAGGGCATCGCCTTCAAGTCCTAGATTCAGAGTTGGATCTCCGAGCGATTTGGCGAGCGCAGCGGCCGGGCCGGGCTGGTCGGGTGAGGGTAAAATTGCGACGTCGCAATGGTTTGCAAGTTCTCCCACGAATTCGCTGAATCGTTCCAGGGGCCATTCGGAAGCGCTGCCGTAGTCCGATCCGGGAGCAACTGCGATGAGGAATGTCTGTGGCGGTTTCGGCCTGGGAGGAGGGGTGAAATTGGAGGGGGTGAATGGTTCGGCACCAAGTTTTTCAACAAAGAGGAGGTAGTGATTGACCTGGTGTTCGATCGGTCCAATTTTCCGCACAACCTCGACGGGATCGGTGAGTGACTTGGCAAGTTTTTCAGAGGGGTATCCGAGCCGTTGATGAATGCCTGCTTTGGCGAAGGCCTGGGCGGCGGGACTGTCTTCCCAGGCAATGGAGGAGTCGAAGGGGACGTCGCACTCATTGAGAAGACGGGCGATTTTTCGCGCCGAATCGGCTGAGCCGTGCTCAATGACGAGGTTGATCTCGGTGACCTTTCGCCACACCGGAGCGGTGTCCTGATTCGCGACCACAACGATGGTGCCTTGTGGGCGGGCGTTTCGAATAGCGCGAACCGCCGGGACACTGAAGCATGCTTCCGAGACCGACTCCGGCGAAGCAATAGCAAGATAGCCTCCCTTCAGATGAAGTGGAGGGCGGTCGGGAGTGGGAGCGGCCTGAGGCATGGCGGGAGGTTAGCCGCGATCCCGGGGAAAGTCACGCGAGAGAGATGGCATTGATGGTGGGGAAGTGGTCTGGGCGATGGAAATCGGGGTCGCCAGGGCCAAGATCGCCGGCTGTGAGGAAGATTTGGGCAGGGGATTTGAGGATGAAGGTGGCGTTAAGAGTGGTTTCTTTTCCGAAGCCGTAGTTCGTATTCAGCCAGGGCAGAGGGATGCTGGCCATGGCCTTCCACGAGTCTTTTTCTTGCTTGGAAGAAGTGGTGACTCCGGGGATGGGAGTGGGTTCTCTCGGAGCGGGTTGACGTGGTTGGGTAAAGGCACTGGTCCACCAGGAACCATTTGGTCCGAGATTGAATTCAAGGTAGCGTGAGCGGTCAGCGGACATCAGAAAAAACTCTGCGACATCATATTTCCAGAGCTCTGATTGATATTTTTTGGGCTGACTCCCGGGATGACAGAGTCCGGAGCTGTTTTCATCCTTGGCGAGAAAATGGAAGTGAGTGTTATCGGTCCAAAAGAGATATTTGACGGGACGGGGGACTTTTTGACCCGCCCAATCGGAGGGAATGAGAATGCCCCGGGTGTCGATGTCAGCGAGCATGGGACTTCTTTGAGCAAAGATCACCGGGATAGTGTTCATACGCTTATTAAAACAAAAAAATGTGCGAATTCACAAGGAGAACGACAGGTTTTCTCTCGTCATTCGAAGGGAAATATGAGAGTTTTATTTAGTTAACTAAAATTAATGAGACCAATCGAATACGTCGGGGCAGCTCCGATGAAAAAAAAGCGTCGGAGTTCCTTGGGGGGATGGCTTCTAGTGGCTTTTGCGCTCGTACTCGGCGTTTTTTTCCTCCACCCTCTCATTCCATTCCTAAGGGCCCAGCAGGAATTGACTTCAGACGCCAATGTTCGTGAAGCTGTGGCTGATCTCCGCTCCGACGGAGACTTTAGTTCACGTCTTGCGGCCGCAGCTCTTGAGCGGACACAGTCCAAGGTTTCCTACGATGGTTCTTACTTTAAAATCGACTTTCCCGAAGGTGATATTAGCGGCGACCGTGGTAAGGCAGAAGATTTGATTGTCCGGGCATTTCGGGCGGTCGATATTGATCTTCAAGTTGATGTTCACGCCGACATCAAGGAGAATTTCCATTCCTATCCCCAGATTTTCAATTCGAAGGGGCCTGACACAAACATCGACCATCGTCGCGTTCAGAACCTTCAGCGTTTCTTCATCCGGAAGGGGCAGTCTCTGGCAGTGACCACAGATCCCGGTGATTATCGGGTCGGAGACGTGGTTGTGTGGCAGTTGCTTGATGGAAACAAGCATGTCGGTGTTGTTGTTCCCGGTCCGGGTGCTTTGAAGACCGACAAATGGATCGCCCACAACATTGGAAATGGACCCGAGTGGGAGAACAAGTTGTTCGACTACCGTCTTGACGGCCACTATCGATACGGCGAATAAGGCTTTCCAGTTTCGCGGATTTTGCCCCCCCTGCTCGGTTTGAGCGGGGGCTTTTTGTTGGTTGGATCGTTTGGGTGCGACTAGCGGAAGGTCACGGGGAGCGACTTCTCAAGGTGGGCGCGGAGCTTGTCGTGCGCGTTGTCGATGTCCTTTTGCTTCATGGTGCCTTTGTCGGAACGGTAGCCAAAGGAGTAGGCGATGGAGCGTTTCTCGGCGGGCATTTTCTCGCCGGAAGAATCACTGAACTGGTCAAAGCAAACAGCCGAAACAAGAAGTGGGTCGTTGTGCTTGGCGAGGGATTTTTCGATCTCTGCGTTGGTGGTCTTGATGGGGAGTTCCATGGCAATGTCGCGGCTGGAGCCGGGAAACTGGGGAAGGGGATCGATCTGAAACATGTCCTGGCGGATGCCGAGGATTTTTTTCTGGTCAAGTTCGGCGAGATAGATGGGGGCTTTGAAGCCCATTTCACGGGCGCGTGAGGGGATGACCTGGGCGAAGGTGCCAATGGGCTTGCTGTCGAGCTGAATGTCTCCGCCGAGGAGGAAGCCATCGCGAGCACGGGTGGAGAATTGGACAGTGCGATTTCCAAGTGCGGCTTGGATGGCGGCCTTGAGATCGTAGAGGTCGAATTGGCGGTTCTCGCTGCGGGTCCAGGAAACCGGAGTGGCTTCTCCTCCGAGAAGGAGGGCGACGGAATCGGCTTCAAGATCGGTGGCTTTGCCGCCGCCAACATTGCGGAACTGACGCCCGGCTTCGAAGAAGCGGAGGGTTTTGGCGCCTTGGCGGAGGTTGTTTTCTGCGGTGGCAAGAAGGCCCGGAGTAAGGGAGGGGCGGAGAATGGCGTGATCTTCGCTAAGAGGGCGGGAGACTTTTACCAGATCGCCGTCCTGAAGAGGGCGAAGGGGAAGGCAGTCGCGGAGCTGGCTCTCGCCGATGAGCTTGATAGTCTGAGTCTCGTAGAATCCGAGGGCGACGAGGCGTTTCTTGAGATCAAGAAGGCGGTCGTAGTCGCGGTCGATTGCGCTTTCGTCAACCGCGGTGCCACCGGTGCGGGACGGGACATTTTCGAGTCCATGGACACGAGCGATTTCTTCAACAAGGTCAACGGAGCGTTCGAGGTCGGCGCGCCAGCTGGGAATGTTCCAGGTTTTGCCGTCGGCCGAAGAGAGGCCGAGGCGGGTGAGGAGGGCTCCGGCGTCTTCGAGTGAAATGCTGTGGTCCATGAGCTGAAGCATTCGGTCGACGTCGAGTTCGACAGCGGGAAGGTCGCCTGGAAGTTGTCCCGCAGTGATGGTTTGGGGCGAGGCTTCGCCCCCTGCGATTTCGAGAATGAGGGCGGCAGCAAGAGCTGAAGCCGGGAGAACTTGATTCGGGTCGACTCCGCGTTCGAAGCGGTAGGAGGAATCGGAAGTGAGGAAAAGGCGCCGGGAAGTACGACGAATATCAGAGGTCGTGAAGTAAGCCGACTCGAGGAGAATGTCGATGGTGGTGTCAGTCACCCCACTATCCAGTCCACCCATCACGCCGGCGAGGGCGAGCGGAGTGCCCGCTTGGTCGGAGATGACGCAGTCGATGTCCTGAAGGTCATGGGTTTCCTCGTCGAGGGCCTTGAACTTCTCACCATGGTTGGCCTGACGGATGTGAAGTGGTCCGCTGATCTTGGCGGCGTCGAAGGCGTGAAGTGGTTGGCCGAGTTCGTGGAGAACGTAGTTGGTAATATCGACGATGTTATTGATGGGGCGGAGACCGATGGCTTTGAGTTTTTTGGCGAGCCAGTCGGGGCTTGGGGCTATTTTGACGCCTTTGATCGAAAGGACGGAGTAGAAGGGGCAGACAGGGGAGTCGACGGTGACAGCGGAGGAGTTTTCGTTTGTCCCGGTGGAGTGGCTCTTCGTGACCGGTTTGGTTTCGGTGTGAAGTAAAGCGGCGAGCTCGCGGGCGAGGCCGGAGTGGGAAAGGAGATCGGGGCGGTTTGGAGTGATTTCGACTTCAATGAGAGTGTCGGAATCGAAGAGGTCTTTCACTGGCGTTCCGACCTTAAAGGAGGGATCAAGAATGAGGAGTCCATCTTCCTTGTCGGTGAGGCCGATCTCAGATCCGGCGGCGAGCATACCTTTGGATTCGACGCCGCGCATTTTTGTTTTGCCAATTTTGAATCCACCGGGGAGCTCGGCTCCGGGGAGGCAGCAGGGAACTTTGTCGCCGACCTTGTAATTGGTGGCTCCGCAGACGATCTGGCGGAGCGAGCCTTCACCTGCATCGACCGTGGTGACTTTGAGGCGGTCGGCGTCGGGGTGCTGAACGGCTTCTTTAATTTCGGCCACAACGATTTGGTCGCTCTGGACTCCCATTTCCTGGAGGCCCTCGATTTCGATACCGGCAAAGGTGAGGAGATCGCAGACTTCGTCGAGCGAGCGGGAGCCAAAATCGAGGCGTTCTTTGAGCCAATTGAGCGAAACGTTCATAAGGCGGGGAGGAGAAGGCGGGATGGTGGATTTTTCAACCGTAAAACGCGGAAATGACAGGCTTGGACGCTTGTTTGGGAAGGAAGGCTGTCTAGGCTGGGCCGCCATGATCCGATTCTCACTCTTTCTAGCCGGTTGTCTCACGCTTCCCTCCTTCGCCGAAAAGATCCATTCGATTTGGCCGGGAAAAGCGCCTGGTGAGTTGACTGAGAATCCCGGAACGGCCCTTCCTGCCAATCCTAGGGATCCAAGTATCACCCGGGTGGAGAAGGTGACGAAGCCAACTCTCACGGCGTATCCGGCCCCCAGTGATAAGGCGACAGGGGCGGCAGTGGTCGTTTTGCCGGGGGGAGGATTTGGATATGTGGTGCCGGATTTGGAGGGTTCGGAGGCGACGAAATTTTTACACGAGATTGGGGTTTCAGTTTTTGTGCTGAACTACCGGACGAAGACGGAGGCGACTAAGAATGAGCCCTGGAAGAGACCATTGCAGGACTCGCAGCGGGCGGTCCGGTATGTTCGGGCGAATGCCGGGAAGTGGGGAGTGGACAAGGGAAAGGTTGGGATTTTGGCGTTTTCCGCCGGGGGGCAGGTAGGGGCAATTCATCTCGGAGCTCCAGATTCGGAATGGAAGACAACGGACAAGGTGGATCAAGAGAGTTCCCAGCTGGACTTTGCAATGTTGATTTATCCGTGGAAGGTATTGGATGGTAAGACGGGGAAGCTGATGGAGCCGATCAAGTTGGGGAAGGAAGCTCCTCCGACTTTTATTGTGCACACGAGCGATGATGCCTCGACTTCCCTGGGTGCGGTGGAGATGTATGCGCAGTTGAAGAAGTCCGGTGTTTCAAGTGAGTTGCACGTTTACCAAAACGGCGGGCACGGCTATGGCGTGCGCGAAAAAAAGGGATCGGCAATCGGGAAGTGGTCGGCTGCAGCAGCTGATTGGCTGGTGCTAAGAGGAATTGGAAAGAAGGGGAGCTAAGCCACGATCAGTTCCGGGAACACTCCGGCGCTGCAATGAACGAAAGAACATTAGGGAGGAGAGCGCCAGGAGGCTTGTTCCTGGCTCGGGGACGGTGAGGGTGGTGACATTGCTGAAAGCTGGATTCGAGATGAAGTCTGAATTTGAAAAGCTGAGAGTAAATGCTTCTGAAGCCTGCTTGGTAAGCAGCAGGGGAAAACCAGTCATGAGATGGTTCTATTCCAAGCGACGGATCTAATGAAAAACCTGATCCATAACGGATTAGGTCTTTATCATTTTTTGGAGGAAGTCAGACTGAACACTGAAACTGAACACTTTTGAGTGTTCCCCGAATCCTTTACGCCTGATCCCTGCAACTTGAGGAAGTGGGACTTTTCGCGGTTCAAGAAGTAGGAAACGGGGATCAGGGTGCGGGTTACAGGGGACACGCCACCGGTGGGGTGCGGTTTTTTGGGTGGGTTGGTCTTATATAGTAAGGCCCTTAGGAAAAAATTGATCGGCCTCTTCTGCGGGGACTGCGGGGGCTGTTTTCTTAGTTCTTTTAGAGTTTATATAGACACACCACTCAGAGGGACCGCCGAATTGCGGGAATAGCCCCCGCAGCCCCCGCACTTTTCGAGAGATGAGCCATACAGCAGCGGTAGAACTACGGAAATAGCACCCGCAGCACCCGCACCTTTCGAGAGAGGGGCATAACCGAACCAACTCTCACTGAACCCCGT
>Ga0308008_1000351_pt1 | contig 19558 bp, 16 predicted proteins | sample Neamet125_FD_203140 | JGI IMG/M metagenome (GOLD analysis project Ga0308008, IMG submission 203140) | Marine microbial communities from water near the shore, Antarctic Ocean - #125 | ecosystem: Environmental > Aquatic > Marine > Unclassified | place: Southern Ocean | collected 2014-07-24
TTTTACTGGTGTTTCAATTACTTTTATTTTTCCCATTTTATTTTATATTAGAGGCGCGTTTCCCCATTCCTACTTTTTTCTTTTCTGCTACTGCTTTTGCTTTTTGGTTAGGAGTCATTTCATTCCATGTCTTAACTGTCTTACCGCTTATCTTTTTACTAGGCCTACACTTTTTAGTGTTCTTGTTCTTAGTGGATCCGCATTCATTACCTTTTTCGTCGGTCCAGTCTTCTTTGAACCATCTTTTTAAAGATAATCCTTTATCAGTCTTTATAACTTTCTTAAATGGTGATTCGTACATGCTAACTATTTTTACGGCATTTAGCAATTGCTCCACTAGCGTACGCTGACGGGAACACATCATACTTTGCTTTTACTTTCTTATAGCAAGCATCTTTTAATTTAGCTGGGCTTTTAGGAGTGTGTCCATAACCTTTACCTTTTAATTCTAAATGCTTTTCTTTGGTCTTAGCGTTTTCAACCTTACCGTTTTTCCCATACATTTTATGGGCTTTAAATTTAGCTGGAGAAGCTACTTTATCTACAACCTTGCTAGCCATAGCTCCCATCAAAGCTTTACCTGCCATTGCAATCAATGGAGCAATCTTAGCAGGAGAATCTGGTGATCCTATACTATATCCGTTATTTCCTGATCTACCTAATCCTTGTGGTCCTATTCCTTTCATATCTATTCGGTTATTGTTTTAGACCAGCGGGCCCTTGCGCCTCTCGTGTCGTAATGTGTAAATGTATTATATAAACCTAAACCCCCTTGATCAATTTTTTCAGATTTTATTAAACCTTCTATTATTTGAATCATTTCTTTAGGGCTAATTGTTTTAGACTTAATGTCAGCAGCTTTACCTTTTAAGTGCTGTGAATTAGTAGATCCACCTACATCTAAATTATGAGGTTTGCAGCGATAAGCATTAGTTATATCTAATCTACCTACTGTATCTCTTATAACTTGTAAATTCTCAGCTAGTTTTTCTACATTCTTCTTTGCAAAGTCAGGCATTTTACAACCACACCTGCATTCAAATTCTTCTAAACTAAAGTTTTTTGTTATCTTCATTCAGTTCTTTTTTACCAATCCATTTCGATACAGTATAACCTATAGTTACAGCTAGAAGTATTATTTTTAAGGTAGTTTCCATGTGAGACAATGTGGTTACTCCTACAGTAAGACTATTTATCATGTACAATTTAATATCAGTTTTAAGCATATCTATTATTTTTTACACCCGTAGGCTTTTGCTGGGGATGGATTAACATCTGGAACAATCGGTCCAGTACCGTCGGCACTTATTGATATTTTCATTCCTTGCGGGAATTCAACGCCTTTCCTTGCTTGTCTAATTCTAGTTGTGATTGGTATACCGTTCATTATTTTTTTATATATCGTTCTCCTCTTAATAACAAAGAATCTCTTCGTCTTTCTTCTTTTTCTTTTAGCGATTCGTTTGGGTTTATGTAGCGTTTTCCACTTAATAACAAAGTCTGTCTTCGTCTTGCTTCTTTTTCTCTTGCTTCTTTTTTTTCTTGATAACGTATTCTTCTTTTTTCTTTAGCAATAGCTTTTTTAGCGTCTTTCTCTTTTTTGTCTTTAGCAATTTCAGCCGGTGTTCTATTTAAAAGTTTTTGCTTTTTATCCTCAGCTTTTTTGGCTTTGTTTATAGCTTTTTGTTCAACTTTTATAATATCATTTTCTTCGTTTTCCGTACCAACATCCCAACTACGCCATCCTAAACCTAATGCTATACGCTGCATAGTAGTATTGCGCGTATCAAAAGCTTCAACTATAGCGTTAATTTCATCTACAGCTCTACCTAGCGGAAGGTTTGTTGTCCCTTCAATATATTTACCCCATACAGAAAACTTAGGACTTAAATTAACTTTGCCATCTAAAGATACACCAAAGCCTCTATTTTGTATAACTTCTTTATTAAATCTTGAACCTTGGATTCCTGAATATACTTTACCAAGCTTAGACCCTATAGGAGGAGCTAGATTAGCAGCTTGAAGAATAGTGTACGTATGATCAGCTGTAAAGCCTTTTTCATCTTGTTTGTTATATTCCATTATAACATTTTTAATAGTAGCTAAGACAGCTCCTGGTAAGCCGAAGCCTCCTTTAAGAGTTGTGTCTACTATACCATTTGCCATTCTTGCTAACTTCTTTTCCTTTAATTTTTGTGCATCTTCTTCAGTAGGTTCTTCATCGTCAAATCCAGGCAATAAAGCAAACAGAGCGTTAGATAAAGCTGTAAATATTATATTTTGTATAGCTCCGTAATATACTATTTTACTCATATTAGAAAAATCACTTTGCATTTGTGATTGACCAGGCATTCTTCTTCTGTTATAAATGTCTTGAGCTGATTTCTTTATAGACCTATTTAATTGTATAGGTGTATTTTGAAAAGCTAAAAGCAATCTACCAACCACACTTGCTTGATCAGAAGAAATTAAAGCCGGATCACCAGACTGCTGAGTTTCTTCAGATATTTCACTAAAATCAGAAAAAGCTTTAGCTTCAGCATCCGCTTTAGACATACCTTGACTCATAAGAGTTTTTATTCTATTACGATAAAAAGTAGCGCCTCCAGCTGCAATAGCAAAACTATCTGCCATTTGCGTAGGCAGGAATCCTTTTTTAAGCAACCAACTTAAAGCTGCGGTAGCTTTATTCTTAGAACCTTTAACAGCACTAGCAATCTCCGCTTCGTTTATATCACTCTTCAATCCAGATCTACGTTGCTTTAACTTAGCTGAATTAAAAATTGTTGCAAAATCTTTCCAGTATTGCGGTTGATTAGCAAACGCCAAAGCCGCTTTAGCAGGGTTATTGTCACTCCAGTTTAAAAAGTTAACAGTAGATAACGTTTGTAATAACGCGGATCTTCTGTTAAAAAACATAATAGCACCAATAGAATTGTTAACCCAGTTATTAAATACATTTTGATTCTTAGAAGCTCCAGCTGGACGATTAGTTCCATTTTTCATTCTATATATAATATCCTCTAAAGCATCTCTATGTCTTGTACCATATAATGCTTCTACTTTGTTAAGATTGGTTTCGCTAAATATAACATCAACATTTTCTATAAACTCTGATATATAATTTTTTCTACCAACTTTTTCTGTCATATTACCTAAGTCAGAAAGTATTGTTTGAGTATCCCAAAAAGCACCTGGCTTAATCCAAGCTGGTTGTTTAGACACTAATAACGCTCCGTCTGCATAAGCTTGAAGATCTGGATTATTATTTATATGTGCTAAAAGTTTCTTTTGATCTCTCTTTGATAAACCTGGAATTTCAAATCCAGCTTTAGTCCATAAATAAACTCTTATAGCTTGATCATTTGTGTAATCACCACTTTCAATAAGAGTACCTAAATCTTTAACTACAGGCTTAAACATTTTATTTAATGCTACAAAATCATCTTTCATTGTTTGTCTAGACAATTCAATTTCTGCAATACCTTTAAAGTAAGGATCTATTAAATTTTCTTTGAAAAACTTTTGATCAGCATCTCCCTGTCTACCTTTGCCTGCAAAAGTATACGACGTTAGCCCCTTAAAGTCATTCAACGAACTAGGCATCCATACTTTAAATTTACCTTTAGATGCTCCTCTACGTTTAGCTACTATCCTAGAAAATTCAGCTTCAGAAGTTACTCCTTTACTACGCTCAAGCATATCATTAAAATCTTTATTTAATTTTATACTAGGCTTATATGTAGTGCCTTCTTTTAGAACTGGAGGGAAATTTGCTTTTTTACCTATTTCAACCGCTGTTCTGATAGTTTGTTCCAATACTTCTAGAGCAGGTCTTGCTGGTTGTAAATCATTTGTAAATACATCATTAACTCGAGCATCACCTAATAAAAGTATTCTTAAAGATTTGTAAGAATTGTTTTTACCGTAAACATCAATTTCGTCTAGAGTTTGTCTATTCTCTAACCATTGATCATGAAATTCAAATATAGCAGATATTTTATAATTAATTTCTTGCTGAGATTTTTCACCAAAAACTAACTCTAATATTTTATACATGCTACTTGCATTGTCTGCTAAGTGTTCTCCTTTTAATCCGCCTTGTTCGCCATCTTTAAATGTTATATACGAAAGACCAGTTAATCCTCTAAATCCATCTTTTATAGAAGTCTGAGCTTGCAGTATAGCCGCTGCTGTTACTTGAGATATTTTTCCATCTCTTGCCGCATTAACTAGATACTTAGCTAAATATTCACCAACAATTTTATTCGCAACGTTTGCATTGTTTACTTGTTCTAAATATTTTTCTACATATAAAGCTTTCTTTTCGTCTGCAGTAAGGTCTGATTTAAGTATTTTACCAATCTTACCCATTAAGCCAGAGCTGGAATTCATAAGAGCAACATTTTTTAAAATGTCAGGATCTATGCCTGATACATTTACGCTACTTTGTTTAGCTTTAGCAGCTTGAAGATCTGAATAGTATTTACCGGTTGCTCCTGGTATTTTAACTTGCTTACCTTCTAATGCTGATAATAACTTATCTACTTTACTGGAAGCCACATCTAGCATTGAATAATGAAAACCAAAAATGTCTACATTACCTAAAGCATCGGATATATCTTTTGGTAAATTTGCAACTAACCAAGCAGCATCTTTAGCCACTAAGTCTTTGTCAACTAATGTAGCTTTTTTCATTTGATCTTTAACTTCTTGGGATATGTTCGGATCAGATTGAAACCGCTTCATAAATCCATCAACTTTAGCAGTGTCTACTAAATCACCGTCAAATGCAATTTTTATTAAGAAGAGATCTGCTTCAGATATATTTGTTATTTCCGGAGCAGTCATATCTGCAAAATCAAATCCACCTTCTTTTTGTAAGTATCTTACAGCAGCGCCCATTGCTTGAACTTGCTTTGGTGTTCTTATTTTTATACTAAACTTAACATTTCCTCTTTCGGCTTGTTTAGTTATGTTTGCTACAAGATTATCTAATCTTTCTGAACCTAGTCTTTGCTGATTAGCTTCAAAAGCTTTGCTTAATTCACTGTCTTCGCTTTGTAATTGCTGAGTAAATATATCAAATGAAACCTCTTCAGCTAATGCTTTAGCTAAAGATTCTTTACGCCCTCTAATTGGATTGCCTTTAGCATCTAATATATAACCTAAAAAAACTTCATCACTTATATTTTGAGCTACATTTGGTAATCTACGAACTATTTCAGCTCCAGAAGTTTTACCAGCATTGTTAGTGTTAACAGTTTCTCTATCTATCTTCTTACCTTGCCAGTCAGAAGTAAATTTTCCGTCAACTTGCTTTTGTATTGCTCCAGGCATGGCTCCCATTAACCAAGTAGTAGTCATGTTTTCTAATATAGCTTTCTTATTCTTTAACAAGAAGCTTTCTAGTTCACCGCCTTTTTTGCTACCCATTGCTTTTTTCAAATCAATGTCAGCTTGTTTGCCCATTTCTTTTTTAATCTCAGCTATAAGAGGTGTTATAGTTTTGTTCAAAGACACTTTAGCATCCATTCTGGATTTTAATGTTCTTACAGTCTTCAATACTTTGTCCATAATGCTTCTAAGGACGTCACTGCTCAATAGTTTGCTTTCTAATAAGTTCTTATACTTAGGTCTTTGAATAGTCTCTGTAGAGCTGCTAGAATTGTCCGCTACTTGTTTAGCTTCAGGACTGTCTATACTTGTTTTTTCTTTAGCTTCTCTTTGTTCTATAGCTAAAGATTTTTTAGCATCTAATTTACCAAAATTAGTATTTGCAAATATAAATTCACCAAAAGTAATAGGCTGACCATTTGCTTTTTTTCTTACAGCTTCCGGATCATAGTTTATTAATCTATCCTGAATGCTTTCCATAGTTTTTTCTGCTACTTCTTTACTTTCTGATCTAGATTTAATATAATTGCTTATTACACCGTTAGGTAAAGTAGCTTGATATACTTTATTAAATACTTTTCTATTTTGAAAATCTGCTTTAGTTTTTACCGTATCAGGAATAAGAGCGTTTATTGTTTCTAGAACTGTTCCTTTTGCAGATTTCTTTATACTGCTTTTATTAGAGGTAACTGATTCATTACCTTCCGCAAAAGTATTTAATGAACGAGATAACTTAGCTTTATCAAAATCTCTGTTATAATCTTTTATAAAATTAAGTACATCTTTTGAACTATTAAACTTTATTTTATTATACCCTAATGCATTACCTGCTCTTCTAATTACATCCGCTAGCTTTGTTAAAAAAGTTTCGTTTATAACAACTTCTTTATTTGTTACTGCTTCTGAAAAAGTAGTTAATACCTCTTCATAAAAATCGTTTTCATTAAAATTATCTTCTGGATTTAAAAGTTTTGCCTCGTATTGCTGAAGCCTTAATTTTAATTCAGGGCTTTGTAAATTAGGATTTTCTTTTATTTCAGCAAGAAGTAAGCTTCCCATGGTTTTTGCCATGTCTGGGTTTTTTGCAAAAGCTTGCTTTAATACCTTATGTAAAAACTCGTGTTGACCTGTAGTAACTACCTTATCATCTAAAGCAGAATCTTTATTTATTACTAAATATTCTTTGGTTGAATCATTTTTATCTGTAATGAATGCTCCGTAATTATCTTTTTCAGCTTCAGCTTGTTTTTCAGTACGTCCTTGCTTAATTAAAAATGCTTTTATCTTGTCGCTAGCAGTTCCTTTATCGTCTGTTTCAAAAACAACAGCTTCACTCTTGTCATTGAATTGATCTAGCAAAGAAGTTAACTTAACTATATCACTATCAGCATTAGCTTTTGCTAAAATGTTTTGCTTTTCATTATTTAGATTATCAAACTCGATTTGCTTAGTCTTTAAAAGAGATGCTTTAATGTCGTCACTAGCTGTTTTATCTTTACTAATAGCGTCAGCTTCTGCTTGTATTGCTGCTTTTTGTTTATCTATATCTATAAGATTTGTTTTTTGGCCATCATCTAATCTGTCTATGCCGTCAAACTGTTCAGCTAGTACATTTGTATTAGCTTCCTGTATTTTGGTACTAGAATCTTTTAGATTTTTAATAACGACATCGGATAAACCTGGCTTAGCTAATTCTAATTCAATCTTATTAAGCATTTGAACATTAGCTAAAATCCTAGGTCTCATGTCTTCTTTAGTAAACGGATCCAGTAACTTAGCTCCTACTACAGGTGCTTTGTAAACAACTCCACTCATAAAGGCTCCAGAAGCAATCGCATTTGAAACACCATCCCAAATATGTACTTTTTTATCTTGTAATAAAAACATATCTGTTACGTTCCCTCCTAATTGGTTTATACCTTCCGCTGCGCCTTCAGAAAACGTATCTATAAAATAATTTTTATTTAAAATTCTATCTGCGATATACTTATTAGCTTCTTTTGAAATTTTATTACCTTTCTTAAAAACAGAAGTAATACCTTTTAATTGTCCTAGACTTATTCTTTCAGTAGCATATTCTAAACCACCAACTATAGCTGGAGCCCCAAACATTTGCCAACCGCTATATTCGGCTGTACCATTTTTAATACCCCCCATCATGTCGGAATATTTACCACCAGCAGCACTAGCAGCCATAATTCCTAAAGATGCAGCAGGCATTGCAACCATTAAAGCTGTATTAAGAGCTTGATTACTCACCATATCTGTTCCCCAGTAAGCAAAATCACTTATAGAGTTTATATCTCCTACTTCTAAAGGCAATGCAGCATAACCTCTTAAATCTTTACCAGCTTCTAACAAAGCATCTCCTCCAAAATCAAACACACCAGACATAGCTGATACCGTTTTGTCAGGAGAAACACCTGTAATTATAGACTCTGTACTGGTTACTAACCATTCAGGAACACTAAGTACTCCTCCAATAGTTTCACCTATAGTAGCGGCTACATTAAGGCTGGCTATAGCGGTTAACTTATAACTTCTTTTAGTTACATCTAATATAGCTGAATTTTCAGCATTTTTTTTAACTAAATCTTCTATACTGTTTTCGTAATATTCTTTATAATTAGCATTTGCAGCAACAATATTTTCATATAAATATTTATCTTCTTTAGCCGCAGCTAATCTTTCAATTTCACTGCCATATGTGATTGATCTAATTTTTATTCTTTGTTTTTGCATTAACTCAGAACTTTCCTTGAATAGCTCAAGCTTTACTAGTCTATCTTTTAATAACTTTTGATCTGCAGTAGCTACTGTTTTTGTAACTTTATTTATGTAATCCATCGTAGAACCTACACTAGTTTCCACAAAGCTGCTTTCATTATCTCGAGCGTAATCTTCTATGTTTTTACTATAAGAAACATTTCTTCGATGCTTTATATACAAAGCTTTAGCTAAGTCTAAAACATTTTTTTCTTTTCCTTTACCACCTAATTGTGCTTGAGCTTGTGTTACAAAAGTGTCATAATCTTCATTCTCAATTACACGTTCTCTACCTTTGTCAAACTTATCAACTTTCATCCATTTAGTAGGCCTCTCGTTTTGAGGTACAAATGTTTTAGCTGCGTAATCTTCGGTTTCTAATAGCTGAATTTCTTCATTAACAAAATTGTCTTTAATTGAAGTAAGAACACTCCTTGCTGCTACTAGGTTTTTATTTGGTTCTACCTTTGGTTCTTTAATTCCTTCAGTACCTATATTTTTTGCGTCAAAACCAAAAGCTTTAACATAGCCTTCAAAAGTATCAGGCTTTAATCTATTGTATTTATCTCTAGGGTTGTCTTCAACACTTTTTAAATAAGTGTCTTCAAAAACTCTACCTCCATCATTGAACTGTATAAATCTTCTTTTTGACAGCGGCTCAGCGTACGGATCTTCAAAATCAAAATCTGCTATAGGCTGAAAATCTTCCATTTCAACACCTAAATTAATATTGCTATTATTCTCTGGTAAATCCGAAGAACCATCCTCCAAATCTAAAACCGTACCCAATGGTGCTTGATTGTTTTCTGGAGTTGCAAGCGCACTTGTCCCCGCAGCCCCTTTTTGAAAATCTGAATTAGTATAACCGTATTTCTTAGCCCAATCTTCCACTTCTATTCCAAGTAAAAGAGCATTCTCAGCAGCCTCTTCGCTTGATACAGTTTTATCTTCTTTAGTATATGACATATTATTTTATTTAATTATTAATATTTTGATGCTGGTAATGCTGCTATTAATTCTTCATTTGTTTTATAACCGATAGGGTAACCATTAGCGTTTGCTAAACCCTTTCCATTTGCGTCTCCAAGAAGCCATATAAATCCGTTTTTTCCAACAGTTGTTGCTTTAAGTATAGTATTATTAGCTCCTTCTATATTAATATATCCATCTACACCGGTAGTACCATTCTTTATGTTTGTTATCATTGCAGCATATTGTCTTTTAGATGCTTTTTGAGCCGATGTTAACATATTGTTTTTACGTTCTCTTTCATTTTCTGCTTGATTAAAACCAGCGACAGAAGTATCTATTCTAGCTTGTACTAAAGCATTTATAAATTCATTTCTAGCTTCCGGCATTCCATAATTAGGATCATCTGTTAATTTTTTTAAAATACCAGAAGTAGGCAATTCACTTTGATAATCATATAACATTGAAGTTAACGAATCTTGATTTTGCAATTTTTGTTCTAATTGAACTCTGTAAGATTTTAAAGAAGGATCATCACTGCGAATAATTGTTCCAGCTTTAAAAGCGTTTTCGTTATCTTGTAGTATAGTGGAAGCTAATTTATAATCTTTTAATATAGGTTGATTAGTTTCGTTATATGTAAATTGCTTACCTTGAATATCAAACCCAAGATCACCGCTTTCTTGAATGATAAAAGGAGCATCATATCCACCTTCGCTTTTAGTAAATTTTCTGTCATTATTTTCGTCATAAAATCCATACATTTGAGCAATGTCCGCACCGTCTTCTTTATTAGTGCCATCTGAATATATTCCGTCTAATTGCCCTTGAGCATAATCTACTTTACCTTTCTTGTAAGAAGCTAATTGTTTAGCTAAATTTGTAAAACTGTTATTTACATTTTGCATGATATCCACTTGCTCCATGTAATTTGGATCAGTAGTGTCCTCAAATTCCGCTGCTAATTTAGCTGCTGCTGCGTATTTAGATCTTTTATCAACTAAAAAATTACGCATAACTTTTGTTTCCTCTGCACTAAAGCTAGTGAAATCCATATCGGTTTTCATTTTACCCATAGCGTTATTTACCGATGCTTGTATTGCTTTGTTCTTAGCAATAGTTGGGTCTACAAAAGATTGTCCTCCATCACTAGATCCCATTCCATCAGAAACAGCTTTACCTATATCTAAAAATTTATTAGCCGAATCTTTAGCACCTTGTATTAATTGATTGTTTGCCATATTTTTTAATTTAATTACCGCCTATAGCAGTACCCGCAAGAGGGTTAAAACCCATATCGGTTGCCATTCCTATTCCAGATTTAGCTAATCCTGCAACACCCCCTACAATAGATTTAGTGGCCGCATCCCTAGCTGCATTAGCTGCACCTAATCTTTGTTGAGACATACCTAGCATTGTATCTGTTTTGTCTTTTTCAGCAGCCCTTGCTCCGTAAGCTCCTTGTATTTCCTGTTGATTTAATTGGCCTTGCATTTGTCTTTCAGCAGATTGATTACTAGCTTCCTGATTACCAATACTTGCCGCAGCTCCTTGTGCATTTTTAGATTGTTGTCCAGCCATAGATTGAGCTAACGCTGCAATTCCAGATCCTCCGGCTGCACCTTGAAGCTTATTCATGGTGTTTGCCATTCCTGCTTGCTGTTGTTGATTTATAAAGTCAGCTTCCTGAGTATTAACGGTTAAATCTTCGTATACATTTTCTTGATTCATCATTAAGTTAGAGGTATCCGCTCCTTCCATTCTTGATTTATTTCTGTTAAATTCCGCTTGCGCTGCTTTTTGCTCTCTTTTTCGAGCCCCGCTGCCTATAATTCCTCCCGCTATTCCAGCAAGGCCTTGAACAGCTCCTAGTAATGGTATTGCCATAATTTAATTGTTTATGTTGTTATTATTACGTATTATTTACTACTTTCAAATACCTGTGAACCAACTAAAAACAATTCAGAATAATCTAAAGAATTATTTTTAAATTGCATTTCAGCATAATAACCTTTAAGATTACTAGTATTAACTTTAGCTGTTTTGCTAAATAAAATAAAGCTATCTATAGTAGGTCTTTTTTGAATATCCGCAATAGTAGCTGTAACAATTTTGCCAGCAATAGCACTTACTTCACCAATAAGCTGAATGGTATCTCCATTAGCATCGTCGGTAAAGTATAAAGTATCTCCCACTTGCGCAGAAGCATTAATGTCTTCTGCGAATTCTAAAATTATCGGTCCCATTAGATGTCAAGCTCGCTGTTAGCTTCACATGCGGCAGCTGGTGCGTAAAAGCCATTAGGTGCATAAGCAGCTTTTTCTTGATCAGCCCAAAAATCTAATGCTGTATTAAAGTTGCTCCCAGCTTCTATCCACACTTCTGCGGATGATCCGTTACAACATGCGCCTGCAGCGTCTGTAACGCTAAAACATACGTCAATCTTTTGTAAAGTTGAACATGACGCACATGTTGCTGGTAATGATAACGCTCCTCCTTGTCCTTGTTGTCTTGATATTGCCATAATAATTATTGTGGGTTACATGTTATTGCTGTCTGATTGCTATAAAATCCTACTGGAGAATATGCAGTTTTATCTTGATCCGCCCAATAATATTGTGCGTTTTCCTTGGTTTCACCAGCTTCAATCCATACTCCAATCTGATTTGTACTAATTGCGCAACAAGCATTTGCTGCTGAAACAGTGCTATAACACATGAAAACTTCTTGGAGAGTGGAACACGAAGGGCAATCTGCCACGGCGGTTAAATTATTAGGTGATGTTACTTGTCTTACTTTCATTGTTAAATTTTTTATTATTTATTTATTATACTGCAAATCGTTGTAATATTACATACACATTACCGGAATTCTGTAGCTTTACTGCATGCGTTGGTAGCTGTCCTGGGGTAAGAGAAATTCCGACCCATTGGTTTCCTTCTTCTAAATCAATTTTAACCCAATCGTATATTCCAGAGTTAGAATTACCAATTCCAGGATTTACTCCAGCTGAATTTGTTATTTTATCTCCTGAATTAGGAGGAAATGGATCAGTTACTTGGGCGTCATAAAACAATTTATAATCATCACCCGTTTGGGTAGTGACACCGCTTGTATTAGCTGCACTTGTAGACGGTGTATTTTGCGCATAAAATACTTGTCTTAATGGAAGACCCGTACACGTAGCACATGCTTGCTGCACTTGGGTGTTTCCGCTACTAGGTTGAAATCTGAAATCTGGCATATTATTTTATTTTATTGTTGTGGTAAGTTGTCTCCTGTAGAGCCACATAATGGTTGATTAATACTGTAATATCCTCTTTGTGATCTTGTTTCTAATGAAGAGTCGTTGAAAAACACTAAAGCTTGATCAAAAGCCTGCGCATCTGTTTGATTAGCTACAAAAGGTACAAAAATAATTCTTGGTGATCCGTTTTGACAACATAAGAAATCTTGCGTAGTTCCAAAGCATACGCTAATTTGTCTAAAACTAGGATCACATGATGCACATGGTGTTAAAACTTCTGTATTATCTATAAGTTGTTCTCTAAAATTTGCCATTTTTATTTATTTTAACTACATGGAACTAAGCTAACAATTTTTGAAAAGCTATTTATGCCAATAATGCTTGCGGGTTCGTTTGCTTGATTAGGGTTAATACTCCCAATAACATAGTAACCACCATTATTAACTAGTGGCGTTGTTCGAGCTTGATTAGTCCATACTGGGTCATTAAGTGTAGGTAATCCCGGACCAGTACCAAACCAGAGATCCAGTCCAACAATCAAATTCGCTGAGCATGCAATACCTGCAGTACCAGCTAATGACCTTCTAACCCCTAAGTCAGTTGTAGGACAAGAGAATATTGCATTTACTTCACCTGTTGATGTATTCGTAACCATTGTAAACGCTTTTACAGCAGCCACTCCGGTTCCCATCCCAAGATGACCTGTGCTATAAGCTAAGGGAGTAACACCGTCTGCTATAAAAACTTTATCACCTGTATTCGGCAAAGCGTTCGAGCCGTTATGTTTTAAAGTTACAGTCGTAGCTGTATTACATTTTTCTAAAGCAGTATTACTAAAGAAGGACGATGCCTTAAATTCTATTAACGGATTGCATGAAGCACACTGAACAGGAAGTCCTGGACCATCTCCAAAGTTAACTATTTCTCTTGATATTGCCATTTTATATATTATTTGAGTAAAAAAGTGATTGTTCTATAACATTGTTGGTTGGGTATGTTAATATAGCAGTAGCTGTATCAAATGTTGTAAGAACATCAGGATTATTAGAACTCAACCTTGGTTGTAAAGAATAATCAGCCTCTACACCTGTACAGCACGCTATTTCTGCTGTTGAGCCTATAGCTAATAAAGCAGGTATTGATTGACAAACCTTAAATGCGGATGGCTGTGAAGCTAAATCTATATCACCCTCTAAAACAAACACCCATTCTTCAAAATTTGTAGTTGATGGGAAAGTTATTGCCGGTATTACAAATGTACCTGAAGCTGGTATTGTTCCGCTAAATGTTTGCGAAGGAATTGCAGGCTCTGGGGATAAAAAAATCTTTAAAGTAAAATTCGCGCCTTCTCCTCCAACTAAAGTAAAAGAAGTAGTACTTCCTTCTGATCTCATACAAGCTTGGTTTGATACCACCAATCCATTATTTGCCCCTGTATATGTTGATAAAGGAGTGTTATACGATATTACTTTTACAACTGGCACATATATTTCCTGAGCATTTGCTGTTAAGCAAATAGCATCTCCAGAAACATCTTCCGCTGGTATTGTATAGTTAACATCAAAAACAACCTGTATAAGCTGTCCTGCGGCATTATATGATTTTAATTTTGTTATATTGTAGTTAGCAACAACCCCGATTGAAATTGAATAAAAAGGTTCTTCCTCAAAATAGTAGTTAGGTAATGCTGTTACCGTTTGATTAAAAACCATTATTGAAGAGCCAAACTCACCAGAGCCGCTATAAACTTGGTTTGATTGTCCCGGAGGAGGTAAACTTGTATTTGATACACTACATTGACTTGCTACTCCACTTATACTAACACCTGTTTCTTCTGCAAAACCTTTAGCACATAAAGCCACAATTAAATCATTGTTTGGCATAATAGCTGTTGAATTATAAATTATAAAGCAATTTATATTTAATCCATCTTGTACAAAGAAGGCTGAATCAACTCCTGTAGGTAAAGGGCTTGTTGTTATTGAAAAATTGTTTGCATTTATTGAAAATCCTTGCAAAGGCTTTAATAGCAAAGTAACAGAACTTTGGTAATCTGCTATTAACGCACCCGCAGGTACTTCAAAACTTACTATGTTTACTTCAAAGTTATTTATTATCATTATTATATTATTTAAGATACATCGTTGCTATAGAACCCTACTGGAGCTCTTGTTACTAATGTTGTTTCACTATAAAACTGAGCAGTGTCGAAGGATTCACCAGCACCTATAAATATAACTACCTCTTCACCTCCTAAGCAACATAATTTGTTTGCAAATTTATCTGTATATTTAACAGTTAAAGATTGCGAAGCCGGAGATGTAACCGCTATTGAGATCGTAGCATTTTCACTACATAATGAACCACAACAAACTCTTACTACTAAATTACCCCCAGAACCTATATAGCCCGTTGTAGGTGTAAAAGTAAAACTACCATCTAATCCGTTAAATCCTGTTACCAAGCCTCCTGTTGTGGCATCTGAAATTAATTCAAAAGTAACGTCATCACAAGTAAATGATCCCGCTATTTGTATTGCTTTCTGGGTATTTAATAATGTAGTAAAACTTTGATCTGCTAATACAGGTTTAATAGATTCCTCAAAACAATTAGGATCTAAGCTATTAATAACATTGAATCCAGAAATTGGATCAACAGTAATTGCTTTTGCTTTACCAATACCTTGTACATTAAATTCTTTAGTGTCAACGTTTGTATCGCAATTATCTACAAAAAATGTATCTAATCCTCTTACGTAATTAAAATATTTACCTTCTTTTTCTACAAATTCAGTTACTTGCCCTTCTTGCAAATCTGTTGTAATAGAATTAACATACCAACCTTTAGTTTTAGCAACAGTACTAGGTATTATACTAGACGCTTGTATTTGAGCTAAAGAATAATTTATTGCACTACCTGCAACTCCGTATGAATATTTTACAGATTCTGTACCGCTATAATTAAAAGTTTTAAATCCTTTTATTGATCCAGGATTTTCATTAAAAATTGTATTAAAAGAACTTTCATAGTATTCGCCTATTCTATTAATTGTATCCCCAGGTCCTACACCGTAAAAATTATTATATTCTGGATTAACATCGTGTTCCCATATTTTACCTTCTTTAAAAGTAAAATATGTATTATTTAGGTAAGCTCCAGATTCTGGTATATATACTTTTCTTGAAGTCCATCCTTTAACGTCTTCTTTAAAAGAAATAGTTGTAGAAGTTGTAGGTAATTCGTTTACAAATTGATTGCATAAACTACTTTTATTCAATCTATCAAATTTTCCTGCACCTAAAGTTTCTTGCCAGTAAGGAGAAAGAGTTTGTAAAGAAAGATTATAGTTTTTTCTTTGCATATCCCAAGACCCTACGATCTTTTTATTTAATTTTAAATTATCAGAATAGAATCCGTGCATACCATAATCGGCTACATCGGTTATGCCATCGTTAGATAATCTTATTACACCTCCTCTGTTGGCATCGGTAAAATACATTCTAAAACCAAACTCCGCAAAAGACTCTGGGTTTGTAGCAATACCGTATTCTCCTTGAAAAGTTACTGTCTGCCCCAACACGGCTCTATTAGAAGTTACATTGCTACTGCCATCGGCGTTAAATAAGGCATCCTTGTTGGCTAGAATTTTCATTGTCTTATTCTCGCATAGGGTGACTAAATTGGTGTCTCTAGAATGGAGTTTTTGAATGCTTCCATATTCAGGATTAACATCTTTAGTTATGGATTCCGCTTGAATAAATTGATTTAATCCATTTACTCCTGAAGTGGAATTAAATATTTGCGAAAATATAAGACCAGTGCTTCTAGTTTCTTCTTGATAAGGAGCATCTAATACAGCTGAAGCTTTAACCCCGTTTTCTATTACAGGCTGATTAAAATCATCTCTAATACGATCCGACTCTACCCCATTACCAAAAGCATAACAGTTAAACCAATCAAGCGTATGTTCTAGTCCATGCTCATCTTTAGTATAGGATCCAGGTACCTCATAATATATATCTAACTCAGTAGCTTCTTTAGGTTCTGTTTCAAACACAGCAGGATTAGCACTTGAAAAATTACTAGCGTCCTCGCTTGGTTGTATAAATTCAATACCTATGTATGAATTATTATAAGAACCGGTTGTAGCCCATCGATCTATTCCGTCCACAGAATTAGTAGGGTTCCAGTTTAAACCTAACTGACTATCTATCCTATTAAAAGTTATTTTCCAATTTGTTATTTGATTTGATCCCGCTCCGTATGAATCGAAGGCTTGATCGTTACAATCCCATGTGGTATTTTTTTGCTCTTGTGAGTTTGCAACTTGATATATTTGATTTGAAGGATCCGATTTGCCGTTTCCAATATTTATAAATCTAAAAAGAGTTCCTGAAGTATTTAATTGATTTAATAAAGCTTGATTGGTTTTATTAATTCCTTCATTTCTACCTCTTCCGTATCCACCAGCATATGCAATATTAATAACATTACTACCGGCGCCTCCTTCAATACCTAAATATCTAGGTCCACAAGCGTCTCCATAGTTTATAAACAATCTTTCCCCGCTACCTTGTGCATCGGATCTAGTAAATTGGTTTCTCCAAAAATTTGTACTATCATCAAAATTATCGTCTAGCCAATATAAATAACCAAGAGCTTTTCTAGAAAATGTGTCATTTTGAGCAGACCCAGCAGCTACTATTTTACTTCTTAATACAGCATCATTATTTACTTTAACAAAAAATCTTCCAGTAAATTCTGGCTTGTTAATAGATTCTGTTCTTGCTAGCTCTAAGGATAATCCAGGCACTTGAGTACTTCTGCCAAAAGGTTCAACAGATGTAAAACTCATATCTGGTCCAAATGCTGTTGATGACACCATACGGGTTTCTGTTTGAGCCCCAGTTCCAACACCTGCTGTAAATGTACTTATTTTATAATAGTTACTAACCGCATTACCAGATCTAACTCTCATAGATAAACCAGATTCTGTTCTAGTTTCTGCACCGTAAGTTGTTTCAAAATCTGTATCAAAAACTTGTATTTCATTACCTCCTTCTATAGGAAAACCTTGAGCAACAGGAAAAGTGTTATCCCCATTGTCTGCATTTTGTAAAAGTCCCAAAGATAATTGTTTTTCTTTTAAATATAAAGGCGCTTCGTTTTCTATTGCTATAACTTTATATCTTGCTTTTTCTAAAACAGGTTTTGAAGAATCATGTTCTTTTTTAAGATTTATAAAAGAATTTTCATCTATTTTATTTCTTTCTGCTGAAGGAAATGACAACCATAGGTTACCGTCCTCCGCGTCATAGTATCTATCTAAAGCTAAATTATAATATTCCTGAGAAGTTTCTTTTACGTAGTATTTAAAATTAGGAAATTGTTCTGATTGAGAATAATATGGTGCTTGAGTATTTAACAAAGTAGCGGTCAATGTGCTTGACTGAGCTGCTTGCGCTTTTGGTATAGTTATTGAAGCATTTTTACCAGTAAAAACAGGTGTTGTTCTACCGTATTTATCTATATAAGCTACTCCAATTTGATATGATCTTTGAGATTTAACTGATTGGGCCACGGATTCGCCATCAATACTAACTCCTAGCGGAACATTTTGATTACTTAATTCTGTGCTTATATCTTTAGAATCTACAGCAATACTTATGTCTACCTGTTGCGACTCTCCTTGAGATGTAAGTAAATTAAAATTTTGTGTATAATTAGCATATATTAATCTATTAGCAGTAACCTCTTGGGCTAAAGCTTTTCTAGGTAAGTTATCGTAAGGTCTAAGTAATTGATTACTTTGAACTACAGATGTAATTATTTCATTTTTAATATTAAAACTACCATTACCTGAATTATTATTCCATTCAGAATCGGTAGGTTTAAAAGAATCTACTATATATACATTTTGATTATTAGTAGCTTTATACAATATGTCAACTTCGACTACATCTATAGGTATGTCACTTGGTATAAAATTAGATATAGCTAATTGCCTTATTCTATTTACCATTCCTAAATTATAACCTTCTTTAGGTAAATAATTAAAAGCTCCTGGTATAAACGCAGGATTTGTAAATGGTGAAAATACGGATATTTCGTTGTTTTTATATTTGTATCTGTATCCAAATCTAGCAAACCTAAATTCAAAAAATGCATCACTTTGCTCTAAAGTAACGTCAAAAGTTTGTGGATCTAAAGTTATACCTTCTGATGAAACACCTACCGATAATATGTTTACCACCGCTCCTGTTTGGGTGTTTGCATTTCCTATAACACTATCTACAGTAACTCTAATAACGGCATCTGTTAATAACGGATCATTATCTGCTAACGAAAGCAATAATATGTCTCCTATATTATAATAAGGTAAATTTTGTCCTTGCCATGTTAAGGTAATAGGCGCTGAAAGAGAAGTTTTTGGTACTATAACTCCTTGCACAGTTTCTGAAAATACAGCTGTTGTAATAGTATCTACTTCAGCTATTGCACCATCTGGCGTTTTTTGCTGTGTTGTAAAAGCTGTAATTGTTGGTGGAGATAAAGGATACTTTTTTATTACAGTTAAATCAGATTCTATAAATAATCTATCTGGAGCATATATTTTTGAATGAGTAATAAAGTTAGATGTTGAATTAACCCAGTCTTTAATAGTTATCTTTTTTGGCTCAGTTTGATTATCTGTCCATATAAGCATTCCTTCTAAAACATTAATACCAGTAATTAAAAAGTTTGATTTAAAATTTAAAATACCCTGAGTATCTACCACTATAGGTGAAGTTACTTTACTTATAGTATTATAAGAAGCAATAACACTTATATTGTCCGATGCTATAAACCAGTAAATTTCATCTGAATTTTCATCGGCTTTTGAACCAATACATATTGGGTTAGTTAGCGCTGATATATAATCTGCTGCAGCCCATTGAGTTCTAACCCCTGTTACAGGATTATAAGTTTTATTGTTTAATTCAAGATTTCCTTTAATATTTTGGAAAGCACCTACTTGTGATGTGTCAGAAGAAGCAATTTCTAAATTTAAAGCATCTCTATATTCTCCATTTGGAACTAACCTTTCGTCAAGGTCTTTGTTCATCCTACCCGATGTAAATGTGTGTATTAGCTCTGCCATTAAATTTAAGATTTAATCCATTTTGATTGATTTCTCAT
>Ga0308008_1000355_pt1 | contig 19428 bp, 12 predicted proteins | sample Neamet125_FD_203140 | JGI IMG/M metagenome (GOLD analysis project Ga0308008, IMG submission 203140) | Marine microbial communities from water near the shore, Antarctic Ocean - #125 | ecosystem: Environmental > Aquatic > Marine > Unclassified | place: Southern Ocean | collected 2014-07-24
TAATAATGTCCTATGTTTGAACACATACAAGGTTTGCTTGGATCATCTGCTGAAGGTGCTACACACCCATGATTGTCTTCATGTGATATTTGACCGTGACCACAATCTGCACAAGCCCCTGATGCTACGAATACTATATCTGTCATTAGTAACTCTCCTCAATGGTGAAATTAAAAGTTTGTGTTTGCTCTGATGTGACATTAGATACATCTCTTAACTCTACTTCGCCTGCCCAAATACCTGCTTTGGCTGCTGTTATATGACCTTCACCAAACGTTACTCTTACTATACCACTGGATCTAGTGTCATATACAATGTTGTGGTCTATCAAAAGGGTTCCATCTGGTTTCCATACCCTCCATTTACCTGAATGAAATATAGTGGTGTTAGTCAAATCCCTTGCTGTCCCATCAGCGTTCTTAATGGTAAGTTCAAGAGTGCTAGTACTGCCTACCTTTATAGTAAAAGATGTTGATCTTGGTGTCATATCCATGCTCATGTGTCTTCACCCTTTATATCCTGACTTCGTTTATTAACTTTCGCATTTTTACTCTTGTCATGTACTTCCTGAGATCCCTTTCTGCTTAGTTTGGTGGTCTTGGATCTGCCCTTGAGACTAGATGATCTGTCTCTTCTGTTAATTTTTATGACTCTTCTAACTCTTACTAATCCATCTCTCAAGTCCTTGATTATTGATTCTACCACTTGAACAGTCTCATTTACAATTTGAGTGATTACAAATAATCTTATTCTATCTTCTACTATACCAATAGAACCATTCACAACCATGGTTATTATTTTTATTCTGTTTCTAAATGCTTGTATATTAACGGTTTCAGATACAGTCTTAACTCTACCATGTACAACGTTCTTTAATTCTTGTATGCTTATGATGTCATTTACCAATCTTCCCAATCCTCTGAGTCTATCTATTGTGGTTGATACTGATATTGAATCTACTACCAATTTTATTATTCCTCTTGATCTTATTCTTGTCTCAGTCATACTTATAGACTCAGTTACGATTCTTCTGATTGATCTAAGTCTATCTCTGAAGGCTAACACGTTAACAGTCTCATTGACATGTTTGATCAAGTCTTTCAATCTTGACAATGATTCAGATATACTGATAGATTTTGTAATGATTTTAATCAAACCTCTATAAGGTAGTATGGATTCTACAACTCTTACAGTGTTTGTTATTATTCTCTTGATAGAAATAAATCTTGACAATGATTCAGATATATTTACAGATTGGTTTAACATTCTTCTCATTGTAAGTAACACTAATGCCTCTTTATGTAATGTTTGGAATACATTTGACTGGAATATGTTTTGGAATACGCCTGATAAGTTAACTGTAACTGTTTCGTTAATATTCTTACTCCAACCTTTGTACATGTTTTCAGATACAGATAATGTGTTATTGATTATTTTTGTAAGTGTTCTAAGTCTATCTCTGAAGGCTAACACGTGGACAGTCTCATTAAGTATTCTACCCAATGTTCTATATCTCAATAATGATTCAGATATTGATATACTATTACTAATCAGTCTTGTTAATCCTCTTATTCTAATTATTGATGTGGATACTGATATTGATTCATTGATATGTTTTATTAAGTCTTTTAATACGGATACAGTTTCAGATACGCTTACTGTATCAGTTACTATTCTTCCTAGTGAACGTAATGGTATTAACCCTATAGATATATTGACTGTATCGGTAAGTGTTTTTATGATTCCTCTAAGTCTAACTCTTACTTCTGTTACACTTACTGTGTCAGATAATACTCTACCTAATGCTATGTATAACATGTAAGCATCTGAGGTTTGAACCGTGTCAGTAATTGTCTTAATTACTCCTCTTGATCTTATTCTTGTCTCACTCATGCTTATAGACTCTGTTATTATCTTTCTGATTGCTCTTAACCTATCTCTAAAGGCTAGTATATTAACGGTTTCAGATACAATCTTTCTAATACTTTTTAATCTTGAGATTGATTCAGATACAGATAATGTGTTATTAATTATTCTACCTAATGCCCTGTATCTCAATATTGATTCAGATATTGATAATGTATTATTGATGATTAATCCCAGTCCTCTTAACATTACAGCCTCTGATATTATTCCTTGGAACACGTTGTTCTGGAACACGTTGTTCTGGAACACCTTTTTACCTATATCAACAGTGTCGGTAATTACTCTTCTCATCGTAAGTGACACCAATGCTTCTTTGTATATATTTTGGAATACGTTGGCTTGGAATATGTCTTGGAATACGCCTAATAAGTTAACTTTAACTGTTTCGTTAACACTTCTACTCCAACCCTTAGCGAATGATTCAGTTACAGATATGGTATTATTGATTATTCTTGTGATTGATCTCAACCTGTCTCTAAATGCTAAGACATTGACTGTCTCATTGATCAATTTTTGTAACATCATTCGTGGAGTCAATGAAGATAATACCTGTATTGATTCATTCACATGTTTGGTGTGAGATTTGAGTCTAGTTATTATTTCAGATATGTTCATACTATCAGAGAACATTACTACCAATCCTCTAACTACTGAAAATGATACTGATATACTGACTGATTCCGTAAATGATCTGCTCCAACCCTTAGCGAATGATTCAGATAGGTTTACATATTTAGTTATTGTTCTTACTATATCTCTTAATACTACAATGCTATCAGTGATTGATACTGATTCAGTGAATGATCTGCTCCAACCTTGAGCAAATGACTCTGCTGCACTGATCGTATTGTTTACAATTTTTGTTAATTCTCTTGCTCTGTCCCTGAATGACTGTATTGATACGGTTTCATTAACATGTTTGATCAAGTCTTTTAATCTTGAAATGTTTTCAGATACACTGATAGACTTTGTTACAATTCTTACTAATCCTCTAAGCCTTGTAACGGTGGTAGATATGTTAACTGATTCCGTAAATGATCTGCTCCAACCTTGAGCGAATGACTCAGTTACAGATATACTATTAACTATCATTCTAGTTAGTGATCTTAATACTGTTTTACTGTCAATAATTGATACTGACTCTGTAAATGATCTTGACCATTTCCTTCCAAATGCCTCTGCTACCTGTACAACATCAGTAATTATTTTTGTTATGAATCTGTTTCTTACTCTAAATGCCAACACACTGACTGTCTCGTTGACATGTTTTATTAGATCTTTAAGTCTTGAAATGTTCTCAGATACAGATAACGTGCTGTTGATAATTCTAGTTAGTGCCCTGTATTTTAGTATTGATTCAGATACACTCAATGTGTTATTGATGGTTCTTCTCATACCTCTTATCCTTATAGCCTCTGATATTCCTTGGAACACGTTGGCTTGGAACACGTTGGCTTGGAATACCTTTTTACCTATGTCAACGGTATCGGTAAACACTTTCAACATGACCGTGTATCTTGCGAATGACTCTGCTACCTGTATGGTTGATGTTACAACTCTCGTGATAGATCTATACCATTTAGAAGCATCTGCAATTTGCATTGATTCTATAACTGATCTACCAATACCTCTGAGTCTTGGTACTGTCTCAGATATACTGATAGAGTTATTAATTATCTTTCTAAGTGCTCTTAATCTGTCTCTAAATGCCAAGATGTTTACAGTCTCTGATACTACTCTGAGTGCGATACTTAGATGTATATGTGATTCAGATGTACTTATTGTACTGTTGACTCTCTTTATCCATCCCTTGTATAGTGATTCAGATAGCGATACAGTACTATTCATCACTCTTCTCAACACTGTGAATGTCACATAGGACTGTGTTACATTCACAATACTGTTAGTTGTCTTCACAAATCCAAGTGCTCTAGACTGACTATCTGACATGTTGACAGTGCTGTTAACCGCTTTACCTAGATCTCTAAGATGTTGAATTGTTTCACTGTATTGAATAGTCTCACTTATCACTCGTGTAAACTGTTCTAACTTGGTTCTAAATGCGAGTATGTTTACAGTTTCATTATATACTTTCTTCATTACAGATAATCGTATTATTGATTCTGCCACTTGAACAGTGTTATCTAGTACTCTCTTGATAACAGTTAATCTGATTTGTGACTGTGACACGCTTACCGTATCAGATAACATTCTTCTTAATACACTATGTTTATTAAAGGAGTCAGATACACTTACGGTCTTACTAATTATCCTATTCAATCCTCTTATTACAATAGCTTCTACACTTACATTCTGGAATACGTTGGCTTGGAATATGTTAGACTGGAATAATCCTACCACGTTAATAGAAATAACATTGTTTATTATCATAATTATAGATTGGAAGTAATTTTTAACCTCTGATACCTGTACTGAGTCAGTAATTATCTTTCTGATTGCTCTTAATCTGTCCCTAAAGGCTAATATATTGACTGTCTCTGACACTATTCTTCTTATAGACATTAACTTTACCTTTGATTCTGCCACCTGTACGGCATGGGTTACAACCCTTTGTATTACTTGGAACTTCTTAAAAGTCTCACTTGCCTGAACTGTCTCAGATATAATTCTTACCTTTCCTAATAATGCAACAGTCTCATTAATGCTTTTTTGGAACACGTTGGTTTGGAAGACATCACTCTGGAATACTGACTTTCCTATTGACAACACCTCTGATATGACTTTGGTTATACTGAACACAGCCATGTTAACTGCTACAATGTTTACAGTATTGTTGACTCTCTTAATCCATCCCTTGTATAATGATTCAGATAGACTGATACCCTCACTTATTACTCTTTTAATAACCCTTGACCTGTCTCTGAATGACTGTATTGATACGGTTTCAGTTACACTCTTTATCCTTTCTCTTAACAATATGGATTCACCTGTGACTGACTGGAACACGTTGGTTTGGAACACGTTGGTTTGGAACAAATTCTTACCAACGTTCACTACATCGCTAATAACTCTTCCAATTCCTGTTGATTTTACTATTGAACTAGCTACCTGTATGGTCTTATTTACAATTCTCTTTATAGAAATATTTCTTATCTTTGATTCTACTGCTTGAACTGTGTCAGTGATAACTTTAATTAATGATATATCTATATCAAATACATCTGCTTGGAACGCATTTCTTTGGAATGTATTTAATCCCCATTGTTTTTGAAATACGTTTTGTTGGAAAACATTACTCTGGAATACTGCTTGGACTATAGCCAAGTTTAATTACCTACTTTTCAGTCCAAATAACTTGCGAAATATTGTGGGTGGTTTTTATCCCTATGATAATCATTATTAAAACATCCTATATATAATATATATATCTTTAAACGTATATGTCATACATTTTAATAAGATTGTTATAGTTTTTAAATATATCGAAGGTTAATAATTTTAATATATTTCCTTTTTTAGATACTTATATAGGGTTGGTGAGTCTTTTACCACACTGTTCCACTCTTTTTTACGTTCATCCATTCGTTTTATTGATGGTATAAATGCATTATAGTCAAATTTCTCTAATTTATTAGCATATCTAAGTGTTTTATCACTCATTGGAAACCAATTCATTCCAGTAGCAATACAACTAATACCTGAACCTTCTGGGAATCTATTTTCTGTAATTTTATTATACATGGCTGCTCTAAATCCAATAGCTTGTGTATATGATAGATCATTAATACCTTTATCATATTCTCGTTCCATATTGTCTCGCCAATATGGTGTGTCATTTCTTACTGATAAAGCATAATGTAATGCTACGAATTCAGCCCAATTTTGAAATAAAGTTCTACATGAATGGTTAAATGTATCTTTATCAAATTGATTAATATCATTCCTATCAAGTATAGTAGATAGATAGAATAAAAACTCATGAATTGTTACTAATCCATTACTCTCTAACGGTTCAATGAATCCTGCAGATAAACCAATGGCAACAACATTCTTTACAAATAACCTTTTATGAATACCTACTCTAAATGGAACCTTATTAAATTCACAATTAGTTATATCATGACCATTTTTAATTAAATATTTCTTAAATTCTTTCAATGCATTATCAGGTGAAATATATTTATCAGAATATACATATCCAGTTCCTATACTTTCCCATAAAGGTGTAGTCCATATCCATCCATTTGAAACCGCATCACAATAGGCATAAGTTATCATCTGTTCTTCTTTGTTAGTATAATCAACATGAGTAGCCCATGCTGAGTTATTAGGCAATATATTTTCAAATGATATAAATTCTTCACCAAGTGTACGTTCTAATAATATAGATTTAAATCCAGTACAATCTATGAATAAATCACCTTTTATAGATTCACCGTTTTCCAACTCTAATGATCTTATACCATTCTTATTGGTTTTAATCTCTTTAACTTCTGATTTAATATGGTTTAATCCACTAGGTAAACATACATTGTCTCTTAACCATAACGCAAATTTAGTTGCATCAAAATGATATGCGACATCGTTTTTAAAATTAAAATTACCTAATTTACCATCATTATTATCATGTATTTTATTATTATTTACTAAAGCCATAATTGGAAATAATGAATCTGCATAATCAGTAATCTTAGTTTTAGGACTTATTATCTTTTTAAAATACCATAAATTTGCACCGTTATTATCAATATTATCTGGTGATCCAAATGGGTAATCATAATAACCTGAATTTTTATCTAGAAAATTATTAAATCTTATATTGAATTTAAATGTGGCATTACATGACTTCATGAAATCCTTTGACTTGATTCCAACTAATGATAACCATTGATTAAGTTGACCTATTGTTGATTCTCCTACTCCTATAGTTCTAATATTAGGTGACTCAATTAGTGTGATTTTCTTTTTAGGAAATAATCTGACAAAAGTTGTTGCTGCCATCCAACCTGCGGTACCTCCTCCTACAATTACAATACTATTTGATCTCAAACTACAGTACAATATAATATTATTATTAATAAATGTTATCTTTTAGATACTCATATAAACTAGGTGAGTCTTTTACCACACTATTCCATTCTTTTTTACGTTCATCCATTTGTTTTATTGGTAGCATATATGGAGTATAATCAAATTCCACTGATTTATTAGAATATCTTAGCATGTTATCACTAAAAGGTGAATATCCATATCCTGCTGATATACATTCAATACCATTTCCAATAAATCTAAAATTATACATTTTATTCACCATATGATCTCTAAATCCATGATGTTGTACTGGAGTTAAATTATAAATACTTTTATCATACACTCTATCAAGGTTATCTTTCCAATACGGAGTATCATCTCTTTCACCTAATGCATAGTGTAAACTTACAAATTCTGCAAAATTATTAAACGTATTTCTACAAGTATAATTAAAAGTGTCTCTATCCCATTGTGATATGTTATCTCTTTCAAACATTCTGATTAGATATGATAAAAATTCGTGTACTGTGTATAGTCCATTAGATTCAAGTGGTTCTATGAACCCTGCTGATAATCCTATTGCCACAACATTCTTTACAAATAATTTTTCATGTATTCCTATTTTCATTTTAATATTGGTAAAATTGCAATCATCTATGTTATGTTTATTTTTCTTTAGATGCTTCTTAAATTCAACCAATGCCTTTTTATCTGTGGTATATTTGTCAGAATAAACATAACCTGTTCCTATACTAGACCAAAGTGGTATATTCCATACCCATCCATTTTTTAATGCAGTTGCATTTGTAACACCTTCAAGTTGTTTTCTCTTATCTGTATATTCCACATGAGTAGCCCATGCTTTATTGTTAGGTATAATATCATTATATGATATGAACGGCTCTTTCATTGTTTGTTCAAGTAATAATGATTTGAATCCAGTACAGTCTATGAACAAATCTCCTGTTATCACATCACCATTATCCAATGTTAATGACTCTATGCCTTCATCATTTGTTTTAATCTCTTTAACCCCTGATTTAATATGATTAATTTTTGGTAAACATATGTTATCTCTTAACCATAAACCAAATTTAGTTGCATCAAAATGATATGCTACATCTCTATCAAATATAAAATTACCTAATTTGTTTCCTTTGTATAATTTATTATTATTAACCATAGCCATTATTGGATAATATGAATCTGCATAATCTGTGTTTGGAGTTTCTGGATATAGTATTTTTTTAAAATACCATAGATTATATTCATTCTCATCTATTGGTTCAGGTATACTAAACGGGTATTCTGTTCTACCTGAATCTATTTTGTTAAAGTTTGTAAATCTTATGGTAAATTTATAAGAAGCATCACAATGTTTCATAAATTCATCGTCTTTAATTCCAACTAGATACAACCATTGTTTAAATTGATTTATTGTTGATTCTCCTACACCAACTGTTTTAATGTCAGGTGACTCAATTAGGGTGATTTTCTTTTTAGGAAATAATCTGACAAAAGTTGTTGCTGCCATCCAACCTGCCGAACCTCCTCCTACTATTACAATATCATTTACTCTCAAACTACAGTGTAATATATTATAATTATTAATAAACGTTATCGATTACTATGTATGTCTTACTAGGAATACTCCTGATCCTCCAGTAGCACCTTGATACGTACCTCCTCCGTGACCGTTACCACCGCCTCCTCCACCAGTGTTTCCAGTTCCGTTACTACCTTGACCACTATTAATATATCTTCGTCCACCTGCACCACCACCACCAAGTCCACCAGTTGCTGCAGCGGAACCATTACTGTTTGATCCTCCTCCTCCACCGCCACCATAATAATTGCTAGCAGATAAGAATCCAACATTTACACCATCTCCACCATTTCCACCCACATCTTGACTACTAGATGCAGCACTACCGTTATAATTTGCACCTGAACCACCACCTGCTGAATGTGAAGATCCACCTTGTCTTCCAATTCCTCCTAAGTTGGCGTTCCAACTTGATGAAGAACCTGTACCTGATACACCACCATGATTAATCGATTGAGTGTTATAAACGTTGTTGACACTATGAGCACCTGCACCACCACCATTACTACCTAGTGCACCTGAGTTTTGATTATATCTACCAGTACCACCAAGACCGCCCGGAGCTACCATACTCCTAAATGTTGTTTGATTACCAGATAATCCATACTTCTGTCCTGCAGTTGTTCCACCTGCTCCTCCTGATCCTATAGAAGGTGTGTATGTTCCTGCCGCTAATGTATGAGCTACAGATTGGATTACGGCACCTGCACCACCGCCTCCTCCAGTGAACTGTCCACCGCCTCCTCCACCGCCACCTACTAACACCACTTCAATAGATTTTGCAGTTGCTAATACTAAATTAGAATTATGTGTGAATCTCCTAACAGTGTATCCATTGTATGTACTTACATATCCTCCTGATACTGCTGAGGTTTGAACTGTATTAGAATCAGCTGAAAATGCACCATAACCGTTTGTGTTAGTTGCTTTTACCTTATAGTAATAACTGTTACCTGAAACAATAGTATGAACGTATGTTGTTACATTACCAACGGTTATGAGGTTTGCACCATTGACATAAATTTGATAATTAGTTACTGCATTACCGTTTGCTGTTGCGGCTGACCAATTTACTGTAATTGTTCCATTAACATTATCAACTGCTGTTCCAATGGTAGGTGCTGATGGAACGGTTGATGGTGTTACAGTAGAAGAGTTTCCAGATAGACTTGAAAATCCATTAGCATTATGAGCTTTAACAGAATAGTAGTATCCTGTACCAATCGTTCCTGTGGAATCAGTTGTTGAAGTGGAACCAACCTGTTTTAAATATGAGCCGTTTCTATAAACATGGTAGTAATCTATCGCTGCACCATTAGCACTTGATGCTGACCATGATATACTGCTTGTACCGTTGGATGTAGATGCTGATGGAGTTGATGGAGTTGATGGAACGGTTGATGGAATTACAGCGTTACTATTTGGTGATACACCACTCCAACCAATAACGTTATGAGCATCAATGGCATAAACATAACTTGTACCAAGTGCTCCAGTAGTATCAGTTGTTGAAGTTGTGCTGACTTGTTTCAAATATGTTCCGTTACGATAAACGTTATAAACATCAATGGCATTACCGTGAGCATCTGGTGCAGTCCAAGATATAGTGACGGTATCTGTACTTACAGAAGCAGTTGGTGCGGCAGGTATATCAGGAGCAGAACCACCTACAGTACCTACAAAACCAGTGTTGAATATATCTAGTGGTTCTGAATATTCTTTATTTGTTTTTATAAAATTATCTCTATGAGACATAAGGTCATGCCTCTACTGCATATGCGGCTACACAATCTGTATTTGATGTTCCGAAACAAGTAAGCGTTAAAATTCCTGTTTTAGTTGGAGCTATATCAGTAGGTTTTACTCCTATAAATTTCCATGCTGGGAATGTGAAAGTATATGTAGATGAACCAGATGAATTGTTTAGTTTATATGTTTTTGATTTTCCTGCTGCCATATTAGATGGTGTAGCGAATGTGGAATTATTAGTTATTGTCAATGTTTGAAGTTGGTCTGTACTAAAGTCAATAGTAAGAGATCCACTTGATATATCATGTATTATGTTTTGAACATTATCTAAATTATGTCCATTCATATCAATTCCTGTTGCATCTGATATTTGACATACCTTTGTAGTATCGAAATATATTGCTAGTGGTCTTACAGTTCCTGATCCTGTTGCCTGAGTTCTAATTGCGTGTTCGTTAGCTGAATAAATATCTGAACCGATAGCTAATAACTCACCGTTTGTTGTTGGATCACTAGAATTGGATGTTGTTATTTGTCCTCTTGTTCCTGATCCAGAAGGAGTAACTACAACATGACCTGTTGAATTTGAAACAGGAGTTGTTATTGTTACACCAGATAAACCTGCTATTCCTTGATTCTTTAATACTGATGATGGTGTAGTTACATCACCTGAGAATATAGGGGTTGCTTTAGGTGCTTTTAATCCTAAGTCAGTTGTCAAACTTGCGATCTTTGATTGATCGATTGCTGCTCCTGCTGCAACTTGTGCATTTGTGATAGGTGTTACTACGTTATTGTTAGTTATAATCCATTGAGCAAATGCTGTTGGACTTGCAACTGTAGAGATAAGACTGTCTCCTGCTTGTAAGACTTCTGAATAAAATGTTCCTGCAACAGTAACCACATAATGATCTCCTATTGCAATAGCAACACGGGTTCCAGAATCTAGATGTGGATTATCGTTTGCAGCATCATATGCACCTTTAAGTGTAATATTTGATGCTACTGCTGTATCTAATTGACCTTTTGTTGCGACATCTGTAGAAGCTACACCTGCTAATACCCCTGTTAATTTTTGTGTGTTAAATGCCACTGATGCTGAAGGTGCTGTCATGTTTGCATAACTTAATGGATCTGTTGCTAGTTTTGCTATTGCAATAGCTCCATTTGCGACTGCTGTGGCGTTACCTGCTGAGGTTACAATTCCTGTCAAGTTTGCGTTGGTTACAGTAGTTGTAGCGTTACCAACTGATGTAACATCTCCTGTAAGATTAGCATTGGTTGTTACTGTGGCTGCATTTCCTGTTGTGCTACCTGATGATCCTGATGTATTACCTGTAACATTACCTGTAAGAGTTCCTGTTACTGTAAGATCTGCTGCTGTTGCTGTACCAGTGAATGTTGGAGATGCTTTATTTGATTTAAGATTTAATTGAGTTGTTACTACTGCAGGTACGTTTGGTAGAACTACTGTACCTGTAAAGGTTGGGCTTGCAAGTGGTGACTTTAATGCTAGGTCAGATGTGAGACTTGTAATTTGGGCTTGTGATATTGTTTTGTTTGTGAATGTTGTTGTAGAATCTGCTGTTACTCTACCTGTTTCATCTGCTGATTGATTTATCCATTTAGATGTGGTTGTATCGTATGCTAATACATCTTCATTGGCTACTGATGTGATTACAACATCTCCAATATCATTAATTTCATTAACAACCCCACCACCATAACCATACCAGTAATTTCCATTTCTAATTAAGATTGTAGGTTTGGTTGTAGATAATACTTCATTTGAACCACTAATAGTTTTAACCTGTCCTGATACTGAAGGACTTGATGTATTTGTTAATGTAATTGTTTGTCCTGTTTTTGCGAATAAGTAAATTAAATCATATTCATTTGTATTTGTAATTAATAATTTATCTAAAGTATCTGTAGTTCCTGTTTCTGCGGCTGCCACTGTGATTGAATCTGTTACCGTTAAATCTCCTGTGGCTATTGATACTGTTGTTGTTTGTGGAGTATTACCAAACATTCCCTCTGCATCTGGTGATTCATTCCATTCAGTAGTTCCTACTGGAGAAGAACCATCATCAGGATAAGTATTTGCATCGACTTCTGTTGCGTGCTTGTAGATTGCTTTACGTGCCATTAGTTATTACCTCGTATCTCTTTGTTATTAACGTTTGTTAATATAAAATTGACCTTCTCATCAAATCTGACTTTATCATCAAGTCCACCTGTTGCTTTTGGAAACCTCATAGTAAGTCTTTCTAACAAATTAAACAAACCTCCCATAGATATGCCTTTAGGCATAATGTTATACTCCGTTGAATGTATGATTGACGAAGAGTTTTAAGGTATCTGTGCTTGTTTTATGGAAAGTTGCAGGTGATGTAAAGTTCCAGTGTGTCAAGATTTTGGTTGCACTTACTGGTGATGTTTGTCCAACATCATAAATTGCTCCACCTGTAATTGGGTTTCCTGCTGATGTATCAATTTGAGAGGTTGACCAATCAAATCTATAAGATATTGCATCTGCTGAAGCACCTGTGTTATCTGAATCTGCATCTGCAGTTTTTGGGTATCCTGCTGTTAATGGTCTAACTGCACCTGATGTAACTATTGGGTTTGTAACTTGACCATAGGCATCGGTTTTGGCTATTGTGTTTGCAGAAGAAGGGTTTTGTAGAACGCATGCAGAAGCACCAAAGTTTTCATTACTTGTAGGGGTTTCTGATGCTGATTTTTTAGCATAATAAATATCGCCATCATTGGTAACTAGATTAGATCCATACCACCAGTCTTTCGATCCGTCTAGATGAGAGACTACTAAACAAATATTATTTTTTGGATCTATTTCTGTTGGAAGTTGTTTTCCATTACCGTGAATTAACATGTAATATGTTTATTGTTGGAGTATATAAATATTATTGTCGATGATTGGTATAGTAAACTTTATTATGGGTTCAAATTGGTGTCAGTGACTAAGTTACTAATTGCCTCTGCTGATGTCTTTTCAATATCAAATGCGTCCAATAGGAAATCACCTGTTTCTATAACTGTTTTACCTTCTGGGTAAGTCCAAGTTATTGATTTTATTGTGGTACTGACATCAAGATTTTTAGTGGTATTTGTTACCTTTACCCTGAAATTCTCTCTAACAAAATCTATCAAAGCAGGAGCAACTATAGTATATCTGGTATTAATAACTGCATGTTTTGTAAGAAATTTATTTCTAAAAATTATTGCTGCTGCTGCATCAGTGATTTGTGGTACAAATATCCTTTTTGAGTACAATCCTATAAGATTAATAGATGCTGAATCAGAATCGTGTATTATATTAAAATTACCTGTTATTCTGGTTGATACATATAAATCGTTTACAGTCATACTATCATCATATCCATCAGCAGTTACATCATATAGTTTACCAAATTTCAATGTATCAGTTAAATCAATATCATTATCTTCTATAATACATTTACCTCTTGGTGATACATAAAATGATTTATCTACTATAGTCATTAACTGATTAATAATTTCTAAGAAATTACCTGATCCTTCATAAGAGTTTATTGTATTTGATACTGAAGTTAGATCTCTTACACTTAATTTAAAATTAGGTGAATTTATAAGTGTTTGATTAAGGTGAGCAAATATTGATCTTATAATTTCTACAGAGGAACAAATAGTGAAAGTTTTACCAGATCTACTTGGAGGAGGACTTATATTTCTATACCATTCACCAGTAACATAAACACTTCCAGTAGGTAATATTATATCACTTATAACTGAATCTATTATAACTTTACCAAATCCTTTTACATATATTTTCTTTTGATCTATACTAGATTCTATTTTCCATACTGTTCCTGCAAGTTTCATAATCAAAGGTATAGGTCTTGATGAAAATATTTGTTTGGAACTTGCTGAGTCAAGTACATTAGAATATATTCTTATAGAATATAATTTTCCTTCAAACTTTGAATCTGTATTTGTAACAGTATTAGTACTCCATGCTGATGCTCTCGATCCTATAGTTGCGTCAGTTGGAACTGAAAAAGAGCCTGATGATTTTGGAAATGAAACACTTCCTGTATAAGTTCCATTGGGTGCTCCAAAAGGAATACTTTCTGAACCATTAACTAACCATAAATTAAATGTTATACCTTTTCTTTGTAATCTCACAAGACATGGTGTATCAGCTTGACAGTATGATGCAGAGCCACCATCAGTACCTGTAGTAGAAAATTCTTTAGATCCATTATTAGATCCTGAAGTAGTATTCTCAATGGTTGCGATTGCATAAAATTGATTAGAAGACATACCTATTCTTATCGTTATACCTTCACCAGAACTATTAATTTTTGAAAATATAGTTCCACCTTGTTCACCGTCTTCTGGTTCAACCCAACAAAATATATCAAAATCTCCTGAGAAATCTAGTGTGTTGGTAGTACCGTCTTTAAGAAACTTGTTTGGAATTAAAGCACCTTTACCATTACTTGTCGCAGTAGCACCGTAAAATCCTTTGAATTTATTATTTGCAGTTGTAGTTAAAGTATAATCCAATCCATCATAATCTGTAAATCCAGATAAAGTAGTATGTGTTTGATTTATAGGATCATTGTTATACCCACTCTCGTCAAGACATGAACCTTGAAACAAATAAGCACCTCTCAAATGTGTTGCATCTGCTACGTCCTGTATGTATTTATATTCATCTCCTATAAGTGATGATATTCTTGAAGGGACTTTGAATATACCAGTGTCAACTGCTCTTAAACCATCTCTTGCTATTTCCGCATGATCCATAGGAACAGTAGATACTACTCTAACAGAGCCTTGAGTATCTTCTTTAACAAGTTTAGAAAAAGATTTCAAGTAGAATCAACTCTTACTCTCTCTGAACGTATTCCTGAACCACCTGTATTTTTAGCAACTATGAAGACATAATATTGACCTGTTAAACTTGTTGCAATAAATTGATATTTACCATTTGTAATACTAGCAGTTGCTTGTGTTTGTGTAACTTTATGATAACGTGTAACAGCATCATTAACTTTTTGATAACCCAAATGAAATTCTGTAACATTAGTTCCACCTGATCTTACAGGATCATTCCATCTATATTTTATACTTCCTGATACAGGACTACTTATCTCTAAACCTGTTACCATTTCAGGAGTATCGGCATCATATATTGACATTACATTTCCTACTAAATAGTCTACATTAACAGTCCATACTACAGGAGAACCTGCATCTACAGATGTTGAAATTGATTGTATAGATCCTGCACCTTCATAAAATACTGAGTCAGTGGTAATGTCTATAATTCTTAATAGAAATGTATCTGTAATTGATCTTGATTCAAAGTTACCAAGAAAAGAATCTACTAACTTTATATTATTGGCTTCAGTTTGTGCAACATAAACATAATCAGCTTCAGTTCCATTGTTATTATACTTATCAACGTTTATATGACCATCTTCTTCCAATATTTCATCTAATGCTATACCAGTTACATTAGATAATGTGACCAAGTTAGAATCAAATTTACAACCAAATCTTATCTGTTGTGAGTTACCTTCCATTTTTACCAATATGTTTTCTGTTGATTTATCTTCAGGTAATGGCATAGGTGATATGGGTGTGTTTAAATCTATCCCTATAGATTCAAATGTTTTAGCTTGAAATCTATCTATTCTATAAGTACTTGTTTGATCGGTGCCACCTTGAGGAGTATATGATTCAGGGTGCATCTTATACAACTCTATCATTATATCAGTCATAGTTTAGCCTTCCTCGTACTACTTGTCTCTATTGCTTTCATTATAGTTCTTTGGAATTTAAGCATGTCTCTATCTGAGTAGATGCTACCATTAACTGTTACGTTTATTATTACGCCTGAACTGTCACTGCCTCCACTACTTCTTCCCATTTTAGACATAGGTGTAACCATTTCAGATCCTCCTTCTCCAAATACATATCTTTGACCTGATTTACCAAAACCTCTAACCTCTTCGTTTATCATTCCACCTATTGCCATACCTCGTCTACCATTATTATTACTTTTTCCTGTAATTGGTGATGCTAATGTTTCAGCTAAACCGACTAACTGTTGACCTGTTGATTGTTCACCAAATCCTACAAAGTCTAAAGCACCTTCAGTTAACCAATCAGGAATACCTACTGATCCTGCTGCTCCACGAACACCTTTATTAAACTCCGTATATTCCTTAGGTGCTACAGCTTGTATTAAAGTTCCTAATCCGTCTATTGCCAATAACACTTGACCTACTATAGGTACAGCTCTTGTTGCCATTTTAGCTGCTGTTGTAGCTGCTATTTTTTGAGCAGCTTTTGTTGCTGCACCTGTAACTGGTTTTATCATAGGGTCAGCGGCACTTTTTACCACACCTCCAACTGCTGATGGAACGTTTAATGATATTGCATTAACTGCTGCAATAGCTTTATCTGCTAATTTAAGACCACCTTTACCAATTTTTATTGCCAGTTGTGCAGGTAAACTCATAACAGCATCTACTGCCTTTATACTTTTAAGTGCAACATTAATAGCTTTTGAAGATGCCTTGATAACAGGTGCAGGACTAGGTACTTTTACCATTGCTTGTCCACCTACTGCTTTTGGTGGAGGCACATTTTTAGCAAGAGCAGGTAAATTTTTTGGATTATCTATTTTAGAAATTTTTTCTAATTCTTTCACAAACGCAGGTTTCATTACAACAGGACTAGATGAAAGGTTTACTTTTTTCGCATAGTCTTTTATGAAGCCATCAGATTTTTGTGCGGCTGCTGTTGGTGTAATAATTTTTGGGAGCTTTTTAATCATTTCATCAATAGAGTTAACTTTGAAACCTGTAACTTTATCCACTCCTGTTTTAGGATCAGGAGTCATAACAGGTTCAAGTTTTCCAACAATATACTTACCACTTGTTTCTATTGATGTAATGATACCATCTCCTATGTCTTCAATAGCTTTGGTTGAATTATTTAATTGATTTGCAGCATTTAAGAACCACGGATATACGGTTTGATAGAACGGTATGATAAACTTTCGTAACAACAATATCAAGATTGGTCGCATGAGCATACCGAAAAAGTCACCTATAGGTCTAAGTATAAGCATGATACCAAAATTAAGCAACTTTAACATCTGTTGCATTAATGGAGATGAGTCAATTATTTTAGCACCTAATCCTACACCTGCACCTGCTGCACCTAATCCTATACCTGCTGCTGCCATTTTACCTTTTCCCATAAACATCTTATTCCATTTGGAATCACCACCAAATGACTTTTCAAATATTTTATCTAACTTTGAAAACATACCCATAGTCTTTGATTGTGATAATAGACTAAATTGCTTCATCTCATCTGTAGTTGCATCTCCACCTTTTACTTTCTCACGAAGGGCATTTTTTTCAGTGTAATTTTGATAGCCCATTCCACCCATATTTTGTAACATCTGCATTGCTGTTCCCAAAACACCCCCACCTTGAAACTGTCTAGTCATAAGATTCATAGCCTTTCTTTGACCTTTCAAAGCATGATCCATTGCCATATTACCTCTTTGTTCTGCTGATCTAATTTTAGTTGTAACTTGTAAATGTTCTTTGTATAATTGTAATGCTTCTTTTAGATTTTCAGTATCTATCATTCCTTCAGCACCGACGACCATGATATATAATATATACTTACCTATTTAAATTTAACACGTTCTTTACGCTGTTCGTCTTTATATTCAGCGATAATAGTATTAAGATAGCCTATTGGCTGCGAGTCGACTTGGTCTTTCGTCCAACTGAATTCCCTTGCGAAGAAGTAGTAGACACTACTGGTTCCTCTACTATTGCCTGTCCCACGAAAGTCTCCACCCACTCTTCCAAATATTTTGCTAAAGGGTAGTCTTTCATGACCTCCTTCATGATTATTTTGGCTTGACTTGCTTTAAGGTTTCTAATTGAAGCAACTTCTTTTATTGCAAAAGGTGCTTTTGTAATTACGGCTGTTAGTATTAACTGTCTATAAAGTGGCAAGTTAACTTTAGGTTCATTAACTTGAGTCATATCTAAACATTGGTTTAAAATTGCTTCTAAATCTCCAAATGTAATATCATCTTCGTATGATATTGTTTCTTTTATATTATTATCCCACGGAATCTCAAATGTTTTAATCATATATATTGTGTATAATTGTTATATTAAAGTGTTATTGTTCTGCTGTTAATGCAGATGTTGCTACTACAGATATTGTCTTTGCTGTCCAACTAATGTCTTCAAATACTGGTTCTACTGGTTCAAGACCTGAGATTCCTACATCATTTATTGTTAAACCTGATAATGTTATTACTATTTTTTCAGCAGCAGATTTTTCAAATGTTAATATGAATTCATATGATCCTCCAAGAGTTTCTTCAGGAACTGCTGCTATCTGTGCAAGCAATTTATCTAGTAAAGTTTTATCTATCCATGATGCTTTGAATGAACCAGTTATATCTAGAACTCGTTTGTATGCTGCTGCTGCAGAATGATTACCTAAACCATAAAGTAGTTCTGCATTTTGTGCAAGATTAATACTTACATCTTGACATTGTGCCACAGTATCAGTTGCACTTGTTCCGTTAAAGACTAATGATGCATGAGCGAATGTATATGGAAATTCTTCTGATGGTTTTGTTGGTGCTGCTGTCAATGTTGTTGAAGGTGCTGTTTCTACACCATAAGTAATATCTGTACTACAATCTACTAATCCGCCTACTGAAGCACTTATGGAAAGTGATCCTACAATTCCACCTTTTAATGTTCTGACAATATCTGCTGACAATCCATCATAACCAACTTCTATTTGAATTGTTCTAGCTGTTTTAGGTAATCCTCCACTTGCAGGATATGTATATGTGAATGGTGATGAACCTGCTTTAGTTGGAGATCCTAAAATTGAACCGATTATCCACGGATTTGAAAGAGTAAATGACATTGAAGTAGATCCTTGTTGTTGACCGTATGCAAATTTATCTACTGTATTTTGATTAAGTTTAGCTAAATTAACTTTATTATTTGTGAGTGTAAGACTAGACATTTTGTCTTGAAGACCGAACTTTTTATCTGCTGCTAGACCTGATTCTAGAA
>Ga0308008_1000358_pt1 | contig 19369 bp, 19 predicted proteins | sample Neamet125_FD_203140 | JGI IMG/M metagenome (GOLD analysis project Ga0308008, IMG submission 203140) | Marine microbial communities from water near the shore, Antarctic Ocean - #125 | ecosystem: Environmental > Aquatic > Marine > Unclassified | place: Southern Ocean | collected 2014-07-24
GCTGTTTGGCGCCTCCCGTGAAAAACTTGTCATCCATCTAGGACGTTCTGTTACATGATGCTCGCTGTTTGGCGCCTCCCGTGAAAAACATGTCATCCATTAAGACGATCTGTTACATGATGCTGGCTGTTTGGCGCATGTCTAATACGACTTAGCGTATGATCAATACACGATGTATAGAAGAATTAACAATAAAACAAGTATACCTAAACTGATTGCCACAACTTTTGTAGTCTTATTCCCGCCACTCAATGGCTCGGGTTCTTGCACAGATGTGCCCCCCCCCGTAGATGCGGCTCCCCCTGTTGTAGACGTGGCATGGGAGCCCGGGCACACCTGTCGGAACGCAGGGTGGTCAAGAATATTACCAGAGGATCCCTTTGCCGTGGTGACGTTCTGATTGCAGATGTTCAGAGGGGCGGATGTGCATTTCTGCTCCGCTAAAAAGAGTTCGTTTGTCTTGAACACACCCGAGCTGCTGGCACCGGTGGTTTTCTTACAGCCTGGCCACCAGCAGTGCACCGGTGCGTTCGGAACCGGCAGGCCACTGGCTATACGTCGTGCCATGAAGTCCTTGTACCCGGGATCCTTGTCGGGGTTGATGCACTGGCACAACGAGTGCCCGGGATTGGCGTTACAGAATTCTTTCTTCATCTTGTCACACTGATCGGGGTTGTCTGTGCACCAGTGCTGGCAGCTGGGATCAGAGGCCAGTCTGGGGCCACCGTCCTCTGTAGTCTGCATACAGTAAGGCACAGTCAGGGCATTGAAGGCGGTGTCGTTGATATCCCCGTCGGCGTGCATGTCAGCCAATACCACCATATCCTCTGGGGTCTGCACGTAATCGCTTGGGTAGGTACACTGTAAATTTTCCACCGTGGCGCCTACGGGGCGCGGGAGTGCTGTCGCTACGTGAGAGGGCAACTTGAAACAGGCATTGGCCGGATTAGACAGATCCACACACTTAGATGTGTAGCCCATATCCCACCCCGTGGTGCCGATCCAAGTGTCTCCGCTGTCACACGTGTTACCACCCGGTGAGAACGCGCTCTCCCAGCCTTTCAGGGTGATATCGGGGGGTCGATTATAGTCCATATGTACTGTTTTAACGGACTTCAATGGGGGTGGCTTGGGGCCGCTGCCCGCTTTGTACATCTCTGCTGAATGCACTTGCTCGAGAACCATTGCTATATTAACACACCCGCTAGACAAAAAAAACAAATCTACCGCGGCAGCCCAGCCCAATAGAATATGTTTGATATCGAGTGAGCTGGGCGATGATTAACGATGGCATATGCGCGGACCGATTACATGATATATCGTCATACCCGCTACCGCCCGCGGGGATAATTGCTGACCCATTGATGTGTTCCCGTGTATATGACGGGTTGCCTGACGCGTACACTGACTTGATGTTTGCCAGCTTAGAATGCTCGATGCATGCTGGTCGTTGCCTATACGGGGGAATGCTACGGCTGAATGGCTGGGCCATGGGCAGACCGGCTAAACGCCGACGGCGACTGCGCAAATCACAACTGCTTGTCATGGATGAAGCGTTTTCGTGTGAAACAATGTTAACACTCTCGCCCATGCTAGACAAACTCCGCGCGCAGGATCCGGACCTCCAACAAGTGTGGATGTTTGCCATTCACGTGGTGGACCCCGTCACGCAAGTGGAAGAGAACAACGAGAGCAGTGAGCATTGTAGTCATCACCTCAGCATGTTGATGGTATTCGAACACATCGCCATGCTGTTCGACCCACTGGGACCACAATCGCCGGTTCGTACCGTGACAGCTACGGCGCTGCGTGGTATCATTGGAATTGGTGGTATCATTGGGTACGCGCTGCTTGATTTCCAAGTTCAACGACTGGACGAACACCAGTGTGTGCTGTGGTGTGGCTGGTTTGTTGATAGAATGATGGAAGGAGGCGACCCACTGGCTCCAATCCCCGACTCTGATCGGTCTGCTTTTCTGGACGAATTTATCAAAAGGCTGCAGCCGGGTATGACTGGATTTCTGCTAACCCTGTTTAAGAAGACTTCGCCGGTATTCTATGCGCCGCAAACTATCGAATTATAATTTCTACACCCAGAGTAAAGCCAGTATAGCCGAAATGTTCATTATCACTGCATGTTTGATTATGATGGTGAGTGTCGCAGTGGCGAAGCCTCTTCTTGCGGTGGCACATCCCCTGCTGGACACAACACCAAGAGAGATGGGCGCGTGCGTTTTGGCACTGGGTCCCTATGTGCTAGACACGTTGATTGTGTGCATCTCGTACCTGCAAGTCAAGTTCTGGACGACACCTCCAGTGGTCAACGCAGACACAATGGATTTGGACTCGACTGCGGCAGCTACATCGGATGTTATATGCCACCACGCCGATCTCCACGCTCACTCGATTCGCAGTGATGCTGTCTGCTCGATGGCGCACCTGCTGTCGATCGACTACAAGGTTGCCGGTATCTCGTACAAGCTTGTCAGAGACGGTCGGCTCCATCGACCCGCAGAGGTACAAGAATGTGTAAACATGCTGAGTTACAGCCAATCGGAGCTCCGGTCCCCATCTGATAGTCCAATCCTGGCGGTGGCTTTCAGTGCTACCGATGATGCGCATACGAACGTCACTCGGCTTTTTGACCAGCTACAAGGCGCGTGTGGTGATTTCGAGGAGACTCGTGATATCACGTTGAACCAGGTTCTCACCGTGGCTGGGATCGAATCGAGTAGCGATGGCCATTGGATGTTTTTCTGCGTGGGCGACGCATATCGCGTCCCCGTGAGTGACGGAAATGACACCACCCTGGGCATAATGTACAACAGCATCACCAAGTTAGGCAATACCCCGGAAGAAGAGTCGAGGAAGAAAAGTGAATAAATTGTTTATTTGATAACATTTCGTCGCCGTAGTGCGCTCAGTGACACTGCTAGAATATCTCAGCGAATACCAATAATGGATAGCTACGTAACCAGACGCCGTGTTGAGTGCACCTCAAAACACACACCGAGTGAACTCATCACACTCGATTTCCCGGTGAATTTGCCCAATCAGAACTATGCCATAATCAGCTATGTCGCGGAACATACCAAGCCCAGTGCCAGCTGGTGGGGGATGCGTATCTACTGCACCTGTGCCACGACCGACGAGGCCGAACGCATCGTGGAAAAGGCTCGCAGCAATGGCTACACCGAGTTCGACCTATTTATCGTCGACATCGCCCACGGGTTCTTTCCTATGCCTCCGCCAGACGATGCAGACATCGCCAACTTGAAGTACAGCGACGACATATTGAACGAGATCATGGTCGGCGATCAGGGTTCAAGGGTGGCGTCGTCCAAGCAGGTGATGAGCCGAGCCGAGGCCGAGCTGGCGAAAACGACAGTGGAAGACGAGTTCAAGCGCCAAGTGCATATAGAGGCACTGGAATTGTTCGAGGAGTGGAAGCAAGGGGGTTCACCCGCCGTCACCGTCGTCGAGGACGTGGGGCACGGTCGACCCACCACCGCGCCGGTGCGTGTTATGGTAAAAGCGAGATCCTAGACTTGATCCTAGACTTACTCTGTCACCAAGTCGGGTAAGGTAATTATAATTATTTCCGGGGCAGGTTCGGGGTCGGGTGCCTGTTCTTCCGCCACAGGGGCTACGTACGGTTCGTCGAGCGCAACCGCAGCAGCTAGCTCCACGTGCCACCACGTGCCGTCGCTGCGTAGCACGACCGCGGAACCTTTTCCTGGCAGTTTAACTAAACTGTGCACCATGCCGTTATATAAGATCTTATTCTGCTCCTCGAGCTTGACTTGAATAGTCACAGTATTGACGTTGACTTGGGCGATGCGGCAGATTCTGCCTTGCACCGAGGCCAACGCGGGCAGTGTGATTATAATGGGTATATCTGCCCCGTGATTGTCGATATTGCCCTTGAATTCATCGGCACTTACGATGGCGGTACCGGTTTGCGTGTGCGCTATCCCCACTGCACGTTGACCATCAGCAGGATTGGGAAGGGTAACTGAGATGTACCCGTGAGTTTGACTCATACTTATTGCTCAGTGAAGATAAAAATAAACACATATTTACGCTAATACTTCAAGAGTGGAAGACACTCGAATGAACCACCGCAGCCCGTCGCTGGACAGGGTGACGGACCCCCCCGGGGCACCGTCGGGGACCTTGACAGTTCTGTACGTACGGCCGTGGAAGGCAATCGTACTGGCAACCGGTGCCCTGATTGTGAACGACTTGCCCCCTATCTGTGTGAACCGGCACGATTGGCCCTTTACCGATCCGACGTCGGGCAAGGTCAGCTCCACGTCGACCGCCGCGCCGGTGTCGTTGCCATCGGCGTTGGCTATAATGTCGCCGAACTCCGCGGGTTTCAGTTGCACACCACTCGTGCGGAAAACCACGACAGGGGCACTGTCGCTGACCTGGCCACGGGGGCCGTTGATGTATCCTCTCGAGTTCACGTGCTGACTCATTGTATTTCACGGTCTGCAAAGATAAAAAATAGTTATGTCAGGGCTTACTGTCCGACAACCACACTCGGTTGGACATCGACGTGCCAATGGATACCATCGCTGTACACATTGATCGAGCCGCCGTTGCGTGGTACGTTCACTCGAGTGTAGAATCGCCCGTTTACAGCGATCGTATCTGACACAGGTGCTACGAGTGTGAGTGTCTGGTCTACCAGGCAGGTGAACTGGCACTCCGTGCCCTGTACACTCGATGGGGATGGTAGCGTGACGTGTATAGCCCCAAGGGCACCGTGGTTGTCAATATTACCCGTGAAGGTGGCTGGTGTCAGGGTGACATTGCCGTCTGCATGCCTACCACCATCAAACCGTTCGTGTGACAGCTCAACGGCGATATCACTTTCACTGACCTGGTTGTGGTACACGCGAGGGTCCGTGTGGACATAGCCACTAGAGTTTACGAATTGGCTCATACTTGTAGTTTACATGTACTGGTAGATAAAATAATCAACGAAACATCTTTTATTTATGTATTTCAAAACTCTGCATCATAGCGGCGCGTGTAATTTAGCGGCGTCCCGTGTGTGAGGGAGTGGGCATAGTAAGCGCATCTTCTACATCAGTGACTGCTAGTGCCTCTGCTACTGTTTTCCCGGTGGCATTGCGCATGTGCACACCCGAATACAACAGGGATTGTTGAGCTTTGCTGGCAGGTTTCTCGGTAATTTTCCGGCGCCGGCGCTTGCGCTTGGGTACTTCGCCGCTGTCCACCAATTTCATTACCCGCTGCGGGGTGACATCGTGCTCCACTGCTGCGACGGGCGGGGCGGTGTCACCCGAGACTGGCTCCGTGTTATTATCAAGCTCGGGGGTCTCCTGCTTGGCGTCGTCAGTACTGCTCGTGAATATATCCCTAACCGGTACAACCAGCGGGGGGATTGTAGTGCTCTTGTCCACTAGCGGCGCTAGGCAGAAGGTGATCTCTCCTATGGTGCCGATACTGTAGCGGATAGCCAATACGAAGTCGTTGGCCAGGTAGAGAGTGACGAAGTTACTGAGCGAGGTTGCTTTGGTAATGAGCAGCAGGTATTTCAATGAGTATCGCTCCATCTTGAGGCAGCTGTTGTCGGTCCAAGTATCGGTACTTTCGGGCCTGAACTTCATGTGAAATCGTAGGTTGGCGTCGTCCCCGTCAGTGGAAAAGATGATGTAGTTGTCGGTAGGGCTCTGGGTGCGCGTGCATATCTGCACACTGTCGCCTCGCTTGTCGCAACAACGCAGTACTCGCTGGAAACTCACTGACGGGATGGACACCACAGACTGGAAATTGGTGTCGGGAACTTCAAAGTTCTCCTTGGTCAGAGCCAGGAGAGTCACCTGGAATGCGAAGACGTACTCGTCATCCTTGGTGTTGTTGATGATGAACACGGACATGTATGGTACTGTGGCGTCAGCACTCTCCCGGGTCACCTGGAAGCAAATGGCCTCGTCTTGGCCGACGGAGCACAGGCATGTGTACAACGTGTTGAAGTTGATGGAGACATGCTGGTCTTCGGTGCACACGTAATCCTCCACGTCATCGGCGCGGACAATGAGGTCGCACAGGATAATCATGTTGACACCTTTGACCGTCATGCCTTTCTGGTTGAACTCTACGCTGCCCTCCACCAGGATGGGGTTCAGGGTCTCGAAGAGCGCTCGTATCTTCACACTCTCGGTGGTGCGGAGGTGTACTAGGCAGTCATCAGGGCGTTGCATGGTTGGACGGGACTGTTGATCAGTTGGAAAATGAGTAGAAAAAATAATGGTTGGCTTTGGCGCGTTCTGGGCAAAATATTTAATGGTCTAAGACGTCTGTTACATGATGCTCAAAAAACTGCGTGAATTGTCAACAGGATGCTCGACAAGGTGTACAAAGGCACACATGCATGTGAAATGAGTCACGAGAAGCTTGACATGATGGCCACTGGTAGTTACAACTTTGGGAACTCCACTGTTACAATCCGAGTGAGTGCGGACGGGTTCGTGTGCGTCGATGACATCATCACCACGATGGCCGGGAGTGTATATGCCATGTCGCTGGCTCACTACTTCCAACACAGCGGCGAGGTCATTCAAGGATTGGCCCTGGTGCATGGCATCACCGTTGATGGGCTCACGTACACCGCCAAGGGGGTGACGTGGATGCACCCCGCCATGCACCATCATTTCATGGCGTGGGCGAATCGTCGCTACAATGCACATCTATTCATCTTCGCTGATGCCTGGGCAGCCGGCGACTGGTACGTGCCGATCGAACAGATGCCCAAGATGGACGAGTTTCTCGCCCAGCGGGAAAATGCCGAGATGATGGCGCTCGTCGCTGACCTTAGGCATTGCCTCGTAATGGACCTCTACACGTACTCGGTCGATACCGGTAAGGCGACGCATGCACATGCATTAGTTCGACACATATACTCCGCGTGGCTCGATCCAATGTTCTACATACAGCTAATACAGCGTGCCATGAGCTGGATCGCTCTCAGTGGCGACCACCACGAACGTTACGTGGATGCTGTCATGGACAAAACGAATGCTGCTGACTACTAGTCCCTGCTTGGCATAAAGCAATACAGTAAATCAAGTTCGTACTCACACCCAATAAATTTAACTCTTTTATTACTTCTGAGTTTGGCCAAATTTGAGCCCCATGATATTTCGAATGGAGTTATGCCCGACGTTAGAAACGCGGCGCATCTTGTACGCGTCGGCCGCGGGCATTGGCTTCTTGCTCTGATCCAGCAATCGAGAGATCTTACCACAGTTCGTCTCGACTCGCTTGGGCTTGTCGCTCGATGCACCCTTCTTCTTTCTAGCCGTGCGTTTGCCGGCAGGGGCCTTCCGCTTGGTACCCTTCTCTGGAGCCACAGTAGAGGGGGTAGCAATGGGTACCTCCCGTGCGGGGGCAATGATGTCGCCCTTGTTTCTGGGTATGGAAAAGAGATTGAACCCGAATGGGACCATTCGAGAACTGGAGGGGAATGCCAATACCCGGTTGCGCTGGCAGTGCTGCTTCCGAAACGCAGTGATGCTCATGGGGCCACCGAAAGCTTGCAGGCCCGTGAAATGGGGGGCGGGTTCGAGTGTGTATTTATTGTAATCGAGCTTGCCCCCCGCGGACTGGGTTTGCTGGCTCACAAGCCTCATCATCAGTGGTTTGATGTTAATGTCGTTGACGTTGCGCTGCATGGCAGAGGCCAGTGCACAGTTGTAGGAGCAGAAGTAGCCCATCAGGTGGAACGTGTTGTTTTTTCGCACGTGCTTGATGGGGTATCCGACGGGTCGGGTGTCGAATGGATGGGCACACCACCAACAATTGTGGTCCCACACGTCGGGATACACCTCCTGCGTGCTCTGCAGCAAGAACGCCGGTGCGGTTAGCAGAGTGCCCGTGAAACGGTTGATACTGTCGAGTAGACGGGCGAGCTTACTGACCGCATCGTCGACTACAACGATGTGGCGTTTGCTGTAGACTGCGAGGTTACTCGCCAAAGGTCGCGGCAGGGGCGTGGCGCGGGTAAAGTCGGTGCAAGCTTCCGACTCTTTCCTTGGTGAAGCTTTGAACTCAGACCCTGTCCCCGTGACCAGCTGATCCACTATATTACATGATGCTCCTGTGAACAGCTGGTCAGATGAGTGATCTATGTTACATGATGCTCCTGTGAACAGCTGGTCAGATGAGTGATCTATGTTACATGATGCCTCTGACGCACCGCTGCTGACAGGAGGGGGCGGGGGTGGTGCACCACCTGTCTGCTGGTTGTAGACGGGGGAGTCTATGTACCCATATACCAATGGGGACGTGTTGGAGTAGGCTGGGGACGTGGGTGAGTAGGCTGGGGACGTGGGTGAGTAGGATGGGGACGTGGGTGAGTAGGCAATGGGTGAGTAGGATGGATTTTGTGGATCGTACTCGTCGCACGGGTGCACATATGCATCCGCTGCAGTCATGACGTAGTCACCGTAGTCACCTTCATGGGCTTGCCCCCCCTCTTCGTGCTCGTGATCGGATCCGCTGTGGTCATCGGCCAGAAGATCTGTGTCATACATTGCCAGTTCCAGGTAGTTTTGACAAATGATTGGCTCGGGGACACCCGAATTTTCTTAACTGCGCTAAAGACGGTATTTTTTTCCTATAGACGTTAAGACAAGGAGACTTTTCCAGAAAAAGATTCAAATGCACTTGACTCATCAAATTGTGCTGTCCTGTCAGCCATTCATTCAAATGGCAAGCGTTCCCGCCGAACGAGAGCAACCCCAGCAGCAGCCACTCAGGCGTACGGCCAAGCGCAGAAAAGTCACACAGCGCCCCAACATCACCAACGACGTGGTTGAATTGTACTCCAGGCGAGTGAACGAGCTGTCTGTGCTCAAAGACAGCGTGCCTACTATGCAACAGGACCTCGATGAAGCCGTACGGGCATGGAATGCTCAAAAGAACGAGTACGAGGCGATGACTTCCGCCACCGGCGATGGGGATGTTGGTGCCGCCGAGGCCTTGTACACAAGCCTAGAGACCACCAAGCAGGAGCTCGTGCAGCAGGGCAAGTATTTGAAGTCCCTGGCGTCAGGGCAAACATTGCATGATTACCTGCTCAGTGCCATCCCGTACCTCAACACGCACCACGCACTCACTGCTGATATCATCGCGCTGAGGAAGGGTCAGTCAGAGGCACCAGCCTCCGACGGGGGAGCTACCACGGCGACTTCTATCCAGTCGCTCACGGTTCAGCTCCACGCCAACTCGCACGAGTACACGTCCAAGTATCACACCGACCTCGTGCGCGACTCGGATAAACAGTTCAGGGCGGTGACGGGTGGCGATGTGTGCAACGACTGCGGGGGTGAGGTGATCGAAAGTGAGAACTCCTACATTGTGTGCTCGGGCTGTGGAGTCGTCCAGCATGTTGGATTCTCATATGATGCCACTAACAATCTCAACTGGGCCGACCTCAGGAACGCCCCCGGTCGGCAGTACACATACCGAAGACTCAATCATTTCCGAGAGTACCTGCGCCAGATTCAGGGTCGTTCCCGGACCACGATCCCGGTGGAGTTATTGACTGACTTGCACGCCGAGTTCCAAAAGGCCCGCATCCCCACCAGCGACATCAACCCCGCCCGCGTCAAGCGTATGTTGAAAAAACTCAACCGGAGTAAGTTTTACGAACACAGCGTGACCATATCCATCCAACTCAGCCCGGAGTACAAACCACTGGTCATCCACCCTGCGCACGAGGAGAAAATGTGCCTCATGTTTTGTCAGTTGGAGAAGCCGTTCGACAAGTTGAAACATATAGTCAAACGTGGCCGCAAGAACTTTTTGAGCTACCCGTTCGTGTACTTCAAGCTGAACGAGCTCAACAGCTGGGACGAGTATAACCTCAACTGCACGCTGCTGAAATCGGTTTCGCTCATCAACAAGCAGGACAAATGGTGGACGTTGGTCATGAAAGAGCTAGGCTGGGAAGTGGTGGGCAGAACTTTCGACACATGATAACGTTCACTTCAGTTTTTTTTTCTAAGAGGTATACAACAACATGGCCCTAGTCACCAACAACTCTCTATTCAACAACGAGCGCAGGACCGCACGACGTAAAACAGGGGACCGCAAATTAGCAGTGGCATTCGGGCGACGGGTGCTTGCTCAGGACCCGCCCATGGAACTCCGTCTGCTCCAGAAGCTGGGCCTCAAAAGCGCGGACGAGATTGAATGGACCCACGACGAGATTCGCGACATGATGGGCGGCTCCAGCTTTGCTGGTTTTCCCATCGCAGAGACGTATGATATGATATTTACTATCGACTCCATCGTCGATGATTTAGTGAATGCGGCTCAGAACGCACGCCAGATGGACCAGCTGACAGCGGCCGAGAAGACGGACATGGCTGCGAGTATCTTGCGTATGGACTTCCGACCGGAAGAGGCTCATGTACACATGCCGTTGGGTGAAAAGGATCAAACCGGCAACGTCAAGTCAACCGGGCAAGTGCTCGGCGACCCTCGTATCTACGAAGCCAATGCCGGGAGTGGTGGCCCCGTCATCTTACCGGCCTCGGCAGCCCCCGGTTCCAGCAACATTCGTGCAAAGACCGAGTATGAAATGGCATGTGATAATGCCAAGCTATACTCGTACAAACACATCAACAATATCCAGGCGGCCAGCCAGGGCCTGTGGCGGGTGACTTACACCCGTGCCAGGTTCATGGACAACCTAATCCCGAAACCGACGGATTTGTTGGTTCATCGCAATTACTGGATCAACGCCACTGAAACACCTGTGCAATCTGCGGATGGCCCCGGTGCTGTCGGGGCCATTACATCAGACTTCCATTACCTTTGTGCCCAGCAGCCACTCCCCAGTGCCGTAGGGGACAATCACTATATGGAGAATCGGTTCAAACGATCAGAAGCTGGTGGCGGACCCAAATATAAAGTTGCCACCGCTGCCGCCTACGAATCGCCTATGGAAGGGGGTGCCATTGGACCTTTGATGATTGATACCAAAGCTGGTGGGGTGCCGACCACTGCGAAATCACTGGACCCCCGTACCATCGATAGTCACGCCAATGCACTGGGCGGTGTTGACCACCCTATCCAGAACCTGGCGTTGTTCAGACGAATCATACACGAGCTCAGGATCGATGAATCACTCTGGCAGCTTTACGGAGATGTGCAGGTGATTTACGAGCGTGCCAAAGCTCGCGCTGTTAACGGTTACGGTTATGTCGGTCGTGCCTACTCCCGCCCCATGATGAACCAATGCCCGAGTGGCAGTGGCCGTGTGTTTGTGGACGAGAAGAACCGGGTCGTCAAAGAGTTTATCGAGACCGACACGGGTCCCGTGCGCAACCCCTCGGCCATTACTCGCAAGTGCATGCCCCTGTACGAGAAGTCTAGCGCGCACCGCTTCAGTGCCCAGGCCGTCTTAGGTGGCCGGGCTAGGGCTAGGGCCGCTCCCAGGGCTAGGGCTAGGGCTGCTCCCAGGGCTAGGGCTGCTCCCAGGGCTAGGGCTAAGCCCACGGCCAGGGCTAGGGCCACTACTGGTGGCAAGGTCTCGGGCAAGGCTCCATCCTCTAAGACAAAGACCTCTAGAATGCATGACGGTAGGGTCGTCTGGAAATCAGCCCACGGATTGTTCGTGCAGCGTAAATCTAAGGTTACCGGTAAGATTCGCAGAGAGTACATCTGAGCAGGCAACCCCGCCACCATCACCATTATAGATGGCTATTCATGGTCCTTCCGTGACTAATACGGTTTCAACGCACCACGTGCGGTTATTTCCCGAATAAATTCATTTCCACGTTACTAGTCCTGTACACTTCGCGGTTGCGTTTTAACTGCTGTCGTCGGTCCTAGATGGTTATCAGTGGTCCCTCCGTGACTAATACGGTTTCAACGCACCATGTGCGGTTATTTCCCGAATAAATTCATTTCACGTTACTAGTTCATTACATTGCAACGGTTATTTTGATTTGCTGTTATTGCACTTGAAAATGGCTGTTTTATTGGTACTGAGACCACGGATTAAAGCCTTCACGGTTATTTATAATGCCGCAACGAGAATACAGTATGTCTATGGCTATTATCGGCGTATTTGACTTTCAAAGTTAAAAAAAAACAGCTAGTCTATGGCTATTATGACATTACTGGGATTACCGTAACAGGTCCTAGTATGACGACAGTACGGGGTCAACACACCATCGTATATCGGTCTAAGGCACATTGGTCTAATAACTACTGCGGTGATGATGATGGTGATGGCGATCACATCTTGTTGTTGCTCTTCAGTCGGTTTCCGTTGCCGGTGCGGCCGTCCCCGATGCCGATGTATTTGGATTCCCGCTGGGCAGTGACGATCTTCTTGAACTCGACCATGAAGTCCGCCTCGCTCGCGACAGGCAGCGTCGCGAAGTACAAGTACTTGTAGCCAATTCCCGACCAATAGCCATCGGCGGGGTATGCCTCACTGTAGACCATAAAAATTTCTTTGTTGTTGATGGGCCCCCGTGTATCGCTAACTTTTAGGTAGCCATGCCTATCCGGGTCCGCAATCATATTCGAGGCGTACGGGCGTGGCTTGACATCCTCCCTGTAGAGTTTGCGGTGGTCATTGATAAGGGCAGCGAACCCCCTGCGCTTCTGAGCGGCGTTGATGGTGCTACCATCAGGGAAGGTTAAAGCGTATGGGATGGTAGGGTTCGTCTTAATTCCGTCGGTATTTTTGCTGTCGTAATGCGAGGCGGTCTCATCCTTACTCATCTTTTCCCCTGGGTAGATCAAACCGTTCTTTGTGAGCTTTTTTTTGTCGACGCAGTACAGACCCATGCCGGTGACAGGGCTCTTGAGCTTCCAGAACTTCTTCTTGCCCTTCTCGACCAACTGCCCAGTCGCCAGCTCCAGCACACTCGATTTCTCTCCATACATGGAGATGTAGTGTTTGGGGCAGAGGGAAGACTCTACGCTCTGCTTGTTGCACAATTTCCCGTCATTGGAACCCACGCATGCAGGGATGATCAACCAATTGTCCGCCATCGCTTCGGATGGCCTGGCCTCTACGCCCAGAATCTCCCGGCCGTGGTCCGCGCAGTATGCATAGTCATATCGTAGCAAATTCCGACAGCCCTTCGCGTTTTGTGGGAGAGCCTGGTCGACTTCCGTTTGTCCCTCGAAAGCCGTGCAGAATTTCGGGCTAGACGGCGAGTTGTCTTGAAGCCACCCTTTCTGGAGTATCTTGCCCGCGTTTTCCGACCAGTCACCCTCCATCTCGACATGGTAGATCAACTCACCATTACGATCGATGTCCGCTTGAAATTCAGCGGGCGTCAGCGGCGCGCGAGGCAGGGACGATCCTACCGAGGCCGAGCCAGGGAATAAGGGGTAGTCTGGCATTGTGTCGTGGTTGTATATGAGTGACGCGTAGCGAGCATGTATGTTTGCATTCACGCGAAGAAAGACTGGCGAGGGGCGGTCGGGCATGTGTACAATAAGTCAAGAGATAAAATATATAGTGTAACACAGAAAAAAGACAATACCTTGGCTGCACCATATGCGGGCGGGAATGTGTATATGGTTTTCGTTTTCATGTGGAGATCCGCAATGCGACATATCGTACCGGTACTAATCGGCGAAGACATTGTCGACCCAATCTTGAAAGACTCGACCATCTTGCCGTCTGCACGTGGCTTCAGCCGCTTGACAGGCGCCTCTGATTGAGTTCCTATCAACCTCTTCGCGGGACGTGGGCGCACCGGTGTGTTCCCGGAGACACCCAGGCTCTGCGTGTGTGTGCATGCAAAAGCCATTGACTACGTGTGCAATGTGTACGTGTGTGTGCAAAAGCCATTGACTACGTGTGCAATGTGTACGTGTGTGCGCAAAAGCCATTGACTACGTGTGTGTGCATATGTACGCGTGTGTTCACCTCTAACCCATCCGACGCGGATGATTGACAGTGGAGAAGGTCCGTCATATTGGCGCATAATTCCTCCCGCGCAACCAGTTTCAGTGTATCTCGCCTTAGATTCACAAACTCCTGGATCTGACTCAGTCCACTCAGTCCCGAGAAGATCCCCCCCGGTTCGACAATCGCATCCTTCCCCGCCGGTTCGACAATCGCATCCTTCCCCTCCGGTTCGACAATCGCATCCTTCCCCGCCGGTTCGACAATCGCATCCTTCCCCTCCGGTTCGACAATCGCGTCCTTCACCGGCACCGAATCCGTTCGCTGTGTGTGTGTGCGTGTATATGTTCTCTGTATGTATGTGTTCTCTGTGTGCGTGTATGTGTGCGTTCTCTGTGTGCGAATGTGCGTGTGTGCTACCCTCGTGGGACCGGTCGACGAAGTGGATACCCCCCCGAATTTTTCCTGGTTCCACTGGCTGAAATCGGTTGCACCAGGGACAACCGGATCGATAAAGATCGCCTCGGACATTAAGTGCGTGTAGGGGCATACGGTAGCACATGTAGCAGGGTGTGGCGTACAAGTCATCCCGGATCCAGGGGGTGGTGCTTCCTCCAGCGTGCGCAGCAACGGGATCATGAAGAAATTGCAATGAGGTGCAGACATGTTGCATCCACCTACACAGACAGGGGCGGGTGAAAAGGGCGATAACAGAGAGGTGAGAATATGCACAAATGAGCTCACCTGGTATGGGGGGGTGGGTGGGGCCTACATCCAGATCTACCGGGCTTACAATGAATAGCTAGGGAGGGGGAGGGGGGGGGGGCTTACATCCAGATCTACCGGGCTTACAATGAATAGCTAGGGAGGGGGAGGGGGTGGGGCCTACATCCAGATCTACCGGGCTTATAATGATTCCTACTGTTACTATTAATGACTAATGTATTTCGAAACTACCAGCTCTCCCGGGCTTAAAAGCTACCCAGCCCAGACTGATAAAATTCAGCCCATGCTGCGTCATCCGCTTACGATGACACCCCTGGGTATGACATGATGTCATACTCGTTTCTGTGTGATGTATAACACAGTGGGGGTGTCAAAGGACACCATTTTTGGGACTATTGACTAATGATAGTAATCAAAAATCCCAGAACGGAGATGGGATGTGATCGGACGCACCACGTTCTCCATCCGCCCCATCACGGCTGCAATGTTGGCCTCAAACGCGTCCCGATGGGTGGTGGTGGTGCGCACTCGCTCGGACTCCAGACTGCGCAGAGCAACAATCGATGCATACACGTTCTCGTCTTCGTCGAAGGTGGGCGACACACACTCCCACAGCCCACGGGCATCGTCGGGGGACGCCAGGTTGCACACATAGCAAATAGACGTCAGAAAGTTCTGATGGCTATTGACCATAGCAACGACATGGCTGACGACTTCCACGTCCGCGTAGAACACGCCTTCATGGACTTCTCCTTCGGTGGTCGGGTCTACGATGTCCCATGCCAACGTCGCGTCACTGACACTAGTGACGTCACAGTGCAGCATCAGTGCCTCGAGCAGCGCATACATGGGGCGCCGAATGTCTCCCGTAGTTGTCACACCAGGAACAATTAGCTCGATCGACGTGTCGTGATTTGCTACGACCGCGAACAAGGCAATGATACCACAGACCTCTGCCCTTGACGCCGAGAAAGGGTTTGGTGTACAAAGCGGGTCCAGTGTCTTGGGCACTACACATCCGTTCAAAATCGATGGGCGTGCTTGCGAGATAAGGAAGAATCTCGTGAGCATCGATCGCACTGAGCCTTGATCGATCTCATAGAAGTCGGACATGCATTGGACCAGTTCGAACACACCATCAATGGGCTGGGTCGGGTATGTCATCTGTGTGGATTGGGTAGTTGTTAGCATTGTATGCAACAGAGACGGATATGACGGTAGTATGATTAATTCATTCTCATCAGAATATAGAACTAAACTCAGATGAAATGCAACCAGGGGGTGTACTCTCATCTCCGTGGGTGAACAAGTGTGTATATATGTGGTTGTTTGTTCAATTCTGGTGATATAAATACAGAATACATCCATTGTAATCATGTTACATGATGCTATCCAATGTGCATGTATGCATTGGGTGATATAAATCACACAGAATACATCCATTGCAATGCAACCGTGTTACATGATGCATTTACTCTCATCTCCGTGGGTGAACAAGTGTGTATATATGTGTTTGTTTGTTCAATTCTGGTGATATAAATACAGAATACATCCATTGTAATCATGTTACATGATGCTATCCAATATGCATGTATGCATTGGGTGATATAAATCACACAGAATACATCCATTGCAATGCAACCGTGTTACATGATGCATTTACTCTCATCTCAGTGGGTGAACAAGTGTGTATATATGTGTTTGTTTGTTCAATTCTGGTGATATAAATACAGAATACATCCATTGTAATCATGTTACATGATGCTATCAAATATGCATTGGGTGATATAAATCACACAGAATACATCTATTGCAATGCAACCGTGTTACATGATGCATTTACTCTCATCTCAGTGGGTGAACAAGTGTGTATGTATGTGTTTGTTTGTTCAATTCTGGTGATATAAATACAGAATACATCCATTGTAATCATGTTACATGATGCTATCCAATCCATTGTAATCATGTTACATGATGCTATCCAATGTGCATGTATGCATTGGGTGATACAAATCACACAGAATGCACCCATTGCAATCATGTTACATAATGCACCCAGTGTTTATGTGTATGTATGTCATTATTAGGGTATGTCAAACCCGCATGAAGGTGAATTGATATTATACGTACGCACACGTGAGTTGATATTATACGTACGCAGGTGCATTGAAAAATGGTCTAAAATGGGATAAAAATCCCGCGAATATTTATTTTTCCAATAGGACACACCTCAAAAACGACTTCAAAAAACGTCTTGAAATGAATCACTTCCGAAAAGCCCCCTTTTACACGGGATCTGGCTCCAGCAAAAAGTTTGAGATTGGATCGATTGGGATTTTGATTGAACTGGCATATTTTGAGAATCAAAAAATCAGCCCACGCTTTTGACATTTTCGTCTATAGTTCACATTCGGAACTCCCCCAATTTGCACACTGGATAGCATCATGTAACAATGGTAAATATAGGGGCAAATGCACATTTAATTCTTCTGAATGAAGTCTATTTGTATCAGAATACAATAGTATACGTAGAAATACATTACAGGGTGATTAGCGCAACCAATGGGTATACTTATTATGGCTTGAAGTAATCAATGGGTACATACATACACGTGGATAGCATCATGTAACCGTGGTAAATATAGGGGCAAATGCACATTTAATACATCAGAATGAAGTCTATTTGTATCAGAATACAATAGTATACGTAGAAATACACTACAGGGTGATTAGCGCAACCAATGGGTATACTTATTATGGCTTGAAGTAATCAATGGGTACATACATACACGTGGATAGCATCATGTAACAATGGTAAATATAGGGGCAAATGCACATTTAATACATCAGAATGAAGTCTATTTGTATCAGAATACAATAGTATACGTAGAAATACACTACAGGGTGATTAGCGCAACCAATGGGTATACTTATTATGGCTTGAAGTAATCAATGGGTACATACATACACGTGGATAGCATCATGTAACCGTGGTAAATATAGGGGCAAATGCACATTTAATACATCAGAATGAAGTCTATTTGTATCAGAATACAATAGTATACGTAGAAATACACTACAGGGTGATTAGCGCAACCAATGGGTATACTTATTATGGCTTGAAGTAATCAATGGGTACATACATACACGTGGATAGCATCATGTAACCGTGGTAAATATAGGGGCAAATGCACATTTAATTCATCAGAATGAAGTCTATTTGTATCAGAATACAATAGTATACATAGAAATACATTACAAACAAACAAACACATACATACACACTTATTCACCCACGGAGATGAGAGTAAATGCATCATGTAACACGGTTGCATTGCAATGGATGCATTCTGTGTGTTTATGTGTTTATGTGTATGTGTGTTTATGTGTATGTATGTATGTATGTGTGTGTGTTTATGTGTATGCGTGTGTGTGTGTTGCATGTATGTATGTATGTGTGTTTATGTGTATGTATGTATGTATGTGTGTGTGTTTATGTGTATGCGTGTGTGTGTGTATGCGTGTGTGTGTGTTTATGTGTATGCGTGTATGCGTGTGTGTGTGTATGCGTGTATGCGTGTGTGTGTATGCGTGTGTTTATGTGTATGCGTGCGTGTGTGTTTATGTGTATGCGTGTGTGTGTATGCATGTGTGTGTGTTTATGTGTATGCGTGTGTGTGTTTATGTGTATGCGTGTATGTGTGTATGCGTGTATGCGTGTGTGTGTATGCGTGTGTTTATGTGTATGCGTGTGTGTGTGTTGCATGTATGTATGTATGTGTGTTTATGTGTATGTATGTATGTATGTGTGTGTGTTTATGTGTATGCGTGTGTGTGTGTATGCGTGTGTGTGTGTTTATGTGTATGCGTGTGTGTGTTTATGTGTATGCGTGTATGCGTGTGTGTGTGTTTATGTGTATGCGTGTATGCGTGTGTGTGTGTATGCGTGTGTGTGTGTTTATGTGTATGTGTGTTTATGTGTATGCGTGTGTGTATGCGTATGCGTGTGTGTGTATGCGTGTATGCGTGTGTTTATGTGTATGCGTGTGTGTGTTTATGTGTATGCGTGTATGCGTGTGTGTGTGTTTATGTGTATGCGTGTATGCGTGTATGTGTATGCGTGTGTGTGTATGCGTGTATGCGTGTGTGTGTATGCGTGTATGCGTGTGTGTGTATGCGTGTATGCGTGTGTGTGTATGCGTGTGTATGCGTGTGTGTGTTTATGTGTATGCGTGTGTGTGTATGCGTGTGTGTGTGTTTATGTGTATGCGTGTATGCGTGTATGTGTATGCGTGTGTGTGTATGCGTGTATGCGTGTGTGTGTATGCGTGTATGCGTGTGTGTGTATGCGTGTGTATGCGTGTGTGTGTTTATGTGTATGCGTGTGTGTGTATGCGTGTGTATGCGTGTGTGTGTGTATGCGTGTGTATGCGTGTGTTTATGTGTATGCGTGTGTATGCGTGTGTTTATGTGTATGCGTGTGTATGCGTGTGTTTATGTGTATGCGTGTGTATGCGTGTGTATGCGTGTGTTTATGTGTATGCGTGTGTATGCGTGTGTATGCGTGTGTTTATGTGTATGCGTGTGTATGCGTGTGTTTATGTGTATGCGTGTGTGTGTATGCGTGTGTGTGTGTTTATGTGTATGTGTGTTTATGTGTATGCGTGTGTGTGTTTATGTGTATGCGTGTGTGTGCACCGGTTCGCGACAAATGCGATT
>Ga0308008_1000366_pt1 | contig 19164 bp, 11 predicted proteins | sample Neamet125_FD_203140 | JGI IMG/M metagenome (GOLD analysis project Ga0308008, IMG submission 203140) | Marine microbial communities from water near the shore, Antarctic Ocean - #125 | ecosystem: Environmental > Aquatic > Marine > Unclassified | place: Southern Ocean | collected 2014-07-24
TGTAACTGAATCTTTATTGACAGAATGGACTGCTGTAACATTTGATTTCCCAGGATTAACAAATCCAGATACAGATGCTACAAATGCTCCATCTTTAGCAAATGAAGAATATTTCTTTATAGGTTCTGTAACTGCATAAAAAAAGTATTTAATATATATTTAAGAGAGGTTACTAAAAAAAGTAACCTCTTTTTTTTTGTTATATTTGTAGATATTTAAAAAGTATTTTCTATGGCTATGATCAATGATGTTAGGAATACAGTATTAGCAATTATAAATAAAAATAATTACGGGTACTTATCTCCGCAAGATTTCAATCTGTATGCACAACAGGCTCAAATGGATTTATTTGAGGACTATTTTTATCAATATAATCAATATATTAATAGAGAAAATTTAAGACAGTCAGGAACAGGATATGCTGATATTGTAAAAGGATTGGTAGAGGTTATAGATTCTTTTTCTGTAGAGTCTTTTTTAATAGGAGGTAATGGCGCTAATCAGTGGAATCTTCCTTTAGATTATTATTTAATTAATAAAATATTTCATTACCCTAATTTACTAACTAACGGAATTACAACTTCTTCTAGCGCAAATCAATTAGTAAATAACTTACTGGTTCCTCCCGCATTATCTCCACCAGCATTTGACACAGGAGTAACGGGTTTTAATGTTTTTCCAGCTACAGGTAGTATTGTTGTAAACACAAGCACATTAGCTCAATCTTTTGTAAATTCTGTCGTTGATGCTACAACATTAAACTTAGCTACAAATATATTTTTTTCTATAACAGTTCCTCCTTCAGAATCATATAGTATTTTTGACGCAAGTACTATTGTTGAAGTAGAGAGAGTAAGTCAAAATAAATTATTTTATTTAACAAGTTCTACAGTAACAGCCCCTTCTAATTTATTTCCCGCTTATGTACTGTCAGGAAACACAATAACAGTTTATCCAACAAATATTCAGGCTGATGGAGCGGTTAAAACTCAATACATTAGGTATCCTCTTCCTCCTAAATGGACGTTTAAAACAATTACTGTGGGAGAACCATTGTTTAACGCTTCACAGGCTGACTTTCAAGACTTTGAACTACCTCTATCAGATGCCCCTGGGTTAATTGCTAAAATATGTCAATATGTAGGTATAGAAATAAGAGAAGCTGACGTTTATGGCTTTGGGCAGGCAGAAGAAAAAGCTAATAACCAAATACAAGTATAACAAATGGGATACATTACTGACTATCAATATTACGAAAACAATCAAGTAGACCCTAAAGATGCTAATTGGGGTTCATATCAATATGTAAGCTTAGAAGATATAGTTTCTAATTTTATGTTAATATATCAGGGTAATAATGAAATATTAAATAATTTAGAAAGGTATCAAGTTTTGTTTCATGCAAAGCGTGGTATTCAAGAGTTAAATTATGATGCAATGAAGGAGATAAAAATATTGCAATTAACTGTAGATGCTCAAATTAGATTTACTTTACCTCCTGATTATGTTAATTATGTTCGTATATCATTATTTGAAAACAACACTTTATTTCCTCTATCAGAAAATGTACAAACAAATTGGAGCGGAGCATACTTACAAGATAATAATTCTCAGATATTATTTGATCTACAAGGAAATGTTACAAGACCTAACAACTCTCAGGTTGACTTAGCTCGTCAGGGGGGAGGTATGCAAACTCAATACTTAGGGCCAGGGCCTTACAATGGTCAATTAGGATTTTGTTGTGATGGTGATTGGTATTTTGAATACGGAATAGGCGCTCGCTTTGGTTTAAATACTGAAACGGCTAATATAAACCCTACTTTTTCAATTGATAAAGCACAAGGAGTTATTAATTTTAGCTCAGGCATGAAAAGTAAATCAGTTGTAATAGAGTATGTTTCTGATGGTATGGAAAACGGAGACAATTCAAAAGTAAGTGTAAATAAAATGTTTGAAGAATTTATATATGCTTACATAAGATTTTCTATATTAAACAGCAAGTATGGTGTTCAAGAATATGTAGTTAATAGAGCTAGAAAAGATAAATCTTCATTATTAAGAAATGCTAAATTAAGATTAAGCAATATGCACCCAGGAAGGTTATTAATGAATATGAGAGGACAGGACAAATGGCTGAAATAACATGGATATTAAAACAAATTTTATAGCTGGTAAAATGAATAAAAGCGTTGATGAGCGCTTAATACCTAAAGGTCAATACATAGATGCTTTAAATGTTAGGCTAGGATCAACAGAAGGGACAGAGATAGGAGCTGTAGAAAACTCTAAAGGAAACACAAAAATTACCAACATACAATATAGGGGTACAGACCTATCTTCAGCAGCAGTTTGTATCGGCGCTTATGGGGATGGTGTAAATGAAAACATATACTGGTTTATAACAGATCCTAAAAATCCACAATCTTTATCAGGGAAGGTGGATATGATTATGTCTCTCAACACTACTACTGAAATAACTAAGTATCATGTAGTTAGCGAAACTGTGTTAAATTTTAATTTTAAGTATTTAATAACGGGAGTAAACCTTATAGAGGATTTATTATTTTGGACTGATGATTACAATCCTCCAAGAAAAATTAATATAAATTCTGGATACGCACCCCCTATTGCTGGAGTAGACGCAATAACAGGAAATCAAATTCAAGTAATTGTAAAGCCTCCAGGGTTTTCTTCATATACTGATACATTTGGAGTTGTAACTCAAGAGCTTTTCGCTCCAAAAATTAATTTAGTAAATGTTATAGGAGATGAAAATTTTATAGTAGACAAATTCTTAAGTTTTGCTTATCGTTACCAGTATGTGGAAAATGAATATAGCGCAACATCTTTATATACAACGCCCGCTTTTGAGCCAGGTATTTTTGATTTTAATAGTGATACTTTTCAAAATGACGGAATGAGCAACATATACAACGCTGTAGATGTTTCTTTTAATACAGGTAATAATCAAGTTATAGCGATAGAGGTTTTGTTTAAAGAGTCTCGTTCTAATAGTATTAACGTAATAGAAAGGTTTAATAAAAGCGATTTAGGATGGAGTGACAATACTGTTGAGTCAATAAGATTTTCTAATTCTAAAATATACAGCGTATTAGGCCAAGATGAATTATTAAGATTATATGATAATGTTCCTCGTTTTGCTAAGGCTCAAACTATAATGGGAAACAGATTGGTTTATGGAAACTATATAGATCAATATGATGTTGTAACAAGCAGTGGACGTCAAATAGCTATTGATTACGAGACTTCAGGAAATTCAGTTCAAATTATTAATGATAGTATTACTGCAAAAAACCTTGGACAAGGAGCTTCGAATATTATAAACCCTGCTCAAACTATAGGCGCTAATCTTAGTTTAGCAACGTTTGACTTAGAAGACTCAGCTATAACCCTCCCAATTCCTATAAGATCTGAATTTCTTATAAGGGTTCAGGTTACTTCTTTAGTAAGCGCTCCATTACTTCAGCGACAAGCTTTAGGGGGAGATACTACAAACAGTGATTTTCCATTAGGATTTGAAACTAATGGCGTTACAAATCAAATAGTTTTACAAGCTAGATTTTTAACACTTCAGGCTTATCAAACATATAACGAGCTTTTATCTAGTTCAGAATTTGCTGCGTGCATTGGAACGTCAGCAACAATAACCCCTATAGCTCCAGGAGCTAATTATGGATTTTCATTATCAGATCAATTTTCTAAAATAATAACAGCTCCAACTCAGCCTCAATATCAACAAGATTTTACATTTACAAATACAGGAAAGTGGTCTTCTACTCCAGCTCAACAAGGTTTTAGGCTTGTTGTTAGCGGAGACACATTTAAACTTCAAGTTCCATCAGTAAAATATTTTTATACAGACGGGATTCCAGGAGGTGTTGAAATTAATGTTTACGAGTATTTTGGGTTTACCTTTAACTCAATTACCATACCTGTACCAAGTCCTGTTACAGGAGCATCTACTGATAGCTCTTTTACTTATAGCAATGTATCAAACTCTAGTAGTTTGCATAGTAACAGGAATTACGAAACATCTATAATGTATATGGATTCTCATGGTAGATCCACTACAGCTTTAGTAGCTCCTAATAATACAGTTTTTTTCGAAGCAATAACTTCAACAGATATAAATACTATAAAAGTTTTAATAAGGAATAAACCTCCTTTTTGGGCAACTAAATATAAGTTTTTTCTTAAGCCATCTTTAGCTGATTACAACATTATTTATAGTGATTCAATTTTTACTGACGCATCTGATCCTTCTGTTTCTTATGTAAGATTAGAAGGGTCTGCTACAACAACTGTTTCTGAAAATGATATTCTTACAGTAAAAATTACTAGTAATGGGCAGCCTACCGATAGATATATAACTACAACAGCTTTAGAAATAAAAGCTCTTTCAGAAGGAGATGGAGGGGCGGAATCCCCTTTACCAACAGGTGCGCCAGCAGGCTTATACATGAAAATTAAACCACAGGGTTTTTCGGCAACAACTAGTCCTAACGCTGTTGTTAACAATGGTTTTTTAGAGGATATAGAAACAAATCCCTCTATTCCTACACTAAGATTTGTTCCTAGTCTTTCTTATCCTTTATTTACAGGTGAAACAGGTGCTACAACAAATTACGATCTTCCAAAGGGATCAACAATTACTATGACAATGAGAGGCTGGAGGTCTAGAGCTTTTTTTGCTACTTGTGACGCAGATATAGAAACAAGTCCAGTAAAATTCATAAAGGTAGCTACGGCAGACTATGATAATTTTTATGATTTTTGGACTTCAGAAGGTCTTGAGATTTTTAACATAATGGAGAATGCAGGATGTCAAGATATGGTTGCTAAATATTATGCGCCTCTTCCAATAGGCGACAAACCCTCGTATGTAAAAAATGAATTTCAATTTTATTTTCAATCAGACGATTTAAACGACCCCACATCTCCTATGTTTTTAGGACTTCAGTCTTGTGTAGTCGCGAAAAACATACAATTTGACATAAGACCTAGTCATGTTGAGTGTAAGATTGTTGTAAATAGAAATAATAATTTTATGGTTTTTGAGACACAGCCTGCTATAGCTGATCCAAACTTTTTTTATGAATCATCAGAAATGTATGATATATCTCCTGACATTAACGGAAATTTAGCTCATAAAGGAGATTCGTCTCCAGGTAGTCAAGATCAAATTATAACAGGACAAACTCCAGCAATAGTAACTTTGCCTTTTTCAGATGTTTATACGTTTGGAAATGGAGTAGAGAGTTATAGGTATTTAGATTTACCAGCAGAAAAAAGTTTTATTTTAGGAGAAAGATTAACTGCCGTTTCTAATAATTTATTTAAAGAAGCAGACAGGTTTGCTGGATTAACTTATAGCGGTGTGTTTAGCGGTTCTTCTAATGTAAATAATTTAAATGAATTTAATTTAGGATTAGTAAACTTTAAAGATTTAGAGTTAATATTTGGGCCTATAATGAAATTACATTCAAGAGAAACGGATATATTAGTTTTACAAGAAGATAAAATTTCTTATGTTTTGGCTAATAAAAATTTAATTAGCGACGCTCAGGGAGGTGGGGCTATAGTATCAACACCTACTATATTAGGAACTCAAATTGCAAGAATAGAAGAATATGGAATAAGTTTTAATCCTGAAAGTTTTACAAGCTGGGGTTCTAATATGTATTTCACTGATGCCAAAAGAGGAGCTGTAATAAAATTAACAGGATCATCTTCAAAAAATGATTCTTTGGAGATTATCTCTACCTACGGAATGAGATCTTTTTTTAGAAATAAATTTGCAGATCAATTAACAACGCAAAAATTAGGAGCTTATGATCCTTATATGGATGAGTATATATTTTCATCTAACAACACTTCTGTTCCTGTAACAGTTGAAGACGTTCCTTGTTCTACCTCTTTATCTAAAAGTAATACCACGTCTCCTTTTTCAATAAACGTAGGGGTTGGTACATTAATTGGATTGGTAAACATAGATTTTAATATACTAGCAGGGGGGGGTAATGTTAATATAACTACATTATGGAACGGGATACAAACAGTGAATAATAATATTAATACAAACACTGTAATTTCTTTTAATAAAACCTCATCATTCCCAAAAACTTTTGAGCTTACTGTTACTCCTAATTCAGTTTCTAATTTTACTGTAGTTCCTCAATGTGTTGAGTCTCAAGATATTGACATAGTGTTATTGGTGTTAGGAACGCCAATCTCTGGACAAACCTCTCCTCCTCAACAAATTCATTTTGAATATGAATGGAATGATGGACTCTTCTTTAGTCCCCTAATATCTAACTTGGTTAACTTTAGTCCAAATAATAATGTCAGTAGTTACACTATAAATTCAGGACAAGTTTCTCAAGGAGGTGCTCCGTCTAGTGGATCTGTTGTTACAATGAAGACTAACAAAATATTTCCTGATAACTATAATTTTAGTATATTAGAAAACAGATTTTATGCTATAACAAGCACAGTAGCTCCAGTTGCTTCAGGAGATTTATTTGACTTATCATTGCTTCAGCCGTCTAATAACGCTCCTTTAACTCCTATCTCTAATAATAATCCTCTTGTATTTGAAGCTACTTCTCCACCAATAACAATTGGGGCTAATGATTTAACCTTATATTTAGTGTGGGATTTAAGAGACAGAGGTTCTACTCAGTTTTGTTACTCTCCTGTAACAGCGGATCAAGCTTGTAATGGGTGTAGTATTAATCAGCCTTGTATTGGCCCTCAATTTTATTTAATGGATCCTGATTTTCAGACTACACAATCTCTGGCTTGTAATAATGGGTTTGGGCCAAATGGAACATATACTACAAACCCAAGTGCTTATGTAGGGTTTTATCATACTCAGCCAAATGGAGTTGCTCCTTCTAATGAGCCAGCCGTAGGAGATATAGCTTACAGTGCTTGTGGTTCTAACCCAAATGCTTGTTGTCTAGGAGGTATAGTGGCTCGTCAAGGATTTTATTTTAGTAGAGCTCAAAGTGTAATTGAGATTGGGCCTTTTGGAGAAGTATTAACTGTACTATTATTTCCTTGTAATTAATAAAAAAAACTATGGCATCAACATTAACATTATGGCATGATGGGTCTAACTTTGAGTTTGCTTATGCTATTTATACCGATTCAGATTTAACTATATTAGCTCCTGACGGATTTTATTCTGCAAACGGATATGTAAGAGAACAGGTAAATGGTCAACTAGGAACTTTAGTTAATTGTGTTTAAAAAATAAATTATGGCATTAAAAGAAACAATATCGTATAGCGACGGAGTAAAAGGGTGGCCTTCTTTTTACTCATATCTACCTGATTATATGTTAGGTATGAATAGTTTTTTGTACACCTTTAACAATGGTCAGCTTTATAGACATAACACAAATACAATTCGTAATCAATATTATGGAGAGAATTTTACTTCTACAATTACATCTGTTTTTAATGTTGAGCCTCAGACAATAAAGCTTTTTAAGACAATGTCTTTTGAAAGCGATGATGCTTGGTCTTGCGTTTCTTTATCTACAGAGATGAGCGCAGGAAATATGCTAAACACCTACTTTGAAGAAAAAGAATCTGAATGGTTTTCATTCATTAGAAATGACGAAAATTTAGTAAATTTTAAATTAAGATCAGCTAATGGTATTGGAGATAATATTAATGTACTTGCAGGCCCTGGTACTCCCCCTACCTATGAAATATTTTTTAATGTAGATATAGGGAGTATTTTAAGTATAGGAGACACCTTATATTATCAAGCAACACCCACAAGTTCTAGAATTGTAGGAGTAGTAAGCTCTATCTCTCTATCCCTTAAAAAAGTTGCTGTTACTACTGTTGTTAATATACCAACTATAGGAGATTATATATTTTTTTATAAAAACCCTGTTTCTGAATCTCATGGAGCGCGTGGTTATTATATGAGATTTAAGTTAGAAAATGATAATGTAAATGCAGTTGAATTATTTTCTGTAGGTAGTAATGTGATGAAAAGTTATCCATAGATTTTTACTATCTTTGCGTTAATGACTTTAAATATTAAACCATTAAGCGATAAAGATTATGATAATATATTATGCGAATGGTGGAAAGACTGGAAATGGACAGCTCCCGCAAAGGATTTTTTACCAGATACGGGGTATATGGTTTACTATAATGACGAGCCTATTTGTGCTGGATATATGTATGTGACTAATTCTAATGTTGTTTTATTAGAATGGATTATATCTAATTTTGAGTTTAAAGATAGAAAGATTAGAAAGGAGGCTTTATTTATGTTAGTACAAACCATAACATCGCTATCAGCTAACTTAGGAAAGAAATATGTATATTCACTTTTAAAGAGTAAATCATTAATTGAAATATATCAAGAACTGGGCTTTGGAAAAGGAGGAACAAACGGAACAGAAATGATTAAAAAAATATAATATGTTAACAACAGCAACAATGATAGCTCTAGGAGGAGCCGCAGTAGGTGGAGGAATGAATTTGGTTCAAGCAGCAGCAGCTAGAGATGCTCAGCAAAAAGCAGATAAAGCGGCGGGAAAATTAATGAGTGAAGCAAAAAGAAAATTAGAAAAAGATTTTTACGAAGGATTAAAAATACCTGATGACGCTTATGAAGACGCTTACGCTGCTAATATACAAACTAATCAACAAAACATAGAAGCCTTACAACAAGCGGACTCAAGAACTTTAGCGGCGGGAGTAGGTAAGGTGGGAATGGCTGCTAATCAAAATACTGAAACAATAAGAGCTCAACAGGCTAAAGAGTATTTTGCATTAGAAAAATTAAAAGCGCAAAACAAAGATGATATGAATCAGCAATTAGCGTCAATGGATGTGGCTGGAGCTCAGGATAAAGCAGCTAGAGCTGCTCAAGCTGACGAGCAAGTAGGAATGCTTCAGTCAGGAGCTGCTAGCGCGGTTATAGGAGGGATAACGGCGGCTACTGAAGCCCAGGCTTTATACCCTAAGGAACAGGGAAAGGTAACAGGAACAGGAGTTACACTAGCGAATAAATTAACAAACAACGACTCTTTGTCTTTAAATAAAGCTGGTAATTTTCAAGGAAACTCGTACGATCCTTTAAAGCCTAGAGATTTTTCACTTAATATGTTTGAAAACCCTGAGAACCCTTTTGCTATTGACTCTCCTTTGTATAATAACCCTTCTCAAAAAAGCGTTTTTACTCCTGATGTTAAGTATGGATTTTCTTTTGGAGACAGAATGAAGTCATTAAATTTAGATCCTGATAAGTATAAAGATTTAAAACTAAAATATTAGATAAAATACAATGGCAAAAAAAGACATAAACTTTAACACATACGTTGAAAGAGACTTAACTAAATCAACAGTTAATTGGGGAGCTGTTTCTAATAAACTCACAACAGATTTACTAAAGATAAGAGAAGATAGGGAAGCGGAAAGAGCTCAGGAGGACGAAACAACAGCGGATACTACAAGAAAGCTTAATGAGATGGAGGCGTACACAAATCCAACATTACAAAATTTAGCTTTAGGTATGTCTGGAGATTCAGCGGAGTTTTTAAGAGTTCAGAATGATTTATTTAAAAGAGGGTTAATTACTCAAACGCAATTTGCTCAAGCGCGTCAAAGAGTATTAGGTGACTGGCAACAATTTGGAAATATTACTAAAAGATGGGAGAGTGATTACGCAAGTATGCGAGGAAGAATCGATAGCGGGGAGGGAGGTTCTTTTGAGGCTATTCTGAATCAACAAAATGCTGCTTTTGGTAATTTAAAAGATGTAACAGGATATGTAAACCCCGAAACAGGGACTCTGTCTTTAGTAAGAAGAAACGCAGATGGTAGTTTCCCGACTGACCCTAGTAAGCACGTTAGTATGAATGTTATAAATAACAGATTTAGTAATCAAATAAATAATTTAAATTACCAGGGATCTTTTGATAAGCAATTAAAGGCAAAGGTAGATACTTTAGGTAAATTAGTTATTGCGAAAGTTACTTCTGATGGTGGAATTTTTAGTGAAGAAGGTCAAAAACAAGCTTTAGAAAATGAAGAGATGCAGAATTATTTAAACCAAACTGCTCGAGGTTTTACTGAAAATACTAACGCAATTTTTAGCTTATTAGGAGATGTTGATGGTAATTACAATCTTGTTTTTACAGAGGCAGAGGCCAAGGAGGACAAGCTTAATGTTTTAGTAGAATTTGATGCAGATGGTAGAGCAGTTCCTGTTACGGACGCTCCTAATTGGGGAGATCAAGTAAAAGTTGCTCAAAAAATAGTAAAAGATCGTATGATTATGATGTTAAGTGAAGTACAAGCTGTAAAAGCAGGGAAAGATAAAGGTTTAACTGAATTTGAAAAATTAAAAGCTAACATCATGAGGGAAAACAAGGGCATTACAGATGACGAGGCCGCTAAAATTGCAGCCGAAGATTATAATGCTGGCCAATATAGAAAAAACGTAACAGGAAGAGCTGTAGCTGAGGGTAATAAAACAGGGGGCGATAGACCTATAGATTATGCTGTAGCCAAATTAGGCCCTAATATTGATTTTACTAATAATGATAGCACAGTTAGAAAAACGTTTGATAACGTAATTCAATCTGTAATGGATGATGATATGTTTGAGGATTTAGAGAATGGTATGTATGGTGATGAACAAAAACCTTATGAATTAGTGTTTGTTGATAAAGGGGCGGATAGAATGGTTGCTTCAATGGGAGATAAGGTAATAGGCTACCCTCCTTTAATATCAGAATTACCAGCCGTAGGAGCTTCTGAATTTGAATCAATGAATCTTGCCGATAATATTACTTTTGATAATTCGTTTGGTGGTCAGCTTTTAGCAAAGAACAGGAATAAAAATGAAGATAATGTAACTTATACGAAAGAAGAATTTTTCAAAGACTATTTAGAGGATGGATACGGCAGTATGCCTGAAGGGTATTATGGTTTAGATACTGATGGGGACGGAAAAATAGATACGTTTAAGAGGGGCTTACCCGACGATGATGCTAATAAAGAGGGCTATGGATTAAATACAGATTACTACGATAAAACGGCAGAAATTTTTGACTACTACGAGAGATATTTAATGGATCCTGTTGCTAACACATTATCTGAAATGTATATAGATAACGCTCCTGAGGAAGTAAAAAAATATAATAATAAATCAAAATCAAACAAGAAAAAAACACCTATATCGTAAATTATGGAACCAGTAAAAGCAAAAGAATTATTTAAGTTTTTCGTAAATGAAGGGTATGACTTAGGAACAGAACAAAATTTCTTTAGCGCTCTTCAAAATGAAGAGCAGCGTTTAAAATTATTTAAATTTTTTACAGAAGATGAAGGATATAATTTAGGGGATTATAAAAATTTTACCTTAAAAAAAAAAGAATCTTCCGAACCTATTGTGGATCAGGATCCTGTGGCTTCTCCATCTCAATCAAATCAGGAACTTATTTCATCGGAATCTTCAGAAGACCCTTTTAGCATAAGTGAACCTTTAGCACCAGTAGACCCAACAGCAGGCGAAGCAGGAGGGGAAAGTGATGAAAGTTCTGTGGCTGCTGAAAATAGTGCTGTGGCTATTGAGGGTGATGAGAGTGATTTAGATCTTACACAACAAACCCAACCTGTTGTAAGAGATCAAACTAAAGAATTATACAATAAAGGTGATTTTTTTATTGAAGGGTCTCAAGAGAAAAATACAGTATTAGAAGATGTTTTAGGTAAAAATTCTGTAACAGATCTTATTGGAGATATATATAGAGCAGGAAAGCAAGGACTTGTTCAAGGTAATACAACAGACGAGGCTTCTTTATTGATGCTTAAAGGCTCAGACGCCACATCAGAGGATATTACAGCTTTTTTAGAATCTCAAGAAGAACTAAGGGCATTAGGCACTACTGATGAGATGATGAACTTTAATAAAATTTATGATGAGGCAGATAACAAGTTTCTTGGTTTTTTTGAGGCATTAGGTAAAAATCCTTCTGTTTTTTTACAGATAGGAGCGCAGACAATAACTCAATTAATAAACCCAACCTCAGCAGCAGCAGCAGGATCAATTATAGCAGGTGGTGCTACTGTAGGAGCGGGGATAGGGTCTTTTGGAGGAGGTGTAGGGGCTATTCCAGGAGCGATAGCTGGAGCAATTAACCCAGGGGTATTAAAATCAGCTTTTGCCGCCGCCTCAACAGTTTTAGAAACAGGATTGTCTTTTGGTGAGTTTATAAGAGAAGAAGCAGAAAAGAAAGGATTAAATTTTGACGAAGAGGGTATTCGTGCAGTTCTAGACGATGACGATGCTTATAATCGTTCTTGGAAAAGATCTGTTGCTAGGGGAGCAACTATTGGTGTAATAGACAGGCTTGCTGTAGGTATGGGAGGTAGAGCTATAAAGTCAATGAGGGCGACTAGAAACATAAAAAAACTACCAGGCTTAAGTAAAAAACGAGTAGCAGGAACATATTTAGGTGTTGAAGCGGCTGGTGGAGGTGTAGGAGAATCTCTAGCAAGAGTTGCTGCTGGTCAAGAGCAGGATATGAGAGAAATAGGCTTTGAGACTATCGGAGGAGTAGGTAAAGCCCCAATAAGTTACGTTATAAATACAGTAACCGATCCCGTAACTAAACCATTAAAAGAAGCTGCAATAAAAGCGCTAGACAAGAAAGCTAATCCTCCAAAATATACTTTAACAGATAGTGAAGGAAAGTCAATAGAAGTTAATGAAGCAGATGTTATTGATACAATAGACAATACGGATGATGTAACGTTCATGGGTCTTAATTATAAAATTGAGAACAACATTGAATTAAATGACAAGTATAATACCAGAAAAATGACTATCATAACAGGAGAGTCTATACGGGTAAAACTAAAAGAAGCTGGATTAACAAACGAGACAACTATTAATAAGATTGTTGCTCTTGAAATAGAAAAAAATAAATTTTTAGGTAACGATACTGAAGCAGGTAAGAAAAGATTAAAAGAAATAAAGTTAGAGATTGAAAATTTATCAGTAGAAAGTACAACAACAGAGGCTAAAGTAGAGGGAAAAAAAGCCCGTATGGACTCAAGACCAGAAATATTTGGAGATTTTCATACAGACAAGAAACTGCCTACAGGAAAAGCTGAAATATCTGACATCACAAGCCCTGACGCTAAAGGTGTGCAGACAGCTACATATAACAATCCTAAGACAGGGGAATTAGATGTAATTATAAGTAGTAGTGGAACTAACCAAAACTTTGTAGGTTTTACAAGAGTTTATGATGGCGGTAAGCCTACTAATAAGTTTACTGCTAAAATGGAATCTACTGGCGATGCGTTTAAAAACATGATTTCAAACGCTGAAGCAGCGCTTCCTCCAGGTGCGGAAGTTGTGGAAACAACTACTATATCTTTAGGCGGAATGAATGCGTATAAAAAATCTAAAGTATTAAAGCCTAAAACAGATAGTGATGGTAATGTTGTGACAAATCCTACAAAATACAGTGATGCTACAAAAGAGACTGTTTCAGAAAAAGGTGAGTCAGCATTTAATGCGTTTGAGTCAAGCGATCAAGCTGTAATAGACGCTGAGGTAGCGAAAATTAAAGCAGCTAATCCTGATGTAGAAGTGCGAGTTGTAGACAAAACATCTGATGGCCCAAAACCTCCTCCTCTTCCACCAGGAGTTAAACCAGGGGCACAAAAGAAAAATATAATTATTGATTTACCAGTGTATCAAAAATTAGCTACAGCTAAAACTGACACAAAAGATGGTAACTTATCTATTGAAAAAGAATCTACTCAATTAACTGAAGATGAATTAGCTACTCAAGACTCAGATTCGGTAAAAAGAGAAACTTACGAAACTACTGATGATAATGGTGATAAGGTGATAGTACAAGTTACAACAGCTAAAGATGGTGGTAGGACTGTAAGATATAAAGATGCTGAAGGAACTACCTATCAGACAGAAACTTTTGCTAAAGATAATGATATAACTAACGAAAAAATCGTTGAGTTAAATGTAGCTGAAGAAGGAGCTACCATTACTAACACCGAAACAATAGAAGGGTTTGAAAATATAGCAAACAAAAAAGCAGTAGCAAAAAGAAAAAAAGAACTTAAAACTAAACAGCAAAGTTTAAATTTAACAGAGAAAAAAGAGCTAGATGTAGACGCTCCTATTGAAGGAAGGGATGACGAGAAGACACTAAGAGAATTAGCTAGTGATATTTTAGGAAAACAATTTGATTTAAAAACAAGCCAGGGCAATAAGAAAGAGCAGAGTAACGAAACTGATAAGTCCTCATTGTTTAAAATGAAGTTTTCTAAAAAAAGTTTAAGAAAATTGTTTGGTAAGAAAGGTAAATTAACTGATTTTGTTGGAGCAAGATACATAGCTAAAGAAGGCGGTTTAAATATAGAAGACGGGGTTGAGATAAATGGAAAAATGTTAGATCAAAGCGAAATCAGTGATTTTATAGTGGACTATCCCAAACAAAAAGATATAAATGAATATTTTGAAGTTAGCAGTATAGATCTTAATAATTTAAAAGTAGACTTTAAAGATCTAACAGGATTAAATCCTACTAAAAAAAACTTGAACGATATTAGTTTCAAAACTAAAGCTAAGAAAAAAACACCAACACAAGTTGCTCAGCAGGAAGTATCCGAAAAGGAAGCAGGAGTTAAAGCTAAAGATTCAGAAAATGTAGATATTGTTAATGAAATTGAAGAAAATGTATTAAAAAACTTAAATCAAGGATATAAAAAAGGATTAAAAAACATAAGAAACTATTTAAAAGGATTGAAAAATGATGGGGCTATTACCACAAAACAATTTGGATCAATATTAGATAAGGTTGTAGATGAAAATTCTTTTAAAAACGAAAAGAATAAAAAAGAAACAATAGATTTTATTAAAAAAATATTTATTGATTCAGATTTAAGATCAGAACAAAGATCATTAAGGAAATTAGCAAAAAAAGCAGCCATAAATTTAAAAAGAAGCATAGGTAGAATATTAAAAGACAATGTAAGCGGTAAAGATTTTTCTTTAGAGCAGATGCTAAGAAATGTTGTAATAATAGACCCTGCTGCCGTTCCAGAAGCTGTATATCCATTATATAAGGAGTTAATTCAGCAAATAGGAGAAGGTCAATTTATAGTTAATGAAGAGGCTGATGCTGCTTCTGTTGCGGAAAAGGCAAAAATCATTATGGAGGCTATGATCATTCAAGACTCTAGAATTTTAGAATTAAAAAGCATATACGACAATGCGCAATTTGGTCAAATAGAGTTATTTAAAAACGGAAAAGTAGATTTTAAAAAAAGATTACAAAATTTAAAAGAAAATAATTTTATAACCGATGAGGACATAAAGTTAATGCAAGAGTATAAGAATGAAATTAGTCCTAAAGAAGCCTCTAAGCCAAAGACTAAAGAAGAGTTAAAAAAAGAAAAAGACAAGGTTATTAAAGAAATAAATGAATTAAAAATAGATAAAAATAGATACGACTCAGATTCTCCTTTATCTTTTCCTTTTTTAAAAACAAGAGAAGACGTAAGAAGCTTAAGAAAATTAATTAAAGATCAAGACGCGTTAAATGGGTTAAACAATACTGATTTAAAAAATCTTTTAAAAACATTACAAACTATTAATAACGGATATGCTCCTGGTATTGTTTCTAGATTAATCTCAAAGCTTCAGTCGGTAAAAGATACTAAGCCTTTAATTCAAAAGGTAAAAGATAAGAAAATAAAACTACCATTTATTGAAAGTTTTTATGCTAAATTAAAAACATTTAGCCCTTTTAATAAGCAATCAAAAATTTACAACGCTATTGAAAGAGGTCAGATTATGAATATTGACAGATTGTTTGGAAACTGGAAAACTAAAGAAATATTTAATTCTTTTTTTAACGATGTAGCTATAAATCAACAGCAAATGGAGATTGCTAATAAGCAAGAGCAAAAGCTTAGAGATATGGCAAGAAGCTTATTAGAGAGCGCTTATAGTAAGTTTAGTGTTGTTGATTTTAACAAAGTAGCGGAGGCTGATGCTAGAATGTATTTCTACAGAATACAATTAGAAAAAGATTCAAACCCCTTAAATAAAGAATTAAGACCCGCTTTAGAATGGCTTGATTCTACTATAGAGTATTTAGAGGCCAATAAATTATATGACAAGCAAGACGCTAGAGAGGTAGATGTTTTAAAGAAAATAAGAAAATCTTATTCGTCTGAAAGCAAATCTACTAAAACAACGTTAGAAAATATTTATGATAAATTTAATAAAAAAGAAAAAGAAGCTATAAAAATATTACAAAGAATAGATGATGCAAACATTGGTAAAGCGGTTTATGCTGCTACTCAAAGAGATGCGGCTTTTATTCCTAAAAAGAATTATGTACATATATCAGTTAGACCTGATAGTAGAAAAAGAGTAAATATAGATCAAGACGTTATAACTGATTTTTTAAATAGTACAGAGGCTGCAAGAAAACCAGGTACTGAGTCTAAAGCCAATATTAGTCGTGATGGTAAAGCAAAACCTATTTATACAAGTGCAATAAACGCTTCTGACAGAGGTAGTAAGATGACTAATTTAGATTATTTCATGACTACTCCCGTTAGAAAATCTAAACAATCATTAAATTACTTTAAGAATACTCTTATAGAAAACTACAAAGGAAGTCCTCCTGTGGAAGTTCAAGCATTAGTTGACGCAATAGAAACTGCTGTAGATAAAACTATAGACAATGTATTAATAAATGATTTTTCTCAAAATGATTTTATGGACATGGTTACGTCTACCCTACAAAGATTAGGATACAGAACAATGCTGGCCAGTGTACCAAGAGCAGGAGTTGAATATCTTTCTAATATGTCTTTTGCATTAACACATCCTACTATTTATGCAGATGGTATGTCTAAAAAAAATAATCTAACCTCTGAAGAGCTTATGAATATTATGCAAGCCATTAACAGTAAGGTTATTACGAGACTGCTGGGGGATAATTTAATGTCATCTAAAGTGGATTTTGCTCTTTTAAATAAAAAGTCTTATAAAGGAGAGAGGTTTGTGAGTGAAGCTAAAAATAAAGTTTTAGGATTTTGGGACGCTACAGGAAAGAAAGTTAAAAATGGAATAGCATTAACTGCTGATACCCTTATAAGTAGTCCTGACAAGTTGGTTATGAAACCTATGTTTGTGGGTAAGCTTGCTCAGAAATTTAAAGAAAAAAGCGGAAAAGATATAGATTGGAAAAAAGTAGCGGCTAATGACGAGGCTTATATGGTGGAAAACGCAGAAGCTATAGATTACATGAGGGATGCTGCTGATGAATTTGTTACTCTTATTGGGGCTTCGGACAATCCTTTTATGTCCAGGTTACAAGGTAAGGACGCAAAAGGAATGGAGGCTTTATGGTTTAATTTTAATAACTTTATGACAACTTTCTTAAAGCAAGAATTTGACACTGCGGTTATTGGTGTTCAGGCTGTAGCTCAAAGAGGAGATAATAGCAGTTTAACAAGACAAGAGGGTGCTCAACTTTTAGCTGCTGTAACCTTAAGAATGACTGCCTATTCCTTAGGAATAAAAGTGGCGGGAGAATTAATGTTGGAGATGTTTAATTTAGGTATTGAAGAAGAAGAAGAGGAGAAGGCTTTTGAGCAACAAATAGCTCAATCATTAGCAACTACATTTAGCTCTTTAATTTTAGGAAGAAACTTTGGTAATGCTTTTAAAACTATTCAAAATTACAATATAGAGATATTAAATTCAGAATTTGGAGGCTCTCTTAGAAACGGCGAATATGATCAGTACAAAGATGCTATTCAGTATAACATTATTCCTTTAGTAAACACAGGTCAAAGTTATAAGTCAGGACAAGGTGTGGATTTTGGAAAGTTAGCCCCTAATTTTTTAGGAGCTTATTCTCCTCCTGTTAAAACAATTGCTTTTGGTTTAAAGAAACTTACAGAGCCTGATAGAAAAACTCCTGATGCAAGAAAAAGACAAAAAGCTGAAAAGAATTTAAGGATTCCTTTGGAGATTTTAGGAAATACAGGTTTTATCCCTTTATACAAAGATGTAAGAAAAGTTTTATTAGCCGATATTTATGAAAGTTTAAGAAACGCAAAAAAAGAAGAAACATATAATTCTGAAGAGTTAGATCAATTAAAAAAATCAAACAAAAGGAAATACAATAAAATTATATATGATAAAAAAGTACAAAGATATAATAAAGCGTACAAGAAATATCTAGACTATAAAAAAAGTCCTGGCAAATGGAGAAGAGCTAACCCTAATAAGAAAAGCCCAAGTAGACCTAACAAGCCTAAAAAAACAAGATAATATGGTAAAAAAATTATGATATTTAACGAAGATAAGTGTATGAATAATACATACGAAATAATTATAGGAAGAAAAACTATAAAAGATTTTTTAGACTATGAGGGAGATTTGTATTTCTTACATAATCCAGGTAAAAAAAATACAGGAAATAACGATGAGGTTTGTGATCAGTTAATAGAATATTTTATATACACAGAAGAGTATGAGAAATGTCAGGAAATTTTAGATGTTAAAAATGAAACATCCCTGGCTTTTTCTCTCTAACTATATCAAATTTTTTTATATCTCTATTTCTTTCAAACTGTTCTAAAGACTTAGTTATATTTTCAGTTCTTAAATTTGTAGATCCCTTTTTACCATCATTTAATGTATATGAAACAAAATAAGTTTTCATATTTCCTAGAAATAATGTGTAAGACGAGCAACCTGGCCTGTTTCCTTGCTATGTATAAAGCCCTCACAAGCCAATGGAGCGCCTGTAAAACCTTTTCTTGAATGCCAGCTATCAGCAGAAGAGGGAGACCTCATGTACTCTACAGTGACTCCAATATAATCTTTAGCATCTAGCCATTTGTGTTTCACTTTATGGTGTATGTGATGAAGATACCAATATCTGTGAGTAGTTTTAGACCAGAGTAAGGGCTTCTCTTGCGCCATTAACAAGGGTAAATTTACCATCTTAGCACCATCTCCATGTTCTAAACCCAGAAGATTTGTTCCGTACTTATAATACTTTCTATGAGCTACGCTTATATCAAAGGTAAC
>Ga0308008_1000371_pt1 | contig 19015 bp, 16 predicted proteins | sample Neamet125_FD_203140 | JGI IMG/M metagenome (GOLD analysis project Ga0308008, IMG submission 203140) | Marine microbial communities from water near the shore, Antarctic Ocean - #125 | ecosystem: Environmental > Aquatic > Marine > Unclassified | place: Southern Ocean | collected 2014-07-24
AGGGCCATTTTTCGATTTCAAAGGTATAACCAAATGTTTTTCCTAAGGTAAAAGCATAAAAAAATTCATCGATATATTTTCATTTTGCAATGGGAAAAATAAAAATATTTCAAAATATTTCAAAAATGAGGTTTTCAAAACTGATCCCAGACTCCTGCCTTTTTTTAAAAAAATAAATGATGATGCATCGAAAATATTTTTAGAAAAACTATAAATCTGAAATCAGTTTTGAAAACCTCATTTTTGTAATGGTTTTGGGAAATCATCCCCGGATAATAATTTTCTACGATTCTTCTGGAACCCTTCTATTATATCAAAGAGACACCCGGGTTTCATTTCGTCGGATGTTTTCTAAATATTAAATTGTCGATTTATTAAATTGTCGATTTATTAAACTTTTGAAATGTCCATGTGTGCAACCCACCCACCTATTCACTTTTCCTCTCTCCCTCCTTTTCCTCTCTCCCTTTTCCTCTCAACAATCTACAACAACAAATCAACTCGTCCACTACCTCTCCTAAAAAATAACAACTACTTCTATCTACCTATCAACTACTTCTACTACAATGTCTCAAGTATACGACACAGTTAACATCTCTACCATCAAGCTCGCCCCTCCCAGGGCCAGCAAGGCCAGTGCTTCATGCAAGACTGCTTATATCCAGGATGCCAGTGGTAGCCGCATCTCTATCCAGACCCCCGTCATGCGCCTCCCATGGGACACCACCCCTAAGCAGATGGATGAGGGTTCTTCTGTGAACGCATCTCTTTCCATGTCTTTCGCCGGCGATGACGAGGACGTGGTTGGCTTCAAGAAGTTCCTCTTTGATTTCGACCAAAAGGTTAAGGAGCTCGCAAAGGATATGAGTGGTGTTCTAGGAAAGAAGGCTGATGCCAAGGTTATTGACGCAAACTTCAAGGATTCTGTGAAGGAATCGTCTTCCGGAGACTGGCCTTCTACATTCCAGGCAAAGGTCTGGTTGAAGCTTGTCGATGGTGGGAACCCCAAGTGTGTCGACGACTTCACCATGGACCTAGTTGTTTACAATATGAATGGCGAGAAGATCGGTAACGATCAATTGAAGAAGGGTTGTCCTGCTGCTGCTGTTATCCAGCCATCGTATGTGTGGTGTTCTACAATGGGTGTTGGAATCACTTGGGTTGCCAAGCAGTGTATTGTTAAGCCTGCTGCTCTTCAGCAAGAATGTGCTTTTAACTTGAACAGTGGTGGATTCGACAAGTACCGAGAGGAGGCCCCTGAGCCTTCTGCCAAGCGTGCCAAGGTTGAGACCAGGGATGAGGTTGAATCAGAGTCTGACGACGAGTCTGTCAATTCTTCTCTAGGAGGAGACCCCCTAGAGAACGAAGAGTTCTAATATATAAAGGTGGTATCTGAGGAAGATACTTGATTAATTAATTGATTCACAATTCACATTTATTCTTTATCCATGCCATATGTCTTGGCTCTATATGGTTACCCATTGTCTTATAAAGAGTGTCTCTGCTTACTGGTTTTGTCATCCAGTCTGAGATTCCACTCGACAATGCGTCCATTTTCATATCATCTTTTAAACTTGAAGTCATTCCAATAACTACTGTTTTTTCATTGAGAGATCCTGGTTGTTTAATGCTACGTGTCGTTTGTATACCCCCCATCTCTGGCATCATGATATCCATGATAATAAGATCATATAAAGTATCTTTACACATTTCAATTGCTTCTTTACCACTTGCTGCCATGTCTGGTATAATATGTAAACTTCCAAACATTCTACCACTCATGAGTCGTATCAATTTGACATCGTCAACAACTAGAATCTTCGGAGGAGTATCAGAGTGTTGACTTCTATCTACCTCGTTTGTGAATGGCACAAGTACGTTGAATTGATCTCCGATGGCTGTCTTATAATCCATATGCATAGAAATAGGTTCTTCCACCAAATCAGAAGACGCCATTTCTACAGAAAATGTTGCCTTGATCACAGATCCACTTTCCCCGTAGTCTTTTTCTTTTTCTTGAGAATATTGTACATGTACATCTCCATTCATTTGTTCGCATATTGCTCTACACACACTTAGACCCATACCAGCTCCACCATCAATATATTCAACATGGGACTTTACAAGTGGTTCAAATATCTTTTCAATGCATATCAATGGGATTCCAACCCCTGTATCATATACAAATATTTCAATAGAACATGTATTATAACTTATCTTGTCCGCTTTGACAACTAGTTTTACATTACCATCTGGTGTAAATTTGATGGCATTGTCTAGTAGATTATATACGATTGTCTTTACAAACATTGAGTCTCCTATGATGGACATGGGAACACCCTTTTCTATTCTAAGATCACACGACAGGTCGCCACTACACACCCCTACAATCCTAGTGTATCCATTCCTATCTTCTTCTGTTCTTTTTGTCCATGTTTTGATAATGTCTTTCGTGAATAGGTAGTATACATTTTCAGGAACACGTATCCCAGACGAGATATTATAGTACATTGTCATGTTTTGGATCATACTTGCCAACAAAGTACCACAGGTGTTCATGGCAGACGCATAATGGAAAATCTCGGACCCTTCTGGTATATCATCGATCAGAGTTTGTAATCCCAATAAATCTGCAACAGGACATTGAATTCTCCTCACGAATGCCGTCATCATTCTCATATGACTTTCACGCTTTTGTCTGTCTTGTGTATCTGGTTCTGTGCTCATCTCAAGGTATGTTGACACGAGTTTCTGACTACTGCTTTCCTGCCTTCTGAAGTGGGGCTTCTTGAACTTGAACCCAAATTTCATACGAAAGCCACATGAACATATATAAATGGTGTATAACAAAAAGCCCGAAATGGCGCGTTCGTACGGAGGAAATATGAACCATATATGGACAATTATGAGATATTTTTCATTGTTATATACTAAACAAATACCATGAGCTTCTCAAAGATCACCAGCGCATTGACTAGTCTCAACTTCTCTTCGATCGCCAAGAAGACAACATCGGTGACAGACATTGCAAAGAAAGTAGACCTCCAAGACTTTACCAGTTCCTTCAAGACAGCCACGACCAAGATCACGAAAAGTACCGACGAACTTGCCGATTCGACTGGTAGCATAGCATCAAGTCTCAAGAAGTTCGAAGGGCAAGCCGGGGCAACCGCCGTACTGTCTAAGACAGCTGCTGTCATGGCAAAGAACCCTAAATTGACTGTCCTGGGTATTTCGACGCTGAGTGCGGCTGGATACATAGCTTTCCAGATGGCACAGGGGAAGACATTCGATGAAGCTGTCGGTGATCTACTCGAAATTGTCGAGGACACCGTTGAGAACACCGTTGAGGCCGTTGCTGGCTCAACGACTGACGTCGTCTCTGGAATTCTCGATGCATTCATGAAGGGTCTATTTGGTGAAAATTACATGACATATGTCAAAGGATCTGCCATTTCTCTTCTGGTGATGGTCATTCTTGGTATAATGCTTAAGGTTTATTCGTTGGTTAAGAAATAATAATATATATATAATATAACATATAACCATGCGATGTCAACAATAGAGGACTATATTTCCGATTTGACGACTCGAGCTATATCTATTAGTGGTGACATATATGGTAAAAATTTCACTCAAGTGATCCGCGACCCAGATGATGGTACCGATGTTGAATTGGGGCATACATTCTACAGTATCACAGATGTGGGAACCATTAAGAAACTCGGTGGGATATCGTTTACGGAAAGCGGAGGAGTAGTTGGTATGAATTTCGATGTCGTTGATTCTGCTGGAGATTCTTCATCCGTGCTAACAATCGGAGCCGATGGACTAAGTGTACAGGGAGGATTTGATGTATCTGGAGGGAGTACAAACTTCGAGACAAGTACGATCAATGTTTCTGATTTTGACATCGTCCTAGGATCTGGTGCAACTGAATTATCTGAACTAGACGGTGGTGGGATGATTGTAGGAACAGCGGAGTCCGGTGAAATCTCCTGGTTATATTCATTTACGAACGACTTTTGGAACGCAAACACTGGTGTCAACGTAGAAACAGGACATGGATTCACTGTTAACACTGATTCTGTTATACTGAACGAGAGTGGTTTGAAGATCGATGACATTCTTCTCAGTCAGACAGGTCTTGAGATCGGTACAGATGTTTCTATCTCGTCAACTGCCATCACACTAGGGACTACTAACCCTGTCATTCTTAATGCCAGTGGTTTGGCTGTAGGATCTGATTTATCCCTGGACACCACAAATGGACTGCAAGCAGGAGATATTACTCTAAACAACACAGTGGGTCTTCTTATCGGAACAGGAACATCTGCATTGGTTCTTGATAGCACTGGTCTGTTCGTAGGTAGTGAAATTGAATTGAGTGTAGCATCTGGTCTTACATTGGGTGATACCAATTTAGCTGATTCATTGACATTTACAAATGCTACTACAGGAGATGTAATTGTAAACGACGACGGTATCCAGATAGGTCCTGATATTTCTATCACAAAGGATGGGGGTTTAGCACTTGGACCAGATGCTACCATCAGTACAACAAGTATCAGTTTCGGAGTATCTCCAGATGAAACAGTGATCGATGATACATCTGTCCAATTGGGAACAGATGCTCTCTTGAATCATGATGGTTTATATTTTGGGAATGAAGATGCCGCAATATACATGGGGGGTTCCAATGAATGGAAAGTATCAGTAGACACCGTGACAAAGCATTTGACGTTCCAGTTTTATGATACCCTTTCAGGAACATATATCACAAAGACAGAGATTAAGTCAACATAGTTTATTAATTAATTAATCATTCCACTTCCATCTTATCTACTGAAGATTCTACTGAAGATTCTATATTACCTATCTCTCTCTTGATATCGTCTGCATATATCGTCTTTCCACCATCCGATATATGCCTATATTCCCGTATATCATGTGAAATCCTAACAAGTAACCCGAGAACTCCCACAATCTGACGACGAGATTCTTCTGTCACACACACACTCTTCCAATCTGCTCCTGCGACACATACACGACCCATTAGATCAACAAGGGTATCGTCTATACCATACGCTTTACAGATGGAGTTGAATAGGAACCCATGGTCGAATCCAAATAATGACGTAAATAATTTCAGATTGGACTTATTCGTGAGGAAATATGTCAACCTCTTCGAAGAAGTGGGTTGTTTTGTCTCACAAAACATAGCTTGCGATTCTATATACATTGTTTGGATCCCATGAAATGTAGCAACACACTTATTCAAAGAACCCTTTGTGGTATCGTCCATCTTCTCCAGAGATGTTGCAATACTAGCTGAGGTGCATATAGATTCGTACATCTTTTCCACCATTCCCTCTACGGGACTACCTGTCTGTAGATACGTTGGGTATACCATATTATCGCCATATTGTAAACGCTCTGTCCACCTCCTGAATGACAAATAGATATCATCTCTCATATATGAAATCCCCGGGAGGCTTTCGAAATTTATCCCGTTGTGGTTACAACCCCTCCCTCCCTTGATAGGTATGGTTGTACGAGGAATTTTATGATCCGTACATTCGATTCTATCAATAAACTCTGCAAATTCCGGAGGAACATCAGAACAACACCCTACCGGGTACATCGCATCTAAAATACACTGATATGTCCTCCTTGTGACCAGATTGAGATTGAATGCAGTATCATGAAATTTACGAAGATAGTGTCTGAAAACCATATGGATATAGTAGTCACTATGGTCTTGATCAGCTTCTCCCTTTTTATGCATTTCCGTGATGAATGCCCTCACTTGGTCGTACGACTCATACACCATGTCTTCTACAAAATCAGTTACCCATACATCCACATGAGAACTATACTTCCTCCTATTAAGCTTAACCTGGAGACGTATTTTTTTCGTGATATCAAGTCTTGATCGATTTAGCAGCTGTCGAGCTTCAGGACATACACGCATATTCACGCTTTTCACCTTTTTCTCGGATGGTTTTTTCCGTCTTCCTTCACACCCAAGAAGTTTCCTTATATGTATATCGAGAACATCTCGTATGTCATCTATTTCTACTGGATCAGTTTCTCCATAATATATTACTGGCGTGAGACCTGTCTTTTTTTCCTTTCCGACCTGTATGTTGTTGATTTTATTCTTTGTGAATCCTTTGGTTACTATTTCTTCCTCTATGATTGTTTTTATATATTTCTCCATTTCCTCATTTGATGTCATATCCAGAATAATGAAGAGATGGGTGATGATTTATTCCAGTTTGACAATTATTAAATATTAAGATTATGGTTCACAAACCGACTCCTTTCCTGAATTTTAGTATATCCAGTGGGTATATCCAAATTTGTATCAACTTTCCAAAATGGCCCAAACTTGCAAACTCGCAGCTAAACGTTACGTCGTACTCAAATGTTCCAAGGTTTCCACCCGTAAACCTATTGAAAAACAAGGAAAGGTTGTCAACATGAAATGCTCCGGTAAGGCTGTTGCCCAGAAATTCGCCGCCGCCACTCTTAAAAAGCGTGGCCGCAAGGTGTCTAAGGTGTTCGTGTACCGCAAGGGCAAGGTCACCAAGTACACTATCACTTTCCGTGCCTCCAAAAAGACAGGTAAGCAGGTCGTTGTCGCCAAGAAGGCATCTGTGAAGACTCTCAAGAAGAGCCCCCGTGCCAAGCCATGCAAGCCATGCTCTGGTGGTAGCCGAAAGAGCCGCTCCGGAAAGAGCTGCCAGGACAACAAGAAGGTCCTCGCCCGTAAGACCAGAAGCGCCAAGAAGGCAAAGACCGCCGCCAAGCGCGCATCCAAAAAGGTTTCCCGCGCATCCAAAAAGGTTGTGAAGTCTAAGAAGTCCGCTCTTAAGACCAAGGCCGGATCTAAGTCCCGCAAGGCTGCCACCAAGCGTGTGGTGAAGGCCAAGTCTGCTCTTAAGTCTGCCCGTAAATCTCTCCGCACCGCCAAGAAGACCCTCGTTAAGAGGCGTTCTGCTCTCCGCGTCGTGAAGAAGACCCGCTCTCCTTCTAAGTCTAAGTCTGCCTCCAAGTCTAAGAAGTCTGCATCCAAGTCTAAGAAGTCTGCCTCCAAGTAAGTATATTCCAGGTAGGTTTCTTGATTTATAACTACTCCTGATTTTATTTCATGTACATAAATGGTGATAAATTAATAAATACTTAAACTCTACTACAATGTTTGCATATGAAACAGTCTGAATTCTTTTGATCATATTTATGTGATATTGATTCGAGAATGTTCCAAGCTTCACCTATTCTATCTCTTGTATGAGATCCCCATCCATTATAATGCGTTTTTTCACCATTACACGAATATATGAAATTAAACGCATTCATTTTGAAATCCTCGTAATCTACCTTTACAGGGATAAGACATCCAGTACTTTTCAGAACATCTATAGCAGATTCATGCGTGTTCTGGACCTTTGATCCCGATGTGATCAGCCATATATATTCCTTACACGTACTTCCTTTACGATATCCAAAATGAGTGGCTGTGCTTGCACAGAAATCTGGGGCGTGATAATTTTCATCCCCAGTCACATATGCACCCGAAAATATATCTTTACCGTCTAATTTACACGTCATCAGATTTAGTTTAAGGATAGAATCTTTTGCACGGTTCACAGATTCTTCAGATAACCCATGTTCAACACATCCAATCATCCACGCAAGCATGATTATTTAAATTGTGAATAGAATGTCCGTATAATACCAATATCGAATATTAATTATTAATAATCGATTATTTATCCATGCCAATACCACCCCCTTCCATCACAATTATATTACCCACATTATCTTCAGTGAAATCATGGTTAACAAAAGATCGGCTGTTATCGATATTTCCGGGTCTACAAAAGATGCCAAGTTTACAAAGCTCTCTCAAAGGGAGCATGTCTTGAAAAGGCCAGACATGTACACTGGATCTCTTTCTCCTGAGACTATCCAACATGTCATTGTGACTGAAAAAGAAGACACTCTCATCAAGGACGTCAAAATATCCCCAGCATTCCTACAGGTTGTCGAGGAAGCAGTCATGAACGCTGCCGATAGGGTCAGTTGTCTACATGAAGAGGGGAACAACATCAGGATCCCCACTACAAAGATCGCAATCGATGTGGAAGGGGACCAGGTCACAGTGACCAATGATGGCGATGGTATTTCATCTGAATACCTCGAAGAACACAAGATGCATGCACCAGAGCTGATCTTTGGCAACCTTCTGACGAGTAGCAACTACAATGACGACAAGAAGAGGCTCAATGTTGGGCGTAATGGTCTCGGGATCAAGATACTCAACATTTTCTCAAAAAGGATGGAGGTGGAGACGATCGATTCTGTGAGGTCCAAGAAGTATAACCAAGTCTTCGAGGATAACATGTCTGTCGTGAAAAAACCATCCATCACAAAGTATTCCGGAAAACCATACACCAGGGTTATCGCAAATATCGATCTCCAACGGTTCGGTATCAAGGGTGAATCTATCCACAAGGACGTCGTTGGGATCCTCAGGAGGCGTGCTCATGAGGTCCAGATGTGCTCCATGAATACCATCAAGGTGTCTTTCAATGGTGTGCAGGTCAAGACTCCTTCCCCTGAGAAATACATGTCAATGTATGGGGTAGATAAGACCAAGATGGTGTTTTCAACCACCCCAAGGTGGAAGGTTGCCATTGCGTTTACACCGGACAATGGGGAATTCAAGCACTATAGTTTTGTGAATTCTACATGTACCCCCCACGGGGGTACTCATTTGAGTCATGTGGTTGATCCTGTTCTCAAGGAGATGACAGAGGTACTCCGGAAGAAATTCAAGAGCCCCAAGCTTCGACCAGCCATGGTAAAGGAGTGTCTCACGGTTGTCATTTCTGCTCATATCGAGAATCCTTCATTCTCATCCCAGACAAAGGATTGTCTCACTCTCCATTCTAGGGATTTCGGGTCTTCATTCTCGGCTCCTGACAACTTCTGCTCCAAGCTTCTAAAGTGTGGTGTTTCTGATTATGTCCACGAACTTCTCAAGAGTAAGGATTCATCTCTTCTCAAGAATTCTGACGGGAAGAAGACATCGACAATCAAGGGAATTCCCAACCTCAGTGATGCGACATGGGCTGGTACCAAGAAGTCTGACAAGTGTTATTTGATGGTTACAGAAGGACTCAGTGCTTTGACTACTGCTCTTTCTGCTACTGCAGTAATCGGAAGAGATAAATACGGATGCTTCCCATTGAAGGGGAAGGGTCTCAATGTCCGAGATTGTTCGACTACTGCCATCTCCAACAACGTTGAACTCACAAACATCAAGAAGATTCTGGGTCTACAAAATGGTATGACGTATGAGGACACATCTAAGCTTAGGTATGGTGGTCTTATCATTTTGAGCGACCAAGATCTTGACGGTTCTCACATCCGAGGGTTGATTATCAATATGTTTGAAGTACTCTGGCCATCGTTGGTTGATATTGGATTTGTTCATACTATCAATACTCCAATCATGAAGGCTACGAAGGGAGTTGATGTCAAGTTGTTTTATAACGACCAACAGTATAAGATCTGGCAAAAGGCTACACAGAACTCTAGTCTTTACAAGGTCAAGTACTACAAGGGATTGGGAGGTATCGAAGCATCCGAGTCTCGTTCATTCTTCAAAGATGTCGAGGGGATTATTGTAAAGTATGTTGCAGATGTAGAATGTAAGGAGTCTATGTCTCTAGCATTCTCAAAGGATCGCGCAGGTGATCGTAAGAAATGGCTCATGGACTATTCTGAAGATAATGTGCTCAACACATCAGAACGTCAAGTGGATATTTCAGACTTTATCCACAAGGAGTTGATTCATTTCTCGCATAGCGATAATTGTAGGTCTATCTCGAGTGCTGTCGATGGTCTCAAAACCACTCAGCGTAAGGTACTCTTTGGAAGTTTCCTCAAGAACATCATCTCTACAGAGGCAAAGGTTGCTCAGATAGCTGGTTTCATATCTGATAAGACTCATTACCTTCATGGTGAAACTTCCATGTGTTCTACGATTGTTGCAATGGCTCAGAACTTTGTAGGGTCTAATAATTTGGAGTTGCTCCAGCCAAAGGGTCAGTTTGGGTCACGTCTTTCTGGTGGTCATGATGCAGCATCTCCTCGTTATATCTTCGTTCAGATGGCAAAAGCAACTCCAGTACTATTCCCTCGTATTGATGAGTCTGTTCTCAGGTACAGGGTTGACGAGGGAGAGACAGTCGAACCGTATAATTACGTACCAATCCTCCCCATGATTCTGGTTAATGGTTGTTCTGGTATTGGTACAGGTTTCAGTACAAATGTCCCATCGTATAATCCTTCTGATCTTATTTTCAACGTCAAGAAGAGGTTGGAAGGAGGGACTCCTAAGAAGTTGGTACCATTTTACAACGGATTCAGGGGGAAGATTGTCGAGACAGACCCTGGTGTATACATGACCCATGGAATTTACACTGTAAATGGTCTCAAGGTTAATGTTTCTGAGCTCCCCATTGGTTCATGGAGTTCTCCTTACAAGGTGTATCTAGAGGGACTTGTTGAGAAGAAGCTCATTACTTCATATACCGAAGGGTGTACGGACGTGGATGTTGTGTTTGAAATTGTACTCAAGGAGGATACGAAGCCAGTTGATTTGGTGAAGCTCCTGAAGATGACATCCACTATCAGGACATCGAACATGCATCTTTTCACATCGGAGAATAAGATCAAGAAGTATGACACTACGATTGAGATCGAGGATGACCACTTCAAGGAGAGACTTGATTTGTACAATAGGCGTAAGCAATACCAGATCAAGATCCTTGAGCACGAAAGCCACCTTCTATCAGAGAAGTGTAGGTTTTTCGACTCGAAGCTTAGTGGGGAGATTAAGATGGAGAATGTGAAATACGACAAGGTGATTCATAGTCTTGAGAAGATGGGATTCAAGAAAATGTCTGTAAGCTTTGATTCGAATAGTCTGACATTTGATTATCTCACAGATATCAAGTTGTTTTCGGTAACATCGGAGAAGCTGAAGTCTCTAAGAGATAAGAAGGACTCCAAGTTGAATGAGCTCATGATTCTTCGTAAGAAGTCTGTAAAGAGTATCTGGATGGATGAACTTGAAGAATTGGAGAGTATCCTTGTATAGAGTATCCTTGTATAATCCAGGTATATACTTGTCGTTTGTGTGTTGTTAAATTTAATGTAACGATATTTTAAGAGAACAAGAGAAGATAATAAAATAATGGAATACATTTCTCATATTCGTGTTTTCATGGACATCTTGTCGATCACCACATCTTGTCTATACATCTGGAGCATTTCTGTGGCATCGAGGAACAATAGGAATCTATACCACAATGTCGAATACGCATTCGGTCACCCAATCGATAGTGACGAAAGTGATTCCGATTATGAATACGAGAGTGAATCCGATAGTGACTCTGATTGTCAGTTCAGTAGTGACTCCGATAGTGACTCCGATAGTGAATCCAGTAGTGACACTGACACCCAGTCAGGTGAATCCAGTAGTGAATCTGGAAGTAACTCGGACATGTCTCTCGAATCTGTTGAATCTGTTGAATCTGTCGATGGCAGTGAAGTAAGCGAATCTGAAGGACATGATTCTGGATTTGAAGATTATGAGGAGAACCCACTTCTTGACACTGACACAAGGGTTGGAATCCTCATGCATTCAAGTGGTATGTGGGGAGATGCATTCTCCAGACCTATAGCCCCACTTGGTAGTATCTACTCCATTGGAGTGGAACATATAGACGACGTCCCAGAACTCGTTGAAATGTAGGTTGAATATTATATGATCAAAAATGATTGGTTGTTGGATTTCGTAAGTTATAAGCGCTTAAAATAATATTGCAAATTAAACATATAAACAATCTAATACTAAACATATGCTTCCTGTTGCGAAGATCTTCACTGTTACTAAAAATGAGACAGATTTGATTGAAGATTTCATCATATACCACGGGAATGTATTTGGGTTCACAAATATTATCATTATCGATAACATGTCCACTTGTCCTATCGTGAAAGATGTCTACTCCCGGTACATGAAAAAGGGTATAACTGTCGTCAACGAAACAAATTACGAAGGTAATTCACAGGGGAACGCCTTCACAAAGCACATGTTGAAATATAAAAAGTTATGTAAATTTTTAATAGGGCTTGATACAGATGAGTTCTTTATTATAGATAATGTCCCTCAGCAAAACATGGTAAATGTTGTTACAAAGTATCTAAACTCTTTCCCAGGCAATGTAGCCCGAGTTATGGTGGGACGATACCTGACTGCTATACCTGATCCATGTGTATGTGTCGATCAGAAAATAATACGCCCTGTTATTGACATCAAAACATTCATATATGAAGAAGCTAGTCCTAAAAAGTATATATTCAGGGCATCAAAGTTCATATCAACAGTCAATGGGTGTCATAACGGGGTGACTCAAAAGGGTATCACTGTCCCATCAGATAGCATCGTATATTGCCATTTCCACAACACAGGTGCAAGAAGATCTATCGAACGGGCAATGTCTATTGTTTCTGGATATGGGTACACTCGTTTAGATCTTCCATTGGAAGATCAATTAGAAAATATGATTAATGTAAAATCATCAACGGGTGCTCATCGAGTGTTGGAATATTCTTTATTTCTTAGCAGAACCTTATGTTTAAATGAAATAATCCGCTCTGAAAAATGGACCAAGTATTCTCGTCTTGAAGAACTATCACGAACCTTTCCAACCGCATTAAACCTACCAGTAGATACATCTCGAATGAATCAACTTCCCTCTAATTGGAGTGATCTATATGATGATATGATTTTCTATAATCCTCATATAGATACGAGTGTCGTTGAAATAAATACAACGGTTAGAGATGTTATATGTGGAAACCAGTTGAAGTTATTGAAATGTCCACCTCCTAAAAAAGTAGCACTCATGCTTTCTGGACACTTTCGTCTATTTGATCCTAGGAGGAAATTCTGGGTGAACTTTAAGAAGAAGTTTGGAAATCGTGTAGACATATACATACACACATGGAACGAGAGTGGAACGCGATCAGACAACGAGTGGATCGACATTGGTAAATTACCTCCTGATTTTGAAGAGATTAGGAGTGTATTGAAACCTGTCGCAATGCTTGTTGAAGATCATGCCGATAAGATGGACCATTTTTCATTCCAGCAAGAAGGATTACAGTTATATTATGCAAATTTTTATCAGTTGGGGAAGAGCAAAGACTTTTCTAAGAATATAGGATCTCAATTGTATTCTATTATGAAATGCTGGGAGCTTGTCAATGAGTCTGGTATAAAGTATGATCTTCTCGTACGACTACGAGCAGACTGTATAGTTGACAATTTCAATAACATTTTTACAGGGGATACCACATTTATACATAAAAATGCTCTTGTTATGAATGGAAGTCACCAACATATGCACCCAAATGGAGGAGGAGGATGTCTCAAGTGTGACAAAGAATATCCATATGGAACACGTAACCATTCTGATCACAGTCGAGATGTATGTGATATCATGTACATGGGTAGTCCATCTGTCATGAAGAAGGCGTGTAATATGTTCGCACATCGTAAAGAGTTAGTGATGTCATTCAAGAAACATAATTCTATTGTTTCAAAAGAACCAGATGTTAAAATTCACCTGGTTCCATACGAGAATGTAATAGGTGTTAAATCTTCGAAGATATATGAAACAAAGATCAAAGGATTTTACCCTGAGAGATTGATCCGAGAGTATATGAAAGATTACTGGGTAATCACAGACAAGCTCGGGTTAATGCCAAAGATCCAATACAAGAAAAAGTCAGAATAGACATCATAGTTACAAACTTGTGTTGGATAGAATATACAAGACCACCCACCCTCCATCACAACTTTCCACCACACCAAAACACCAAAACCAAAAGACCAAAAGACCAAAAGAAATATGCAATTCAACACGCAATCGACAAGGGTATTCAGGGATAATTACGCATTCATGTGTGCGGCACACGAGGGAGATTTGGGAAAGATGAGGTTCCTGAAAGACAGTGGACACGAACTCGGAGAGGACCAGGAAGACGACATCAACATTTTCAGAGCAGCGGCAAGGAATGGAAATGTGGAAAACATCGCATGGCTGAGGAACAACAGTTGTGACTTCGGAGACGATCCTTTTTCAGAGGCCAACAGCGACCTCCGTGTGTTTGAATGGCTTTGGTATACTGGATACTCCACGTCTTCGTACACATTCTTGTATGCTCTCGAGAATGCATTCAGGAAGACAGATACTTCAAACCAGTTGGAAGTACTCGAATGGTTGAAGAACCATGGGTGTGACATGAGCAAGAAGACATACACGACGTACAACTATTCCAACTGTTCCCACAAGGACCAGATCAGCACATGGCTGCTCTCAAGTGGCGCCAACATCAATCCTAGTCCGATTGACTTTAAGTCAGAGATCGGCATGGAGATTGCGGAGTACATTTTCTCAGATGTATCCCCTTACGGGAAAATCGAGTATGATCCTAAAGATTCTACGTATGATAGAGATATTGATCCTCACTATGAGGGGGCGTATGGTTTGATGTCAGGGGAATTATTTTCGATACCTTCCCCGGTGTCTTCAGAGGTGTCTTCTGATATGGAAGAGGATATTGATCCGGAGCAGGAGCAGTATCGTAAGATGATCGCGGACCTTGGATGTGTGGGACAATTTTTAATTAAAAAATAATTTCAAGTTTAAATATTTTTATTACTTCAAATCCTGACTCGTTTGTGGTCTATGACCAAAACGTTGATGCTTCAGGGCATTTTTATCAATTCAATTTCAGACATGCACTGAGATTCTTGTTTTCGAACAGACTCTTTCTTGTGTATCCCATCTGATGAAGATATTCTTCAAAATTGAGGGAATGAAGACTTCCCAGATATATAACAGATGCACTCATATTCATCGAATTCTCTGCAATTAATACATTTGCAAGAAGCCATGTGTCGAGAAATTTGTTTGTCATGTCTTTGTACAACTTGTACATCTGATTGATCTCAGAAAGATCAGATGACTTCTGCATATCTCTAAAGAATTTCGTAAGAGTAGAAATTCGTCCAATAACATCCTTCTTCCACACAGAGTCAAAGAATGTTTTCTGACCAGGAGTCATCTTGGATCTCATGTTTTCGATCGTTCCAACCATTCTCCCTTTCATTACCATCTTGTCTGGGAACATACTCATAAGAGGGTGGATGAATGCTTCATATATTGTCATAAGGGCACATTCAGTATCACCTTCTTTGATTTTGCTGGTAATAAACATATCAAGTGCGTCATAGATCTTACCATCCGGTAGAATTGCAACAATATCAACTCTTGGATCTATGAAATGTATCCTCTCCTTTTTAGAAGGGTCTGTTATCCTGAGAACCTCAAGGCAGTTTCTCATGTTATTAAGGATTGCTTTATCCTTTGCAATGTTGCATGTCTTTTCTTCTGTATGCTTTGTGTTTATCATTTCATTTGCATGTATGTAATGTTCGATAAAAACATGCACATTGCTAGTAGAATTGAGGATACTTGTGGATAATGCAGATATATCCATCTGATCAGGACAAGACCCTTTATTTTCATGTTCTTCTGAAAATACATACGAAGGTGGGTGTCCATCTTTCTCCCATACTGACAATCTCCATGGACCAGATATGTTCTTTCCGTTAAATATCAAGTCTTTTAACGAGGACAAGTCACTCATGACAGTAGTCAGTCTCTTTATGATATGCAAATAATATTTACGTCTCAGTAGCATTAAAAGTAATATTTCAAATACTCAACAGAGAGTTTGATTTACAACAAGCATCATGGATTACATCGCAATCGCATTTAAAGCTGTATGCATTGGTGTTCTATGCACGGGTTATCTAACTTTCCAAGATGACATTCATGACACAATTGATCTGATCAAGGTAAAGTCAGCTGGGAAACTATGTGTGTATATCCAGAAGGCAACTATCAAGTTTGTGAAGATGCGATCTAAATATGTGTGGACTGATCGAGTATCTACGAATGTATATGCAAAGACACTATTGGATCGTATTTTCCTGATTGACCCAGTGAGTGCTGCATTGAATACTTCCAATAAGGCATCTGAGAGGATCTATATTGGAAATGCAAGTGTCACACGAGGAGATACTACAAAGAATGTCACAAAGGAGATGAGGGAGATCATGGTAGATTTCGACGATTCATTCACAGGAGATAATGGTCAGATCACTGTAGACCTTCTAGACATTGTACCAGAGATGAGTACAGACACTGGGAAAGATGATTCATGGTACCTTGAGGTGACATACCGTGGACATAGTGATGTCTCGAAGAAGATTGAAGCACAACAATACTCTGTGAAATACAAGTCTAACTGGAACGATATCATCACATTTCCCCCTTATAGTGTTACTGAGAAGCCATCAAAGGGTCTCGGTTCAAAGAAGGTCGTATCTGCATTATCTACAGCAGATGAGGATGTCGTGATATTGGCAAAGGAATATGCTGGTTTGAAGTGTAATTTCTATGAGGATTGTTCTGACGAGGTACTAAAGAATCACATGAGTGTTTCTGCAGTCGTGAAGGCTTCGAAGGGAGTAGAATATTTGGTTGAAAAGAGGAGTTAATAAGTTATATGGTTTAAATTTAATTAATAATGAATCAAGGTCCAAAATCCCAATTCAAATTCGTGATGACATGAAATTCCATCTCCTGATGACTAGAGACAGACAATTCTGAATCAACTTCTCTTAAATCTTTGAGGAAATTGCACTTGCATATTTCCGTGTATCCTTGCCATTTCATTGAAAGATGTATACATATAATCATATATAACAACTTATTTGTCTTCTTGAGAATGCAAAACACAGATAGAGATGACTTCACCCTTATCCATAAAATGATAGCTCTGATAGCATACGGATCATCAATATACCTCTCCGAACACCACTTCCTAATATAATCCCTCTCTTCTGATGTAATCTCTGCCAGTCTACATCCGGAATCCTTGTATAAACGGTTTTCAAGACATGGGTCCAGTATAGACCTCTTGGTTGGTTTTTTCCGTTTACGACTATTCATGTGTATTGTAGACATATGTGTAGAATGATAATAATGATACGATAATCACTCGTTATTAATAATTAAAAATCTAAGTGGGAGGAACATAATATGTCTGAGCAATAATCCATCTTGCTCCTGACCTATATTCTACAACGACGATGTTGTCTTCTGATTCTTTAGATGATGGCACTCGGATTCTCCATTGTCGTGCTCCGGATATCAGGGTAATAGAATCTCCGACGACAATTCCTGAACCAGATAATAGCGAAACGCCTGTATTTCCGGAAGTTCCTCCGTCCATGATAAGTCGAGTTATATATGTTATATGGTATGTGTATATATTAAAAAAATGTTATTAACGTTTCTTAAGAACCTTAACTCCCATAGAACTAAGTAGAGTATTCTTGGTGCTATCAGGTCTCTTCCTCTTAATCGAAACATTCTCCTTCTTGGCTCTGTTCAACTTCTCGCAGAATTCATTGGCATGTTTATGTGCCACAGATGTTCCAATGGTATTCATCGTATTGTTTGGGTTGATATTCGTCGAAACTGCTTCCGATTCAAGTCGTTTATCCGTATTGGAGAATGGTAGATAAAGCCTACTCTTTACAGAAAGGAATGGTTTCCCTTCTAGAGCATCTTTAGGCGGGACTATCCCGAAAAACCCTTTCCTATATTCTTCTATCGTTTGTTTACCTCCGAAAATCTTGAGACAACTCTTGTTGTCAGCGGGTATAATACTATATCGTGCATAATCATGTAAAGAACTATTTACAGACCTTTCATTTGCAAGAATATATTTAACCCATAGTCTATAGGCCAGAAGAGCAATATTAGTGTTCACAGACCCCCTCCCTGTATGAGACACTGTGTCCTGACTGTATGCTTTTGCACATTGCCAGGAACAGAAATTACCCCTACACTTATAGATATTCCTAAGTTTATCAAAAGAGTAAGGGAGTGGTACTGGAATCGTGTCAAATGAATGACAACAATTGTGACAAAGCGAATCTGTTTGGATTGGCCAAAACATACACTCTCTGATATACGAATCAACTTCATCGATCTTCACATGATTGGGATTAAAATGAGTAGAATCTTTGCTCCATACTATAATCGGGTATACTGGTTTCTCTGGTATAACGATTGTATCATCTGTCGTCCCAGTGGGATCAGATTGTATGTGTAAAATAGCTCGGATATCATCTTCAACATTCCTCTCTCTGTATTTGATATCCCTCATGATTGCGCAGTGGTGATGAAGTGAGAGAATTGTGGAGAATTGTGGTGTCATTTAGATCCATAACAAAAGTTTGAGTTTTAATTTTTATATGTATGTTTGATTAATTATACTTGGATACACAATTATACCCATTCAGTTGAACTCCAATATCTAAGAGTGGATGAGGAGGTTAAGTTGACCACCGTTAGTTCTCTGAACAACATTCACATCATTGAGCTGCTGGGCAGACTGGGCGATCTCTTCCTTGCTGGCTCCAAGAACGTCAGATCCGACTGGGGAAACAGCGCTTCCGAGGAAGGCAGTGTCGAATTTAACACCTTCGGCGGCACTTCCTAGAGAAACACTGCTTCTAGCTGTGGAACGAGAGGGGGCAGGTACCTTTCCGGTAGATGGCTTGTCGGCAAGAGCCTGGAATTTAACACCCTTGGTGTGGTCCATCATCTTTCCGAGAACAAGTCCACCAGTCACGGAGCCCTTGGGTTGAACTCCACTGGAGATGGTACCCGATTGGGAGAAAGGGAATGCCTGTCCTCCGGAACGGCTGATGGTGTCAGTAGACTCGACCTTGGCTCCTCCGAGGAAGTCATCCTTCACGAAAGAGTCGTCTACCTTCATG
>Ga0308008_1000372_pt1 | contig 19002 bp, 10 predicted proteins | sample Neamet125_FD_203140 | JGI IMG/M metagenome (GOLD analysis project Ga0308008, IMG submission 203140) | Marine microbial communities from water near the shore, Antarctic Ocean - #125 | ecosystem: Environmental > Aquatic > Marine > Unclassified | place: Southern Ocean | collected 2014-07-24
ACAGACGTTCTGGCTTTTCATTCATGGCATCTTCAGAACTTGTCCACCAAGCAACCATCTCTTCGGATTCCAGATATGGGATATTATCGAAGACTGGAGCAGATGCAAAGAAGATGTTTACCGATAAGGTGGTACCCATCTCAGTTAATTACCCGTTCTTCTTCAAACCGATACAGGACGGAATGGACCGTCCCAAAACCGAACTCGCCTACAGAGTACCCGCTTCCAAACTTACCAGACGAAAACTTGATGCCAATACCCAAACCGAAGAATTACAAGGATTGGATACGACGATCGACTGGAAGAATACCGGTGACAACTCATATGACGGTGAAAAACTCAAGATCCTTGCACACGACGAATCAGGCAAGTGGGAGCGTCCCGACAACATCCTCAACAACTGGCGTGTCACGAAAACAACATTAAGATTAGGTAGTAGAATAATAGGTAGATGTATGATGGGTTCAACATCTAATGCATTAGATAAAGGAGGCTCTAATTTTAAAAAACTATATGATGCATCAGACGTCACACAAAGAAACAGAAATGGTCAGACTAATTCAGGACTCTATAGTTTGTTCATTCCTATGGAATGGAATTACGAAGGATACATCGACACTTATGGATTTCCTGTATTCGACACTCCAAAAAAACCCGTCAAGAGCATTGATGGATCCAAAATTCAGATCGGAGTTATCTCGCATTGGGAAAATGAAGTTGAAGGTTTAAAAAATGATCAAGATGGTTTAAATGAGTTTTATCGTCAATTTCCACGCACCGAAAAACATGCTTTTAGAGATGAAGCAAAACAATCTTTATTTAATCTTACTAAGATTTATGAACAAATAGATTATAATGAAGATTTAAGAAATACAAACATTGTAACTCAAGGTAGTTTTCATTGGGAAAACGGCATTAAAGATACAAGAGTAATATTTGTACCTAATAACAATGGAAGATTTTATATATCATGGATTCCACCTGCTGAATTACAAAATAAACATTTAATTAAAAATGGTATCAGATATCCAGGTAATGATCATACCGGTGCTTTTGGTTGTGACTCTTACGATATTTCTGGAACAGTAGATGGTAGAGGTTCAAAAGGTGCATTACACGGATTAACTAAATTTTCAATGGAGGACGTTCCTCCTAATACATTTTTTTTAGAATATGTAGCTAGACCACAAACAGCTGAAATTTTCTTTGAAGATGTTTTAATGGCTTTAGTTTTTTATGGTATGCCAATGTTAGCAGAAAATAACAAACCTAGATTGTTATATTACTTAAAAAGACGAGGATACAGGGGATATTCTATAAATAGGCCAGACAAGTCTTACAATAAACTATCTGTAACAGAAAGAGAAATAGGTGGTATACCTAATACAAGTGAAGATATTAAACAGGCGCATGCAGCCGCTATAGAAGATTACATTGAAAATTTTATTGGAATTAACAATGATGGCCACGGAGATATGTATTTTCAAAGAACTTTAGAAGATTGGGCTAGATTTAATATAAATAATAGAACCCAGCATGATGCTTCAATAAGTTCTGGTTTAGCTATAATGGCTTGCAATAAAAATAGGTATGCACCACATGCAAAAAGAACTATATCAAAACTTCCTTTAGGTTTTATTAAATATGATAATGAAGGGGTAAATTCAAAAATAATGAAAATCAATGGTTAACATTAACTATAACAGCAGTTTTCCAGATCAGGTAGTACCTGAAGAAGAGAAAAATTCTTTCGAATATGGTTTAGCAGTGGCTCAAGCTATTGAACACGAGTGGTTTAGAAATAGTAGTGGACAAAATAGGTTTATGGATAATTTTCAAAACTTTAATAGACTAAGATTGTATGCTAGAGGTGAACAACCAGTACAAAAATATAAAGATGAATTAGCTATAAATGGTGATTTGTCTTATCTTAATTTAGACTGGACACCAGTGCCTGTACTATCAAAATTTGTAGATATAGTTGTTAATGGTATGACTGAAAGAGGTTATGAAATAAAATCATTTGCAATTGATCCTTTTGGTATTAAAACTAGAACCGATTATGCTGAAGCAGCATTAAGAGACATAACACAAAAATCAAGCATACAAAATTTAACTCAGCAGACTGGTAGAGATTATTATGCTTCATCAAATCCACAAGAGTTACCTGAAAATCCAGAAGAATTAGATTTATTTATGCAATTGTCATACAAGCAAAGTATTGAGATTGCGGAAGAAGAAGTAATAGAAAAAGTATTAAAATACAATAAGTTTGATCAAATAAAAAAACAAATAGCTTATGATTTAGTTGTTTTAGGTATTGGTGCTTGTAAAACTAATTTTAATTTGTCTGAAGGTATAACTACAGAATATGTAAATCCAGCTAATACTGTTTGGTCATATACTGATGATCCAAATTTTGAAGATTTATATTATGTAGGTGAAGTAAAAAACTTATCTTTACCCGAAGTAAAAAGGCAATTTCCTAATTTAACTAATTCTGAGTTAGAACAAATACAAAAATATCCTGGTAGAAATTCTTATCAAAATGGTTATTTTGGACAAAACCAACAAGATCAAGTTCAAGTATTGTTTTTTGAGTATAAAACATATCATGATCAAGTTTTTAAAATAAAACAAACGGACCAAGGTTTAGAAAAAACATTAGAAAAACAAGATACATTTAATCCACCACCTAATGATAATTTTGAAAGAGTATCTAGATCTATTGAGGTTTTATATACTGGGGCTAAAGTTTTAGGTTTAGGTGATACAATGCTAGAATGGAAGTTAGCGGAAAATATGACAAGACCTACGGCTGATACTACAAAGGTTAATATGAATTATATATTCTCAGCACCAAGAATGTATCAAGGTCGTATTGAATCTATAGTTAGTAAAACAGTAAGTTTTGCTGATATGATACAATTAACACATTTAAAATTACAACAAGTACTAACTCGTATAGTTCCAGATGGTGTTTATGTAGATGCAGATGGTTTAGCTGAAGTTGATCTAGGTAATGGAACAAACTATAATCCTTCTGAGGCTTTAAACATGTATTTTCAAACTGGTAGTGTTGTAGGTAGATCTTTAACTCAAGATGGTGATCCCAATAGAGGTAAAATACCTATACAAGAATTACAAAGTTCTTCTGGTATATCTAAAATACAATCAATGATACAAACGTATCAGTATTACTTACAGATGATTAGAGATGTAACTGGTTTAAATGAAGCTAGAGATGGTAGCACACCAGATAAAGATGCATTGCTTGGCTTACAAAAATTAGCAGCAGCAAATTCAAATACAGCAACTAGACATATATTACAGTCTTTAATGTATATGACAGTAAGAACTTGTGAAAATATAAGTCTTAGAGTTAGTGATATGTTAGAATTCCCTTTAACTAAAGCTTCATTAGTAAACAGCATTAATAACTTTAATACATCAGCGTTAGAAGAAATAGATGATTTACAATTACACGATTTTGGTATATTTTTAGAATTAGAACCAGATGAAGAAGAACAAGCACAATTAGAAAAAAGTATTCAAGTAGCTTTACAGGCAGGTAATATTGGATTAGAAGATGCAATAGATCTTAGAGAAATATCAAATATTAAACTTGCTAATCAAATGCTTAAAATAACGCAAAAGAAAAAACGAGAAGCGGATAGAGCAGCTCAATTACAAAATATTAAAGCACAAGGAGAGGCTAATCAAAAAGCATCTGAAGCAGCTGCGTTAGCTAATGTTCAACAAGAGCAAGCTGTAGCTCAAACTAAAATACAAATTGAACAAGCTAAATCTCAAATGGAAATATCTAGGATGGAACAAGAGGCTGCAATTAAAAAAGAATTAATGGCTGAAGAATTTCAATATCAATTACAATTAGCTCAAATGGAAACTGATCGTACTACAACAAGAGAATCTGAAATTGAAGACCGTAAAGATAAAAGAACAAAAATACAAGCAACACAACAAAGTGAAATGATAAATCAAAGACAAAATGATTTATTACCTACTAATTTTGAATCAGAAAATGATTCAATGGGTGGTGGATTTGGTTTAGAATAATTTAATTCACAATAGTTTATTATTAATTTTATATTATCATATTATGTCAAAAAAAGAAAACGAAACAAAAGAAACAAAAATAGCTGAAGTAGCACCTGCTAAACAAGAAGGTGATTTTAAAATAAAGTCAGCAAAAAAAATGAAAGATCTTAGTGAACCTCAAGGTCAAGAATTACATAAAGTAGTTTTAAATAAAAAAGACGAAGAAAAATATGCCATTCAAACACAAGAGACAAATGATAGCAATGTTATTGTCAAAGAGCAAGAAAACAGTGGCGACAGCGAAACAGTGGTTGAAGAAGTACGGGCCACCGAAGAAAAAGTAGAAGATACTGATTCGCCTATACAAGAAATAACTGATGAAACAAATAACACTAACAAGGACGGAGTGGCAGGAAGCGATGAAGCTACCACTGCCGTATCAGAACAAAAAGAAATACCAAAGGAAGTTGAAACACAAAAGCTCCCTGAAAATATAGAAAAACTAGTTCATTTTATGGAAGAAACTGGCGGTGATGTACAAGATTATGCCCGTTTAAATCGTGACTATAGTAATATAAGTACCGATGCTCTATTACATGAATATTACAAAGCAGCTAAACCTCATTTAGATAATGAAGAAAGATCTTTTATAATAGAAGATTCTTTTTTAATTGACGAGGAATTAGATGAAGCAAGAGATATTCGAAAGAAAAAACTTGCGTACAAAGAAGAAGTTGCAAAAGCTAAAAACTATTTAGAAAGCTTAAAGAGTAAATATTACGACGAAATCAAGTTGAGACCCGGCGTAACTCAAGAGCAGCAAAAAGCTATGGATTTTGTTAACCGACACAATGAAGATGCTAAAGCACATGCAGAGAGAAGAGAAGAATTTAAAAATGTATCTAAAAAACTTTTAAACAAAGATTTCAAAGGTTTTGATTTTAATGTAGGAGATAAAAAATTTAGATACAGTATTAAAGACCCATCTACTGTAGCCGATAAACAAAGTGATATTTCGAATTTTATAGGAAAGTTTCTTAATAAAGAAGGAGAAATAATTAAACACAAAGAATATCATAAAGCTCTGTATACAGCACAAAATGCCGACGCTATGGCCCAACATTTTTATGAACAAGGTAAAACTGATGCTATTAAAGATCAGCTAGCTAAGTCTAAAAATATAAGTACTGAACCTAGAAAAACTAGTACAGGTGAAGTATTTGTTAATGGATTAAAAGTAACAGCAATGAGTGGTCTTGACTCTTCAAAACTTAAAATAAAAAGAAAAACATTTAACTAAAAAACAATAAATTATGTCGATTTTTCCACAATTTGGTGCGATAGTTCCTGCTCCTAACCAGCAACTATTAGCCAACAACTACCTTCAATTTAATCAAGGTGGTGCTAATGCAAATGATTTTGCACAGCAATATTTACCAGAAGTATACGAACAAGAAGTAGAGCGTTATGGAAACAGAACGTTATCAGGCTTTTTACGTATGGTAGGGGCAGAAATGCCTATGACTTCAGATCAAGTTATTTGGTCAGAGCAAAACAGATTACACATAGCATACGATGGTTGTGTAAATGACCAGGCAAATGGAATTACAATTCCAGTACCTACTGCACCAGGTGTAACACGAAATGTTATAAGTCCAGGCCAAACTATAGTAATTATGGATGGAGCTGGTAATGAAGCTAAGGCTGTTGTTACTGCCTCTAACACTGGAACTGGTGTTCTAGCTGTTGCTCCATATTTAACAACTACTTTAGCTGCTTTAGGTGCTACAGTTAAAATATTTGTATATGGTTCTGAATTTGTTAAAGGCGCAGGTACTTCAAATGCAGGTGCTGGAGCTTTAGCTCAGAATAATGCTTTACAACCTCAAATTACTATTACTCCAACTTTTACACAATTTTCTAACTCACCAGTTATTATTAGAAATGTTTACACAATAAACGGATCTGATATGGCACAAATCGGTTGGGTTGAAGTTGCTACTGAAGACGGAACTACTGGTTATTTATGGTATTTAAAAGCTGAGTCTGAAACAAGATTACGTTTTGAAGATTACTTAGAAATGGTATGCGTTGAAGGTGAATTAGCAACTGCTGCTCTTGGTGCTGGTTCTGCTGTAAATGCAGGATTTAAAGGTACTCAAGGTTTATTTGCTGCTATTCAAGCTAGAGGTAACGTTGAAGTAGGATTTGATGCAGGTTCTGGTCTTGATGACTTTGATGAAATTCTTAAAAACCTTGATACACAAGGAGCTATTGAAGAAAATATGTTATTCCTACAAAGAGGAGTTTCATTAGACTTTGATAATATGCTTGGATCTGTATCTCAAGGAGTTCAAGGAGGTACTGCTTATGGATTATTTGAAAACTCTGAAGAGATGGCATTGAATCTAGGATTCAGTGGTTTCCGTAGAGGTTCTTATGATTTCTATAAAACTGATTGGAAATACTTAAATGACGCGTCAACACGTGGTGCTCAAACTGGTACTTCTTCTATAGAAGGTGTTTTAATTCCTGCTGGAACTTCAACAGTTTACGATCAAATACTAGGTACAAATATCAGACGACCATTTTTACACGTTCGTTATAGAGCTTCTCAAACAGAAGACAGACGTATGAAGTCTTGGTTGACTGGTTCTGCTGGTGGTGCATTCACTTCAAATCTTGATGCTATGGAGGTTAACTTCCTATCTGAAAGATGTCTAGTGGTACAAGCTGCTAATAACTTCGTTTTATTCCAAGGAGTTTAATATTAATGTAAAGTTACTGGGGCATGTAATGTGCCCCTACTTTACTATTTTAATTATTTAATTATATTATATCATGAAAACACAAAGTAAAACTCAACCTAGTTGGGAAATTAAAGATAGAACGTATTTTTTAGCAGGGGTAAATACACCTTTGACTTATAGAATACCTTCAAAACATACTCAAAGACAACCATTATTATGGTACGATGAGGCTAAAAATGAGCAAAGAGAAATAAGATATGCTACAAATCAAAATTCACCGTTTAAAGATGAACAAAAAGGCGAAGCAACTCTAGGTCATATAATATTTAAAGATGGTTCTATGACAGTTTTAAAGAAAAACCAAGCACTGCAAAAAGTGTTGTCATTATATCATCCACTAAATAATATAAAATATAGAGAATTAGATGTTGTTGAAGAAGCGAAAGATGAATTAGTTGATTTAGAATTAGAAATAGATGCTTTAAACATTGCTAGAAATATTGATGTTGATCAAGCAGAAGCAATACTAAGAACAGAAATGGGTTCTAAAGTATCAGAGATGAGTTCTAAGGAGATAAAAAGAGATTTACTTATATTTGCTAAACATGATGCTAAATTGTTTTTAAACTTAGCTAAAGATGAAAATGTTCAACTTAGAAATTTTGCTATAAAAGCAACTGAAGCTGGTATTATAGTTTTATCTAATGATCAAAGAACATTTAAATGGAAATCAAATAATAAAAAATTGATGACAGTTCCTTTTGATGAACATCCATATTCAGCTATGGCCGCTTTCTTTAAAACAGATGAAGGTTTAGAAATATTTAAATCTATAGAGAAAAAGTTCTCTTAATATGTAATACTAATAAGGGAGGTGTAATGCCTCCTTTATTATAACAAAAACAACAAATGGCTATAAACGTAAATACTGTGTATCAAACAGTTTTACTGATATTGAATAAAGAACAAAGAGGTTATTTAACACCTACTGAATTCAACAATATTGGTAATCAAGTACAACTTGAAATATTTAATACATATTTTGAAGATCTTAACCAGCAACTACGAGTACCACAAACTGATACTGATTATGCTGATAGAGTAGAAAATCTTGATGAAAAAATAGCTATATTTAAAACTTTAGGTAATGCAATTCCCGCATCAACCTCTGATGGTTTAATACCTTACTGGGTATTACCAAGCGTAGATATATATGGCAACGATGTATCTCCTGGCTCAGACACACCTTTCTTTAGATTAGGTAGTGTACTTTATAATAACGAAACACAACTACAAAGAGTTGATCGTTCAGATTACTATCATATAGATAGATCCTTACTAACTAGACCCACAAAAACTTATCCTGTATACTTATATGAGAATGAAAAATTATTTGTTAAACCAACAACTATAGACACTGTTGGTGAAATACAAGTTGATTTTGTTAGAAAACCTATAACTCCAGTTTGGGGTTTTACTGTTGGTTCTCTAGGACAATATTTATATAATTCACAAGCTTTAACCACTAATAATACTACCGGCTCTGTTAATTTTGAACTTCATGAGTCAGAACAAACAAAACTAATAATAGATATATTAATGTATGCTGGTATAGTAATAAGAGATCCTTCAATAGTACAAGCAGCTGCACGAGAATCTGCTATGCAAGAACAAAACGAAAAAATGTAAATTATGGCATATCCAACAACACCAAATGGAGGATTAACAACAGAAACTAATGCTCAATATTATGCGGGTACACAGATAATTCAAGCAGTTGATACAAGTTTAAACGTAGGACAAGTTATATTTAAAACTACATTTAATACTGATCTTACTTTTGGTTCTAATGATCCAACAAATCCATTATATAATAATAATAATTTTAGATTATATACCAGTGCAACAGGTGCAACAGGTACTTTTGCAGAATTTACAGGAGCGTATACTGTTAATAACAGTAATATAACTTTTGGTGCTGGTGTTGCTGCTGGAACTTATGTTGTTGTACAACTTTTAAGTAGAAGTGGTGGTAATTTTGGAAATAAAGATGCTTATGGTACTACTGTTGAAGAAAACTATAATAGTTATTCTTCTATAAAAATATCTGAATTAGTTAATAATTTCTTGGTAGCATATGTTGGTACTGGTAAATTAATATCAAGTGTTAAAAAAACAGATATTATATTTCATGCAAAAAGAGCATTACAAGAATTTAGCTATGATACATTACAAAGTATACACTCACAAGAACTTACTGTCCCATTTAATCTTAGTTTAGTTTTACCTCAAGACTATGTTAACTATGTTAACGTTTCTTGGATTGATGATGTGGGTGTTAAACATATAATATATCCTACTACTCTTACATCTAATCCTTATACAAAACCTATACAAGATGCTCAAGGTGTTCCAATTCAAAGTAGCGATGGTATAAATATAACTGGTACTTCTTTAACTGAAGAAAGATGGGCCTCACAAAACACAGAAACAATACAAGCTATAAGAGATGATATTACCGGTAGATTAATAGCGGATGGTTTATGGGGTGTTTATGGAAATGGACTAATGGGTTATGGTCAAAGATATGGATTACAACCTGAAATAGCTCAAATGAATGGATGGTTTACTATAAATGAAAGAGAAGGTAGTATGTCTTTTTCTAGTGACTTAAAAGATAAGATAATAATATTAGAATATATATCTGATGGTTTATCTTATGATGGAGATATGACAGTGCCTAAGTTAGCAGAAGAAGCTGTTTATGCATATATAATCCATGCTGTGTTAGCTAGTAGAATAAATCAACCTGAATATATTATTCAAAGATTAAAAAAAGAAAAAGTTGCAAAATTAAGAAATGCAAAAATAAGATTATCTAATATTAAATCTAACGAATTTGTTCAAATCATGAGAGGTAAATCTAAATGGCTTAAAAACTAAATTAAATGGCAGAAGTTAAAAATGCTTTTATAAAATCCAAAATGAATAGAGACCTGGATGCCAGGTTATTACCAAATGGTGAGTATCGTGAAGGGATTAATATACAAGTAAGTAGATCAGAGGGTGCCGACGTCGGAGCGTTAGAAAATGTATTAGGTAATGAACAGCTTGTAGACTTTAGACTAACTAGTGGCTGCAATTGTTTATTAAATACTATAGGAACTTTTACTGATGGAGTCTCTAATGATATATATGTTTTTTTAACTGATTATACAGATATTACTTTTAAAACATCAACAACTTATAATAAAAATTCTTATAATTATATCTATGTATATAATACATTAAATCAAGAATCAAAAATATTAGTTAGTGGTTCTTTTTTAAATTTTTCCACTACAAATCCTATATTAAGTGTAAATTTTCTAGAAGGTATTTTATTTTTTACTGACAATAGAAATCAACCTAGAAAAATAAATATAAATAGAGCAATAGCTAATGCGACTAGTCAAAACTCTAATGGCTACTATATAAATGAAGATCAAATATCTGTAGCTACATATAATCCATATGAAACAATAGAACTTTATTTTAAGCAATGGGGATCGGTTAAGGTTGGATCAACAGCCGTTAATAATGCTACTTCATTTCTTATAAACAAAGACACTCTTATTGGTCTACCAACAATAGGTGCTACAGTTGCAACGGCCACAGGCCAAGGAATATCAACTCCTTTCCCTACAATAACAGCATTTGATCCAATATCTGGTAATTTAACAATAAGTGGTTCAGGACGAACTATAGCAGCTGATACTGAAATAAAATTTTTTGTTGCCAGTGATTTTGAAACAAACAACGCTACTAATTTTTCAAGCATGTTTGATGCAACTAGCAGGTTTGCTCCAGATGGTGTAACTGATAATCCTACTTTTCAAACACAAGGTCCTTTAACAGCTACATCTAAAAGTAACTATCCTGGTGATCCTGATTTTTTAGAAGATAAATTTGTAAGATTTAGTTATAGATTTAAATTTGATGATGGTGAAAATTCTATAATGGCTCCTTTTACACAACCTGCTTTTATTCCTAAACAAGATGGTTATTTTTTAAGACCTACAACACCTACTGGTAATACAAAAGATGAAAACTCTACGTATAGAAGTACTGTTGTTTCTTTTATGGAAAATCAAGTTAATAATATTTTACTTCAAATTCCATTGCCTTGTGCAGCAAAAGACTTATACGATGAATATAAGATAATAGAAATAGATATAATATATAAAGAATCAGATGCTATAGCTGTTAAAGTTGTAGATACTATTCAAGTTGAAAGTTTTTCTAGTGATAGATTTGTAGATAAATCTATAATATATAATTATCAAGGAGAAAAACCATACAAGACATTACCAACAAAAGAACTAGTAAGAGTCTACGATAAAGTGCCAGTTAGAGCACTTGGTCAAGAAATAATAAGCAATAGAATAGTTTATAGTAATTTTCAAACTCAACATACTCCACCTGAAGCATTAAATTATAATGTAGGTGTAACTAGAAAAGAATCTTTTAGTATTAATGCTCTTACAGAAAATAATGATCCACAGCCTACTTTGTTTTATACTAGTGAGGTAGAATATCCTCAACATACTCTTAAACAAAATAGAAACTATCAAGTTGGTATTCTTTTATCTGATAGATTTGGTAGAACTTCAACTGTATTATTATCATCAGCAGTATCTCAAGGCACTGTAGGTGGTATTCCTTATGGTGGTTCAACAGTATATGTTCCATATGCTCCTTTCCCAGGACTAGGTGCTAATAATATATATAATTGGACAGGTGATTCATTAAAAGTTTTATTTAATCAAGCTATTGGAACTACTGGTTTATATGCTGGTGTTCCAGATTTATTAACTGGATGGCCTGGTTTATATGTTGGTGATATTACAAGTTCTGAATATAATCCATTAGGATGGTATTCTTATAAAATTGTAGTAAAACAACAAGAACAAGAATACTATAACGTATATTTACCTGGAATTGTTAATGGTTATCCTGGAGATGTAGTAGGGCCTTTTCCAGATCCAGATAACACTGTTGCATTTATAACATTAACAAATGATAATATAAACAAAGTACCTAGAGATCTTACAGAGGTTGGCCCTTTACAAACTCAATTTAGAAGTTCTGAAGATATGTTTGGTAGAGTTACACCTCAACAAACAGGTTTAGATGTTAATCCTGTATTTAATAATCCTTATTATCCTACAATAGATCCTGGTGTTGTTAACACTATAGGTCCAGAAAATACATTATTAGATTCTTCTGCTGTATTCTCTGAAGTATATCAAACAGGAACTAATCCTTTAGTTGGTAGAGTTTCTCAAACAATAGAAACATTAAGTACAGCTATTGGAACAGGTGCTATAGGCGCTGGCCCAGTAGATGCTGGTGATGATTACAATATTTTATTAGGTATATATGAAACCGCTCCTACAGTATCAAAACTAGAGTTATTTTGGGAAACATCTTCATCTGGTCTTATTTCTGATTTAAATTTAGCTATAGAACAAGGTGGAGCTCCCGGTGTTAAAGGTGTTACTAGTGACGGTACAGCATTAACATGGGCATATTCTCAAAGTGAATCAAACTCTTCAGGCTCTATAGTTGCTACATTTTCTCCATATACTAGAGCAAATCCTTTTTCAGAAACAATAACTGAGGTTGCAGAATCTACTATTAGTAATTTTTGGGTAACAGATGGTAATGATAGTACTAGAACTTCTGATTTTGTATTACAACCTATAGCAGGAAGTGAACCATCTAGATATAATTTAAAAACAACAAGAGACTTTTATTTTGGTAATGACGCTAATATATTAGAAACTTTTACTTTTTTCTTTTCAGTATATGATATTATTAATGATGTAACAAGTACTGCATCTGCGTCTGGAGCCTTAACTAATGCGTCCCCGTCAATAACTAATTGCTTGGCAAATGTAGATCTTACTCCGGGAGCTACAACTATTTATACATACGCAGCTACAAATGGTAGTGCTGATGTAACTCCAATTAACGTTCCTGGTCTTCCTCCGCGTAATACATTAGATTTAACTTTTTCTAAAGTAAGTCAATCACCCGCTCTTCCAGTTGTAAGTATTGATCCAAACACTGGTATATTAACAGAGTCTACTGGTTCTTTAAATGGAGCACTAAGTGTTACAATAAAAGTTCAAGATGCTTCTGGTGCAGATGGATCATTATCAGCAACATGTGCGACTAATTTTAATGGTAGTCAAGGAACACAAACAGTACCTACTAATACTAATTGGTATAAAGGTAATTTTTTAAATATAAACAAAGGCCCAGCATCTTCTGGTTTTTATTGGAGTTCAGATTTAACAAATGAAGTTGCTTCTACTCCGCTACCTGGTTTAACAACTAGCTTTAGAGCACCTGTTAATAATCAACCTACACCTACTAATACTATAGGTTCAACTGGTGTTAATGATGCTACAGTTAATGCTCAAGGAGCTTGTGGTGGTGGTACAGGTATTACCGATAGTTGGGTGTGGACAAACACTAATAGAAATGCTTTAGCTTTTGATGCATTAAACACTGTTCCATCAGGTTTAACATCAGGAACAGGATATATAATGATAGACTTTGATAATAAAGTTACCGCTAATGGTGCGCCACAAATTGACAAACCTTCTTTAATATGGCCTACTTATTTACAATATAGAGATCCAAGTGCGGCAGGATATCCTAATAACTGGGTAGATGCTGTAGATGTTGAAGGTGCAACTATAAAATTTGGTGGTACCCAAACAAATAATTATAGCATATCTCTTGATTCTGCTAGACCAGATTTCACACAAACAGGTGTTACTGATCAAGCTAGTACTTCTACATCACCTACAGACTCTTTATATGTTAATGCAGATGGTGCTCAAGCTCAAACAACAGGTAGAGCAAATGCTAGCAATTTATCTTTATTTTCTAAAGCCTCAAGGATATTTGCTTTTGGTAAGGATCAAGGTTATGCCGTTAGACCGGATTATTTTGGAGATTACAGATTAGTAGTAAGATATCCTTATGGTGATAATATACCTAATTCTTTAACTAATTTTGGTAATAAAATAATACCTGTATTAACAGCTCAAGGATGTCCAGGACAACAAGGCGGTAGTAGTTTATCTTCACCGTATGCATCGTATCAGTCAAGTTTAGACACGCAACAAGTTACATTAAGTTATGGTGATTTTTACAATCCTTTAATAGATGGCACAGCCCCAAGTTATTTTAGTTATAGAATTAGTGCTCAAGGATCTTCAGATAAAGAAAATGCAAAATCATTTGTTCCATCTCAAACTGTATATGCTAGAGAATGGTCATTTAGATATATAACTCAACTTTACACAGATCCAGAGCTTAGCATATTATATACGGGTACTACAAATTTATTCTATTATTCATATGCATCAACAGGAGACACTTCTTTAAATGGTAGATATGGTAATGAAATGTCTAACACAACTAACACAGCGTTAACAGGAAATGATAGAGCACCAGTAGGTAATGCTTCAAATGAAGACAGAAGATGGGTTGCACAATTTGATGGTGGTAGTAAAAAAATGGCACAAACAGCAGAACCAGTAACATATGATCAGCAAGATGTTGCTCCTGTTGTATCACCGCCTACACTTACAAATCCAGCTAATCAAACAGTACCATTTTTAAATCCAACTAATTTTGGTCCTTTTCCTCAAATAATAAATAATATATCTGGTAATAGTGTTAGTATAATATGGCTTGGTGGCGCTAGTCAAACATCATTTGCTAGTACTCTTGTTAGAAATTTAACTAATAATTTAGGTGGGCAAACACCGGCACCATTTGCAAGTCCTGCTTTATTCTTAAAATTTTATTCACCAGATCAAAGCACCGGCTATGCAGAGGTAAGTAGTGTATCTTTAAATATAAACGCAAATACATCAAATGTATCTTATATATATGAAAATACATCTGGTCAAGTTATAGTAAGTATTACAAATGCACAAAACATAATTACTGGTGGTGGTAACAGTAATTTACCTGCAAGCAATTATTACTACGGATATAACTAGTAATTCATTAAATAAATAAGTGATAATAAATTATGGCAGCATTGATAGAAGTTAAGTATTTTAATAGTTTTATTTTACGTAAAACCCTGGGAGCGGGAGGCACGGCTGTGTGGGGTGGATCTAATGCAAACAATACTTATCCAGCTGCTACACCATCTGTTAGTAATGATAAAAATTGGGCTGTTGAAGAAGCAAGAATAAGAGGTGGTTATAACAATGTTAACGTAGACTATGGTGCAAAGGCATTTTTAGTAGATGATAATCCTATATCGTCAATAAGATCTAATGCTCTTATTTATTCTGGTATATTTAATTCAAGAACTGGAATTAATGATACTAACGTTTTCTCAGTAGCTGAAGACATAACTAAAGGTGTTGATCCTATAAATGGATCTATACAAAAAATATTTGCAGAAGATACTCAATTAATTATTTTTCAAGAAAAGAAAGTAAGTAGAGCACCTATAGATAAAGATCTTATATATTCAGCTGAAGGTAGTACAACACTAACCGCAAGTAATACAGTTATAGGTACTATAAATCCATACATGGGTAATTATGGTATAAGTAAAAACCCTGAAAGTTTTGCCGTTTACGGGGGTAGAAAATATTTTACTGATAGAGATAGGAATGCTGTTCTTAGGCTTTCTAGAGATGGTTTAACAGAAATATCTAACTATGGTATGATTGACTTCTTTAGAGATGAATTTGGTCAACTAGAGGGTGGTAAACTGATAGGTGGTTATGATATATATAATAAACAATATTCATTATCCATACAACCAACATATGTAGGCTTACAATCTGGACAACCATATAAAACATTAGTATTTGATGAAGCTATAAATGGATGGAGTAGTTTCTTTTCATATAATCCTTCATCAATGTTAAGTTTAAAAAGTAATTTTTATAGTGCTGGACCTTCTTTAACATCTGATGATGGAGGATTTACTGGCGCAAATGGACCTAATACTGCTGGTTTATATCAACACTATATATCTACAGTACCAAGATGCAATTTTTATGGTTTAAATAATAAAGCAAGTGTAGAGTTTATTTTTAATCCTCAAGTAAGTGTATCTAAAGTTTTTAAAACAATAAATTACGAAGGTAGTAATGGCTGGCAAGTTGATAGTTTTGTATCTGATAGTACCGGTATAAGTTTTCCTATAACTGACATTGACAATTATAGAATAACAAATACTAATGATTCAACAGCTTTTATATATAGTTTTAATGAAAGTGCTTATGATACATTAGGTAATACTTTTGCCGATGTATCTACTACACCTGTAACACAAAATATTACATCATTAGTACCACCTCTTCTTCATTCTGGTTTTACTAGAAAAGAAAATAAGTATATGGCTAATTTATTAAATAATAGTGTTGCGGCTCCAGGAGAAATTATATTTGGTGATATAATGACAGGTATAAAAGGTTATTTTGCTACAGTTAAAATGTCTACTGATACTTTAACAGATCCAGGAGGAACAAAAGAATTATTTGCTGCGTCTTCAGAATACGTAGGATCAGCATATTAAATTAAATTAAATGAGTGAAAAAAAATTAACTACTAAAGAAGTAAATAATATTCAAAGTTTTAGAAAAAATATAATGAATTTTGAAAAACAATTACTTTCTTTATCTACTTCTTATGGAGATGGAAAAACTCCTGGCGGAGAAGAAGTAACAAAAGTAAATCCATTAAACCATAGGTTTGTGGATGGTATGTATGTAAGAGAAATATTTACACCCAAAGGACAAGTATTTACAACGGCTATTCATAAAAAAGATCATATGTATTTTTTTATGCAGGGTGAACTTTCTATACTTAGTGAAGATGGTATAAAAAGATTAAAGGCACCTTATTATGGTGTTACAACTGCAGGTACGAAAAGAGTTGTTTATGTTCATGAAGACACTATATGGGTAACAATTCACGAAACAAAAGCAAAAACAGTAGACGAAGTAATAGAGGATGTTATAGCTAAAGATTTCAACGATCCTAAAATTAGTATAGAAAATATGAGAAAGCATTTAAAAATTAAAAAATTATAATATGGCATTTATAGTATCAGGTGCAATTGCGGCAGTAGGAACTGTCATTGGCGTAGGTACTGCGGCCACGTTGATAGGTGGAGCAGCAGCAATTGGATTAGCAGGAGAGGTTGTTTCAACTGGTATAGGTATGTATGCAGCTACTAAAGACAAAAAAAATGCAGCGAGAGCTGCTAATGGTTTGCAAGGTGAAATTGATTATTTAGAAGAAACCAGACAAGAAATAATAAATCCTTTTGAAGGAGTAACAGACTTATCTGACATGGCTATAGATTTATCTAGTATGGCTCAAAACTTATCTGGAATGATAACAGATACTAGTGGCGTAATTTCTAACCCAATGGCAAATCTATCTGTTTCAACAGCCGCAGCTGAAATGCAAGCAGAAGAAGCTGATATTGCGCTAGCAAATACATTAGATCTTCTTGCTTCTACAGGTTCTAGTGCTGGAGGTGCTACTGCGCTTGCTCAAGCCGCATTACAAAGTAAAAAAGGTGTTTCCGCTAGTATAGAACAACAAGAAAAAAGTAATCAAGATAAGGCTGCTAAAGGAGAGGAAAGAGTTCAAAACCGAAAACAACAAGAAGCTCAACGATTGCAACAAGCTAAATTTAGTGAAGCTAGAAGAATTGAAAACATGGAGATTAGTGAAGCTGGTAGATTACAGCAATTTGGAATTAATCAAGCTGAAAAAATGCAAGATATTGGAGTAAAATCAGAATTATTTCAATTTAACGTTAAAGATCAAAGAGAAACAGCATCATTAGACAGACTTGCTTCTCAACTAACAGGACAACAAAACAAACAAGCAATGGCTAGCGCTAATTATACAAGTGCTTTGACTAGCGGTATTAGTAATGTAGCTGGAGCAGCAACTGATTTTGCTGGAATGGCTTTCAAGGCTAGTTTATGATAATATTAAAATATTAGTAAATGAATACACAAGCACAAAGTAATATAGTAGCAGGTTTAATACAAAATATTGGAACAACAACGGCCAATAGGATAAAATCTAGAAATTTAAGGCAAACCAAAGAGCTTCAATATATTCAAGAAAAGCAAGCTAAAGAACAATTAGCCTTGTATGCAACTGATGCTATGCAAAAAAAAGTTATACAAAACTATAAAGATTCTGGATTAGCAAGTGACTCTTTTTTTAAAATGGCTTATAACAATATTAGTGATTTATCTATATACGACACAAGAAGAAAAAAAGCACAGAGTCAAGGGCAAAGACAAAAAGCAAGTGAAGAGTATGCAATGGCTCAAGCAAGAGATAGTCAAACTCAATATTATATTAATTATTATAAAGGCTGGCTTGAAACGTATACTAAAGAGCTTCAAGCTAATGCTAAAAATCAACCTGGTGGAGTTTTTACAGGTACTCAACAAGGTATGAAGGGTGGACATTTTAATGAATTTTCTGAAGAAACTAATAAAAATTTTCTTCTTAAAAACGCTTTGCTAGGAGTTCAAATGAATAAAGAAGGAACTGATTTGCTGCCTCCTGTTGATTATTATCAAAAAAAAGATGGTACTTTGATGGGTAAATTAAAAGGTTATGAAGATTTTGATGTATTAGCTACAATATCAAAGCCCCCTGTTGTTATACAAGATTTTCAAAAAACACTAGGTGCACTATTCACGGAAAGTGGTTACAAAGATGGTAATGGACAAATTAAAAAAGAATTTTTAAATTATGATGAATTAGACGAATATACAAAAACAGTAACAGGTTCTGGTGGCGACACAGTTCAAGTTACAACTCGTCAAGTTCCTATTAATATAGCTACATCTAATAGATGGTTACAACAAGTAGAGCAGGTTTTTCAAGGACAATTAAGAGCTATTAATAATAAAAATGACTTTGATAACATGCAGGCTTCTTATATGTCAATTGCTGGAGCAATGGATGTAAACAATGATGGTGTTATTGAATTAGATGAATATAATACCAAATCAGGAAAAGTTCAAACCAAGAAAGCTAATTATAGAAATGTAAGTACCGCCGACATGACTGATTTAAAGGCTCAAAAAATAAAACCTTTAACATATAAAAATGC
>Ga0308008_1000374_pt1 | contig 18918 bp, 13 predicted proteins | sample Neamet125_FD_203140 | JGI IMG/M metagenome (GOLD analysis project Ga0308008, IMG submission 203140) | Marine microbial communities from water near the shore, Antarctic Ocean - #125 | ecosystem: Environmental > Aquatic > Marine > Unclassified | place: Southern Ocean | collected 2014-07-24
AGGCTTATATGGTCAGATGGATTAGACTTTGAGGTATTAGACTAATGAATTATGATTATCAGTTGTTACAGAAAGAAGTAGAGTTTCTTGGTGGTGTTATAGATAAGATCACTAAGGAGCGTAACATGTATCGTACACAGGCTATGATGCGAATGAATAAAATAAAGGAGCTAGAAGATGCACGACATGAGATACTCAAGAAACAAAATGATCCCAGCTCATGATGATGCCGAGCAAATAATAGCTCAGCTAAGGGCTAACAAAGTAATAAGACACCTTGTTGAGTGGGAAGAAAGCGATTGTGGTAACTACATAGTGGTGAAATTAAATGACTCATAAGGAATATAAATATGATGACTTATATATGGACATCGCTAACCGAGTATCTAAAATGTCTTATGACGAGGATACAAAGGTTGGGGCAGTTATCGTTAAAGATGGTAACGTTATTTCAATGGGTTGGAATGGGACACCTAAAGGCTTTCCTAATAATTGTAAGGATACTACAGATGGGTCTACACTTCCTATTGTTATTCATGCTGAGGCTAATGCTATCTGTAAGCTGGCTAAGTCTAGTACCAACGGAGAAGGTGCTACCCTATACACTACGCTATCACCTTGCACGGAGTGCACTAAGCTTATCTTGCAGTCTGGTATTAGTCATGTCGTGGTCGGACAAGCTTATGAGAAAGACTTGGCTGGGTTTAAGATATTAAAAGATAAGAAGATGCTAAAACTATTTGTAAAGAATAAGTAAATTAGAAAAGAAAGAGAGAAATATATGGAAGATATAAAGGACTATCTCTTAACTAAAATTAGAGGAGAAGACTTAGGTGTAAAGCCTAGGAGAAACTTACAACTAATGCGTATGGTTGACACCGATGGTGTTGACATGCTAGACTTTCTAATTGAAGACATGATAAGCTATGCTCGTAAGGTAATGCAACGTTGTTTCAAAAGAAATAAGGTAGAAGGCGAGTCAGCTATCACACAAGCTTCAATGGCAATAGGAAAATACATTGTCGAAGGATGGGACAGCAGTAATATTAACTTTAGAGATCATGTTAGGGTCGGTGATCTTATCATTGAAGGCTTTGTTATGTGTGGATATCTTACTATCTCAGTAGGGCACATGAAGAGTCGTAAGCCAGTCACCATACATGCCACAGAAAAGTGGGGTGAGATGGAGGTAATTGCAGGTAAAACTACTTGTATAAGTGCTACCATAATACCTTCTATTAAAGGTCTATTTCAAGACAATGGTAAGTCAGTTATAAAGACATGGGATAAGTCTAAGGAGCATAAGTTTATTAAATACTTAGATAAACCTTTTGTTAAAGCAATTGATAAGCTACAGGCAACTAGATTTGTAGTGAATGAAGACGTTCATAAGGCTATACTAGAAAACTGGAATGACTTTATTAAGTCAGAAGAGTTTAATGGTGAAGATAAGCTAGAGAACTCTAAGCTATATCAACGTCAATCCTCTAAGAATAGAGAAGTTAAGGAAGTTATGGCTGCAGCAGATAAATGGCTAAACAAAGAGTTTAGTTTCTATCTTGATGCAGACTATAGAGGTCGTCTGTATTACAGTGAACCCTTCTTTAACTTTCAAGGTGCAGACATAGCTAGGAGTCAGTTACTGTTTGCTAAAGGTAAACTATTCGATGCCAACGCTAACTTTTGGCTTGCTGTTCATACTGCTTGCTCGTATAATCAGTCGTATGGTATCAATGAGTTACCTGAATGGGCTACAGGAGACTATAAAGGGCTACTTGAAAGAGAAGAACTCGATAGTATATCTGTAGACAAGATGACGCTAGAAGATAGAGCTAGATGGACTCAAGAGAACTTACCAGTTATAATAGAGATGGGTGAGATGCGTATCTTTGCTGAAGATTCAGAGAAGAAGATAGCGTTCTTAGCTTGTTGTGTTGAATGGTATAAGTACTCTAAGTGTCCTGATGACTTCTACACGCAGTTACCTATACCTATTGATGGTGCTAATAACGGTTGGCAACATCTAGGTGCTATGTCTAAGGACTCATTGACAGGTGAACTAGTTGGTTTAACTCCTGTTGAAATCCAAAATGATTTCTATGTTCAGGTAGCTAAGAGGCTATGCAGACGTATGCCTGAGTGGTTTGAAGAGCGTAAGATACCTATGAAGCATATCCGTAAAGGTATAGCTAAGAGAGGTGCAATGACTAGGGCTTATAGCTGCGGTCAAAAGAAAATGTCAGAGTCTATGTACAGTGATTGTTATCAGTTTGGTTACACTAAAGACTATAACATAAGCACATGGGATTGTGACGAGCTCAGTAGTCAGGTGATAAGGGCAATACAAGATGTATGTCCAGGTCCACTAGACACTATGAGATACCTACAAAAGTTAGCTGATAAAGAAATCACTAACTGGTTTGATACTTTCGGTACTGATAGAGGCAAGGGAATTGAGTGGGAGACTGCTTCAGGCTTTCCTGTGATCTATGAGTGCTATCGTACTAGACCTGCTAAGGTAGACTGTTACGGATTCAATACACCTAACGGTGAGTTGAGGTTCAAGCATGTGATAAGAGAGAAGACTGATATACCAGATAGACGAGGCTTTATGTGTGGTATCAGCCCTAACTTTGTTCATAGCTCTGATGCAGCTCATATGGCTCTTGTTGTAGCCAACTGGGATAGTGACTTCGGTGCAGTGCATGATTCTTTTAGTGCTCATGCAAATAAAGTAGAAGATCTAATGGTGAGTGCTAGAGAAGTGTTTACTACTATGTACGATAAAGAAAACTTCTATGAGACTATACCATTCGGTAGAGGCTATGAAGGAAATCAACCCAATCTAGGTACACTAGATGTTAAAGAAGTAGCAAATTCAGACTATTTCTTTTGTTAATAGGAGAAGAAAATGGAAGATCAAAACTGGTTAAAAGACCAAGGCTATTCTGATGCAGACTTTGCATCGACACTAGGTTTGTCTAATGAAGTGGTTCAAAGAGAAGGCTTTAATAGAGCAATGTTAGACTTAGTTCATTCTGAGAATATGGCTGGTTATATAGACGAAGGGCTTGATGAAAAGAAAGCAAGACATATGGCAGACAAGAAGAGAAGCGAAGCTATGAAAGCCGCAAAAGAAAACGGTCTTAAGATGTAAAATAAAAAATACCCCACAAGGTTTCCATAAGGATTCCCTGTGGGGTATGTTTGTTTTTAACTATACTGTCTAATAGTTATATCTCTTATTTGCTTTTGAATAGCTCTCTTATCTATTTGAGACTCAGCTATCTTCTTATCTAACTGTTGCACAATCTGCAAACTCTCCATAGCTGTTTCAACAATCTTTAAAAATAAATCTGGATCAACAAATATATGAGCTGCAGGATTCCGAGTATCGTATTCTGCTTTAGTTAACTGAGTTTGTAATACTCTCATAGCAATCTTACTACGTTTTTTATATGCAGTAGGAACTTCTTGGTTAATAATTAAGTCATAAGTCATTAAGAAAGAAGCAAGTGAACTATGATCACCGCTAAGTCCTATATCATAGGTCTCATTAGCCGCTTTCTTTTCTGCTACTTCTTTTTTAACACTATTTAACATTTTTATTAAGGCTCTTTTTTCTGCAATAATCATATTGTAATCACGATTAACTATTTTAAACTCATCGTTAGCAGCATCTAATAACTGTTCGTAAGTGTTAACATCACCCATAAATGCATCATACACTTGCATGACTAATCCATCTGGACTTTGTTTTTGAACTCGTGTTACTGTTTTCTGTGCGACTGTAGCATCAATGTTTTGAGTACCGTTAACAGCAAGCTGATTACGTAACTTACTACCTATCTTAGGGTTGTTTTTAGCACCTTCACTTATAACCTTTGCATCTGCCTTAGATTGAGCAGAGGCTTTTCGTCTATAAGTAGTTACGTCCATTGACTGTCTAGGCGTACCGAATTGTTCATTAGGAGAGAGAACATCAGGAGATAAACCTTTCCCCATAGGGATTTTTAAAGTCTGATCTACATAGTATTCAAAGCCTCCAGCTTGAACCATGAAACCATTTGCACCTTCAACTTCTACTATACGATTAGTAAAATTAAAAGCCCTACCCATAGTCTTCATAAGACGACCATGTTCAATAGCACCACCTAATCCTTTATTTAAGGCATGATGTAAGTATTCACCGAATAATTGAGATACTTTTTCATCGTCACCATCAAAGTCATTTAAAATATTTTTAAATATTTCTTTGTTATCTCTCATAAACTTTTTAGCATGTTGACTATGAAACCTAGATTCTTTCCCATAAATAGTAGTCATAATTGGATTTTTCATAAGGTCTTTAACTTTATTTTGACTCTTAATAGACTCTAATATATCTTTAAATCGCATATCTTTACTGGTCTCATCAAAGACTTGCATCTCTTTAAAAACATCGTATCGAATATCTTCTTCAAGCAATTCAGCTCGGCTTTTAGTTATATTATCTATGTCTGTAAATATAACTCCACCCTTTTTTAGTATACGACTAATACCCATCTGCATACCTTGAATAACAGCACCGTTAGCGTTACCATCCATCTCTGCTTTTAATCTTGTAGCAAAGCTTTGACCGCTAGGTATCGCTTCATATCTAGCTAACTCATGGAGAGCATCCATTGCAAAATAAAAACCATCTTTACCTATATTTTTAAAATAGCTTTCCATATTTTCGCTTATAACTAAGCCTTGATCATTTGCTTCTGCCTCTGCTAGTCTACGAGGATCTAGATTAGCCATTGCCTTTTGATCGTTAGCGTACTTAACTAATGAATTACCAAATTTTATAAATGAAGGTCTTAATTCTTCTAGCTTAGCTAACTGTTGCTCTTTAGGCATCTTATCTGCATAAGGAACTAAACTTCTAGCAAGAACTAAATTAAAAGCTCTTTCTTTTTTCTTATTGCCTTTGTTCCAAACAACAGGTGTTGCACCATCAACTAAAAATCTAGCTACTTTATCTGCTTGATAGTTAAGTTCGGTTTGACTTATCATTAAACGAGAAGAGTTATTTATTACTGTATAACCATAATAAAAAGGTTGAAACACTCTCTTCTGTGCATCTGCCAATTGATCTTGCCTCATTCTAAGGTGATTAGATCTTATCTGGCTAGACTCAACAGCTGCTGCTTCTTTAAAACCTTTTAATCCTGGACTATACTCTGGATTAAGGTCTTGTGGTTTTAATCCTTCTGTTTTTTCTTTAGTTAAAAAACCAGCTAATAATTCTGCTTCCTTTCGCTTTAAATAATCGCTATCTTGCTTAGCTACTTTTGCAAACCATCCGCCCATGTTTACTTGAGCGTTCTTTAACATACCCTTCATCAAGTTATTTTTGTAATCACTAGTAGTATGTGCTACACTACTCAATGAGTTAATAGCCTCTGTTATTACTGATTTACCTTTCCTGTCTTTAACATCTAAAGAATTCTTTTTAACTTGAGTTGTTATTTGATTTTGAGTATAAGTTCCTTCACCTAATAACCTACCTTGACTAAGAGGAGTTCCAGATACTGGTCTGTCATGACCTTCTTTACCTAATGCTCTATTAATTGCTTTACGAATAATAGGTAGCTGAATATCGCCTTGTCGAGTGCTTACAAATGTCATTTTCTGAGGCTTACCATCAGCAAGTACCAGACGAGATTGATAGAAGTCTACAAAAGGACTATCAGCAAAGCCTTGAACAATAACTTGTCCTAGAATAGATTGCTCATTATCATCTAACCTATACTCATACCCGAAATCAGAAGTCTCTCCCTTGAATAAATCAGTAGCAACATCACCGCCTGTAGGGTAAAGTAATCTCTCTATTCTTCTGGCTATACCTTTACCTATATCTGATCTATCCATTAGGTTATCGTATCTTCTACGATCATCCTCCTTATCAGTCTCTCCTTGCATTAACTCTATTCGATTACCAAGTTCCATAATAGTTGCTATCATAGCTACCCTTCCGAACTCTGCTCTTATCTTGTTATTAGGGTCGGTAGCAGGTAGTTTAGGATCTTCTAACATATTTAACTTATCGTTAGCCATAATAGAGCCTAAGAAATTACCTGCATAACGCTTAATAAAACCGTTTGGATCAGCTACAGGCTCGTTCTGTGCTTCGTCAGGCACTAAATTCATATCAATCTTAGTACCAAATATTTCTAATTTATCTCCAGTACCTTGAAAGCTTTTACCAGCATTATTTAACAATGCACCTATATCTAGCTGAGGATCTCCGTCATTATTAATAATTTCTTTATAGTAATCTTCTACTAGTATTCTGTTAACGTCTTCACCAAAAGCTATTGTTTCTTCTTCACTTTCAAGAACACCTCTTTGCGAAACTGTTTCAATCATAGTATCTTCTGCGGCTTCTTTAACTCCTTCTCCGTACAAAGAACCTGTTCTTGCACCTGTAGTTGGATCTAAAGTAGGTATGCTTCCCATACTCTGTATTTGATTAACTGTGTCAGAGCTAACTTCAGGTACAGTAACACCTGATAGGTTAGCTCGCTCTACATTTTGATCTATAAGATAATCTTCATTACCTTTAGCAGTAGAGCCTTGGTCACTGATAACTTCCTTTGTTGGTAGTACATCTCTTGTTGCTATATTTAAGTCTTGAACAGGAGTTTCTAACCCATTGATACCTACACCACCACCAACTTTTTCAGAAAGGATATCTGCATACTCTATAGTTTGAGCTTTAGCTTTATCAGCAGCAAGGTCTCTTTCCGCTTGCTGTCCAGCTAACTTCCTTGCTTGGAAGCCACCTCTTTGTGCCAGCTTAGCGGCTGCATTATTTATTTTACCCATCATTTTTCTCCTTAACTAGTGGATACGGATCTAGTGATTTTCCGTGTATAAAGTTGTTTATTACGTTTCTAATAGGCGTGATTGGTCCTACCCCTGGAATTAATTTAGTAGCTTGACTAACTGATCTTTCAGTATTGCCTTCTCCTAGTGCACCAATCGCTTTACCTGCAGTTAATACATTACGCATTAGCGGTGCTCCACCAGCTGTTTCACCGAATAGACGTCCAATAATACCTTCATCACGACTCTTGTATAAGGGTAATCCTAATTGTAATATACGTTCTCCTGATCCAAGTAGTCCAGAAGTTTGTAAGGCTCTTTGTAATAGCTGAGCATCATTAAGGTAAGGAGTACTTCCTCCGAACTTTAAAAAGTCTTTTAGCCATTGAGAAGCACCTGCAACTGCCATCATGGTTACCATTAAGGCAAATGTATTATACTTCATACGAGGAGTTCCGTTCTTTAAATAGTCATTCCATAGTCTAGGGACAATGTTAGCTGTAAATGTAGATATAAAACCATTAAACTGTACAAACAACTGGTAATGAGGGTCTTGAAAGAACAAAGGTCTGTTATAAGCCTGTGGGTTTTGTATTCTATCGTTAACAAAATACCAAGTAACAGTATTCATTTGATCCTGTATAAACTCATAGTCTTCTTGTATCTGTACATTATTACTTCTATCTAGATCAGCAAACTCTTCAAACATCTTTGCATTAGAGTTATACTTATTAAATACATCTATAGTTTTATCAACATCCATTCCTAAATTCTTTAGCTGAAGATAAATATCTAATTGATCTTGACTATACTCTTTAACATTTCGTCTACTACCATCAGAGTTTCTTTGAATAGCCTCTAAAATTCTAATACGATCGCTTACAAAACTAGATACTCGACCTGCTGCTATTGCTCTTTGTAGTTGAGTAACACCAGCAATACCTGAGAACTTGTAGAATTGTTTTTGCCACCAAGCCATCATTACATCTGTCTCACCCATACCAAGACGAGTTGAAACAGAAGCATCATCATTTAACTGACCTGATCTAATAAGTCTACGCTCAGCTTGTGTATCAGTATTTGCCCTTGGAATATTCCTTAATGACTTATAGACTTCCATTGGTCCAATAGACTTTAAAATATTTTTAAGTTCTTTAACACCGTTATGAACTCCTTTTCTTACATCTGCCATGCCACTGTCTTGATAAAATATCATAACAAATTCTGGAAAAGAGCTTATAGCTGATAGCGGTAATCCAACCATCGCTGAATAGAAAGAACCCATCCTTTGAAATGCTGCTATCTTCCTATTCTTAATTCTATTATAATTACCTGTACCAGCATCTATAATATTCTTAGCGTGATAAGCTACACTTGCTCTCTCTTCTGGGCTAACACCATCGTCTTTCATTTGTTGTAAAAGATAGTCTACGTTTTTACCTCCTGCTCCAAAGTAAGTGGTGTAAGCAACATATTTAGCTGTTTGATTAGATGCATTAATAGCATTTTGTAATATGTCTTCATTAGCAAACATTTCAAATCCGTCTCTAGAAGACAATGCTGTAAGATCATTCTTCCCACTTCCAGGAACGTATTCAATACCTTCTACCATTGAAAAGTCAGTAGCATCTTCGTTGTTAGCTATCTTATCATACAAAGGTTGTAGTTCTGCTTCTTTAAAACCAGCTTTCTTCATAAAAGCAAACCAAGAATCTCTGTTTTCTCTTACCTTTTTCCAATCCCAAGTTTTATTATCAAACCAATTTTGTCTTTTTATATTTTGATTACGCCTCTCTTTAACCTTCTGACCTTTCCAAGTACCATTTCGCATATTGTATTCTGTTTCTTCAAATAGATCTAGATCACTTACAGTTTGACTTATAGCTGCTAAGTTACTAGTTATTTCTGTATCGGCTTGCAATGCTACAATATCTCCTTTAGCATTTACATATCGTCTAATCATATTAGATATTTTCTTTGAGTTCTTTGGATTATCTCTAAGTCCAAAACGATTAAATATTTTATCAGGAAGAATAATGTTAACCATCTCTGCTCTGTATTGTGCTTGTGCACCTTCAACATCTAATCCTGAGTATAACTTACCTCCAGGCTGACCTAATAAAGCATACAGCTTTCTAGCTGCTTTAGACTTCCTTAATAGCTCAGGAGGGAAGGCAGTATTTGCTGCTGCACGATATAATTCAGGGAAGTAAGTAGGAGTGTCTTTAATCTTATCCCATAAAGATCCTCTGTTTTCTTGACCTGCAGTAGCTGATTGATTTAAAAGACTACTTTCTTTTCTGTGCTCATAGTCTTCTGTGTTAAAAGTAGTTTCATTTATGATATCTTCTACTGACCCTTGATTACCTAGGTCGTGAGTTATCTTATCGTAGTTACCTAGCCTGTCACTAGAGCCTAGCATAACACCTTTCTGCATAGCATAACGATCACCTATATCTATGATCTGACCTGATGCTCCAAAACCAGCACCCAAAGTTGATCCAGCTATACCAGATGCAGTTAACAGATTCATAAATTCATTAGGATTAAAATTCTTTTTTAAACCACCTTCAGACATTGCGGCAGATGCAGAGTAACCTCCACCCTCTTGTAACATTTCAGTTACGCCTTCAGATAACCCACCACGACCAGCACCTGCAAGTATTCTTTTTAACATCTGACTATTGTTTATATTATCAGAAGCGAAGTTACCCATTCCCCTTAGGGTCTCTTTCATAACAGACTTACTTGTCTTGTTAATCATATCCATTGCTTGTTTAGAAGTTATACCTTTAAACTTTTTCTTTAATGCTTGAGCAACTAATACTCTACCTTCTTTTTTAATTAAGGCAGATGGTTTTAAACCCATACCCATAAGACCTAGCTTATCTAAGGTAGCCATTGCCACCCCAGCTACTAGTGACCCTGCAGCATGTGCTCTTGTCTTTGGTCCTTTGATATCATTCCATACTTGACCAGAATAACTACCCGCTACTGAACCGTAGGCTATACCTGCTGATAATCCACCTGTAATAGGTGCTGCAAGTGTACCTGCTCCTAACGTAATAAGGTAAGGGGCAGACATTGCTACGTTGTTAGTGAGGTATTCCCAACCATCCCATAGGCTATCTACATTTCTGTGGTCAATGTTTCTTAAAGCTGGTGAATCTTTTAAATCATCTTTTGCTTCCCAAACTGCTTCAGCACCCCAGTCTTTTATTGTTTCACTTCCAAGACCTACGCCTAGTAACTCGGCAAACCCAGCTAAACCTGTAGCCATCCCTTGCCAACCACTGTTCCATGCAGCACCAAACTGGTTATAGGCTACGTTTTCCTCTGTTCTATCACCCTTTCTAAATTGAATACCTTGGAAAGGCAAACTTCTAGGGTCATAGTTTCCTGATTGAGCTATGTCTAATGCCTTTCGATAGTCATCTTCGTTATTAAGGTCTAAGCCTTGTTGTTCAGCAACAGTTGATACAACTGCATTTAAAAATTGAGTCTCATTAGTTGCGGCTTCTTTAAAGGTAACAGGTTGATTTTGTATATCACCTAATTCTTCACTTATTAACTCATCATACTTACGTTTACCATTAACTTCTTCTAATAGTCTACCCCTTTGTGCAGAGAGTAAACCTGTTTCATCGGTAAACTTGTTAGCCTTAATTGCACCTGACTCGTATAATGTATCAGTTAAATCACTACCTAATTTATTCTTTAGTCTTACTCGTTTTCTACCATAAGAATCTACTTCCCCTGTATCGTCAATGATATTAAAACCACCTGATTCAGTAATGCCTTCAACAACTTTTTGAGTTTCATCTCCACCTTCTTGACCTGCTTTAAATCTAACAACATCTTCTGGCTCTTTACTTTCAGTAATAATACCTTCATACCAAGGAGTTTCTCTCTCTTCTCGTCTTATTTTACTTGTTTCTGGAGCGTTATAACCCTCTACACGATATCTTTGTTTACCATCTGTAAATGTGTCGCCATCTATCCAACGATAACTAACACCGTCTGCTCCTTTAAATTCGCTAGCCATATAGACCTCCTTAGTATAAATAAAGTATCCCTAGGGATTCTCCCCTATAAGGGTGTATTAAGAATTCCTAGGGATTTTATTATAATGTTATAAAAACTTTGCCTTTTCTTCTGCACTAGTTCTACTAGCCCATAAGGTAAAGCCAGAAAAGTTTTTCTTATCAGCAGCTCTCTTGATCCACTTAGACTTTTCTTCTTTAGGAATGGCTATCCAAGAATTTTGATTAGCCATCCAATCTTCTTTGTACTCTTTTTTAAAGTTAGGATTACGAGGATCTCTTATATCCATTTCACCTCTAATTTTATCATCAAGAGCATTTAGATTTGCAGTGCTTGTACCGCTAAACAAAGAAGTTTCTACTCCAGTCAAAGGTATTCTAACTAACTCGTCAATATAACCCTCAACTCCATTTGGTTTTTCGCCTTTCTTTTTGCCACCTGATTCCCACTTAGCTAAATCCTCAACATAATTTTCTATTGCAGTGTTTATACTACTTTGCATATTGATAGTATCGTTTACAGATAAATGATTCTTACGAATTAAATCTCTATAAACTCGATTAGCTTCTTTTCCTATCTTAATAGAATTAGTTTTTATTGTGGTATCATAAGTCTCTTTATTTTTTGTACCCTTAGATAAATTATAATTTGAATTAGCTACCTTAGTTGCTTCTTCTGCAAACTTAGAATACTCACCAGATACTGCTTTGTCACCTTGGACAGACTCATCCCAAGGTTCTATATAGCCAAGTAAACTAGATACAGGTACTGATTTTCCTTTGTAAGAGATATACTCAACACCATTAGCATCTTTATACTTTTGCACCTTACCTACACCTCGAAGATAAGCACTACCTGAAGTTTGTTTCATAGCTAGCTTACCTGTCTTAGGCATTAACTTATTTCTATCACCTGTCTTAGCGTATTCTTTCAATGATGCTTCAGTGTAATCATCACGAGCTTTATCTGTTAAAGAGAAAGCTTTAGCCGAAGCAAGGTTACTGTCAACCCGCTTTAAATAATTTTTCATAGAATAGTTTAATGAACCACCGTGGTCGTAACCTAAAACACGAGCACCAGCATAAACCATAGCCATACGAGCAAGCTCTGGACCATTAAACATTTGTTGGAAGCTCTCTTTAAACCATCCACTGACAGAATTTAACGCTTCACCACCAAGTCCTTGAGCTTTGTTAATAAGGTTTTGTGCGAAGTCACCTTCAAATTCGCCTGTAAGATTATCTTTAGCCCATTGTTTATCTGCCTTATCAATGATTTGATCGCCTTCTCCGTAGTTAGCATCATTAGTGTCTTGTACAATCTTCTTAACTGTTTTTATTTTATCTTCAGTTGTTTTAATTTCAACTTTTTCTTTTTCAAGATTTTCTTTTTTCTTAGTTAAGACTTGAGCAAGCGTATCATCACCATCTGCTTTTGCTTTTTCTATTTGAGAATCTATTTGAGAAACTTGATTTGATATTTCTTTGTTCTTATTTAAATTTATATCTTTATTTTTATTCTCTAAGAAATCTTTATTTGCTTTGTCTTGCTTAAGTGCTTGTTTATATTCATTTAACCTACGATCATACCTCTCTTTATTACCATCTTCAGCAAACTGTTCTGCTAACTTTTGAGGTATATCTTTAGTTACTCTATTAGGGTTAACCGCTTGTACGCTACCACCTGAATCTATTATAATGCTGTCGTCTACTCCAAGTTCATCTTGCTGTACTTCTCTAGGAGTTGGAGGTACAATAGAACTGCCTTCTACTGAGGGCACTATTTTAGTGTTATAATTCTGTGCATTAGGATACATATTAACTAGCTCATCATTAGGTAGGCTAGCCATTTGTACTGGCGGCACTTCTGCTGCATTCACTTTACCAGCATACTCTTGCCCATTAACACCTAATGATTCTACATTATTCTTTGCCTTACGAACATTACCAGCACCTGAATGATAGGCTGTTATCACTTCATCTTCAGTGAAGTCAGGATTCTCTTGAGCTATACCTACAAGGTATTCTTTAGCAAATTGTCTAGACTTTACTGGATCAAAGCGATCTGCATCTGATATAGGGTTTACACCATATCCAGGTTGAGCTGCTGTGGCAGGCATAATTTGATATTGACCACCTGCACCGACACCAGAGACTGCGTTTGGATCATCATTAGATTCAACTTTACTCATACGATCTAGTAGATTTTCGTTTACAAAGTCACCTGCTGCACTGTACATAGGTATCTGACCACCATCTGCTTCGTAGCTAGGTATAGGACCACCTTGTTGCTTCTGTATAGCACGACCTTGATCATTCATTTGGTCAATCATCTGTTGATTTCCAGGAAGTCTAGATGCCTCTGCATTAACAACGTTCTCTCCAGGAGTTAGCCACGCAGGCACTGTATCAGTACCTCTTGGATCTCCAGGATGGTCGCCTTCTGGCTTAGGCACTTCATTTAGAGAGGGGACATTGAATTCGTAAGATGTCATAGCACCGTATCTGTCTTTTTGTGTTATCTTCTTAATGTTATTCATTATGCTCTCCTAAATAAGTCACCGAAGGGATCTTGCATCATTGGGTTGGGTATGTCTTGGGCTCGTTTACCCATGTTTGGAGGGGGTACTAGTCCACCTGTGTTAAAGTCCATTCCAGGAGCTTCATCACCACCCATGTTTCCAAAATCATTATCATTACCTCCATTATTGTTATCGTCAGTACTAAAAGTGTTTGTCATACTGTACTGTGATCCTGAAGGTGCAGCCCCTGTACCGCTGTAATTATTGATGTCCATTGCAGCTACTGTTGGATTGTTTTCACCGTCTAGACTTGAGGGAGGTATTCCTTTATTTAATAATACCTTTTCTTTAAACACAGGAGAAGTTGTGTCTAAGCCTTTGCTCTTTGCAAATTGTTCTTCTTTACTACCATAACGGTCTCCAAACTCATTCATCTCACTTCCTGGCTTTTCGTAGCTAAAGGCATTGTCGGGGTCAGAAAAAACAGCATCTATTGTATTACCAAATCCTTCTGCATCTCTAATGCCTGACATGTAACTGCCATCATAGAACTGTGAACCACTACCATACGAGTTATACGCTTCACCAGTTATCTGATCTATTTCTCTACCTGCTTCATTAAACATACCACCATTAGGTCCAATAGTTCCTTTAGACCCTGTAAAACCAGCTCCAGGTTCTGGCATAAGACTACCTATTGGAGCAACCATAGAAGCTAAACCAAAAGGAATTTGAGCAGAGTCAGTTGTACCTTTTATACCACCAGCATCTAGAGAAGCTTGAGTACTCATATCAATACCTGCTTGAGCACTTCCATTGTCATTGTCTCCACCATCCATAGTTGTTGAGTTGCTAGAGTTTGTTGTAGGAGTATTTAAAGGTGGCACACTATTAGTGAGATCTAAGTCAGAGACTGGATTACCTCCAACCTTAGTTGTTGTATCTACAAAGGCAGATGGTCCATACCTAAAACCATACTTAGGGTTTATTGAATAGGCGGGTTGAAAGGGTATTGTGTTACTTGCCATATCTTTCTCCTAAGTTTGATAATCGTCTAAGCCTGATAATGGTGCTTTCATTGGATTGTAAATATTGTGTTGTGGCAATATAGATTGAGGTAGACCAGCAGGATTAATTCTTGTTGCCTGCGGTGCGTAGTCATATACGTTACCAGCCATTCTTTCTTGCTTTATTTCTTCCATGAGTTCACGAGGATCAATTGATTGAGACGGAGTTCCTTTAGCATTATAACTAATTGGTCCACCTTGTGATTTATAACTATGTTGTTTCATCCAATTTTCAATTGATGCATCCCCATACTCTTGTTTATATAATTCTTCGAAAGATAAACCCTCAAGTAATTTTTCCATCTCAGGAGTCTTCATAGCACCAGTTCCTTCAGCATGATACTGTGCACTAATTGGTCCGCCAGCAGAGTAATTTCCACTATCAAGAGTACCAGTCTGATACGCACCTAGTCTGTCAGCATAAGCCTCTACATAATCCTTATACGCTAATTCTTCTAGCAAAGCTTCCATTCCAGGAGTCTTCATAGCACCAGTGCCTTCAGCATGATATTGTGCATTCAATGGTCCAACTTGACCGCCTTGATTAAACAAGCCAAGTGCTTTACCTGCAAGTATTCCAGCACCGACATAAGGCATTGCTGTTCCCACACCTGCCATAGCACCTGTTCCAGACATAGCTGAAGTCAGTCCAGTCTGTCCAGCAGTTAATGCACCTTGCATAGCTTTTTGTTTAGCCATGCCTGCAAATTGTTCACCCATCCCAGGCTTTTGAGGCTCGGCTTGCATGTCTTGTCCGTAAGCTGATTGGGCATCATTAGCGTATGCCATTGCTCTTTCCTTTGGACTATCTACTTCTAAAAAACCCATTACGCATTACCTCTTTTAATTTCAATTATTTTTATTGTGTTTAATAAATAACCAATACAATAACAAACACTCTCACCTAATTTCTTAAGTAGTTTTGTTAATAGGTTAGCTTCTTTACCTTCTTTACCCTTTGATAATTCATAAGCCATTTGATTTGCCCACGATAAAGCAATAGGCTTTACTAGCCTATAGGCAATTCCTTTATTCTTTATTTTAATAGCTAAAGGTTTTCCCCAAAAAGAATATCCTAAATAAATATTTTCGTTTATAGTTAATTGATATTGTTTATCGTAATTATAAACTTGTTTAGATAAATCTCCTAGTTCATAGAGTGCTGTACAAATGTGTGTACCACCACCTCCTGAAGTTGTTTTTTCTTGTCCTGCTGCACCTGTAAGTGTAGCTACATTTGATCTAACAAGGTTGCCTTCAGCATCTAATTCATTTTGTTTTTGCTTTTGTCTAGACACGCCTGCATCTCCAAGACCTTTAATACCACTTTCAATATCACCCATTCTTGATCTAGCTTGCTTAGAAGCTTCACCAGCTAATGCTTTTTGCATTGCTAAGTTTGATCTTGCAGAGCCTAACGATCCGCCTGCACTTGCCCTGCCCACATTAGTTCCCTGCATATTTTGTAAAGCTTTAAGGTTTGATTCTCCCATGTCATAAGCACCACGACCAGCTATCTTATCTCTCATAGCTGCAGATTGATAACCAAGAGCTTCTTCTGAATCAGGATCAAATCCAGCTACAATTTCTTCTTCTCCAGATATTTTTCTATCAGTACTAGCTCCTAGCTGATCTAACATTTTAGTCATTTGTGGTTTAAACTCTTTAGGAATACCACTAGTTACAGTAGTTCCCCCTCCGCCACCACCACCAAAGAAACAAATATTATTGTTTATCTTTTGTGCAATATGCTTAGGCACTCCTGTAGTGTCTTGTCTCATATCATATAGACCTAAGTTTGGTTCATAGTTCATCTTCATTCTCCTTTATAACACCTTTTACTAAGATGCGTTTTTCTGCATTATATTTTTTTAATAAGAAGTTTTCATAATCTGTAGAAATCTTACCAACATTAGGTGAGCTTGCAACCCAACTAGAGCCACCATTATCTTTAATGTGTTTAATCATATAGTTAAACAAACGAGTAATTGTAAATACATTATTACAATCAGGATTAATAATACAATCTTTAACTTCCATTGTATACTTAGAGCTATAGACATTTAAAAATGATTCAGCCGAAAGAAAACCCTTTAGCTCCCCATTAACATAATCACCTATGACAAGCACATGAGGGTTCTTTTTCTTTTGTTCATTAACTAAACTAATAAAATAAGATATCCAAGATAACTCATTTATATCTTCAGAATGATGTCCTCCTGTCTTATAAAATTTATCTCCAAGATTAATAGCTTTTAAAACATCATTATCATCTATTAGTTTTATCATTTAGCCACCCTGATTTTTAGGTCGGCAAAGTTAGTTGCAGACTTTATATCCGTAATTAACTTTAATTGCCTTTGCTCAATTAAGTTTAGCTCTTTAACAATCTCTAATAAACTCATATTTAATGTAGGATTATCAGTAAGAGGGGGATTATTAACTGCCATTATTTAACGCCTCCTCTACTAATTACCATTTGTAAACCAGATATATTCCAAGCTTTATTATTACTAGCCACATAGCCAGCTGCAGTGCTTGCTGCGGCATCGTCAATCCTATAATTAATAAGACGACCCTGTACTCTAGTGTCTACTTTGTGATCTGAAGCTACTACAAAATTATTTACAACTAATCTATTTCTTTTAGCATTGGTTTGTGTATTATCTTCTGCTACTGTTAAGAAAGGTTTTTCTCCAGGATAGTTAGTACCTCTAGCTCTCACTTGAAGCGTAGCTCTTTGAAGTTCACCACCAACTGTAACTGTATTACCTCCATCTGCCCATAAAGCAATTGTCTTTACTGTTTCTGTATCGAAGTTAGGTGTAATCGACATTTGTTCTCTTTCAAAGTAAGATATATATTCAGTTGTACCAAACAAATATCCTAAATCACCTGCTCTAATTCTATTAAATAAAGTTGCACCATCAAATCCACTTTCTGCAAAGATAGGAAATACTTTAGTTGGATTAATATTATCAATACTCCAAGGTCTTACAATATCAAATGTAGTTTTAATATTAGTTCCATTAGTATTTTGTGTAGGTGTTCCAGCTGCAACTGTAGTTCCTTCTGCTGCATTAGTTAATGCGGTAGTTGTAGGTGCTACTGAAGCATTTACAAGTTGTACCTGTGGACTAAAAGCTTTAACGTAATTAGCAGACGAACTAAATTGACTAGGACTTACTATAATACTTGTAGGGCTTGCTACACTATTAGGTGTTACTAATAAAAATTGATTAAGACTAAGTTTAACTAAGGCTTGTTGCATAGCTATTAACGTATTTACTACTGTACCATTAGGTTTACTGCTTGCTGCTTCAGGATCATAAAATAAAGCTCTATATACTGTTGCATTAGCTGCACCTGTATCTCCAAAAGGATTATCGTTTTGTGCTGCAGTGTAAGCAGGGTCATCTAATCTTCCTGGACCTTCACCGTAGTGCTTATCCCAGAGTATCTCATCACCTGCAGTTGATTGTAATGTTATTGTAACACGAGTCATTTTAGCAAAAATTTGTGCTATACCTGCACTAGTCTGTACACCACTAGCACTACTAATCAAAGGATTAACTAATGTTCCTGTTCTTGAAGCACCGTTAACAACTGTATAAGTAAATAACGCAGGTATATTCTTTCTAAGTACACTTGTAAAAGTAAGCACTGCTCCAGACCTAGATATAGAAAAGTGAGTGGTGTCTCCAAATGCCCCTTGAATTGCTGTTGCTATTTCGGTAGCAGTTATAGTCTCTACATTAGTTGGTGCAGAACCTGAATCAGGATTAAATGCTGTAGTACTATTAAAGTTAACTGTAATTGGATTACCATAACCTGTAGGCGGAGTCAGAGTAATAGTATCTGTTGTACTATGTGCTGCTCGACCTGCTCTTGTTTGTGCTCCATTGAATGTACTGTTAGAAAAGCCAGAAGGTAGTGTACCTGTACTTGTTAATGCCACACTAAAGTTACTAGTCTGGACACCTATTGCACCAGCAGTTGCTGTTACTAAGCCTGTACCTGTAACACCTGTCCAGTTATTATCTGCATCTATTAAAGTATCTAGTTCCGTGACTATATTAGCACGACTAAGTGTTCCTTCTAATATTTTTACTGAAGCATTTCCAGCTGGAAAGGTAAGAGTCATTGTAACCTTAGGTGCATCATTAAAAGCACCTGCGGTTATAACTGTTGAAGAACCAGTAAGGTCACCTCCAAATTGAGTTTCACTATAAGTTGTTCCACCAAAAGAAGTACTAAATGCAAGAGTTAAAGGACTATGATTTCCACCAAGTCTAGAAGTAAGCCTTACCTTGTTTCCATTAATTGCAGAACTATAAATAGAACCAGAGCTACCATTAAAAACAGATACCGCATTAAGCTTAAGTAATAAGTTATTTCTAATTGCTGTTACTGAAGTAAGATTTTTATCAA
>Ga0308008_1000375_pt1 | contig 18906 bp, 9 predicted proteins | sample Neamet125_FD_203140 | JGI IMG/M metagenome (GOLD analysis project Ga0308008, IMG submission 203140) | Marine microbial communities from water near the shore, Antarctic Ocean - #125 | ecosystem: Environmental > Aquatic > Marine > Unclassified | place: Southern Ocean | collected 2014-07-24
GCCCAGGGATTTTTATCTACAGGAAACGCTGCTCAGGTGTATACCACTACGTTTGATACAGATTTAATATTTGGTAACTCAAGTCCAGCAAATGCCGATTATGCTTTAAACAATTTTAAAGTATATACAAGCACAACAGGTCTTCCTCAAACCTATACAGAATATTTATTAGCTTATACTGTTGTAAATAATGTTGTAGACATTACAGCTACTTTGCCAGCAGGAACTTTTGTTGTTGTTCAATTAAAAGTATTAACTGGAGGCAAGTATGGCCAAACAGAAGCTGAAAAAGCTTATGGAGATACTGTAGAAGACAACTATGGTAGTTATGAATATATAAAACTAACAGATGCTATAGACAACTTTATGGTTGGCTATGTAGGTGATGGTAAATTAATACAGAATGCTAAAAAATCTGATGTATTGTTTTTTGCAAAAAGAAGTTTGCAAGAGTTTAGCTATGATACTTTAAAAAGTATTCATTCTCAAGAATTAAACATACCAGCAAGCTTGAGTGTTATACTACCTCAAGACTACGTAAACTATGTAAGAGTATCTTTTATAGATCAGCTAGGTGTAAAAAGAATTATATACCCAGCAAACAATTTAACTATAGCTCCCTTTGGAACACCTATTCAAGATCAAGCAGGTGTACCAACACAAGATAACTTTGGAGAAAACATTGAAGGAACTTCGCTTACTGTTGAAAGATGGAAAAAAGCTAATGACAATTTATTAAACGGTCAGCTTCTTAACAACATAGACGAAGCTATTGATTTTCAAAACGCTTACGGATTTGAAGGTAGCTGGAATTGGGGAAGACAATATGGTCTTGACCCACAACTATCTCAAATGAATGGCTGGTTTAACATGGACGAGCGAGAAGGTAAAATGTCTTTTTCTAGCAATTTAGCCGGAAAGCTTATTGTATTGGAGTACATCTCTGACGGCTTAGCTTATGATTCAGATACTAAAGTACCTAAGTTAGCAGAAGATGCTTTATACGCTTCTATATTGCATTCTATAATATCAACAAGATCTGGCCAACAAGAATATTTGGTGCAAAGACTCCAAAAAGATAGAAGAGCTAAATTAAGAAATGCAAAAATAAGATTATCAAATATTAAGCTTGATGAAATAGTTCAAGTAATGAGAGGTAAATCTAAATGGATTAAACACTAAAATTTAATGGCAAACGTTCAAAATTCTTTTATAAAGAGCAAATTAAATAAAGACCTTGACGCTAGGTTACTACCTAACGGCGAATATAGAGATGCTAGAAATGTTCAAGTTAGCAGATCAGACGGATCAAATGTAGGCTCTTTAGAGAATATTTTAGGTAATAAAAACCTATTAGATTTTGGAATTTTAACATCAGCAAGAGTGGTCTGCATAGGACATCTTGTTAGTGAAACTACTAATGAAGTTTATTTGTTTTTAACTTCATATACAGATCAAGTTCCAAGCCAATTAACCTATAACCCTTCAGGTGAAAATTATATAATAGTTTACAATTCCCTTACGGATTCGCATTCTATTTTATTAACAGGGTCTTTTCTCAACTTCTCAACTACGCACGAAATATACCATGCTAATCTATTAGAAGACTTACTTTTTTGGACTGACAATAGAAATCAGCCTAGGAAAATAAATGTAAATCTTGCCAACCCATCGAATTTAACAACTCCAACATATTACACAACTGAAGATCAAATATCAGTAGCTAAGTACAATCCTTTCCAGCCAATACAACTTTGGCAAGAAGTAAACCCCGCAACGAGCCCTGCTAGTTACGAAACAACAATGAAAGATGTTAATAGTAAAACACTTCCCAATGGAGCTACCGCTACTGCGCCTGCAGGTGCCGGAGGAATTTCTCAAATAATACTTTTTAATTTAGTAGGCGAAGTACCTTTGACCGCAGGCCCTTACAGCGCGGCTTCTGTTAGCTATATAGCAGCAAATGGTAGTATTACTTCAATAGGCGTTGTAAATACCGTTGCCTACAACCCCGTTAACGCAGGTGAATGGACGGTTACATTAGTTGGAGGAGGAAATTGGCCGTCATTTAGTTCTGCTACTGAAATAATATTTAATGCTAATCCTTATTACGATAAAGATTTTGCTGGCGATCCTAACTTTTTAGAAGATAAATTTGTAAGATTTAGTTATAGATTTAAATTTGATGACAATGAATACTCATTAATGGCTCCTTTTACTCAAGTAGCATTTATACCTAAGCAAGATGGGTACTTTATGTACGTACAAAATGGAGCTAAAGGTTATACCAGTAAAGATGATCAATCAGCTGCCTATAGAAGTACAGTTGTTTCTTTTGTTGAAAATAAAGTAGATGCTATAAAATTATTAATACCATTGCCTTTTCCTAAAAGCACTATAGCCGATTTATTAAAAATTACAGAATTAGATATTTTGTATAAAGAGTCTGATGCTTTAGCAATTAAGGTTATTGAAACCATAGAAGTAAGTGAATTAACATCACCACCTGATTCTAGTATTTTTGAATATAATTATTTATCTAAAAAACCATACAAAGTGTTACCTAGTAGTGATACAACTAGAGTCTATGATAAAATACCTGTAAGAGCTTTTGCTCAAGAATCTTCTGGTAACAGGATTATATATGGTAATTTTCAAACAAAACATACACCTCCAACTACTTTAGATTATAATGTAGCGGTAGATGCTAAAGCGGATTTTGACTTAAAAGATGGAACAGCTATTTCCGGCACTGCTGGCACTATAGCTATAGGAGGCAGCATAACAATTGGAACACCAGTAGGCACTATACAAGTAGGAAGCATAGTTACTAGTGTTACAAGTGGCGTTACAATACCCGCAAACACAACTGTAACAGGAGGTAATCTTAGTTCAACTTTAACTTTAAATAAAGAAGTTACATTAGTTAATTCAGCTAATTTAGTTTTTACGGCATCTGGCCCAGACACTCAAACAGTTAGTAAAATAGAATATCCTAATCACTCTTTAAAACAAAATAGAAATTACCAAGTAGGTGTAGTCTTATCAGACAGATACGGCAGAACATCTACTGTTATATTATCTAGAAGTAATTCTTTAATAAATGATTTTAGAGGAGATACTATATACTCTCCTTATTTGAGCCCAGGTGTAGAACAAGATTCTTGGCCAGGAGAATCATTAAAAATGCTATTTAATTCTGTAATAGGCCCTAGTGCTAAAAATGTATCAACAGGAGAACCAGGCACGTATAATGGCCTTGCAAGCAGTGCTGATTATAATCCGCTTGGCTGGTATTCATATAAAATTGTTGTAAAACAAACAGAGCAAGAATACTACAATGTTTATTTACCGGGCATTATGGCTTCATATCCTCAAAACCAATTTCTGGAATTAGGTCAAACATCTCATGCCGTACTTTTAAATGATAATATAAATAAAGTACCTAGAGATTTAACTGAAGTAGGGCCTGATCAAAAACAATTTAGAAGCTCAGTTCAGTTATTTGGTAGAGTAGAAAACACCGCAACTGCGGCTGCATACCCAAGTACTCCTCCAACCACTGTTAAAGATTTAACAAACGCAGGTAAGCTAACAGACCAATACTACCCAGGAATAAGCTCTGATACTGTGTCAACAATATCTACACTTAGTGATCTTTTTGAATACAATTCAATTAATCCTCCAGTTCCAAATTATTTTGGACAATTTTATTTAAATGAATCAAATCCTTTAATTGCTAGAATTAGTACAAACAAACAAATAGGTCAAGCAGCAAATATAAATTACAATATAGCTAGTGCAACTGTTGTATCTACAGCTCCTGAAAATGCGGGATTTACAACTATTACATATAAGGACTTAAGAGGGACTTTAACGGCTAGTATGATAGTTTCTGGAATAGGCGTACCTGAAGACACTACTATAGTTTCTATTGGAACAGGCACACCTACAACTTTTTTAGTTACAGGAGACATAAGCTTAACCGCAAATGACAAAATAGCAATGATTCCAGGTTTCCCTGCTAATTTTTTAGGCGACCCTGTTACACCTCCTATACAATATTTAGCAGTATATGAAACAGAACCTGTAGAAAGTTTATTAGATATATTTTGGGAAACAACAAGTTCCGGAGAAGTAAATGAATTAAACACTTTAATATTAAACGCAACAGGTGGCGGCGCTGGTTTAAGTAACACTTCTACTTCTGATTGGGATGAAAGCTATGTTTTAGATAATACTATATTTAATCAAAATTTTCAAGTAATTGACTCTTTTGGCACTCCTATATTACCAGGAGGTTCCCCTGTAGAGTTAATATCAGTTACATTGGATAGCGTAATAAATGGTTTTGATACAGATGTGCAATACAACGGAGGAAGCACGGCTTACTTTGAATTAACCAATCCAATTGCTGGATTTTTTAATATAGCATTAAAAGAGCCTTACATAGGATTAAGTCCTGGTAACGGAATTTATTTTTCTCAAGGTTCAGAAGTAAGAAATTTTAGATTTAATATAATTGCTATTACAGAAGACGCAAACGGAAATCAAACAACCAATACGTATTCTATAAATGCAGGGCCTGATAATGTTTCACCTGCCAATGCAAGCCCCGGAATATCCACTGTGCCTAGCCTATCAAGCAATCCGACAATACACAGCAATAGGCTTATTGAAACTATAGCTACTTGCACGGCAGCTAACGGATCATCTAGAGCTTCTTTAAAAGCAAAAGATACGTTTTGGGAAGTAGTGAGCGCTACTGAAGCAGCAGGGTTTAATAATTATAATGGTCTTGATTTGTCAGATGGTGAATTTGCTCCAGTGTTTTTTACTGCAACTAATACAGAAATAACTGACAGCGGTAATACATTGGCTAAAGGATTAATTAAGGTAAACTCAAGCATACAACCCGCTAAATACGATGTAACAATAGGAGTTCAAGATGCTGGAGGTGGACCGCCTGTGGGAACTAATTTTACATTTGTTCTCGACTTAGTAATTGTACCCACTTCTGTTGGCTTTGGAGAAGTTGTATGGTGCACAACTGGTGCTATTAATCAGTGCGATCAAGGCGATTTTTTTAGACATAGTTATGTAGTAATAGAAATAACTACATCAACGATTGCAAGTCAAAACGGATTTTATGTATTTGACGCCGGAGATGCAACTGGCACGAATGCAATTAATAGTTTTAGTGATTGGGTTCAGGCTGCGGGATTTAATGGAAATAACGTAGTAACATTAAATAGAACTAATGCAGCAGTTCCTAATTCAGGAACCGGAACTATACCTAACGACATTCCTGCTTACGCCCCAATAGGTGCTAGTGGATTAGCTAATGCTAAGCAATTGTTACAAGACAGAAACTTTTCTGCAAATACAGAGTATAGCAATACCAATACACCTAGCGATCTTAGTAGTTTTGTTTTTGAAATAATATAACATTGCATTTGTAATTTAAAATAAAAATAAGTAATAATTAATCATGGCAGGAGCGGTAATAGAAGTAAAATACTTTAATACTTTCGTCTTAAAAAAGACAGTTGTAAATACTCCGGAAACAATAGTATGGAACGGTTCTTTTGGCATACCAGCCGCAAAAGGAGGTTACCCTGTTGTTACAGGCACAGTTGATGAAAGCAATTGGGCTATTGAAGAATCTAGAATACGAGGTGGCTTTAATAATACCAATGTAGATTATGGAGTTCGTGCTTATTTAGTAGAAGAAGAGCCTAATTCAACAATTAGATTTAACAGCTTAATATATTCTGGTATATTTAATTCTAGAACAGGTATAAACAATACTAACGTTTTTTCTACAGCTGATGATATTACAAAAAGCGCAGATCCTGCTAATGCAAGCATACAAAAATTATATGCTGAAGACACTAATTTAGTTATATTTCAAGAGCTTAAAGTAAGTAGAGCGTTAATAGATAAAGATGCTATATATGCAGCAGAAGGCGGTGGCACTGTAACTGCTAGCAATTTAGTAATAGGAGTAATACAACCTTATGTTGGAGAGTATGGCATAAGTAAAGATCCCGGAAGCTTTGCGGTTTACGGATATAGAAAATATTTTTCAGATAAAAACAATAATGTTATACTTAGATTAAGTCGGGATGGTTTAGAAGAAATATCTAGATACGGAATGACAGATTATTTTAGAGATGAATTAAACAACATAGACAATTCTTTTGGTGCTATAGGAAAAATTGTAGGAGGTTATGATATACATAATGATCAATATGTTATTTCTACACAAAACAGCAATGGAGTTTCATATAATACAGTATCTTTTGATGAAACCGTAAGAGGCTGGACTAGTTTTTATGACTACAAGCCATCCCAAATATTTAGCTTAAGAAATAAATTTTACACAACTGGTAAGCAAAATGAATACGTAGCTGGAACAACCAATCAATGGACAACCCAAAGCTCGGATAATCTATATGAACACTATTCAACTGATGTAAACAGATCTTTTTTTTACGAAAGGAATTACCCTTCTACCGTAACATTTATTTTTAATCCAAATCCATCAACTAGCAAAAACTTTAAAACAATAAGTTATGAAGGCATGAATGGTTGGCAATTAAATGCTTTAGTGTCTGACGATACGGCTAAAGATTATAATATACAAACAGGAGCTTGGGCTATTTACAATGACACAACTAATTCAGCTCGTAGCTATGTAATGGGAGAATATGTTATAGCAGAGGCTAGCGCTGCCGCTGTAGCAGCTTCAGCTAATACAACTGTAGTTTTATCAGGCGTTACAGGTGTTATAGCTGTGGGAGCAAGTGTTACAGGTATAGGCGTTACGGCTAATACTGTAGTTGTAAGTTTTAATGAAGCCACAAAAGTATTAACAGTTAATCAAAATTTAGGTATTGCTATAAATGCTATATTAGCATTTTATTTAGTTGTTAATAGAACTAATTATACTGCTGCTTTTGGAAATGATAATCCTCCGCTTGATAGATTTCATGCAGGCTTTGATAGAAAAGAAAACAGATATGTAACCAATTTAATAAACAATAGCCCTGTGGCTAATGGAGAAATAATATTTGGTAGACAAATGACAGGTATAAAAGGTTACTATACAACAGGCGTGTTTTCTACAGATGGTGATTATTCAACAAATATTAGTTATAACAACAATACAGCTACAGACCCTGGAGGTGAAAAACAATTATTTGCTGTTGGTTCTGATTACATAAGAAACAATGGTTATTAAAAACAAAAATATAAAAATATGATTCCAGGAATAATAGGAGGAGCTCTGTCAATAGCTGGCGGACTTTTTAGCGCAGGTGCCGCTAAGAAAAAAGCCAGAGCCGCGGCTAATGAAAGAAAAAGACTTTCAAGTAAATTAAAAAATTTAGAAGAAAATCGTCAAGAAATAATAAACCCTTATAAAGGTGTTGAGGACTTAAGCAGTATAATTAGCAATCCTTTTTCTAATTTATCTGTAGCTACAGGCGCCGCAGAAATGCGAATTGAGGAAGCTGATATATCTTTAGCAAACACTTTAGATACTATACGTCAAACAGGAGGCGGAGCAGGGGGCGCTACAGCGCTAGCCCAAGCAGCGTTACAATCTAAAAAAGGTGTTGCAGCTAGTATAGAAAGCCAAGAAAAAGCTAATGAAGATAAAAAAGCACAAGGCGAACAAGCTTTACAGCAACAAAAAATGGCTGAAGCTCAAAGATTGCAAAATGCAGATGTAGCTGGGGAACAGTTTATGTTTTCTACAAGAGAAGGCAGAGAATTACAACAATTAGATCGAACAGCGGCATTGTTAGGTCAAGCTAATCAATCAGAAGCAACAGCAAATAAAGATCAAGCAGGCGCTATAGGCGGGATGTTTGGCACATTAGGTAAAATAGCATCAACACCGGGCTTGTTTGGACCTGCACCGCCACAATAACAAATACTTCTAATTTATAATAAAAATGGAAAACAATAATATACTTCAAAACTTATTTTTAAAGCAATTTAACGAAAGCAACGCTATTGCTTACAATCAAGCTTTTGTTGCTAGTACCAGTGACTATAGCTTTCAGCTATTAGACAATGCTTATAGATTAGCAGGTAAATACTATGCTAAATTAAAAATTGCTATAGAATCTAATAAATGTAAATCAGAACATTGTGCTTTAGAGTTAAAACAATTAAAACAATTAGAAGAGGCCCCCCAAACTTCTTTGGATTTTTTATCTTCTTTAATAGCAGAGCTTAGCGTTACTGAAGAATCAAGCTTTGATCCTAACAATGACTATAGATATACCGCTGCTAATAGCATAATGGCGGGTAGACCTGGTTTTTCCAAAACAGACGGATATAAAGTTTATTTAGATTTATTACAAGACGGATCTCAGCAAATATCTTTTTATGGACCTGTTTTTGAAACTGTAAAACAAAATCCCTTTACTTTTGAAACTTTTAAAGTTGAAAATCCATTAATTATAAACAACTCTGCGTTAAATGCACTAATAGATTCAGATACATCTCTTGTGGTTTCTACTCCAGATATAGGTGCTGGTATGTTGCTATTGCTGCCTGAAACAGGATTATTTTTACAAGAAATGATTAATGAAAATAAAGAATTAAAAGGCAATGCCAAAATAAGCGAAGAGTTTGTGTTAAAAAACCCAGACGGAAGTTTTGATTATGAAATTGTAGACATTGGAAATGGTCAAGGGAAAAACATACTTAAATATGATTTAGGTAAAATTGAAAAAAAAGTTGCTCCATTTATAAATGCTGAAGTTGCTGGTTTAATGAGCTCTGAGCAGGATGTAATAGCTGCGTGGAATGTTTATATATCTAAAGACACAAGTGTCGATGAGGATGCTCAGATGGCTCAAGACGCTAATGCAGGCAATGCTAGTTGGATCTATGAATTAGATCTTCCGCTGCAACAAGACAAAAAAGTTTTATTTGAAACAAAATACAAAGAATACTTTATGAATAATTATCTAAAACAATTTACAAAAAACCAAATGCCAACGGTAAAAGAAGATGCAGCAGTTTTTGATTTAGCAGAAGCTAAAAAAGCAAAAGCCCAGAAATTTTTAGATGATAACGACTTAAATTAAATTAAATGAACGAATTACAAGCATATACAGCGTCTATTCTAGATTCAGATCCTAACAAAGCAGAGCTTATTAAGCAATGGAAAATAGACAATAAATGGGGAGAGAAAAAGCCTGAGCCTGTTGGAGCTGGAACTGTTCTTAAGGCTGAAGATATTGTTTATGGGGGAGAACCAGTAAAAGAAATTCTTGAAACAGTAAAGATGGAGGGCGATGCAACGGGTGCGGGTGTGGAGCCAGCGGAAATGTCAGCACCGGTAGATTCTACGGAATCAACATTGGAAAATGGTTCATCGGAGTTAAAGCCAATTAAATTAAAAGGCTCTACTGAAAATTATAATATTAACGGCAAAAAAGTAACTGCCGATGACTTTGATTTTTACACAGAATTTAATAAAAATTTAGATCCTCAAGGAGCTTTGCTACCTACTGTAAAGGATAGAAGCATGATAAGCGTAAATCAAAATGGAAAAAAAACGTCTTATTCAGCTAAACAAATAAGAACTTTAATAGAAAATGATTCTCCTGGTTTTGAAGACATATCTAGCGTTCAAGAATATGTAGATAGATTTGGCGATAATGCAGAAATTGTTGATCAATACAAAGACACTACTCAAGAACAGCTTAGCAAATATCAGCAAGAAATTGATGTAAGTAAAATAAAGCAGGATGAAATAAACACTTTAATAAGCAATCCAGATTTATTTAAGCCGTATACGGTTGAAACAGAAGTTTTTTCTGGAGGCGGTAGAAAAAGAGTTTCTGCTTCTATAGAAAGCGAAACAATAAAACCTTACGAAAATCAACTTAAGCAAGCAAAAGCAACTTTAGTTAAAAATAGAAAAGCTCAAAACAGCTCAGAGCCTATAACTCAGCAAGAAATTGAAGATCAAGCAAAAGCCATTATAGAATATCAAAAGCAAGATGCTATAAGGAATGATAATGCGGCCAAGCTTTTAAAGGACGGTAAAATTACAAAAGCTCAGCAACGTGAATTCTTAGGTATTATAGGTGAAAAAGCAAAAGATTCAAGCTGGAATTTACAGCCGCAAGCTGATATTGTTGATGAAAAAACCGCTAAGCTAAAAAACGGAAGTACTATACAAAATATAAATTCATTTTCTAAATCACTAGAAGAAGATAGATTAAAATTAAGTAATCTAAAATCAGCAATGATGAAAACCTCAGGGGGTAATATGAAAATGAGCGCTCTAGATAGCCCTGAAAGAATAGATGAATTTAATAAAGCTGTAACAGAATACAATTCTATAATTTCTAATTACGATAAAAAATCAAAGTTTTTAGAAAAACTTGGAAAAGATTATCAAGTTCAATACGATTTTTTAGAAGCGGAGCAGGGCAATCTTATAGGCATGGCCTTAGATTCTGATACTAGTAAGTATGCTTTAAATTCATTAAAGAGAATTTACAACAAAGAAAAAAAACTTGCCTTAAACTTAGCCTTAGGTACTTTTAATATAGCTGCACAATCAGGTGTTTTGCTTGAAGATTTTGCTAAAGTTGCATTTGGAAACAGTGCTATTTTAGGCACAAAAGATACTGATTTTAAAAATAAAAAATTATTTGGCTTAGCTGAATTGGGAGTAAAGTCACAGCAAGCTCAAGAGTATGTAAGAAATAAGTATTATGAACCAATAACTTTCGACGATGCATTTAGCAGCTTAAGTAATTTTGGAAATTATGCTCTTGAAAAAGCAGTTGAACAAGCGCCTATATATGCTGCTATTGCGTCCGGTGGGCTTGGAATGTTTGCGGTGTCAACAAGTAGTGGTGGAGATTACTCATCATCAAGAAGAATAGAATCCAAACAAATAGGTGGCAGAGCTTATAATCCTGATGACGTGCTTTTTAGATCATTAGGATATGCAGGATCCGAATATGTTTTTGGGGCACTACCAACTAGTAGATTATTTAAAAGCTTAAACAAAGGGGCAGGTAATGGCACAAAAAGAGAAATACTAGATGGCATGAAGCAGTGGTGGAGAAACACTAAAACCTATGCTCCTAGCAATTTTGGAATTGCGTTTATTGACAAGATAGGAGAAGGCATGACTCAAGTTAGTCAGAATCTATTTGATGACAGCAGTCAAAATATATTTAGAGATGTACCAGAAGCGGTATTTGTTGGCGGCATGTTTTCATATTCAGCGGCTGCAGCACCTGTTATAAAAGGAGCTGTTTTGGCTAATTTTTCAGATTTTAAAACATATGATACTTATAGAGGTAATCTAAAAATGATAAGTTCATTAGAAAGTTCTTTAAACAATCAATGGACAAACGCTGATTTAAAAGAAAATACTAGAAAGCAAATACAACAATTAAAAGATCAGAATCTAGAAATAATAGAGATTGAAAATAGAAAAGTAAACAATAACTTAAGTAGAGAGGGTTTTAGCTATTTTCAAGATGGAATGGAAAGACAGGAACAACTTAGAGTTGAAGCTGAAGCTGTTTTGGCTAACGAATATTTAAGTAAAGAGCAAAAAAACAAAAAAATAAAAGAGTTAAGTAATGAGTTTCAAGCTTTAAAAAACGGTATAAACGAATATAAACAAGCTTTTTCTAAAACTTTTAAATTACAAACAACTAAAGAACAAAACAGATTAAAAGAAGAAGCTAAAAGAAGACTACAGGTTCAAGGTAAATCTGCTCCAAGTACAAAAAACGTTTTAGATGAAGCTGAAAAAATACATACAGAAGAAAAAATAAATAATAATTTATTAAAAGAATCTACTTTTTTACAAAGCTTAGTTAAAGCGGGAATAGATATTAAGTACGAAGTAGCGCAAACTAATGGTGAGGCTATAAATATTTTTACAAATCTTATAAATGCAAGGGTGGATAATGCAAATAATAGCATTGACAGAGAGCAAGGTAATAAATATATAGAGCAATTTAAAGAAGGAATAAACTCCGGAGAGACAAATGGTGTAAATATTCCATCTACAACTAACGGCAAAAAAGTTTACGATTCCGTAGTGTCTGTTCAAAACTCTATAGCAAATGAAAGAAGTGAGACTGGATTTCATGAAATAGCTCATACTATAGCAGCCGAAGCTCTGTCTGCTGATTCAGCTGCTTTTAAAGATGTGGCTAAATCTATTTTAGAATATTTAAAACAGAACAATAAAGAGGCTTACACAAGGGTTAATGCTAGATCTAAAGACGAAGGATTTGATGAAGTTATAACTTATTTTTTAGAAGAAGTAACAAGCGGAAATGTTAATTTAGAAAAACAAAGAGATACTGGATTTTTAGGTGCTCTTGGGCAAGCGTTTGGCATTGCAACCGGCAAAGCAGGTAAAGCTGATTTTGATTATAACTTTAAAGGCGAAACAGATGTTATAGCTTTTATGACTCAGCTAGGTACTAAAATAAAAGATGGTACTTTAACAGTAGGAGACGTTAAAGATATACAAAAATCAGATACATTAAAAACAGAATCCGAGTCTAAAGTTGATCTCGATCAAGCTGATCAAGATTTATTTAAAGAATCTAGAGTTAAATTAAATGAGTTAGCTGTTAAATCTAAAAAAGAAGATTTATCAACAGCTGAAGCGCAAAAATCTAAAACTGAAATTTCAAAACAAAATTTAGAAACAGCAAAAGAAAATTTAAAAGTTGAAGAGGAAATTATTAACATTGGCGCTTTTAAAGTATCTGAGTTAGAAGGCGAAAATAGAACAAGAATTGTTAAAAAACTAACTGATTTAAACCTTGGTCTTGTTGTAAAACTAGCTGCAAAAGCGGCTAATAACCCAGAGATAGCTCCGTTAGAAAAAGGAAAAAGAAAAACATTTGAAGATTTTAAACAAGGCTATTCTGAACAGCTAACTAAAATTATAAATAACTACGAACCAATAGTAGTAACAGGTAAACCAGAAGATATTGGCAAAAGAATTAGCTTTGGAGCTTACATGGCGCCTAGATTAAAGCTTAGATATGGCAATGTTTTAACTGATCTTAAAAAAGGAGAAATTGAAACTACCTCTATAGACACTAAAGAAGCCAAAGAAATTGCTGACACGTCAACCAGTTCCTCAAAAACAATAGACGATAAGTTAGCTAAAAAACCTAGCCAAACAATCAAGTATAAAAGTGAAGCTTTAGAAAATTTAAATATAACTAAAAAAGAAGGCGAAACAGATAAAGATGCTATTGAAAATAAAGTATCTAAAGTTATTACTAAAGCTTACAAAGGTAAAGATATAACCAGATTTAAGCAAACAGCTAATATACCGGAAGCTGTGGCTAAGCTATATGCAGACATGTTTGGTATTACTACAAAATCCGGTATTAAAGCCCTGCGTGTAAAAGCTCAAAATTTTCCAGAAGGTGATGCCGGCGGTGTTACAAGAGCTAGACAGTTTTTAATTGATAATGCAGCTGCTGATTTTGCAAGAATTCCTAGAACAAAAGATGACTTTGTAAAAGCTGGAAGAGCGGGTGGTACAGGAGTGTATCAAACAAAACTTGGAAAAGCTCTTTACAATAAAAATGGAAAGTTAACAGGAACTTTAAAAGACTATATAGATATAGTTTCAGGTAAAGATGTAACCGTTAATGGCATAGAGTTTAATGCTTTAGTAAAAGGTAAAAAATTACCTATATATAGAGATGCTCAACATATTAAGGCAGCTTTAGATTTTCATATTAGAAATAGAGTTCTTGAAACTTTAGAGCCAGCTCAAGGTAAAAGAATACAAATGGGTGCAAAGTTTAGTAAGACCAAAGCTGTTAATGAAATAAATATTTTTTTAGAAAACCAAACTTTTGAAAAAGTAGCAGATGAATTAGCTGCGGAAAATAAGCAATGGGCGTTTATAGCTAAAACAATAGGCGTTAAAAAATTAAACTCTAAAAACCCTGAAGACGTAGCTGAAATGCAAACATGGGTTAGAGACGTGTTGGCACCAAATTCTCCAAAATCATTATTTACTAATGGAACTTTTGCTAACGCCGGAATAAGCGCCGCTGAAAGAAATTTCTTTTTTACTACAGGAATGAAAACAAAGGACGGAAGTATTGGGCAGCTAGGGAAATTGCTTAAAGACGTTGTTTTTGCTTCTGAAAGCACAAGTATAGCAGAAGCTGTAAGAAAACAAACTTACGTAACAGGAGGTAGATACGGTAAAATAAGCGAAAGTTTTATAAAAGAGTTTAACAGCACAGAGTTTAAGAAAAAACAACAACAAAAGTTAGACGGATTAAAAGATATTTTTAAAATATTTGAAACTTTAATAAAAAAAGATAAAAAAAATGCAGCTTTTGTTATAGCTTTACTAAGCAGTACAAGCCAAGGCATGGGCCATTTTGTAAGAACGTCAGCTCCCGTTAAATTTTATGCTAAAGATGTTTCAAGCGGAATAGTAGAAGAACATACTATGCCAGCCAGCTTAGTTGCAAAGTATTTATTTAATTCTGCTTACGCAGGCACTTTAAATAAAGACTTTAAAGGTATTGAAAACAATTATTTTCAAGGAGCATTACCTTTTGCTGATGATAAAAAACTTAAAGGAACAAAGCCTGACGGAAAGCCTTTTAATTATACAGCCATGACTCCAGAGGGGTGGAAAATAACTGATAATATTTGGGCTAGATATTTTAATATAAATGTAGGCTTAACGGGCGGGGGAATAGACCCTAGCAATATAGTATTATCTAATGGTAAAACCGTTTACGAAACCTATAATATAACGTCTACAGGTGTTAAAGTTGACGCTGAGGCTAAGCTTTCTAGATCTAAAGCTAACGACTTAGACGTTGATTTAGTTCCTAAAGCTATAGCTTATGACACAACTGTAACTACTCAAACATTAATAAACGCTTTAGCTAAAACTGATAAAGCTTTAAACGTAGCAAGAAGCCTAAACGCTTCAGTTAAAAAAATTAGAGTATTTGATTTTGATGACACTTTAGCAACGTCAAAAAGCATGGTTATAGTTAATATGCCAAACGGGTCTAGCAAAAAAATTAACGCAACAGAATTTGCTAAACAAGCCGCAGACTTAGAATTGCAAGGTGCTAAATTTGATTTTACTGAATTTAGTAAAGTTGTTGATGGCAAAAAAGGGCCTTTATTTAGTGTAGCACAAAAAATTGCAAGTGTTAGAGGAACAGAAGATGTATTTGTATTAACAGCTAGACCTCAAGAAGCTGCAGGGCCTATAAAAGCTTTTATGAAAGCAAATGGCATAGACATACCTTTGGCTAATATAACTGGCTTAGGAGATGGCACAGCGCAAGCTAAGGCTGGTTGGATAATGGGCAAAGCTGCAGATGGTTATAATGATTTTTACTTTGCAGATGATGCTGTTAAAAACGTTAAGGCTGTTAAGGATGTACTTAGCCAAATAGATGTTAAATCTAAAGTTCAATTAGCTAAATTCAGCAAAATGCAAACTTTTGATATCATTGTAAATGATATGATTGAAGACTCTTCTGGAATAGCTACATATAAAGAATATTCTGCAGCTAGAGCTAAAACGATTGGCGCCAATAAAGGAAGATTTAATTTCTTTATTCCGCCGTCTGCTGAAGATTTTACAGGGTTATTGTATAAAATGCTAGGTAAAGGTAAAAAAGGTGATGCTCAAATGGCATTTCTTAAAACAAACTTACTTGACCCTTATGATAGAGCTGAGTCAGCTGTAACGCAAGCTAAGATAGCTGCAGCAAATGATTTCAAAGCTTTAAAAACGCAATTAAAAACTTTACCTACAAGCTTAAGCGTACCAACAGGGGTTGGTGGCTTTACTTATTCTCACGCGGTTCGTGTAGCTATTTGGTCAGCTCAAGGCATGGACATACCGGGCTTATCTAAAAGAGATATTAAAGATTTGAATGATTTTATTCAAAATGATACTGAATTAAAAACCTTCGCTAACGAGTTAATAGTTATACAAAAAGGTAAACCTTATCCAAAACCAGGTAAAGACTGGCTAGGTGGTAATATTACTAGTGATATCATAAATGATATTAATAAAGTTAATAGAGCTGAGTATCAACAGGAGTGGAGAGAAAACATTGATATTATATTTTCCGAAGATAATTTAAATAAAATGGAGGCTGCGTATGGAACTAGATGGCGTAAAGCTTTAGAGGATTCTATACGTAGAATGAAGTCTGGAAGCAACAGACCGCCAGGCGGGAACAGTGTAACAGACGGCATATTAGATTGGCTAAACAATTCTGTGGGTGCTGTAATGTTTTTAAACACGCGTTCTGCGCTTTTGCAAACTATATCTGCGGTAAACTTTATAAACTGGGGTGATAATAATATAGTTAAAGCAGGTGCAGCGTTTGCAAATCAAAAACAATTTTGGGGTGACTTCATGACATTAATGAACTCTGACTATTTAGTTGAACGTAGAAACGGCCTTAAGATTAATGTAAGTGAATCTGAAATTGCAGATGCTGTAAGAGATTCAAATAACAAAGTTAAATCAGCTATAGCATTTTTACTAAGTAAAGGTTTTGTTATGACTAGATTTGCAGATAGTTTTGCTATTGCAACAGGTGGTTCTACATTTTATAGAAACAGAGTAAAAGCTTTAGTTGGCAAAGGAATGGAACAAAAAGCTGCAGAAGCACAAGCTTTTGAAGATTTTAGACAAATAGCAGAAGAAAGTCAGCAATCAAGTAATCCGAATAGAATTAGCCAACAGCAAGCATCTGGAGCGGGTCGTGTTATATTAGCTTGGGCAAATACACCAATGCAGTATGCTCGTATACAAAAAAGAGCAGCACAAGATCTTGCAAATGGCCGTGGTGATTGGAAAACAAATGTTTCTAAAATTGTTTATTACGGAGCCGTACAAAATTTAATATTTAATGCATTGCAACAAGCCGTTTTTGCATTAGGATTTGGCGAAGATGAAGATGAAGAAGAACAGAATGCTAAGAAAAGCGAAAAGATCTCAAGAATAGCTAATGGTATGATTGATTCACAGCTTAAAGGCTTAGGTATTGGTGGCGCTGCGGTAGTTGCTGTAAAGAGCGCTTTAATGGAATTAGGTAAGCAGCATGCAAAAGATCGATCAAAATATGAAGAAGCCGTATTTGATTTATTAGGATTTTCACCGCCTTTAGGTTCTAAAATACAGAAAATAAATGGAGGTCTTAGAAGCTTTAGCTGGAACATGAAAGATATTCAAAACAAAGGATTTAGTTTAGATAATCCAGCGTATTTAGCAGGTGCTCAAATAACAACCGGCCTTACTAACGTTCCACTAGATAGAGTTATTAAAAAGCTAAATAGCATGCGAGGAATTGTAAACGAACAATCTTCTCTTTGGCAAAAAGTTGCTTTAGGTCTTGGTTGGTCTACTTGGGATGTTGGTCTTGGTTATTATGGAGGGTTTGATGCAGCAAAAGTATTAACGCCTGAAGAAGAAAAAGTTAAAGAAATTGATGACATGAAAAAGCTTACTAAAACTAAAGAGCAAGTTGATATGCTACTAGATTTAGGCTTGTCTAAAAAAGAAATAAAAGCTTTAGGTAAAGAACAAGTTAGAGTTGAAAAAATTATAGAACTGCAAAATGCAGAAGCTAATCCTAAAGAAGAAGTTAAAGTTAAAGAAGAAATAAAAGAAGAAACTAAACCAACACCAAAACCAAAACCTAAAACCGAAAGCGTTGAAAGAAGGCTTAGAAGACAATTTGATTCTATTAAAGATGAAAACAAACCTGACCAAGTAAAAACATTACTTAAATATGGTTTAACTAAAAAACAAATAAGAGCTTTACAATACGAAAAAAATAGAGTAAATAAAATATTAGAACTAATGCCTAAAAACAAATAATGAGTATATCGGATATTAAAATGTATGCAATGAGTTTTGGAGTTGTTGGAATAACAACCTTTGGTCATATAGAAACTTGGTTAAAAATTACTTTGCTTCTTGTAACCATTGGATACACAGTAACAAAATGGGTTAAACTTAAAAAAAAATAATATGAATCAAAAATCACCGCTTCACATTAAAGAAGCCGCTTACGAAAAACAAAATCGTAAAATGCGTAAAGAAAACCCTGGAATGGGTAAAAGACTTACATCTGGAACAAGCCCACGAAGAGTGTCATTTGCATGCAGGTTTGCTGGTATGGCAGGAGCCATGAAAGACGCCAAAGGAGAGCCAACAAAAAAAGCTATGGCTTTAAAAAAATGGGGCTTTGGCAGCGTTGGCGCAGCTAGCAGCTTTTGTAGTAAACATAAATCTAAAAAATAAAAATATGAGATCAAATTCACCATTTAGACAAGATAAGTGCGCAACAGGTTGGGCCACAATGAAAAGCAGCAAAAAAGAATACGAAAACCCTAAAGCTTGGGCAGCTGAAAAAAAACAATTTAAATGTAATGAGTCTACTGATTATAAAATAGTTGGTATTGATGACTCTAAAGAGCATTACAGCGAAGCTGAGCAAACTAAAGAAGCTAAAAAAAGAGGAATTTCTAAAGGTAAAACATTACCTCCTGCAGCAAAAAAATAAATAATGAAATACTTTAAATTAGAAGAATTTGATTCGTCAGACGAACCAGGTAGTGGCGCTAAAATGCATGAAGAAATTTTGCATATGTTAGATGCTGTTAGAAAAAAATATGGCAAGCCTATTAAAATAAACTCTGGCTATAGAACAGAAGCTAAAAATAAAAAAATAGGTGGGGTGCCAAATTCTTCCCATTTAAAAGGGCTAGCCGTTGATATATCTTGCAAAAATTCAAAAGATAGATTTGCTCTAGTAAATTTATTATTATAAGCAGGATTTAGAAGAATGG
>Ga0308008_1000379_pt1 | contig 18790 bp, 15 predicted proteins | sample Neamet125_FD_203140 | JGI IMG/M metagenome (GOLD analysis project Ga0308008, IMG submission 203140) | Marine microbial communities from water near the shore, Antarctic Ocean - #125 | ecosystem: Environmental > Aquatic > Marine > Unclassified | place: Southern Ocean | collected 2014-07-24
GTCCGATGTTTAAAACAGGTTCATGATAGGGCTCACTCAGAAAGTAGCCTGCAACCGCCAACAGAATCGCAATGAGATTTGTGACGAGGCTCTTGTTGAAGAGTTGTCTTTGCTTTGCCGGAGGTTGGGGGCCCGAGTCGGCAGTTCCTACTTTGTTTGAAAATTTACGCACGCCCTTCCTACGGAGCTGTCACGGGATTCCTTTTACTGCTTTTCACTTTGTATGCCGTACATAGCGTGAAAGTAAATCGCCCCAATCCAAGTCACTGCGACCGGATGGGGCGTAATGGAAGGCCCATCTCCTCGGTTCCTCAGTCTGTCGTGAACGGAGATGCCGGAAGGCCTTCCTTGTTGTAGAGATTGATCCCGACCGGGTTCGATTCGTAGCCGAAGCGCACGTGTTGGGGGGCCGTCACCTCGTCGTGCCAGACCAGAATCGTTTCTCCGTCGATCTTTGCCTTGGCCCAGTGCCACTTCCCGGCTTTGTCCTGGATCGAGAAGCGGGCCAATTCGGCACCGCTGGTTTCCTCCACCGGATCGAGTCCCTTCTTTTCGCCCGTCATGAGTCCGGAGCCGACATGGTCGAAGGAGATGCGGATCTTTGAGCCTTCCTTCTTCATTCCCTTGTAGAGTGGCCCAGAGGGCACCACGTCCTTCTTGTAGTCCTTCGCGAGGGCCCAGAGCGCGAGGCGCTTACCGACGTCCTGCTTGTTTTTGGGATGAATGTCCTTGGCGTTCCCGATGTCGATGATGACTGCCATCCCGGTATGGGGAAGCCGCAGGGCACGGCGCTGGCCTTCCCGCACCGGACCCCAACCGCCGCCCTCGGGCTTGTCCCCCGGGTTCTGGAAGTTCGCGAGCTGGACCCAGTAGAAGGAGAGCTTGTCGTTCTCAAAAACGGAGCGCCAGCCCTTCACGAGACCTTCCTTGAGGTAGTCGTAGCGCAGGCCGTCTCCGGCGTTTGATTCGCCCTGATACCAGATCGCACCGCGCACACTGAGCGGAGTGAGGGCGTGCACCATCCCGTTGTAGATCTGTACCGCGCCGCCCTTTGGCCTGGGCGCTTTGCCGCCCGCTTCTCGTGCCTTCGTGATCGACTCGAGGTTCTCGACGTAGTCCTCCAGGTTCGGGACAGCCTTGAAGCCGACAGGCGGAGTCCACGGCTCGATGCGCGTCCCTCCCCAGTTCGTGCCCACCAGCCCGATTGGCACCTTAAGTTCTTTCTGAAGTTCGCGCCCGAAGAAGTAGCCGGCCGCAGTGAAGCCTGGGATGGTCTCCGGCGAGCAGATCTGCCACTGGCCGCGGGGATCATCCTGCGGATCCGGCTTCGCGACGTGCCCCGGGACGTTGAAGAGCCGAATCTGCGGGTGGTCCGCCGCCGCGATCTCCTCCTTCGAGTTCAGCGAGCTGTTCACGCTCCACTCCATGTTCGACTGGCCGGAGCAGATCCAAACTTCGCCAAGGAGGACGTCCTTGAGTTCGATCATGTTCTTTCCCTTCACAGTCATGGTGTGGGATTTGCCATCCGCCGCGAGCGCGGGGAGGTCAACTCGCCATGCCCCCTCCTTAGCGGCAGTGGTGGTGGCGCTCTTATTGCCGAGTGAGACGGTGACGCCTTCTCCCGGATCGGCCGTTCCCCATACCCGAATCGGTTCTCCCTGTTGCAGGACCATGTGGTCTCCGAAAACTTTCGAGACGGTGACGTCGGCGAAGGTGACCGGGGTGGAGGAAAGAGTGCCCGCGAGGAACAGGGCGGTGGAGAGGTGGCGATTTCGAGTCATGAGATGGGTGTTGTTATAGAATTGAAGAATAAGTCCCCACTGGGATTGAGGTGTGAGGGAACACTAGAATAATCTCCCGGAGGCCGCTCTCTTTCACTCCGCCCCCAGAAACCTGATTCCTTTGCTCCTCATCCCCTTGCCATTTCCCGGGAGAGGGGCGGAGCTGATAGCGACTGGATTGGCCGTCCATCGTAATTCTATCGTCCCGATTTTGGTAATCTAAGCCGTTCGATACCCGGCATGAAAGTTATTATCGGAAAGCGGCTCAATTCGCCGACACCCTTTTCCAATCGTCACTCAGCTTCACTTTCAAGGCTCTTTTCGCCTTGGTATCCAGTTCTTCCAGCGTGAAACGGACGCACATGACGTAAGGTTCTTCGCCGTGGGTCCAATGGCCGTAGGTGACGGTGACGAAAGTGCCGTCGGGGAGAATTTCGACTCCGGGATAGGTGGTGTCGTGGCCTTTCTTGTTGTCCATGATGCGCACAATGTACTGACCGGGGGTGCCTTTCTCGAGATCGTCCCAGGTCCCGACCCAGCCGGACCAATCGCCGGCGTTTGGCATGGGGCCGGAAACTTCTCCGGATCCCATCACCTTGTTGCCCGGGGAGATGCCTCGGAAGGAAATGAAGAGCCGTCCATCGGGTCCGTATTTTCCGGTGTGCCGGTCGCCGGTGAGCGAGATTGGGAGCTCGCGTGGTTCGCTCCAGTTTTCCCCTTCGTCATCGGAAAAGATGATGTGGGAATTCTTCTTACGGGAATTCTCCCGGAGCAGCACCGCGAGACGTTTGCCGTTCGGCGACCGGATGATCCCTGGTTCACAGAGATGGACCTCTGAAGATTCGCAAATGGTTTTTGGATCAGACCAGGTTAGCCCGCCGTCGGTGGAGTTCGTCTGGAGCAGCTTGAAGATGTTCGGCTTCTCGCGCTTGCCGTTTGGTTTCAGGAAGCGACCGTCGTCATGAAACAGGCAGAAGTAGTGACCGGGTTTTTCTTTCACTTCCATGTGGCAGCCCATCGCGACGATCCCACCGAAATTGCCGATCGGTTCCAACTCTGACCAGCTCGTACCATCATCCTCGGTGACCGCCATCCGGATCGGATGCAGGCCCGAGAACATGATGATGCGTTTCTTCCCCTCGGCGTCCGTGACCCGATGAAGGGTGGGCACTTCTTTCGAGGTCATCCACGACTTCGGCGTCGGCAGTCGCTCCGACCAGGTCAGCCCGCCGTCGGTCGAGCGTTTGTAGACAATTCCGCCGCGACCATGGCCCTTTGGTAAAACGGTTAGGATCGTCTTCCCGTCATCGAGCAGGCAAGTCGTCGGGTGTCCGAGATACTGCCCGGACTCGTGAGCGACCAATACCTGGCGGTAGTAATCGTCGGCCAGATCGATGAAGGAAATTTGGTTGGAGCCAGAGGTTTCCTGAGCGTCGGACGATGCCACGATCAAGACGGTCGCCATGAAGATAGAAGTGAAGAATCGCATTTCGCGATCTTTTAGGCTTCAGGAAGAAAAGACAAGGCTGCGGAAACGCGGCCCGGGCTCTTGTCAATCACGGGGGTCCTTGCCCGGCTAGCAAAAGAGCTCGTCATCGAACTTCCGATCCTCAAGAGCGTGTGTGGCACTAATTGTGCTTGAATCATCGATGTCCTGGAGACGTCCGAATTTTCTTCGGATGTTCCTCGCGGGCTTTTTGGATTTCTTCGACCATAATCGCAAGCCCACACCGCGCTAAACTTGAGCCTTGCTTTCGCCAAGCCCGCGCACGCATCATCACATCCAAACTTTCGTCCGTTTTTTTCATGAACTTCTCAAGGCCCTCCATTTTTCTCGCACTCGCTCTCCAGACCGCGGCCCACGCTGGGATCAATCTTCTCGCCAATCCCTCGGCACAGGATGGTGCCACCGCTGGATGGAACATCGTCGCCAATGGCGGCGACGGATGGACGACCCGCGGTGACTCCGTGGATGGCGATGGCGCAAGCTTCATCACCTCCTACAACTGGTGCACCCTCCTTCTGAAACGCGACGATGGCGTGGTGGTCTATCGTAACGGCACCGAAATTGTCTGCGACAACTTTCCTGGCGGCCCCATCGCCTTTGACACGCCCGCCACATCCGCACCCGACGACGGCCAACAGTTTCACTCGTTCAGCGTCGACCCCGACCTCCTCGTCGAGGGGGGGAACGTCCTCGCCGTCGAGATTCATCAGGTCAACCTGACCAGCAGCGATGCCAGTTTTGATCTCGAACTGATCGCCGAGACACCCTCCAAAACTTTCGGCAATGCCCTCTTTGAAATAGTCGACAACCAAATGGATAGGTTGGTGCTTTCGTGCTAGCCCTTTGTCTTGCGCCTTACCTCGCCGCCTAGGTCATGCTCCTGAACCTTAATCAGCTTCCAACGACATGAAATTATTCCTGATCCCGCTCCTCCTCCTTGTCGTCCTCCCCCGTATCGATGCGAGGGAGACGTCTACTAATTTCCTGCTGATCACTGTCGATGACATGTCCAGTGATTCGGTCGGGGTGTTCGGCAACCCGATCCCCGGTATCACTCCGAACATCGACCGGCTCGCCAGCGAGGGACTGCGCTTCGAGCATGGCCATGTGACGGTGGCAATCTGTCAACCCTGCCGGGCGGTGTGGATGACGGGGCGCTACCCGCACAATTCCGGGGCTTTTGGTTTTGATGAGATCAGAGCCGGCGTGCCGACTTTGCCGGAGGCCTTGCAGAAAGCGGGCTACCGCACCGGCCTGATGGCTAAGCACGGACACGTCGTGCCCTCACGAGCGGCGGCCTTCGACGAGATCGTGCCAGCGCGAGACCTACGCAACGGGAGATCGCCCGAGCTCTTTGGCAAGCGTGCGGCGCAGTTTTTTGCGGCGGCCAAGAAGGAGGGGAAACCGTTCTTTCTGATGGCAAATTCGCAGGATCCGCATCGCCCGTTCATCGGTAGCAAGCAGGAGGCTGCGGCGAAGAAACGCGACAGAGGAACAAATCCCACCAGTATGGCGGAGGATTCCCTGACGACAAAATCATCTACACTCCCGCCGAGATCCCAGTCCCGGGATTTCTGCCGGACTTGCCGAACATCCGCCAGGAACTGGCGGAGTATTATTCGTCGGTGCACCGTGCCGATGCGATCACCGGGGCGGTATTGAAAGCGCTCGACGAGGCGGGACTCCGCGAGAATACCCTGGTGATGTTCCTCTCGGATCACGGTATGCCGCTGCCCTTCGCCAAAACCAATTGCTGGCACCACTCGACCCACACGCCCTGGATCATACGCTGGCCGGGTAAGGTGAAGGCCGGGTCACACGATAAGAAACACGTGGTCGGCGGGGTCGATCTGACGCCGACGGTGCTTGATGCGCTCGGCCTGCCCTCTTTCGACGGGGCCGATGGTCGCTCGTTTTTGCCAGTGTTAGCCGGCGAGGAGCAAGAGGAACGCGATTTCGCCTTCGCGCATATCAATACGATTGCCAGCAAGAAAGCCTACACAATGCGGGCGGTAATCGGCCGCGATTACCGCTACCTCTGGAACGGCTGGCACGACGGAAAGAAGACCTTCAGGAACGAGTCGCTCAGCGGCCTGAGCTGGAAGGCGATGACCGAGGCGGCAAAGAGCAAGCCGGAGATCGCCGAGCGGGTGGAGTTCTATTCGAAGCGCGTGCCGGAGGAATTCTACCACGACCGGAGAGATCCAAACTCTCTGCGTAATCTGATCAAGGCCCCGGAACAGAAGGCACGGGTAAAGAAGCTGCAGGCGCTGCTGCGCAAGCATATGGAGAATACCGGAGATCCCCAGTTGAAGAAACTACCTTAGCCATGACATCCCCATCTATCCGACTTCTGGCCTATCTGGCCGGAGCATGCTTGCACGCAACGACTCAGCTTCCGGCACAGGACGCGGAACCGCCGATCAAGAATGTGCTCTTGATCATTTCCGATGACCTTCGGGCCAACACTCTGGGGTGCTATGGCGATCCGATCTGCAAGACGCCGCACATCGACAAGCTGGCGAGCCAGGGGTTGCTCTTTACGCACAGCTATTGCCAGGGGACCTGGTGCGCGCCGTCACGCACTTCGTTGATGTATAGCCGTTATCTGGGAAGCGGGAAGCGGACACTCGGGGAGCACTTCAGGAAGAACGGATTCTACTCCGCGCGGGTCGGTAAGATCTTCCACATGGCTGTGCCGGGAGACATTATTGCGGGAACCAATGGTCGGGATGTCGCGGAGTGCTGGACCGAACGTTTCAATTCACAAGGCAAGGAAGCACACACACCCGGAGATTACGCCTGCCTAAATCTCAACATTTTCACCGACACGCTGGAAGGCCGGCAATCCACAAAGATGCCGCATCGCATGTTTGTCTCGGTGAGTTACGAGGGGGATGGCTCCGATCAGCCGGACCACAAGACTGCAAACAAGACCATCGAGTTGCTGCGCGAACACGGCGAGAAACCCTTCTTCATTGCGGCGGGATTCATCCGTCCGCACTACCCGATGGTGGCCCCAAAACAATATTTCGATCCCTACCGCTGGCAGGGCTTGCAAGTGCCGAAGCAGGTCAAAGACGATCTCGCAGACATCCCCAAATTGGGTCTGGCCTCGAGCCGCTCGGCAGGCAATGGAATCGAGCGGCATCCCGATAATCAGAAGCGAATGTGGGCCGCCTACTACGCGACAATCACCTTCATGGATGCCCAGGTCGGCCGCATTCTCAAGGAACTCGACCGACTTGGTTTGCGTGAAAGCACTGCGGTGGTCTTCACCAGCGACCATGGCTATCATCTGGGTGACCACTCGTTCTGGCTGAAGTCGAACGTGCACGAAGAAGTGACCCGGGTCCCGCTGATCATCTCGGCCCCGGGCTACAAACCCGGTCAAAGCAAATCGATCGTCGAGTTGGTCGATCTTTATCCGACTCTCTCGGAACTTGCCGGGTTAGCAGTGCCCGGAAACGTTCAGGGCCTCAGCCTCGTGCCCGTGCTGAAAGACCCCGCAGCTAAGGTGAAGGAAGGGGCTTTGTCCTTCTCCAAAGGACATTCCTGGCGCACCCAAAATTGGGCCTACATGCGTTACAAAGACGGATCAGAAGAACTCTACGACATGCGAAGCGACCCCGGCCAGATTATCAATCTGGCTGATGATCAGAAATACGAGGCCACGCGGAAACGCATGAAGGTTGGACTTTCCGCCCGTCTTGAAAATGCGGGGATCGCCACCGACCGCGCAAAACCCGCTCGCTGAAGAGTCAGTTTTCATACAAGCTCCCATGCAACACGAAATCCAATTTCCTACCTTCATCCTATGACGACTCTCGTAAATCGAATCCTCCTTCTGGCAGCGTTCATCACACCAAACTTCGTGGGTGCTGAAGAAGAGCGCCCAAACATCGTTTTTCTATTCAGCGATGACCTGACCACCCAGGCCATCTCGGCTTATAACTATGGCTTAAAACTCCCCCCGACGCCCAATTTGGATCGTCTCGCCAAAGGGGGGATGCTCTTCGAAAACAGTTTTTGCGGTAACAGCATCTGCACTCCTTCGCGGGCGACGGTGATGACGGGTTTGCACAGTCATAAAAACGGGATCGTGAACCTAGGCGGTGCCTTGGACCCCAAACGCCCCTCGTGGCCCAAGAAACTCCAGCAGAGCGGCTATGCCACCGCCGTCTTTGGAAAGTGGCACATGAAAACCAAGCCAAGTGGTTTTGACGCCTGGGAAGTTTTCAGCGGCCAGGGAAGTTACTACAATCCGGATCTCTTTGGTCCCAAGGGCAGCCGTCGGGTCGAAGGGCATTCAACCGATGTCGTCACCGATATCGCATTGGATTGGCTTGAAGGGCGGGACAAAACCAAGCCGTTCGCCTTGATGATCCAGCACAAGGCTCCCCACCGGAATTGGAAGCCCAGCATCAAAGAATTGGAACTCTATCGGGACATCACATTCCCGGAGCCTCCTTCCCTTTTTGACACTTATGAAGGACGGGTTTCGGCCTCGAACCACAAGATGGGAATCGACAAGCATATGAGCATGGCGTCCGACCTGATGATGTTTAAAGAGGATCAAGCGAAGAAAGTTTTGGGACGTCTGACACCAGAGCAGCGCAAAGCCTACCTCGCCGCTTTCGAAAGCGAGAACGCGGAATTTTTGGCAAATCCTCCCACAGGGAAGGAACTGGTCCGTTGGAAATACCAACGTTACATGAAAAATTACCTGCGCTGTGTTGCCGGTGTTGATCGTAATGTGGGACGAGTCCTGGATAAACTGGATGCGCTGAAACTGCGTGAGAATACCATCGTGGTTTACTGCGCGGACCAAGGGTTTTATCTTGGTGAACATGGTTGGTTCGACAAACGGTGGGCTTATGAAGAATCGCTGAAGATGCCCCTCATCGTTCGTTGGCCGGGGAAGATCAAACCCGGTAGCCGATGCGAAGCGATGGTTCAAAACATCGACTATGCTCCGACCCTCCTTGAAGCCGCAGGAGCGGAGACTGACTGGAAGGTGCATGGCATCAGTCTCATGCCCTTGTTGACCAATGGCGGAGTGACCCCGGAAGCTTGGCGCAAGACCCTTTACTATCGCTACATCGATGGTGGACATGGAGTGGCGAAACACAGTGCGATCAGAACCAACACCCACAAGCTCCTCCATTTTGATCAGCCCCGAAATACGGCAGAGGAGGGGAGTCTTTGGGAACTCTTCGATCTCAAAAAAGATCCCCAGGAGATGACCAATCTTGCAGGTGATGCCAGTCAATCGGCGAAACTCGAGTCGATGAAAAAACTCTTCCGGGAGACCCGGGAATTCTATGACGACACGGACGAAAATGCGTGGACCAACCGAAGGTCCCAAAAGTTTCCTCCCGAAGCCTACATTCGCCCCCCGAGACGACGATAATCCCGTTCCAACCCTAGCCCTCGAAAGTAATTTTCTGGCAGTTGTCCCCAACAACTCCGCTTCATCTTTCGTAGTTTTGCTACGGAGAACGGGCCCACATGCGCCAAGGAAGTGGGCGCGCTGGAAAGGAGTCCCCCTAATTGGCGATCTCAGCGGTGGATCTATCCAAGCGATTCGGCATCCTCACCCATCCCGCCTGGCTGGCCTCTCATTCCGATGCGATGGACAATGCAATATTACGCGGACCTTGGATTCGGGAACGCCTGTTGGGCGATGCCGTTCCTGACGTTCCCATTACGGTTGACGCCATGTTTTTCGTTTCTGGATGGGGCGCAACGAGACCATCAACGACGCCCCGATTCTCTGCGAGGCATACCTTGCCTACAAAAAACAGCGGCGGGAGCATGAAAGCCTTGCTGATCACCACCGCTTTTCTTTATCGCAAGGTCCTCAACGAATAATCATGTAAATGACATCGCTGGAGCCGCCTTGTCTCTCCGAAGTTTTACCTCGGTCAAAATCACATAAACTTCGAAAAACGCTCTACACAATGAGAGAGGATACGGGGCCTCGCTGGGGCAGTCCCTCACGTTCGAGTTCAAAATCAGGATCGCCGAAGTGTTCGACCGGATCGCCGTAGGCGTTGAGGAGCGAGGTGTAAAAATTTCCGATGGTTCTATGTCCCGGGTGCCCGTAGTCAGGCATGCGGATGTAGTTCCCTGGAATGTTCAAGCGTCCGCCACAGCCTCCGAGCACGAGGAAGGGCCACTCGTGTAAGGCTCCGTGGTGGGCCTCGCCAGCATCGCTCAGATAGACGATCATGGTGTTGTCGAGCATCGTCCCATCGCCCTCTGGGACGCTCCGTAATTTTTTAGCGAGTCCTGCCATCAGTTTGACATGGTAGCTACGAATCACATCGCGGCACTCCTCGGAACTCTTGCCATTCGATCCGGTTCCGTGGCCAATCGCGTGCACGTTTTGCTCCGTCAATCCAAGTCCGTGGTAGACGTGTTCGAGGTTGTCCATGCGGATCGTCACGCCGTTGCTCAGCCCGGTGATCAGACATGACGCAGCGAGCGCGAAGTGTGATTCCAATCGGTCAGTTCCGAGTTCTGAGGCGAATGTAGCGGTCAATTTTGGCGCCCCATTTTTAATGATGTCCTGCATCGTTGCGAGTTTCTTGCGCCTCTCCTGCAGTTCATCGAAGGCGAGTAAGTAGTGATTGAGTTTGTCCTGTTCCGGGGCTGGCACTTCTTTTTGCAAGCGCTTGATATCATCGGAGAGAAAATCGAGCATCCCCGACTCCAGATTGTATCGTTTGCGCCCCTGTGCGGAACCCAGCGCGGATCCGAACAGCTGGTCGTAGGCTTGATCCGGACTTGCTTGGAAGGGGAGTTCTCTCCCGGCCGCGAGCGCTGACAGGCCCGGGTAGATTGTTCCTTGCGGGATCGGGTCGCCGCCACCTCCCACTGCCCGTCCGCGCAAGGCGAGTCCGACGTGGCCGAAGGGGCTTGGCTGTCTGGACGAGAGGCGTGTGTCGATGGTAGCTCGGAGGGGATTTCCGCTCGAAGTCTCGCTGGGGGAGGCATGCACTCCCATGGCCCCGAAGTAAGAAGTATGTCCAGCCAGGCACATTTTTCCGGAGAACCCTTGCACTATGCCGAGCTGATCTTTGAACGGTTCGAGGGCTTTCAAGCTATCCGGTAGGGCGTGTTCCTTCAATGATGCCACGAGTGGCGTCGCCGCTGTAGGCTTCTTGTCGAGCAAGGTTTTCGGTGTGATTGCTGCAGGCGTCAGGCCGCTGGATTTCACCAGGAATACAAAGCGCTGTGGAAAGGGCGCGGGTGATCCTGCGGCTTCAGCTCCAAGCTGGCGTAGCAATGGCGACAAAAATAACCCGCCACTACCAAGCGAGAGATTTTTCAGAAATGTTCGGCGTGTCGGGGTCATAGTTTCGAGTGTTTCCGGTAGATGAAAGAGTCCGAGCTTATCAGTGATACTAGCAGTGCCTGGAAGCTTCCGCCGCTTTTCACATAGGCTTGATCAGCCGCGATGAGAGTCGCGGAGTCGCTCGGCATCTCGTTGCGTCCCATCCAGTAGCGAAAGGCGTGGCGCACGAACGATTGCCGCACGCGCTCCGACTGCGCAAGACGCTGCACCAACTCCACGGCGCTCCTGACATCGCCATTAAGGCGGTCGTCGCCAGTCGAATCGAGATGGCCACTGGCGTCGATCGGTCTGCCACTCACCTCATCAGATGTGCGGAAGCGCCCGAAGTCATCGTAGGCTTCGAAGGTCATTCCCAGCGGGTTCATCTTTTTGTGGCACCGCCAGCACTCTTCTTGCCGGGTGGGTCGAAAGCGTTCGCGCAAGGTCTTTTTTGGATCTTCCGGAACAACTGCGTTTACCGTGATAGGCACATCGGGAACATGGCCGGCCAGCAGACGTTCGCGGATCCACTTGCCGCGTGTGATCGGGTTTGTGTCGGTATTTTTCGAATGCGCGATCAACCAGGCTGGGTGGGTCAGTAGCCCCGCGCGCTGCTTCGGGTTGAGTTCGAATGGTTGTTCCGTCGGGCAATCGAACTGATTAAATTTGAGATTGTAAGCGTTCAGGAAGAAACGCTGGTCATGGGCCGAGGTTAGGTTTCGCTCGCGCTCGTCCTTCATGAGAGTGAACTGCGCCAACATTGGTTGGATCCCATTCTTATAACAAACTGGCAGATACTCCATGTAGTCTTTGATCAGGCCACCACTCATGCGGTGCTTCGCTGGTTGGGTGCGGAAGTAGGGGTGCAAGGCTTCGATGTCGACGCGGACTTCTGGCTCAAGCTCGTATTTTAATTTCTTCCATGGCTTGTCCTGCCAGTAGTCGTGCAGCAGGCGCAGGGCTTCCAGCCGTTGTTCGAGCTCCTCCGGATCGCTCTTGGAGCCGAAGTGTCCGACGAAGTATTTTTTCGTCGATAGCAGTTCGTGCAACACCTCCCGATCGCGTTCGAGAATGTGCAACACCAGTAGATCCGCCTCGTGGACAAGCTGGTAAGGAACGATCCCCCAGTCGTAGTTTTCGTAACGTTTGGCGTCCTTGAACACATCCGGGGCACGATGGTATCCAAAAAACTCCTGGAAAAATCGTAAGATTTTCGGCTTGGCGATCCCGTCCTCGTCGAGGATTCGTTTGACTTGGGCCCGGATATTTTCTGCGGTGTCGAGCTTCGCGTTCCACAGCTCCGGATCTGGAGGATCGTCGGTGAGTGCGAAACTGATCGCGAAGGTCAGTTCGTTTTTAGATAAGAGTCGCCGACCATATTGATCTTCTGGGCCGAGGCCCAATTCCATGCGATAGATCGCCTCCGGTATCAGCGCGATCGCTTTGAGGCAAACTGCCATTCCCTCAAGCACGTTTTTCGCCTCGGCAATTGTGCTCAGCATGTAGTTTCGGTAGCGCTCCAGTTCGGCATCAGTCGGCGGACGCAATACCAGAGCTTCAAACTGGTGCCGGACCGCAGCATTGATTTGCTCTTGGCTCGGTTTCTTCGATTCCAAGACCATTCGCAATGGCTCGGCGACATCGCTGCTCAGCTGGTGTTCGACGATGGTGCGTGCATTACGCAGAAGCGTTCCGAGTGTCGCCGAGTCTGCGAATAGGTCCGCCGCGTAGTCGTTGACCCCGGGTCTGTTCTCGAGTGCGAATGGCTGCCGCACTCGTTGCAGTTCCTCCCAGTGGTGTTTGAGAATACGATGCTTGGTGCGGTCGTAGATATTTGGATTGATACGCCACATGCGAGGCGGTGAGAACGGTAGATCCTTGATCTCGCCGCTAAAAAGTTTCTCGTGATCGATGTGGTTACCGAAGGCGAACTGGCTCAAGAGATGTTGCACGCGCTCAGACGACCGTGCTTTCTCGAGCTCTTCGCCGATCCAAGCCGCCGCCTTGGCACGCTCGGCAGCGTCGGGCTGCACTTCCGCATCTTCCGGCGGCATCTCACCACTGCTCAGCTGCTCATGGATGGCATTCCAAGTTTCGAAGTCGTGCCCGAGTGCGATTTCCCCACCCATCTGGTCGAGGCGGATCCCGCCTTTCGCTTTCTTGGCACCATGACACTTAACGCAGTTGGACTCGAAGAATGTGTGTAAGAAGGCTCCGTGCTGATTCGCGGCCGGTGACTCATCATCTGCGCCGGCCGGAACAATTCCTCCAAGTATCAGCATGACTGATACCAGTAGCTGCGGTGCGCGGAGGATGATCGACGAATTGATGTTGCAACGATACCTCTGAAGTAAGGCACGGTTCAAGGTAGAAGGTGTCCCCGCCGACTACCGCGGCGATCGACTCACCTTCTTTCCGGCCTCGCGGCATTCGCCCTAGACCAGTAAGAGGCCGGCATCGTCAAGTGACTCGTGATCCTGCTGCGTTGGTGTGATAAGAAAAGCGTCCTCGCCGAGTCGTACGAACTCGCGCAGTTTGTGACGAAAATCCTTCACTTTTCCCGTTGCTGATGGCGGCTGAAACGCTCTCAAGAGGAACCCTGCGATTGTGAGCCTGGTTGAGTTCCGAATCCGTAAGATATCGGACTTCTTTTAATGATCGTTTTTGCGGCGAACTCGAATGCTTCAAATTTCTGAAAGGCATGCGACAGGGAGTTACCGTCGACAACGACTCCATGATTCTCGAGGATGACGCTATCGGATGTCTTAAATGGCTCGGCAATGTTGATGCCAAATTGGACGCTACCCGGCAAGGCATAGGGAGCGAAGCCGATCCGCCCACATTCGGAATGTGCCTGAGGAAACAGTCTCGAGCCGGGTGTCGTCTATTCTTTATGAGAGTCAGCCGGGGACTCTCATTACATCTGGATCAATTCTTGGCGCGCGCGCCACCAAGACGACTTCCGTCCGGACAGCGTAACCGAGCGCGCGGTGAAGGAGTCCGACGATGAGTGATTCGTGGCGCTGCGTCGGATGCAAAAACGCTGCGTGGAATTCGTGAGAGAAGAGGGTGGGCTTCTGAATGAAGGCGCGACGTAGAAGTAGGGGGTGCCCATATTGCCACACAAAAACCCCTGATTCGCCACCCCCTTTAGGAAGAGGTGGCAAATTAGGGATTCGTAAGCATGATTTTAGTCGAGCCTCACCACTATGCGGCTTCGACCTTCTCTGCGCATGGGCCTTTTTCACCCTGACCGATTTCAAATTTCACCTTTTGACCTTCATCGAGGTTTGCATACCCAGAACCCTGAATTGCAGAGTGGTGAACGAAAAGATCTGCTCCGCCATCATCGGGTGTGATGAAGCCGAAACCTTTGTCTGGATTGAACCATTTAACTGTACCTGTACTCATATTTTTAACTTGGTTTGTCCGAGTCCTGCGAACCTCCAATAGAATAGGAGATACCGCGACCGGGGTTAGAGCTTGGAACTTTGGTTGAAGTTGTCAATTGCGACCTTTGCACAAATACACCAAACTGCCTCATACGCTGAATCCGCCAACATCTTGATTCGCCACGATCACCAAGTATGATTCAAACTATACGGTGAATCCAGCAAGCTGACTGGCCGTAGATAAATCTCTCTTTAATCTATTCAACTGCAACAGGTTAAACGTAGAACGTTTATTCTAATCGCCTAACGCGAACGAAAAATCTCATGAGAATTATTTACCTGCTCCTTATTTTTGCATGCAAAACACTCCCGGCCGCTTCGCTTCTTCTGGGTCCGATGGTTGGACATGTCGATGATCAGAGTGCCAAAATCTGGTGTGCTTTGGATGAGAAAGGAGAAGTTAAAGTAAGGATTAGTGAAGATCCTAAGCTAAAAGACGCTCAGATCATTACCTCGAAAAACTTCGAGATGGGTTCAATTTCTATCGATGGGCTGAAATCCAACACCCTCTACTATTATCAAATTGAGGCCCATCAGTATTCCAAGTCGGCTCGTTTTCATTTCAAGACGATGAAGCCATTGGGCAAAAGCCTGAAATTCAGATTTTTGTTCTCTTCATGTTCCGGGAAAACGGGAGCTGATGAAGACGCAACTTGGAACGACATCTCTCAGTTAAACGACATCGATCTCATTCTGATGCTCGGCGACAATCACTATGCAGATTCAACAAAGCCTGAGGTCATCACAAAACACTATTTGAGCCACCGTTCCATTGGAGGCTTTAAACGAGCAACCTCGAGAATCCCGACTTATGGCATTTGGGATGATCATGATTTTGGCCCTAACAACTCAGATGGTCAAACGAAGGGGAAAGAAGACTCTCTTGAAATATTCAAAGCACATTGGGCAAATCCTTCCTACGGTGAGAAGGAAAATCCGGGGGTCTATTTCACCTTTAGCGTCGGAGACATCCAATTCATTATGTTGGATAGTCGCTATCATAGAACACCTAACCAGAGCATGGATTCCACGGATCCAGCCAAAACTTTATTCGGAGAGAAACAGCTCCAGTGGTTGGAGGAAACTCTCTCTGAATCAACAGCAAGAGTTGAAATTGTCTCCGGTGGGAGTAACTTCGAATTGGAGGGATCTAACGATGGTTTTAAAGGGTTTAAAGTTGAGCAGAAAAAGATTTTGGATCTGTTTCAGCAAACGGAGGGGGTCATTCTCCTTTCTGGCGATCGTCATTTCACGGCCGGATATCAGATCGGCGGAAAAACAATTGAGATCACCAGTGGCCCTCTGGGAAGTGGGACCGTGAGACCAAAGAAGACTCCGGATATGTTTTTCAAGGAGACCGAAGGTAAAATGTTTAGCGTTTTCGAAATTGATACGCAGACCAAAAATCCAAAAGTAACATTGGAAGTCTACCGGGCCGGGACAGGTTTAATTCGAACGATGAATTTTTCCTGGAAGCAGATTAATGGACTTGAGAAAATATCGCAGGAGAATTGAGCAATTCTGAGAAAACAGATCGAGCGGAACAAACCGGAGAGAGCACATCATCAGGAAGGGTCGGAGGCGTTCTAAATACCCACTGGATAAACGATGATGACAAAGATTTCGTCCTTCCCCCACTGATCGCATCCATGCTCGTCCGGCAGCTGAAACTCTCCCGATTAAATCGGTGGGGGACTCGCGTGATCTGCTGCCTCGCTTCTCTCATCACCGCTTCTTCGGCCGACGACGCGTGGTTCTTCTATTTCTTTGATGCCGGGTCAAAATAGGTTTTCTTGAGCACGGCCATGGTCTGGACCATCTCCTTATCAGAGAGAGGACGTTCGTAAATCAACACCCTGGCGAGTTCGCCGCTTTCTCCTCCCGCATCGCACGGATTTTAGCGGTATTCGGGACTACTGCGGTAGATTTCTTTACCGGCTGTGCTGGTTTCTACCGCTTCGATTTGTCATCGAGGTTCAGTTTCAATTCCTCATCAGTTGGCGTTTTGGAGGGGACTCCAACTTCCGGGACCTCGACATGGGCTGTCCAAAGGATCGCGTTCAGCACGACCTTGCGAAACATGTCGTTCCGCCAACTCACGTGGTAGTGTCCGCCCGTAAACCCAAATCCACGTCCCTTACCATCCGGTCGTTGGTAGGCCCAACCTACGTGCTGGCTCTCGCCATTCGCCACCGCACGGCGCACAGCCGGATTACCACTCCGTGCACCATCCGGGCGCTTCAACGTTTCCGGCGGAGGTAGATCTGAAAGAACCGGTGTGACGCCCTTCAGCCCGGCAACGAAGCGCATGTGATAATACCATTCATCATCTACGCTGAACGGCTCCAATCCGCTGGAAATCGGGTGATCCGGAAAGTTCTTGAAGTTCGGTTTCCAGTGCGGGTTCACTGACCAATTCAGATCACAGAATCCACCCATCCATTCCGAAAACTTCTTCCCGGGAATTCCAGTCAGTGCCTCCGTCGCCCAGTGGATCATGACCAGTCCAGTCCCGTTCTTCATGAGTGCATCGAATTTTTCGAGATGCGGATTTAGGAGATGATTCTTATGGCCAGTGCAAAATATGACAACCGTCGCTGCGTCTTCGAGAACCTTCGGGTCCTTTGGATAACCGTCTTCTGGCAAAACGATCGCTTCGATCCCGAGATTTGCTTCGTTGAGTCGTTTGGCCAAAAGAATATTTCCAGCACGATGCTCGTGAGCACCGGGGCCATGACTCGGCTTCCCCGAGATAAAGACGACTTTAGCCTTCTTCTCCTGCGCAGAGCCGATGGTAGTAAAGAAAAACGAGACGATCAAACAGAACCAGTATTTCATAAGTAATTGGGGTGTTCCCTGCAGGGATCGTGGCAGAGATTGAATCTTAAAGATAGAGTCAGTTGCCGTATTTTATTGAAAATTGGCCAAAACAGCATTCCGGACATGACAAATCCCATCCTCGAAAAATTCTACCAAGAAATCGTGGGCCAGGGGGACTTCGAGCTTTCCCCCAAACCGCTGGCCCGGAAATTTCGCGACGACGACCAACGGGTCCTCGAAACCGGCGAGGAAATGCCGCAAATGGTCGAACTGTTTCTCAGCCGCTAGGGCTTACCCGACTGCTTTCTAACCACGAAGATGCCGATCCGTGATCTCACCGGAAAGCCCGCCGGAATCATGGGGCCGGTGCAGCGCTTCAAGGAGGACACTGGGCTTACACCGAAACAGTTTCTCGGCCGCAGTCGCGTACAACTTGGATGCCAGATGCCGCAGCAGACCGCCGCCTCCATCGCTGAAATTGCCATCGACTTCGGCTACTGTGATCAAAACGCATTTGCCGCCCAATTCCGGCAGCGGATGGGGTTCACCTCAAATCGGTATCGGAAAACGTTCGATTTGAAGAAGCCCGATCATTCTGTTTGCCAAGATGAAAAGTATGCCAGCATACCGGAGGTTGAATGACCCTTAATCTCTCTGGCGACAAAGATTCCACGACGGTGCGCTGCTTCGAGCACTACAGCGCCAGCATCACGCCGCCGAGTGCAGGGGCGGGTCGTCGCCCGCCTTTCGGTCGTCGCATCCGATGGGAGCTGTTAAGGAGCGATTTGATCCACACGCACTCTGAACTGGTGACTGCCAGCAGTGGAGGCGGGTGTATTCTCGCGAGTCGTGATGGTGGATGTGCCGTCGCCGTTGTCGAGATTGCTCTGGATGGTGAACTGCGTATTCGCATCCACCCAGTCAGAAAGGTCGGTTGCCGCTTCGATGCCGACATTGAATCCGCTGACTCCCTGCCTCAAGCGGTAGGACAATTCGGCGTAGGTAGCTCCGCCGTTCTCCACCAAGGAGATGGTGGGAAGTTCAAAGGAGGAGCCGTCGCGCAAATCTGTCCCGAAGATGTGCTCCAGCAGGTTGTTGACGCCATCGGAATCGGCATCGGCAAGGGGGCCTGAGATGGTTGGATTGAGGAGTTCGGCGAGGGTGAAGTAGGCAGCGAGCCACTCGGCCGGTGGGAACGAATCGACGACGCCCGGAGTGCCGCCGGGACTGCTGGAAGCCCGCCAGCTTGAAGGATCGCTCCCGTAGGTTGCCGGGAGGAGACGCTCCAGGGTGGTTCCGGTTCCGTCGGGTGAAGTAGGCCAGGGACTGGCATCGTTGTAGTCCGCGATATCGACCGCAGGCATGAGTTTGGGTTCAGCCGGGAGCGGGTTTGCTTCAGGTAGGTTGAGGTCGATCTTTTCGCCACTGTTGGAAAGACGGCTGAGATAGGGGCCGAAGACGCCAACCGCTGCCGGGGGATTGAAGGTGGCACGGAAAGCGGCGGGGTCGTTCTCAACCACGAGAACAACCTCTGCGGGCTCGAGATCGGGTGCACCGGCGTCAAAGATGTATCCGATGCCCTCGATCTGAACACCGGCCAATGGAACCGGGGAGCTGGAGATGTTCTGGAGTTCAACGAACTCGACGCTGCCATCGAGCGGGTGGTACATGATCTCGGTAATGACCAGAGGACCGACCCGGGGAGGGTCGTTGGCGGAGCCAAAGGAGTTCGACTGGAGCGGAGGGTAGGAGACATCGCCGACCGAGTTGACATGGCGGCCGAAGCTGAATCCCGCTGACCCATCGCCGAAGGTAAAGCCATGGACATAATTGGTTCGATCGCCGGCGGAGGTTGCGGAAACGAGGTAGATTTCCTCGCCTTCAGAAC